>ERZ826764.326-NODE-326-length-70018-cov-3.654003_pt1 | contig 70018 bp, 60 predicted proteins | sample MGYA00519870_ERZ826764 | MGnify/ENA primary metagenome ERZ826764 (study PRJEB31778, sample SAMEA3449239) | human gut metagenome | biome: human gut; feature: human-associated habitat; material: faeces | place: United Kingdom | collected 2010/2012 ... | reverse complement strand
GTTCTGACAAGTCTCAAGCCGGAAGAACTCGCCAGGCAGTTCAATGATACCAATGCGGTGATAAAGGACGCGGCAGGAGTGTATCCTACGCTGTTCAGACCGAGCTACGGTGAAACTAATGATGCGATAAATCAGATGTCAGGTCTGCCGGTGGTGATGTGGACTGTCGATACTCTCGACTGGAAACACCGCGACGGGCAGAAGATATTCGACACGGTCCGCAGCGTTTCAGACATGGACGGAAAGATAATCCTGATGCATTCTATCTATGAATCGACGGCAGATGCCACAGACATGATCATACCGTGGCTGAAAGAAAACGGATATCAGACTGTGACAGTAAGCGAGCTGATAAAGTACAAGACAGGTTCGTATCCGCAGGCAGGAAATATATATCACACATTTTAAAATGCTGTAGGTTTGTCAAACATATGTTACACCATCAAGTACGAAATCATCTAAAACAGTTTGAGGAGATTTCCATCCCAGCGGGCGCATAGGAAAACGATTGTAATCCCTGTAGTTGTATCGCTGCAGCTGCTTTGAAAAATCTTCAAAGGAATAAAACTTATGAGTGGCATAAAATCGTTCGTTATCTTTGCGATGACTGCGTTCTACTTTCCCATTATGTCTTGGTGTAAAAGGTTTGATCAGCTTATGGCAGATGTCGTTGTTTCTTGAAACATCGTTAGAGTTTCTTTTCCCGGCTGAGTAAAGCGTTTGGTGAATTCTGCGCCATTGTCTGTTTGAACACATTCTATAGACATTGGAAAATGTCGGATAAGATGTTCAACAAAAACAGAAGAGGAATAGGTGCTGTGTTCTTCAAAGGCATCCACATAACGCCAGCGGGAATACTCGTCGATCGCAGTGTACTGATAGAATTTTTTACCTTCGGCATCACCGACCAGACAGACTGAGGGAACAAATTTAACGTCAATCTGGATGCGTTGTCCTGGATAGAGCATCTGCTCATAGGGCTTGGCCACATATTTGGGGTTAGGAAGCTTTTGGGCAGTCATACCCTGCTTTTTTAGAAAGCGGTATAATCCTGTAATGGATCTGGTATAGCCACGCTGTCTGAGTTTTACCCAAAAGGTCACCAGGCCGGTATGTGGATTTCTTCTGCGCATATTCCGGATGAGTTGGATCTCCTGGGAAGTGTGCTGATTAGGATGAGAATGAGGACGTCTGGAACGATCACGAAGGGACTCTATAGAGCCGTCGAACCGACGTTTCCAGCGATAAATATACTGACGGTTGGTTTTATATTTGATCGCAGCTTTCGTCACGCCATATTTTTCAGCGTAACGGATCAGGGATAGACGGTACTTCATATCTTGTGTTATACTTGTCATGCGGAAACCTCCAGTGTATGGTTTTGTGTGGTAACTTAACTTTAACACAGAATTGAAGTTTCCGCTTTTTCTTTGTTTAGTTGTAACACATGTATTGTAATCCTACACACACCCCACTCGCCCAGACGCCATATTCCATTGCAAATCTAATAAAAAAATGGTATGATTTAATGTGGTCAAGACAAGATAACAATAAATCAAGATAAATGAGGAGCATTTAAATATGAAAGCAAAAGAACTGGAATTTATCCCGGTGATCCTGGGAGGAGATATCACCACGTATAGCCTGGCGCGCTCATTCCATGAGGAATACGGCATCAAATCTATCGCTATCAGTACGGTGAAAAACTGGCTCAACTCCTACTCCAGCATCATTGATAATATCATAGAGCCGAAGATGAATGATCTGGATACATTTCTGAAACGACTCACCTCGCTGGGGCAGCAGTACCTGGGCAAGAAAAAACTGATCCTGATCGCATGCGGAGACTGGTACGTACGCATGATCATCGAAAACAGAGATACTTTGGAAAAATATTATGTGATCCCGTATATCCAGGAAGAACTGCTCAACAAGCTGGTGCTAAAGGACAGCTTCTATGACATCTGCGAGAAGACCGGTGTGGACTACCCGAAGACATTCGTTTACGACGTAAAGGAAAAAACGGAACTGGATCTGCCGTTTGATTTCCCGGTCATTGCCAAGCCGGCCAGCAGTGCGGAATACCACTATGCGGAATTCCCGGGCAAGAAAAAAGTTTTCAAGTTCAACTCCATGGATGAGCTGAAAACCATGCTTTCAAACCTGGAAAAAAGCTCTTACAGCTACAAATTCCTGATCCAGGATTTCATCCCGGGAGACGATAACTACATGCACATCCTGACCTGTTACGTGGATCAGGATTCAAAAGTGCGCTTCATGTCGTTCGGACACACGATCCTGGAAGATCACGGGGACGCAGCTATCGGAAATCCAGTGGCCATCATCAACCAGGTGGATCGCGAGGTCATGGACAAGTCCATCCGATTCCTGGAAGAGACCGGGTACACAGGCTTTGCAAACTTCGATATCAAATATGACGAAAGAGACGGCAAATACCGTTATTTTGAAATCAATACACGACTCGGCAGAAGCAATTTCTACATTACCGGAAGCGGCTTCAACGCTGTAAAATGGATCGTAGACGATCTGATCTACCACAAGGAATTCGACGACGAGATCGTTATCGCCGATAACGAGAACCTTTACACTGTCGTGCCGAAATCCATCGTCCTGGCTTACTGCGGAACGCCTGAGCTGAAAGAACAGGTGCAGCGCCTTTACAGAGAAGGTAAAGTCAGCAACCCGATCGATTACAAAGGGGAACGCAACATCATCCACAAGCTTTACGTCAAGTACTTTATGCACACCCAGAAAAAGAGATTCAAACGGTTCATGGAACTGGAAGGCATCAAATAAGGCTGGTGCAGCCCGATGCGTTCCGAGAGGACGCTGGGGCAGAAGAGGATGCAAAGCCGCCTGCGGGCGGCAGCAGAAAGCAGGTGAGGGAGAATGAAGAACGCAGTAGGCGTGCTGGGCGGTGTAGGACCTCTGGCCACCGTTTATTTCATGGAAATGATCATCGAAATGACGGACGCCTCCAAAGATCAGGAACATATCGATATGCTGGTTTCCAATCATGCCACGATCCCGGACAGGACCGGATTCATCCTGGGAGAAAGCTCGGAATCGCCGATGGACGCCATGGTGGAGGACGCGCAGATGCTGGAAACGGCAGGCTGCAGCTTCGTCGTGATCCCATGTAATACCGCGCACTATTTCTTTGAAGACATCAGAAATTCCGTCCAGATCCCTGTCCTCAACATCATCGAAGAGACGATTGATTATGCGAAAAAGCAGGGATCGCAGCGAAAGATCCCTCGCGAGATAAAGAAACTGGGGATCCTGGCAACGGAAGGAACGATCTCTTCCGGGACTTACAGCTTTTACGGCAAACCGGCAGGCGTGGAATGCGTTGCGCCGGATCCGGGATTTCAGAAAAAGGTCAATCACATGATCTACGACCAGATCAAAGCGGGCTATCCCGTGAGCCGCGAGGCAATCATGGAGGTCATCGACCATATGCGCGGCAAAGGCTGCGACGCAGTTATCATGGGATGTACGGAGCTTTCGGTCATCTATAGAGATCTGAAACTGAGAGAAACCTGTGAAGACGTGATCGATTCCCTGTGGGTGCTGGCTCGCAGCACCGTCTTAAAAAGCGGGAAACAGCTGCGCGATTAAGTGGAAGATTTTTAAAAATGAATAAACAAATACAAGAAAAGGGCTTTCTGAAAACAGCCGCCATATGGTGGTGCCATTCAGAAAGTCCTTTTTGCATGAGGCTGTTCTTTATCAATGAGGCTGATGCGACAAATAAATCACGCTTAGGTGTTGACAAATAATATTATATAGCGTATAGTATTGAATAACGAAGGGCATAGAACCAGGCGCAGCATTCAGATGATGCTGCGGGCTGATGTCCATCGCGATAAAATCAATAAAACTAATGAAAACAAGGAGGACGCTATGGCTTTTAAAATTGAATCCAGCCTGCTCGATGCGTGTGCTCTGGCGATATTGACACGGGGAGATACTTATGGATATGAGATCACCCAGTCCATGAAACAAGCCATCGTGGTATCGGAGTCCACGTTGTATCCGGTGCTGCGCAGACTGCAGAAAGAAAATTTCTGTAAGACTTACGATGAACCGTATCAGGGCAGGAACAGAAGATATTACAGCATCACGGAAGAAGGCAGAGCCAAACTGGAAGAATACAAGGTTCAGTGGATCGACTATAAGACGGCAATAGAAACGTTTTTAGGCGATGCAGACAATCCGGTTCAGGCTGCATCTGACGCAGATGATTTCGCGTCGGGCACAGACAATGAAAATCAAAAAAAACTGGGAGGGAATGATGATGAATAGAGCAGAATTTATGAAAATACTCCGCTCGGAGCTGCGCAGGCTCCCGGAGGACGAACGCAATTCAGCGCTTGAATATTACGAAGAATATTTTGATGAAGCAGGTCCGCAGAAGGAACAGCAGGTACTGGAAAATCTGGGCAATCCGAAAAAAATCGCAGGACAGATCAAGGCGGACTATGCGATGCAGCAGCTGGATCAGGAAGAGATGCCGACAGCGAAAAAAGGATGGTCTGCGTTCAAATGGGCTATCGTGGGCATCTGCTCGGCGCCGATCTCCATACCGGTCGCTATCGTGCTGGTATGTGTAGCTGTTGCTGCATTTATAACATTTGTAGGATGTGCAGCAGGTGTGATCGCAGGGATTGTCGGGGCGGCAGCGGCCAGTATCGCTTTTCTGGTACTGGGAGTACTGGCTTTTCCGGCTGCCGTTTCCACGGGGATCATGCTGCTGGGGATCGGCCTTGCAGGACTGGGCGTTTCAGCCTTGCTGGGCTGGCTGGTCGTATGGGGGATCAAAGCTCTTGTTTCTGCTTCCATCGGCGCTATCAAGCGGAGCAATGAGAAACGGAAGACGAGGAAACTTGAACAAGAGAGAGATGCGGCTGACTGGACGTATAAAGAGGAGGTATAACAATGGGAAAGAAAACGAAAAAATTTCTGATCATCTGCGGGATCGTAGTAGGTGCCGGTCTGCTTCTTACCATCATTGGAGCGGCAGCAGGCGGTATCAGCAGCATAGATAAACTGGCAACACGTTATACATGGATCGCAGGCCCGGCAGAAGAGGAACAGCAGCAGACGCTGGATCCGTCTCAAACTTTCGATGCGGTCAAAGTGACGGGAGATGCGGATCTGGATATCGTGAAAGGCAGTGAAGATTCGGTCAAACTGATCTATCCGAAGGATATGGGGAGTTATCAGATGGAAGTGAAAGATGGCACGTTGCTGGTAAACTATAGCTATGACAAGCATACGCTCATCAATTTTTCTTCAGAAGACAGCTCGCCTAGACTTGTTATTACGCGCAAGGATCCGTCATCCATCAAAACCGTGGATGCAGATCTCAGCTGGGGAGATGTACTCCTGCAGAATATGACGATGGACAGTGCAGTGCTGAAGTTGAGCGACGGAGATGTAGACCTGACAGGAACCCAGATCGGCACGTTAAATGCGGAGCTGGATTATGGAGATATAGAAGGAGACCATGTGAGCTGTACGACACTTTCAGTGAACCTGAAGGATGGAGACTGCGAGCTGGACGGGACTTTTAACGGTGACGTCAATATAAGCAGTCAGTATGGTGATATCGAAATCTTCACAAGGCTTGCAGAGAGTCAGTATACCGTCAGCGCCGGATCCAGCTATGGCGATGTAGAAGTCGGTGGTACGACGAAGGAAGACGGCGGAACACTTACGCTGGGAGCAGGCCCATACAAAATGGCCCTTCAGTCAGATGATGGTGATGTCAACGTAAGGTTCGGCAGCAAATAAAACGGAAGACTGCTGCCGGCTTGCCGGAAAGAAACAAAACAAAGACAAAAAAACAGAGAATCCACAGATCAGAAGTGACCTGGGATTCTCTGTTTTTGCATAAGAACGCCTTAGAATTCCGCTTCGCAGACTTGTCCAAGATCGATGACCAGCTGATGAGTGATCTTCTGCACGTGTTTGTGCGCGTGGATCAGCGCGTCCGGTGCGTGCTCAAGCTGCTGTGCCAGTTCGTGAAAAAAATACTCCGCATCTTTCATGTGCAGATGAAGCGTCGTAAGTCCCAGCATTCCCGACAGCCCTTTGATAGAGTGACAGAGGATAGATGCGCTGGAATAATCGCTGTTGCTGATGTGCTTGTCAAGCTCCCGCACGATCTTGCCGCTATTCTCTTTGAACTTGTTGAAATGCTTTCGAAACAGATCCGGATTGTTCCCCATGTTCCGGATCCCTTGATCCACATCACAGATACTGGTGCTTGCGTTCTGTTCTGCATTTGGTTCTGCCCATATGTATTCCATAATGACCCCTCCATTCCTAACGTTGCCGCAGATTAACGTTACAATCTCATTGTAAGGCAGGATATACCATATTTCTACAGCAATCGTTCATCAAATTCCGACACGGTTCGACAAGTCTCTCAAATAGGTGTTGTAGTATTTTCCGGAAATTGATACAATGAATTGGAAATGGGGGAAGATATGATTACGATATTGATCAAGATCGCGGCATCTCTTGTGCTGGGTGTCCTGGCAGGATTTGGCGCGGTGTACATATTTAATAAAATGCCGGCAGCCTGGCTTACCGATTATGATGCAAAGCCTCCGGCGGAGCTTACAGATCCTCATATCCAGAGAGTCAAGGGCTTTCCTTGGAGATGGATCTATGCGGCGGGATTCAGCTGCCTTTTGATCCGGCTGTCGTTTTTTGACGTGCAGTTCGCGGCGGCGGGACTTTTTGCATGCTGGGCTTTGCTGATCATCGGGCTTGCAGATCTGAAATATATGATCATACCGGATCAGTTCGTCATCATGCTGGCTATCTCGGCGTTTGGCTTCATCCCGTACCAAAGCGGGCTGATGCAGCCTCTTCTGGGGGCACTCGTCGGCGGCGGAGTCATGCTCATGGTGGGCGTGCTGGGCGGCGCAGCGTTTAAAAAGGAAGTCCTGGGATTTGGTGATGTCAAGCTTTTCGCCTGTCTGGGGCTTGCCCTCGGGTTGACGGGAACCGTAGTAGTGCTCATAGGAGCATCGCTTCTCAGCGGGATCGGTGCGGCCATTGCCCTGTCCTCCGGGCGTGCGAAGAAAGACGATGCGAAACCTCTCGGACCATATATTTGCGGCATGGGGATTTTTTATATTTTTATTGTGTGGCCGTTTTTGTAACAGAGCGAACCTATTACTTTTCAAACCCTTTCAAATTTGATATACTTATAAAATGGATAAAAATATTTTACTGAAAATTGCCTATGATGGCGCAGGCTTTCACGGATGGCAGAGGCAGCCTGACAAACCCACGGTGCAGGGGCACCTGGAAACCGTCCTTTCCCGGCTGTTCAAGACTGGGATCCTGCTCAACGGAACCAGCCGGACAGACGCCGGAGTACACGCTCTGGGACAGCAGGCTTCCTTTAAAGCTGATGTGAATATCCCTGTCGAAAAACTGGCGCGGGTAGTAAACAATGCCCTGTGCGGCTGTGAGAAGGGCAGCTTCGCCATATCGCCGGTGCGGATCGTTGAAGCAGAAGAAAAACCTCCGGAATTTCACGCTCGCTTCGACGCCAGAGGCAAGACGTATATTTATAAAATCAGAAACACACAGACAATCGATATTTTTCAGCGGAATTACGTCTATCATGTGGCGGAACCGCTGGACATGGACGCTATGCGTCAGGCTGCAAAGCTCCTTGCAGGGACTCACGACTTCAAATCCTTTGAAGCCTCCGGCAGCACGCCGCGGGAGTCCACCGTCAGGACGATCTACAGGCTGGAACTTTTGCAGAAAGAAGATCTGCTGGAACTCCATGTTACGGGAGACGGATTTCTCTATAACATGGTTCGGATCCTTACGGGGACGCTGGTCGATGTGGGGCGCGGCAGGATATGCCCGGAACAGATGACGGAGATCCTTGATGCAAAGGATCGTCAGGCAGCGGGACATACTGCGCCGCCATTTGGACTTTATCTGGCAAAAGTGTATTATGAAGAAGGAGAACTTTATGGATAACAGACCCGGCTGGGATGAATATTTTATGGAAATGGCCGTGCTGACCGCCAGACGATCCACATGTCTGCGCAGACACGTGGGAGCTGTGATCGTGCAGGAAAAGCATATCGTGGCCACAGGCTACAACGGTGCACCGAGAGGTCTGGATCACTGCGGAGACCGGGAAGGCGGCTGTCTGAGACAGCAGCTGGGGATCCCGTCAGGTCAGAAGCATGAACTTTGCAGAGCGCTCCATGCGGAGCAGAACGCCATTATTCAGGCAGCGACTCTTGGACAGAGTATCGAAGGAGCGACGATCTATATCACCCACCAGCCCTGCATCATCTGTGCGAAGATGATCATAAATGCAGGGATCAGAAGAATCGTAGTAAAGGAAGGCTATCCTGATGAAATGTCGGTAGGTATTTTGCAGGAAGCCGGATTGAAAATCGTAATGTTAGGAGAAGCATAGTGACAGCAACCAGTTTTATGTTATGGGCGCCGTTTCTGCTGGCCTTTGCCGTGGCATGCATCGCAACGCCCTTTGCCATCTGGATCGCGCCTAAGATCGGGGCAATGGATGTTCCTAAAGATGACAGGCGTGTGCATAACAAGCCGATTCCAAGATTCGGCGGAATCGCTATTTTTGCCGGTATGATGGTAGCCCTTGCGACTTTTGCAGCAGAAGATAAAGGCGTGCCTGCCGCCATGGCGGGATGTACGCTGATCTATATACTGGGTCTGATAGATGACCTGAAAAATCTCAAGCCTGTTGTCAAGCTTTCCGGGCAGGTCGTAAGCGCGGTCGTCGTCTATGCGATGGGGCTTCGGATCGAATTTATCACCAACTATTTCGGGCCGGGAAACATGGCTTTTGGCGATGTGCTCTGCTTTGGAGTCACCGTGCTCTGGCTGGTGGCGATCACCAATGCAGTGAACCTGGTGGATGGTCTGGACGGCCTGGCGGCAGGGATCGCAGCCATTTCGGCGCTTTGCATCGGGTATGTGGCGTATATCCACGGGCATTATATCCCGACGGTCGCTATGATGGTGATCGCAGGAGCGGCGCTTGGATTTTTGCCGTATAATTTTCATCCTGCAAAGATTTTTATGGGCGATGGAGGCTCACAGCTTCTGGGGTTTTCGATCGCAGCGTTCTCTATCATGGGGGCGGTAAAGACGACGACGATGGTCGTCGTAGTGATCCCGGCGCTAGTACTTGGTCTGCCGATTTTTGACACGGTATTTGCTATCGTTCGTCGTGTGATCCGCAGACAGCCCATCGGCAGAGGGGACAAGGAGCATCTGCACCACAGGATCCTGAGAGCAGGATACGGGCAGCGTCGCGCAGTCATGATCATGTACTGCATCAGCGGGCTTCTGGGTGTTATGGCGGTTCTTTACAGCCGCGGACTGATGGTGGAATGCGTGGGACTTCTGCTTATTGCAGCGATTCTTTTGTATGTTCTGCTGGGCAGCGATACGGCGCAGCATCTGCATTACACGGAAAAAGACAGAACTGGCGGACAGGATAAAGAAATAAACGGGACAGAAAATGAAAGGGACGGAAGTGAAAAATCAGCAGACATTGAATGACATTAAAACAAGGGAGCTTCTTTCCATGCTGCGTAAGATCGCGCTGCCTATTGCACTGCAGAGCCTGATCGGATCCAGCCTCAGCCTCATCGATAATCTGATGGTGGGAAGTCTGGGCGAACTGCAGCTCAATGCGGTAGGAGTATCGGTGCAGATCTTTTTTGTTTACTGGATGCTGCTGTACGGCATCTCTGGCGGTGCAGCTACGTTTATCTCCCAGTTCTATGGTGTGGGGGACTTTAAAAATATCAGAAGAACAACAGGCTTTACCTTGACGATAGCAATGGGGATAGGCCTGCTCTTTTTTATTGCAGCGGAGGCTTTCCCGCAGTACATCCTGAGGATCTTTACTAAATTCCCGGAGGTGATAGAGGAAGGATGCAGCTATGTGCGTATAGGAGCGCCGACATTCCTGATGCTGGCAGTGACGCAGCCCTTTACTATTGCGCTGCGGGCGACTCAGCAGACCAGGCTGCCTCTTTATGCCAGTGCAGTAGCTCTGGCGACCAACACCGGCTTGAATTATCTTCTGATCTTTGGCAAGCTGGGGCTTCCGGCTCTTGGCGTCGACGGTGCGGCGCTGGCAACGTCTATCGCAAGGCTGCTGGAGATGGGACTGATCCTCTTCGTGGTGTTCGGCAGAAAGAATAAGATCGCCGGAAAGCTTTCGGAGTTCTTCAGTTATGGAAAGGATCTGGCGAAACGGATCTACAGGAATGCGCTTCCAACGACTGCGAACGAAACGCTCTGGGGGCTGGGCACCTCTCTTTATGTGGCGGCATTTGCCCGGATCGGCATCACGGAGGGGGCGGCGATACAGGCCTGCAATACCATCAACAATCTGTTTTCTCTCGCGGCATTCAGCATTGGAGATGCCATCCTGATCCTCATTGGACAGAAACTGGGAGAAGGCAAGCTTGAGCTGGCTTATGCCATGTCAAAAAAGATCATTATGGTGGGACTGATCATAGGACTGGTCATGGGTGGCGGTGTCATCCTCATGGGAGAACCGATCCTCAGTCTTTTTGACTTCACACCGGAAGGCGCTGTCTATGCGAAAAAGATACTGATGGTGTACGGAGCAACATTGTGGCTGACTCTTTATAATGCCATGCACGTTACGGGGACTCTGAGAGGAGGAGGCGATACCCGTTTTGCCATGCTTACAGAAACGGGGACGGTGTGGCTGATCGGTGTGCCGCTGGCGTTTCTTACATCACTGTATCTGCACTGGCCGATCTACATTGCGGTGCTGGCAGTGAAAAGCGAAGAGGTTGTGAAAGCCATGATACTGACGAAGAGGTATCTGAGCAAAAAATGGCTCAAAAATGTCATCGAAAACATTGCCCTATAGGGGAACAGCGATTTCGAAAAAAATCAGCAAAATCGTACATAATATTTAAAAAACACAGCATATAAATCAAGGAATCGATTTGCTGAAACCGCTGAAAATATAGGGATTGTTAATATTTGATAAAATTGAAAAAAGTATTTCACAATTACAGCAAATAGGTGTATAATGATATACAAATCGAAAAATAAGCAAGGGAGAAAAAACACAAAATGGATGAAGTCAGCAAGCTAAAAAAACAAGTCGCGATTTATGGTCTGGCAGTTATCGCTGTCTGTGAAATAGTATCCCTTTTTATTATTGGTTTTGATATCGGGTTTACCGTTTTCCTGCTTGCGGGATTTGCCGCGGCACTGGTGAATTTCTGGCTGCTGGCATTCTTTTTACAAAAGATGCTGGACAGCGGCAATGCGGGATTTTCGACGATAAGCTTTGTAATCAGGATATTGATATATTGTGCAGTATTTTTTATCTCGGTCAAACAGGGACATACTCCGAGCTGGGTAGGCTGCCTGATCGGGATACTCGCACCAAAAGTTCCTCTCTATTACTTCAATGCTGTCAAGCCGGACTTCAATACGAAGCGAAAGGTTCGCCCGGAAGTGCAGGCAATGTACGAGCAGGAGGACAAGGAGAAGGATGACGAGTACTGGGGCAGAAAGGAGGATTAGCTATGCATGATTTATCGCATCTGGGACCGAAAAAGGTCTTTATCTTCGGCGATGGCTCGTTTTTTATAACAGAGACTGTCGTTTGGGGCGTGATCGTGGCGTTGGTCATCGGGATCCTGGCGTGCTGGTCAGCCAGCAAGCTGCAGCGGGTTCCGAAAGGCAAGCAGGTGATTGCAGAATTCGTGGTAGAAAAAGCGTACAGTATGGTACAGTCTGTCATGGGCGTTAAGCTCGGAACGGTCTTTGCACCATACATGGCATCGATATTTTTCTTCATGCTGCTTTCGAATCTGCTGGGACTGTTTGGATTCCGTCCGGTAACGTCGGATCTGAACTGTACGTTCGCACTGGCGATCACAACATTTTTCCTGATCCAGGGGACAGGAGTCAAGTTCATGGGTGTTGGAGGCAAGCTGAAGCATATGTGCTCTCCATATCCGTTTATGATCATAATTAACTTGATCGAGATGTTCTCGACGCCGCTTTCGCTGGGTCTGCGACTGTTCGGTAATATACTGGCAGGTATGATCGTTATGTCTCTTGTATACAGCGGACTGGCAACACTTTCGCTGCAGTTTGTGGGCATACCGATTCTGGACGCCATTTTCCCATTACCGGCAAACGCGTTCTTTGATATGTTCGAACCTGTGCTGCAGGCGTACATATTCACAATGTTAACCATGGCATTTATGGCCAATGAAGCTATTACTTTAAGCGATCATATAGAAGAGTAACAACAAGGAGGATATTATCATGACAGGAATTACACCGGAAGCTTTTGTACTGGGATTATCAGGACTTGGTGCAGGTCTGGCAATGATCTGCGGTATTGGTACAGGTATTGGACAGGGTTATGCAGCTGGTAGAGCCGTTGAAGGCGTAGCAAGACAGCCGGAAGCCCAGAGTGATATCTTAAAGATCATGCTGGTTGGTCAGGGTGTATCAGAAACACCGACCATCTTCGCATTCGTAGTTTCCATTATCCTGATGTTTGCAAACCCACTGGTTGGCTTACTGTAGGGGAGACTCCTAAAACTGTAAATTGTATGAAATCATATGACAGGGAAGGAGGCGATGAATGATGGAGTACACAGGCCTGATAGAGATAAACTGGTCGATTATAATGATCTGGATCACAGTCATTGTTTTGTTCCTCGTACTCAAGAAGTTCTTCTTTGAGAAAGTCAAGAACTTTATGGAGACGAGATCCAACTCCATCCAGGACGCCTTTGACAGTGCAGAAGCTGTAAACAGAAGAGCGGACGAAAAGATGCAGAACTACACGAAGCGTATAGCTAATGTAGAAGCAGAAGGAAGAGAGATCATCCGTGACGCTAAGATAAAGGCAGATGCACAGGCAAGAGAAATAATAGAAGATGCCAACAAGCAGGCGACTGAGATAATGAACAAAGCAGAGAAAAACATCGAAAGAGAGAAGCAGAAAGCCATGGAAGAAATGCGCAAGGAAGTTGCTGCTCTGGCGATGCTGGCTGCTGAGAGAATCGTAGAACGAGAAATCCAGAATATCGGTCAGGATGAAATCGTGGATGAAGTGATAAATAAAGCAAGGAGTACAGGATGGCAGAATTAACAGTTGATCTTACCTACGGAAGTGCGCTTTATGAAGCGGCAGAAGACGTGGGAAAAAGAGATGAGATCGCAAAGAATGCCGACTGGGTGCTCGAAGTACTTCGGGACAACCCGGACCTTCAGAATTTTATCAACTATCCGGCGATATCGGCGAGAGAAAAGAAAGAAACGATCGAGAAGATATTCGACGGGAATGTATGCGAGGAATTTCTGAATTTCCTTTACGTTTTGATCGATAAAGGAAGGACGATGCATCTTGCGAAAATCATAAAGGTGTATAAGAGTCTTATGGAAAAAGAAGAAGGATATTCCTACGGTACAGTGTATTCAGTAGTTCCGCTGGACAAGAAGCGGATCGAAGAGCTGGAGCAGGATGTATCCAAGCTTTTGCAGATGAATGTAAGACTGACGAATGAAATAGATCCCAAACTGATCGGAGGCTTTAAGATCCTGGTAGAAGGCCGGATCATAGACGCGTCCATCAGAAAGAAATTTGACGATCTCGAAAGTCAAATTAATTTAAATTAGGGAGGAGAAGAAATGAACCTGAGACCGGAAGAAATAAGCGCAGTCATAAAAGAACAAATAAAAAACTATAAAAATCAGCTGGAAATTTCCGACTTTGGGACCGTTATCCAGGTAGGTGACGGTATCGCCAGAGTATACGGTCTGGAAAACTGTATGTCGGGTGAACTTCTGGAATTCCCGGGCAATACATATGGTATGGCCATGAACCTGGAAGAAGACAACGTTGGTGTTGTAATCATGGGTTCTGACCGGGAAATTAAGGAAGGTGATATCGTAAAACCGACCGGCAAGGTAGCAGAAGTGCCGGTAGGAGATGCGATGATGGGACGTGTTGTAAACGCGTTGGGACAGCCGATCGACGGCAAAGGCCCGATCGTAAGCAGCGAGTCGCGTCCGATCGAATACCCGGCGCCGGGAGTTTTGCAGCGTAAATCCGTTAACCAGCCTCTGCAGACAGGAATCAAGGCCATCGACTCCATGATTCCGATCGGAAGAGGACAGAGAGAGTTGATCATCGGTGACAGACAGACTGGTAAGACAGCCATCGCCATCGATACTATTTTAAACCAGAAGGGTGAAGACGTGATCTGTATCTACGTTGCTATTGGACAGAAGAAATCCACGGTAGCACAGCTGGTACAGAATCTGGAAGACAAGGGCGCAATGGATTACACCATCGTGGTATCCGCAACAGCGTCTGACGTAGCACCTTTGCAGTATATCGCACCGTACGCAGGATGCGCCATCGGAGAATACTTCATGTATCAGGGCAAGGATGTTCTGATCGTATACGATGACCTGTCCAAGCACGCGGTCGCTTACAGAGCCATGTCCCTGCTGCTTCGCAGACCGCCTGGCCGTGAAGCATATCCGGGAGACGTTTTCTATCTCCACTCCAGACTGCTGGAGAGAGCGGCCAAGCTTTCCGATGAACTGGGCGGCGGATCCATTACCGCATTGCCGATCATCGAAACACAGGCAGGAGACGTATCGGCTTATATCCCGACCAACGTAATTTCCATTACGGACGGTCAGATCTATCTGGAAACAGAACTCTTCTTCACAGGGCAGAGACCTGCCGTTAACGCAGGTATTTCCGTATCCCGTGTAGGAGGTAACGCACAGATCAAGGCAATGAAAAAAGTAGCCAGCTCCGTTAAGCTGGAACTGGCGCAGTACAGAGAACTGGCAAGCTTCTCACAGTTCGGTTCCGACGTGGATGCGGATACCAAGGCGCGGCTGGATCACGGCCAGGTGCTGATGGAGATCCTCAAGCAGCCGCAGTATCAGCCGATCCCGGTAGAAAAGCAGGTCATGATCATTTACGCTGCCGTAAATCATGTGCTGGACGATATCGAAGTGGAACAGGTCAAGGATTTCGAACACAAGCTGTTTGAATTTATGGACACCCAGTATCCACAGGTAGGAAAAGCCATTCGCAGCGAAGGCGTGATCAGCGATGCTACAGATGCACAGCTGAAGGAAGCCTTGGAACTTTGCAAGAAGGAGTTCCTGAGCACGAATGTATAGCTTTTCAAATGAGAAAAACACAAGGGAGGTGTGAGAGTGGCCGCAGGAAATATACGTGATATAAAACGCCGGATCAAGAGCGTCACCAGTACCGAGCACATCACTAACGCGATGAAGCTGGTATCTGCCGGCAAGCTTCGGAAGGCGAAGGCGATCTTCGAAAAGACAAACGAAAACTCACACTATATCACTCATACAATAAGCGAAATCTTTAATAACAGCAAGGATATCCCGGAAGAGTATCTGGAAGGGACCCGGGAGATCAAAAAAACCTGTTATATCGTTGTAACCAGCAGCAGAGGACTTTGCGGCGGGTTCAACAGCAGCATCCTCAAGGAAGCGCAGTCCATGATCGACATGAGCGGAAGCGAATCGGTGATCCTGGCCATCGGAATGAAGGCCAAGGAATACTTTGAAAAGCGCGGCTATGAGATCTTCAGTCACTACCTGGCTCCACCGGAGAATATTTCGTTCCTGGAAGCCAGAGAAATGGCGCTGCCTTTACTGGATCTGTATACGAAGGGTGAGATCGACGAGATCCAGCTCGTTTATACATCCTTTATCAGTTCCATGGAACAGCAGGTGCGGACGGCGAGACTTCTTCCGTTTGACGTAGAACACGATCCGGAAGTGATCCGCAACGCCAAGACGGTGGAATATGAACCATCGGTAGAGGCTGTGTTCAACTACCTGGTTCCGAAGTATGTAGAGATGATGCTGTATGCGGCAGTAGTAGAATCGGCGACCTGTGAGCATGCCGCCAGACGGATGGCGATGGAAAACGCCACCGACAGCGCCAGAGAAATGCTGGATGTGCTGTCCCTCACCTACAACAGGGCAAGGCAGTCTGCGATCACAGATGAAATCATAGAAATCGTAGCCGGTTCCGAGGCACAAAATTAGGAGGCGAAAATGAACAAGGGAAAAATACATCAGATTATAGGACCTGTAATCGATATCAAGTTCAATGAGGACGAGATGCCTGAGTTGCTGAATGCCGTGAATATAGAATTCCAGGGAAGGACCATCGTGACAGAAGTCGCTCAGCATAAGGGTGACGATGTAGCGAGATGTATCGCTCTTTCCTCGACCGACGGACTCAGAAGAGGCATGGAAGCCGTGGATACGGGGGCACCGATCCAGGTACCTGTCGGCAAGGAAGTACTGGGAAGAATGTTCAACGTAATCGGTGAAACCATCGATGAAAAGGGAGAAGTCGACACAGATCTGGTAGCATCCATTCACAGAGAGGCTCCGTCTTTCGAAGAACAGGATACTTCCGCACAGATCTTTGAAACAGGTATCAAAGTAATCGACCTGATCGCGCCGTACACCAGGGGCGGTAAGGTTGGTCTGTTCGGCGGTGCCGGCGTAGGAAAAACCGTACTGATCCAGGAGCTGATCAGTAATATCGCGAGAGAACACGGCGGTATTTCCGTATTCGCAGGCGTAGGCGAACGTACAAGAGAAGGTAACGACCTGTACTACGAAATGATCGAGTCGGGCGTAATCAAAAATACGGCCATGGTATTCGGACAGATGAATGAACCGCCTGGTGCCAGAATGCGTGTTGCACTGACCGGGCTGACGATGGCAGAATATTTCCGTGATAAAGAAAATCAGGATGTGCTGCTGTTCATCGACAATATTTTCCGTTTCACTCAGGCAGGTTCTGAAGTATCCGCACTGCTGGGACGTGTACCGTCCGCAGTAGGATATCAGCCGACCCTGGCAACAGAAATGGGTGCACTGCAGGAAAGAATCACATCCACGAAGAAGGGATCCATCACTTCCGTTCAGGCGGTATACGTACCGGCCGACGACCTGACTGACCCTGCTCCGGCGACGACGTTCGCCCACCTGGATGCGACGACCGTACTTTCCAGATCCATCACAGAGCTGGGTATCTATCCGGCAGTAGATCCGCTGGAATCCACTTCCAGAATCATGGATCCGCTGATCCTGGGCAAGGAGCACTACGAAACGGCCAGAGGCGTGCAGGAAGTGCTGCAGCGCTACAAGGAACTGCAGGACATCATCGCCATCTTAGGTATGGATGAACTGGCTGATTCCGACAAGCTGATCGTAAACAGAGCCAGAAAGATTCAGAGATTCCTGTCTCAGCCGTTCAGTGTAGCGGAACAGTTTACCGGCATGGAAGGTAAATACCTGCCGCTGAAGGAAACCGTTCGCGGCTTCCGCGAGATCCTGGAAGGCAAGCACGACGAAATTCCTGAGCAGATGTTCCTCTTCGCAGGCGGTATCGATGAAGTTGTCGAGAAGTACGAGAAGAGCAAGAAATAGGAGAAGGAGGGATCTGGTATGGCAAGCAGCGTAAGACTGGAAATAATTACTCCTTCAAAAAAGTTTTATCAGGGTGATGTAGAACTCGTGATCGTCCGTACTCTGGAAGGTGACGAGGGATTTATGAAAGGTCACGCCTGGGCGTGCAAGCTTCTGGACATCGGTGAAATGTGGATCCAGGAGAAGGGCGCTGCAAAGAATTCCTATAAGGTGGCTGCCATCGCCGGCGGTTTTATCGACGTCAAGGATACGATCATCATCTATACTGACGCGGTAGAATGGGCCGAGGATATCGATATGGAGCGTGTCAACGCCGAAAAATCTCGTGCTGAAGAATGGCTGCGGGATCATGAAGCAGACGGTACACCGGACGAGATTCTTCGTGCCAGAACATCCATCGCGAAAGCAGAACTGCGAGCAGATGTTGCCGGTGGCGGAAGACGTAGAAAACACTAAAGGAGCGCCCCGGGGTGCGTCAATGACGCCCTGTCGGGCGACAAATAAAGGAGCGCATTATGGGTGAAAATACGAGAACAGCGCTGATCGGGATAATCGTGGAAGACGCCGGATCAGTAGAAGAACTGAACCAGCTTCTGCACCAGTACCGTGATTACATCATCGGACGGATGGGGATCCCTCATCCTCAGAAATCCATTTCCATCATCAGCATTGCGATGGAAGCGGATCAGGACACGGTGAGTGCACTTTCTGGAAAGCTGGGCGCACTTAAAGGAGTCAGCACAAAAACGATTTATTCGAAAAATTAAAGAGTATAAAAAAGCTGCCGCTTGCGGCGGCTTTTTTTGTATGGAAGAGGCATGTAAGAGAAGTTGTGTGTCTGGCTACCCTGCAATACCACGATTTGGGAAAAATCTTGGTGGTAGGATAGTGAGGCTATCCTGACATGGATAAAAGTCGCAGGTTAGGGTATTATGAGGGAATCGAAACTAGACTGATTATCCTGAATAAAATGTGATCGAGTGATTGGGATAGTTTTCAGGCCTCGGGCGGTGCCGATAGAAGGCAAAATAACATTTCTGGCTTTGATAGTAAAATCTGCGGTATTTTTTCCGCTAACAATACCCTGCAACGCGAATCACCTGCATTACAGGATATTTTACAGCATTCCAAACACGATCCTTCCTGTCTGATACACCACAGTGCTCATCCCCCACGCAACTGCCGTCTGAAATAATGCAGTATAAACTGCATACCGCCATTTGCCGCAGGTCTTGCGGATGGCAGTGAGAGAGGCAATGCATGGTGCGTAGAGCAGACAGAATACGAGAAAGCTGCAGGAGGAGGCCGGGGTGAAAATATCGCACAAAAGCCTCGGAACGGAGCCGCCAGCCGTAGTTTGCGCCAGGATGGAAAACGTGCCGGCGACGGACTCCTTTGCAGAAAGTCCGGTGAGGACAGCCGAAACCGCTCGCCAGTCATCAAACCCCAGAGGTGCGAAAAGCGGTGAGAGAAATCGCCCAAGACAGGCCAGCATGCTTTCGCGACTGTCAGACGTCATGGCCAGAGCCGGCGTGAAATTTTGCAGGATCCAGATGACAGCGGATGCGATCAGGATCACAGTAAATGCCTTGCGGACGAAACCGAGGCTGTTTTGAAGCACGTCCCGAAAAATAGTTTTTGCCCGGGGTATCTGGTAGGGCGCCATGTGCCAGGTCGCGAGCGGCAGACTGGTACGAAAGCGGGTACGGCTTAAAAGCAGTGCATAGCAGACTGCCAGCAGGATCCCGGTCAGATAGATCAGCAGCATGGCGAGGACGCGATGGCTTGAAAAAAATACTTGCGTCAGGATCAGGTAGATCGGCAGTTTTGCGCTGCAGGACAGAAACGGGATCATGGCAATGGTCAGCTTTTGATCACGGTGAGAGGAAAGTGTTCCGGCGGCCAGGATCGCGGGGACGCTGCAGCCGAAGCCGGTGACCAGAGGCAGGATGGCTTTGCCGCTAAGGCCGATCTGATTCATGGGGCGGTCCAGGATCCGTGCCGCCCGATCCATATAGCCACTGTGTTCCAGCAGGGACAGGAAGAAAAATAGAGTCGCAATAGTCGGTAGAAACGAGAGAATGCTGCCGACGCCGGCGCAGATCCCATGGATGATCAGCTCGTGGATCCAGAAGGGTATCCCGCTGCTCGCCAGCTTCAGGCTCAGCAGGTCGGTGAGCCGACGGAGCAGGCATGCCAGAGGTTTAGTCAAATACGTTTCGGAAATCTCAAAGGTGAAGTAAAAAATCCCTCCAAGTATGATCAGAAACACAGGGATCGCCAAATAGCGATTCAAAAAGAGGCGATCCGCCAATACGGTCTTGCTGCAAAGGATCCGCCGAGGGTTTCTTTGTGTGTGCTTTTTCTTGCAAAGCTTCGGTTTCATGGCGTGTTTCTCCTTCTGCCATTCCAGAAATAAAGTTCGTTTTGTGTACTTGCGAGTACACTCTGTGCACTTTTCAGTTTACCTTTCCTCCATTGAACGGTATAATGATTACATATGAGTATATGCATTGCGAGTGCAAAGCTGCCGCATTTTGATAAAGGAGCGTATTGGAATGGAACAACAGGAAAGAACTTTTCGGATCGGACCGATCCGCCCGCCCAGTGAAGCGAACAGCCTGCTTCTGCAGGTGACAAACGGATGCACATGGAATAAGTGCAAATTCTGCCAGCTGTATCGTCATACGAAATTCAAGGCTTACAGTGCGGACAGCATCAAGGCCGACATAGATAACATCGCATATCAGGCGGATATCATCCGCAGATATCAGACGCCACTGGGTGCGTGGGATATCGACGGACTAAATCAGGAATTGGGACAGATACCGTCAGAAGAAGAGCGGCAGTGTTTTTACATGGTGGCCAACTGGCTGGTAGGCGGCGGAGAAAATGTATTTTTGCAGGATGGCAACACGACAGCCCTCAGCAGCGGGAGGCTTTCAGATGTGTTGATCTACCTGAAGCAGGCATTCCCCGGCATTAAGCGGATCACATCATATGGACGTGCAGAAAACCTGTCGCGGGTCAGCGCAGAAGAATATGCAGAGCTGCCGGCGCTGAAGGAAGCCGGGCTGGATCGTATCCATTCCGGATTTGAAACCGGTTCAGATGCGGTTTTGCAGAAGATCAACAAGGGCGTCACGCAGCAGCAGGAGATCACGGCTGGAAAGAATATCAAAGCCGGAGGCATCGAACTTTCGGTTTATTTTATGCCGGGCGTTGGCGGTAAAGAACTGACAAAAGAAAACGCAGAAGATACGTCTCATGTCATCAATGAGATCGGGCCGGATTTTCTCAGGATCCGGACGGCAGCGGTCAAACCGGGGACAGGACTGTATGAGGATTACCAGAACGGTCAGCTGACCCTTTGCAGCGACGAAGAAAAGCTGCTGGAAATCAGGACCGTCATAGAACGAGCGCCGGAAATCGACACCCGGGTGGTCAGCGATCATATCATAAATCTTTTGCAGGGAGTCGAAGGGCATATCGTGCTGGACAGGCAGAAAATGCTGGACATGATCGATGGATACCTGAACAAGCCGGAGTACGAGAAACGGCTGTATCAGGCAGCACGCCGGATGGCACTGGTCAACGGACCTGGGGATATGAAATATCTGGACCAGAGCCGTGTCGATCAAATCGAAAGCCTGATCCGTGCGATCCCGGATCCTTATGAATGGGAAGAAAAAATGAACGCGCTGATCGGGCGCTATATTTAAGGCGGACGCGGTGATTTTGCGCGTCTGAAACAAGGAGTATGAATGAGCTACAGAGTGAAACTCAATGTTTTCGAGGGACCGTTCGATCTGCTCGTCTACCTCATTGAACATGCGGAGATGAGTATTTACGACATTCAGATCTCGGAAATCGTAAAACAATATATGGAGCATGTGAAAGCCATGCAGATCACTGATGTCAACGTGTCATCGGAGTTTATGGTGCTGGCGGCCGCTTTGCTGGAGATCAAATCCAAGATGCTGCTGCCGCGGGCAGTGCCGGAAGAAGGAAGTGCTGAAGTCGCCGAAGATCCACGGACGCAGCTGGTTGCAAAGCTTTTGGAGTACAAAAAATTCAAGCGGATCTCCGAAATGCTGGAGGCTTGCGAAGAACATACTGCTAAGATCCTGGAAAAACCGCAGGAGGATCTTGCGGCATATACAGGAGAGCCGGACGAGTATCTCAGCCTCGATATCGAAAAGTTCAAAACGGCTTTCGAGCAGTTTCTGCGGCGCAAAAAAAAGCTGGAAGAGATACGGGAGCACCACAGGAGATCAGAAAAGCAGCGGTTGACCCAGGAGCATAGAATGGACGATATCCAGGAATTTTTCCGCAGTGATCCGAAGCGAAAAGCGGATTTCCGGGAACTGATCCATAAACGCGATGACAAATACGATGTTGCCGTGACATTTGCTTCTGTACTGGAAATGATGAAGCAGCGTCGCGTGGATGCAGAGCAGAAGTATTTGTTTGGAGACATCACCGTTACAGCAGCGGAAGAACTCTTTGCAGAAGATGGGAGCACGGAGCCGGAAGCAGCTGGAGATGCCGGGAGCATGAGAACGGGAATCGCCGGGGGTGCCGGAGATGCTGGGAACACCGGAAAAGGAGAGGAGTAAACCATGGCAGGAAAGAAAACCATAAAATCTGCAATCGAATCCATGATGTTCGTATGGGGCGAACCGCTTGATATCAAGGAGGCGGCTGAAGTGTTTAATATGGATAAGAAAGAGATCTATCCGTATTTTAAGGAATTGCAGGAAGAGTATGAACAAGAAGGCCGCGGGATCGTTATCCGTGAGGTAAACAAGTGCTTTCAGTTTGTGACCCGGGCGGAGAACATAGATTATATAGAACGGCTTTGCACGCCGGTGAAACATAAAAAATTATCGCAGTCGGCGCTGGAAGTGCTGGCGATCGTAGCGTACAAACAGCCGGTGACAAAAGGTGAGATCGAATCGATCCGCGGGATCCGATGCGACCGCGTGCTGGAAGGCCTGGGCAAGAAAAAACTGGTGGCGGAAGTCGGCAGATCCGATGCTGTCGGACGCCCGATCTTGTATGGGACCACCGATGAATTTTTGAAGCAGTTCGGGTTCAGTACTCTCAAGGAGCTGCCGGATATCGTGGATATCGAGGGGGCGCTCGATGAGGAAAACGGCGAAAACGATATGCTTTACAGCCAGCAGATCTCCATCGATCTGTCGCAGGCAGAACCGGATCGCACAGACAAATAAATGGAATATCAGTCCTCTCTGTCGCGTAATATGACAGAGAGGATTTTTTATGGAATTTTTGAAAAAGGGAAAGAAAACTATTGCGATCATCATGACTCTGGTAGTCGTTTTGACGGGTATGTATATCTGTGCGCAAAGGCATGGCGATGTGATGTGGACCAGTGCGCCGGACTTCGCCATATCAGCGGGACAGGCGATTTTGATCGATGGGGATACAGGGAGAGTTTTGTATGAAAAAGCTGCCGATCAGCGAGCGTATCCTGCCAGTACCACAAAGATCATGACAGCGCTGCTGACCCTGGAGATCCTGGAGAAGTATGACAGTCCTCTCGACCAGAAGGTTGAGATCCCGGCGGAAGCAGAGGGTGTGGAAGGGTCGTCTCTGTACCTGAAAGCCGGTGAGAAAATCTCTATAGAGGACTTATTATACGGTATGATGCTGGTGTCTGGAAACGATTCGGCTGTTGCGCTTTCCTGCATTATTGGTGGAACACAGCAGCACTTTATAGAAATGATGAACAGGAGAGCGGATGCTATTGGCTGCACCGGCACGCATTTCACCAATCCCAACGGGTTGTTTGATGAAGATCATTATACCACGGCGCGGGATCTGGCAAATATCACGCGTACTGCCATGAAAAACAAGACCTTTAGCAGGATGGTAGCTGCAAAGGAGTGGAATGCAGATCGCTCCGGGAGCACGTACCGGCATTTTGTCAACAAGAACAAGACTGTTCGTCAGTTTGATGGGGGTAACGGGGTCAAGATCGGCTATACCAAGGCTTCCGGGCGAACCCTTGCGGCCTCTGCTACCCGAGATGGAAAGAACGTCATCTGTGTTGTCATGAGTGCGCCCAACTGGTTCCAGGATGCTTACCGGCTGATGGAATACGGTTTTGATGTGCTGTGATCGCATCTTGCTCATCTTGCTTATCTCGCTTATCTCGCTTATCTTACTTATTATGCTCATCTTGCGAAGCGTTTTCGCTTGTCGAGTTCCGATTTACCCCGGCTTTGACCGAAACCTCCTTCGCTGCATATGCTAATGGCAAAGGAGGCAAATCATGACGTATTTTAATCCAATCTGTGCTGACGTCGGCACACGGAACTGCCCCTGCCCGCTGGCAGAAACCGGGGATTGCCTGGTATGCAGCAGATTGTCAGGCGCACGGGAATGCAGCTGCAGGTGGGCAGGCGTCTGCGTTTATAATGAATATATGCAAAACGGGAGCATGGTGCGAACAAAAAGGAAGGCTCGGAGCACCGAGATCCTGCAAAGGCTCCGGCAAGGCGATGATCTGCTTATGCTGCAGCTTCGTGTTCCGCGAGGTTTTGCTCTGGAAGCATCCCGGCCGGGTTCTTTTTTATTTCTGAAACCACCTGGAGCACCGGAGATGACCAGCGTTCCCGTCTCTGTCATGGTAGCGGATGTGGAGCACGAAAGCCTCTGGGTCATCCTCAAGATCATTTCTGCAAAGACGAAAGCCCTTGCTGCCTGTGAGGATTTTCTGGAAATGAGAGGTATTTATCGCAGTGGTCTGCTGGGCAAAGGTGTTGCCGGGATGCTGGACCTGCATGATCCGGGGATTTCTGTCCGAAAGCGCTGGCTTATTTTGACCAAAGGAGTGGGATTCGCTCCGGCAGTGAATCTGATCCGGTGGGCTGCGGGCCGGATCGACATTCATGTGATCGCTGATCCGGAAAAGGTCGGCGATGATGTGATCCGCCAGCAGTTTCGCGCCTGGCAGCCGGAGGGCCACAGGAGTGAGGGCGGGCGCTTTCGTCTGGAGTTTCAGTCGCTGGCGAAGCTGCTGGAGCAACCCGCGGCAGCTTCGCCTTTGCAGCAAACCGACTCGATTACCACTGCTCCACTTGCCACTGCCCTGCACACGTCCGGCTCGCACGACCCTGATCTGAACGCGCCTTGCCTGCAGCAAACCGACTACGACCGAATTTTCCTGCTTGCATCCGACTATTACATCAAACGCCTGTCGGCTGTGATGAAAATCCCGCCGGAGAAACTGGTCTTCTGCAATAACTTCCATCTGTGCTGCGGAGAAGGGATCTGCGGCGCCTGCGGTCATGTGGACGCTGAGGGAAATCTCCACAAGATGTGTAAATGCCGGGAATTTTCTGCCCTGGATCTTTTACTTCCCGAGTAAAATGATATTTCGATTGCGCACTATTTTAGCTTCTACCTTAGCTGCTACATTAGCTTCTACACTAGCCGCTGTATCTCAAAAGCGTTTCAGTCAGTTTCGGGTCGATTATAAGGGGTAACTGACTGAAATTTCCCCGGATGGAAGCAACGAAGCCATGGGGTGATGCATTCATGGAGGACCAGCAACTGTTTTTTCAGTCAGTTGGTCGTGGAAATCAGCGCTCAACTGACTGAAATCGATTTTGTCAGGATCCAGCCGTTGCTTTCCGGGTAGACCTTACCGCCAATTTCAGTCAGTCTTGTAGTCAACCTGCCACTCAACTGACTGAAAGAGACTGAGACTGACTGAGACAGACTGCCTGTGCATCAAACGCCCGTTTATCCGAGATAAAAAATCTCAACTTGCCCTTGACATTTTCCTTCTTGAGAAATATAATACCACCAAGAACAATTTCAAAAATACAAACCGATGATTAAGAGTAGTAACTCGGGCATTGACCTCGAAGAGAGCCGCAGATGGTGGGATTGCGGCAGGAAAATCCGGAGTGAATGGACTTATGAGGGCAGACGAACCGCTCGCCGCAGCAGGCATTATCGCCGAAGCAGGCATTACCCCTGCAGCAGACATTATCGCTGAAAGCCGCGCGAGCCAAGTAGAAACTGACGGGATCTCCGCCTGTAACAAAGGGAGCGCGTATCGAAAGCTGTACGTAGAGCGAAGGGGCATTTCCCCGGGTGGCATAGCAGAAGTATAACTTCTGTCCTGAGTTTTAAGGACAGAAGTTTTTTTATGAGCCGATTGTATCTTAGATACAGCGCGCGGCTCAAACGAAAGGAGCACCATCATGACAATCAAAGTACCACACAGATTATATTTAACCGAAGACCAGATCCCGCAGCAATGGTATAACCTGCGCGCTGATATGAAAGAGCAGGCAGCGCCGATGATCAACCCGGCAACCGGGAAACCGGCGGTAGTGGAAGACCTTTACCCGGTATTCTGCAAAGAACTGGCCCAGCAGGAAATGGACAACGAAACGAGATACTTCGACATCCCGGAAGAAGTCCGCGATATCTATAAGATCTATCGCCCGGCACCGCTTTGCAGAGCTTACAATCTGGAAAAAGCCTTGGACACGCCAGCGAAGATCTACTATAAATTCGAAGGAAACAACACCTCCGGCAGCCACAAGCTCAACTCCGCAGTAGCACAGGCTTACTACGCTAAAAAGGAAGGCCTTAAGGGCGTGACTACAGAAACCGGTGCAGGTCAGTGGGGAACAGCACTTTCCGAAGCATGTTCCTATTTTGGTCTCGACCTGCAGGTGTACATGGTCAAAGTTTCCTATAACCAGAAGCCGTTCCGTAAGGACATCATGAAGACGTTTGGCGCACAGGTCTTTGCATCTCCATCCGACCGGACGGAGGCAGGCAGAAAGATCCTGGCAGAAGACCCGGACAACAGCGGAAGCCTTGGATGCGCTATTTCGGAAGCTGTAGAAGTAGCGGTGACCAACGAAGGATACCGCTACGTGCTGGGCTCCGTGCTCAACCAGGTGCTCCTTCACCAGTCGATCATTGGCCTGGAATCCAAGATCGCCATGGAACAGCTGGACGAGTACCCGGACATCGTCATCGGATGTGCCGGCGGCGGTTCCAACCTGGGCGGCCTCATCGCGCCGTTCATGCAGGATAAACTGACCGGAAAAGCTGATCCGCGCATCATCGCTGTGGAACCGGCATCCTGTCCGTCCCTTACAAGAGGTGTTTATAAATATGACTTCTGCGACACGGGCAAGATCACGCCGATGGCTAAAATGTACACCCTGGGCTGCACCTTCAAGCCTTCTGCAAACCACGCCGGCGGCCTCCGCTACCACGGCATGTCCCCGATCCTTTCCAAGCTGTATGCAGACAAGTACATGGAAGCAGAATCCTACGAACAGACAAAAGTTTTCGAAGCGGCCGTTCAGTTCGCCAAGTTGGAAACGATCCTTCCGGCACCGGAATCTGCACACGCGATCCGCGGAGCCATTGACGAAGCACTGAAATGCAAAGAAACCGGCGAAACCAAGACGATCCTCTTCGGCCTGACGGGAACCGGCTATTTCGATATGACTGCTTATGCAGCTTACAACGAAGGCCGCATGAGCGACAGCGTTCCGACAGACGAAGAGCTGCAGCCGTCCATCGATGCGCTGCCGACTATCCCGGGGATCCAGGAGTAAGCTGATATCGACGTTGCTGATGCAGCGGACGGACTCGCAGATTCAGCATTAGCAATCGCATCACGTCGCGATCCTGCAAAATTTTCTGCTGAATTTCCTGCAAAGATTTCGCACAACAAAACGGGGCTGTCGCCCTAACGATCTTAAATCGTTAATGCGACAGCCCCTTCTTATATTGTTTATGACCTTAATGCTTCACATCTGCCAGCTTTGGATGCCCTTGCTTGGTTTGTGCAGCTCCGGCTCCTTTCAGCGTGAACACGATGACACTGGCAATGATGATGGCGCCACCGATAAACGTTCCCATGTCAGGGACTTCCCGCAGCATGATAAAACCGATGATGGCCGCGATCAGCGGATTGACGAACATGTAGTTGGTCACTTCGCTGGTGCGGTCTGCAATAGCGATCGCCTTGCTCCAGGACAGGTATGCCAGCGCGCTTGGGAATACGCTGAGATAGATCCCGCTCAGGTTAGCTGAAAGACCGGCATTCGCCATGTCGTGGATCAGATCCGGGAGGAATACCATCGTCTGGATCGCCCCGAATACGGCGCTGTAGGTAACGACTTCCATAGCTGTGTAGCCCATTTCGGTGAACTTCCGGTTAAGGACGCTGTAGCCTGCAAATACGGACCCGCAAAGGAACATCCACAAGATACCAATGTTAATAGAAAGCACTCCATTCCATAGCAGGAGTACCGCCACACCGCCAAAAGCACATGCGATAGAGATCCAGCCGATCCAGTTGATCCGTTCGTGGTAAATAGTATAGAGCCCGATGGCGGTCAGGATCGGAGATGATGTGGTCACGATACTTCCAGTAGCTGATGTCAGTGTTGACATGCCGATGTTGAAAAACATGAAATAAGCCGAAAATCCCAGTACCCCGGACAGGAAAAACCACAGCAGATCTTTCTTGCAGAACGGCTTTCGGATATGACAGATCTTTCCGATGATCAGCAGCACTATGGCTGAGATGCAGCACCGCTCGAAGCACAACGCCGAGGACGAAATAGCATCGCCCAGAAACCGCGTGAATGGAAACGCCGATCCCCACAGCAGGATCGTCAGGAACGCTAAACTGTGTGTCTTGATTTTGTTGTTCATAATACTTCCCTCATGTAAACATGGAAGTTGCGAAGAATGTCGCAGCCTCGTAGGTCAGAATGACCGGTACAAGTATAGTAACACAAAATGTAACTACTTTCATCAAAAATTCTGCAAATTTCGAAAATATTTTTTGCCAGGGGTGGTCGCCTTTGCGGATTTCCGCAAAGCTTCCTCTTATCATTTCGGCTGTTAAAATTTCCTGGGACTACTCCTGCAGCAGCCAGTCTGCTATATCATAAATTTCAATCCCTTCGTGACTGTATTTCGGATGTTTTGTCCGGGCAATGATCATCTTCGGATAGGCGTCACGTATCTGCAGAAGTGGGGATACTTCCCGCTCAAAAGTTTTTTCTTCGGAAATGTTATCACTCACCTGAATATAAATTTTTTCGCTGCCTCTTTGTGCGACAAAGTCGATTTCTTTCTGATACAGCTTTCCTACGTAAACATCATATCCGCGGCGAAGCAGCTCGATGCATACTATATTTTCATAGACCCTGCCATAATCCATATTTCTGCTGCCGAGAATTGCATAGCGAATTCCGCTGTCACAGAGATAAAATTTTTCAGAGTTCGCAAGATACTTTTTTCCTCGAATATCGTAGCGTTTAATATCGTAAAATACAAAAGCATTGCACAGATATTTAATATATTTACTGACAGTTACATGATTTGTCGGAGTATCATTCGCCGCCAGCAGCTGACTGACCTTATTGGGAGACGTCAGATTGCTGATATTGTCCATGAGAAACTCGCTTAATCTTTGCAGAACCAAAGTGTCAGGCAGGGCATATTTTTGTACCAGATCCCTCGTTACAATGGTTTCGTAAACTTCTTTAATATAATTTGTCCGGTCTTTTTCTGTTCTGTATGCATAGGAACCAGCCAACCCGCCTTTTAGGGAATAATCGTCAAAAAGTTTGTCTTTATCCTGAACAGTATCGTTGTACTGGCAATATTCCTGGAAACTGAACGGAAACACGTGAATCTCAATATATCGGCCGGTAAAAAGAGTTGCTAAGTCAGCACTTAGCAGAAATGCATTGGAGCCTGTTACATAGATATCATATTTGTTTTTTGAGTACAGGCTGTTGATTGCCAGCTCAAAGTGTGGGCACATCTGAACTTCATCCACAAAAAGATAATTTTCTTTTCCCTCTTGATAGCGTTCTTCTACATAAGCGTGCAGGGCATGGTATTCTTTGATTTCTTCAAATGCCAGATCCATAAAGTCGATGAATATAATATTGATGTTTTCCAAATGACTTTTCAGATACTCAATATATGCCTGCATCAATTTTGATTTGCCGGAACGACGGATACCTGTAATGATTTTGATATCAGGAGTTCCGTTCAGTTGGATGATTCTATCAAGATATTTTTTTCTCGTAATAGTTTTCATATAGTTCACCACTTTCAAAAGTTAAATTTTTTTTATTTTTTGAAACTGTCTTATAACACGTATTATACTGCCTGTAAATAGTATATGCAAGCAGCCACTTTCAAAATCGTAAAATTTTTTATTTTTTGAAAGTGGATAAAATTGGTGATGAAAAATTCCGCAGTGCGAATACGGGTAGTTTGTAACGGGTTTCTTTGCTGTACAAATGTCTGAATCTTACCAATAATTTCGGATGCTCCGATAGTTGTTTACATTTTAACAACGGTGCATTATCATAAGAATTACAAGGATAAATGACTTCTATGGAGTATTAATGGAGATGAACATATGAGGATTTTCGACACATACGTGCAGAAATTAAAGTACAAGGTCCTGACTGAGCTGGCGCGCCAGACCTGGGTGGGAAATGATGCGTTTTCGGTGTTCAATGATATCGCAAACCAGGTGGTCAAGAAGGGCGAGCCGACCATGAGCTGCTGCATCTACAAGGACAGAGCTATCGTGGCGGAGAGGATCCGTATCGCACTGGGCGGCAAGAAGGAGGATCATAATGTGATCCAGGTCATCGACATTGCATGTGATGAATGCCCGGTGGCAGGACATGTGGTGACGGATCTTTGCAGAGGGTGCGTGGCTCATGCCTGTGTGGATGCGTGCAAACTGGGTGCTATCACCGTTGATTCCCATCAAAAAGCGGAAATAGACAAATCTAAGTGCGTGGAATGCGGTAAATGCGCCAAGAGCTGTCCGTACAGTGCCATTGCTAATTTCAAGCGACCATGCGAGAGAGCCTGCAAAGTGGACGCCATTTCCATGGCGCCGGACGGTGTAGCTCAGATCGACAGCGAGAAATGCATCGAGTGCGGAGCATGCGTGTACAAGTGTCCCTTCGGTGCGACTTTGGACGTGTCCAGTATCACCGACATCATCAAGACCATCGTGGACAGCGATAACAATAAAAACTATCATGTGCATGCCATCGTGGCACCGGCTATCGCAGGCCAGTTCCAGTACGCTAAGGCAGGACAGCTCATCTCGGCGATCCGTGAGCTGGGATTCTACGCGGTGGAAGAGGTGGCTCTGGGAGCAGACATCGTAGCGTACAAGGAGGCACAGGAACTGCAGGAAAAAGGATTTTTGACATCCTCCTGCTGCCCGGCTTTTGTCAAATATATCAAGATGAAATTCCCGCAGCTGGCGGAGCATATTTCTCATAATCTTTCGCCGATGGCAGAGACAGGCAAGCTGATCAAGGAACAGGATCCTGATGCAAAGATCGTCTTCATCGGACCTTGCACGGCGAAAAAGGGCGAAGTCCGCAAGCCGGAGGTCCACCAGTATGTGGACTACGTCATGACTTTCGAGGAGCTGCAGGCTATGATCGACAGCAAAGATATCGCCGTGGATCAGCTGCCGGAAACAGAGCTCGATACTGCTACATATTACGGAAGAGTCTTTGCCCGCACAGGCGGTCTAAGTGAAGCGGTCACCGAGGCGGTGCGCGAACAGAAAGCTGCGGCAGAAGCTGCAAAGGCTGATGCCCCAGACGGTGCAGGCACTAGCGGGGCTGTGGCATCCGGCGAGGCTGGTACGAATCCTGGCAAACCTGCATCCGGCGATGGGGCTTGTGATGGAGACAGCGCCGACAGTAAGCCGTTCGTGTTCGACCCGATCGTCTGCGACGGTATCGACAGCTGCAAAACTGCTCTCCTGCGTGCCAGCAAGGGCTTGCTGCCAAACAATTTCATCGAGGGCATGGTCTGCACCGACGGCTGCATTGGCGGAGCTGCCTGCCTGAGTCACGGCAACGCTGACAAACGCGCCATCGATAACTATGGGAAAAAAGCCAGCCATAAGGAAATTCGGGAAGTGTTGTAGGGCACTGATCGAGCACCCTGCGTGCGCCGACACGAGTTTATGATTTTTTCAGCGAGAAATCCTCAAAAATCATAGTAATTTCGAGTGATGATCTCACCAACGAACAGCACAACGAAAATCATAGTAAAAAACGTTAAGATTTCATAACTGGAATAGAGAATCAGAACCCTGAGAGCTGAAATAATTAGCTTTCAGGGTTCTCTTTTTCAGAAAACGAACTCTTTGTTCCAAAATATTCTAAAAATCAACCTCGAAAAAAGGTGTTTATCTGACAAACTATGATTTAATCGACCTATTTTAACTCAAAAAGTGGAATTACAAATAATGGAATAACATGCCAGCGCTCAGTTCTTGACATGTGAGCGCCCAGTTCTAGAAATTCCGGCCTCACCCCCCCCAAAAAAACCGTAAACCCCAAACACACTCCCAAACCGCCGACATCAAACAGACACCAAACTACCCTCCCTCGCATATCCTAAACAGGATAGAGCGAAGGAGGGATTTTTTTGTATAAAGTGGTGATCATAGGCGGTGGCTGGTCCGGATGTGCTGCTGCGCTGGCGGCACGAAAAGCAGGGGCAGAGGTGACCTTGCTGGAAAAGACCGACATGCTGCTGGGGCTAGGGAATGTAGGCGGCATCATGAGAAACAACGGCAGATTCACAGCAGCCGAGGAAAATATCGCACTGGGAGCACGGGAACTCTTTGACATTACCGATCGGTGCTCCAGGCATGTCAATATTGATTTTCCGGGACATAAACATGCCAGTCTTTACGATGTGATGAAAGTGGAGCCAAATGTCCGAAGGCTTCTGCGGGAGAAGGGCGTGGACGTGCGGCTGATGGCGCGGGCAGTAGATGTGGTGCTGCAAAAATCCGGGCGCGGGGCATGCGGTAGCGGCGATCGTGATCGCCGGATCAGCGGCATCGGGGATCCCGGCGAAACGCGCCGCAGCAATACAGAGCCTTTTGACAATGGAGATATTCAGGATGCTGTCATCGAAAAACTGATCCTGGCGGGAAATCCGGCGGGTATCGGCGGTGATTCGGAACAAACCATCGAAGGAGACGTCTTCGTTGAAACCACTGGTTCTACGGGCCCGATGGGTAACTGCCTTACATACGGTAACGGGTGTTGTATGTGTGTCCTCAGATGCCCGGCATTTGGTCCTCGGGTCAGTATCAGTGCAAGAGCCGGCGGCAGTGATATCATGGGCCGCCGGCGGGACGGATCCTTCGGGGCGTTCAGCGGCAGTGGAAAACTGGAAAAAGGATCCCTTTCTGCCGAGATCCAAAAGAAGCTGAACGAAGAAGGCGTAGCGGTGATCCCGCTTCCGCACGCAGCCGTAAAAAAAGAAAAGCTGGATATGAAAGTGTGCAAGCAGTACGCTTTGCAGGAATTCGCGGAAAATATCGTTTTGCTGGACACGGGATACGCTAAGATCATGACGCCGTTTTTTGATCTGGAAACTTTGCGGCAGATCCCGGGATTTGAAAATGCTCGATATGCAGATCCGTATGCGGGTGGCAAGGGAAATTCCATCCGATATTTATCGGTTGCGGAGCGTGACAATACTATGCGGGTCATGAAGATCAGGAACTTGTTTTGCGGCGGGGAAAAATCCGGTTTGTTCGTCGGGCATACGGAGGCGATTTCTACAGGGAGTCTGGCGGGACACAATGCTGTTCGCTACTTGAAGGGAATGCGGCCGCTGGAGCTGCCTGCAGGGATCGCCATCGGGGATCTGATCGCATATGCCAACAAGAGTCTTGAGTCGGAAGACGGGCTTATGACGCGTTACACATTCTCCGGGGCAGAGTATTTTCAAAGGATGAAAGATAAAGGGTTTTATTCCACGGATCCGGATGAGATCAGACAGAGGATCCGTCGCTTTGGGCTGGAAAATATCTACGACGACAGGCTGCTGTAGGGAATGAAATTTACAGCATTAACACAATAGCGGTTTAGCGCAGCGCAGTCATCTGCGAGCGGCAGGACACTCCGTGCAAGGATAGTTGCTCACTTTTCTGCTTCTCCCTTGTTTTCCGGGGGCGAAACAGGTATAATATAGAGATCGCATGAAAACATTGAAAGAGGTAGGAAAAATGGAAGATAAAGAAAAAGTAACACAGGATACGTCAGCGGGCTGCGGCTCAGGCTGTGGCGGTGATTCTGGCTGCGGCTCTAGCGGCAGCTGCGATTCCAACTGCGGAAGCTGCTCTCAGGCGGGAAGCTGTGGAAGCCAGCCTCAGAGTCTGCTGGCTGAAACCAACAGCTTTAACGACATCAAAAAAGTCATCGCAGTTGTCAGCGGCAAGGGTGGTGTCGGCAAATCCATGGTGACATCTCTCATGGCAGTTTCCATGAATCGCCTGGGCTACAAGACTGCGATCCTGGATGCAGATATCACGGGCCCGTCCATCCCGAAGGCGTTCGGCGTGACAGAAAAGGCTTCGGCTAATGAGCTGGGGATCTTCCCTCTGCGCACGAAGACGGACATCGGCACTATGTCTGTAAACAATCTGCTTGAAAATGACACGGATCCGGTCATCTGGAGAGGTCCTGTCATCGCAGGCACGGTAAAGCAGTTCTGGACTGATGTGCTGTGGGGCGAAGTGGATTATCTGTTCGTTGATATGCCGCCGGGAACCGGTGATGTTCCGCTTACGGTATTCCAGTCTCTGCCGGTTGACGGCATCATCGTGGTGACTTCTCCGCAGGAGCTGGTTTCTATGATCGTAGGCAAGGCCGTTCGCATGGCAGAAATGATGGACATTCCGGTGCTGGGTCTTGTGGAAAACATGTCGTATCTGACTTGCCCGGACTGTGGCAAGGAAATCGATGTGTTCGGCAAGAGCACGGTAGCTGATGTTGCGAAGGAATATGGCATCGATGTATTAGGCAGACTGCCGATCGATCCGAAGCTGGCAACAGCATGTGACAATGGCGAGATCGAAGACTTCGAAGGTCACTGGCTCGACGATGCAGTGAAGAAACTAGAAGTAGAATGAGGTTTTCCGGCACGATTTTCTACGAGACGCATCCTTTGATGCTGCAAAAACAGAAACTTTGACGTTTCGATGATGTCGAACGTTTACTGGTTTGCTGACAGAGATCGAAAATGAAATACTAATTTGTGCAAAACAGGCACCGCAGGGGTTATGACCTTTGCAGCGCCTGTTTTTTTCTGCTTAATCAGCGTTTTTCTGCAACTTTTCAGAAAGAAAGAAGTGGCAGCTCAAAGGAATATGGAAGAATTTGGAGAATCGGTGAAGGCTTTCTGTTTTTGTAGTGAAAAAGGTTGATTTCTGCACATTGGTAATTTATGTTAATAAAAAGCCGTGTGCCTGGTTAATAGATGGCACACGCGTAAAAGCCGCACGCTGGCTGGCGGGCCGGCGTGCTAGAGAAAAGGGGGAATGACCGTGCAGAACATCAAACGTTTCGTAGAACATGTGAAGATGGATCATGAAGAAAGGCTGCAGGATATCCGTATCCAGATGAAGAGCCTGCCGCCGGGCGATCTGATCTTCGCGCGAAAAAACCAGAAGTATTATTGTGTCCAGAAACTCAATGACCAGCGATTCGGCATCACGAGAGATCAGCAGCTGGTGCAGGGGCTGGCGCTGAAGCGGTATTTGCAGGAAGAGCGGGATGCTTTGCAGGACAATCTGAAAATCCTGGATAAAGTGTTGAAGGACTGCCAGAATACCAGCTTCGACGATATCATGCAAAGCCTCCCACCGGGATTCCGGCAGCTGCCTCGTGAATATTACCGCCTCAAAAAGAAAAAGAAGAAGTACTGTAAGAATCCTTATTACCCGGAGCATTTGATCTACAAAACCAACGGCGGCGAACTGGTGCGTTCCAAATCGGAGCAGAGCATCGGCAACGCGCTGGAGGATTACGGGATCGAGTATACTTATGATGAGGGAATCATCGTCGGGACCCGTTGCTATTACGCGGATTTTGTCATCACCTGTCGCGACGGCACCCAGATTATCTGGGAGCATTTCGGACTCATCGATTCAGACAAAGACTATCGGGAGCACGCTCTCCGGCGGATGAAAGACTACTGGGAGCACGGCTGCTATCAGTGGAAAAACCTGATCTATACATTCGAAGAGGACGTTCGCAGTCTGGAAATCATTCGCCAGATCATCGAAGAATTCGTGCTGCCGCGATACTGGTAAGAGGGGGAGAAAGGAGGCTGAAAATAGTAGATTAATTTGTGCGTTTACAATATATGAATAATAATCCCAGATGCTGTAACAAAAGTGTCATTTCACGCCGTATTTTGCGTTTCGCACCAAAACGGATCAGGGTGGGTTAAATTGTGATAAGATACTCTAACAAAAGGGCGAGAGTTCTTTTTATGATTTATCACTTTACTTATCTTATTTTTTGAATCGTCAAAAGGAGTGCGTGTAACATGAAAGACTTTTGGAAACGAAAAAGAAACAAACGAATTGCCGCGTCGGCATTGGCCGTCGTCATGGCAGGATTCCTCGTATGGGGACTTTTCCCATGGCAAGCGGCGGCAGCAAAAAACACAGTGGCGGATGACGTCACCATCAACAAATGGCATGACTCTGAGGCACTGGATGACAGCACGAAGAACGTCGGTCGTATCTGGACGGACAAGTCTGTGTCAAAAGGGAATGTGGAGTTGACAAAGCCGGGACAGACTGAGAAAAAAATCATCCAGAAAAACAGAGATTCCGACTTCCTGGTAGGATTGTCAGCATTATCCTCAACAGCGAAGATAATGGGGCAGACAACAGTGCCACTCGATATCGTGCTGGTGCTGGACGTGTCTGGGAGCATGGAAGATAATGGGAAAATAAAAACTCTGAAGACTGCAGTCAACAACTTTATTGATACGACAGCAGCGGAAAATGATAAACGGTCTGATGTGAACAAACAGAGCCGGATCTCTCTGGTAAAGTTCGCGGGTGATAAGACTGATGCTGTTGGCAATGACATGTATGGCGCAGGTTTGTTTGGCGGGCCGCCTTATTACAACTACACCCAAATCGTCAGCGGATATAAAGCCTATACCAGAACAAATAAAGCAGAGCTTAAAAGCAAGGTAAATGCGCTTGAGCCTGCAGGTGCAACATCTGCTGATTATGGAATGGCGCATGCACAGGCGCTGGTGAACCAGAGTAAGGCTGATGAAACCACAAACACCGACCGTAAGAACGTCAAGAGGATAGTGATATTCTTCACAGATGGTCAGCCAAATCATGGATCCGGATTTAATGAAACCGTGGCTAATACGGCAATAAAGACCGCTACAGGAATAAAATCTGATGCCGATATCTACACCATCGGAGTGTTTAAAGATGCGGATGCCAGCATCACAGGTGGTGATGGGACCGACCCTGATCGGTGGACAAAGAAACAAAAATTCAACGCCTATATGCACGGCATATCCAGCAACTATCCGAATGCGACCGCGTACGATAATCTGGGAAAACGTGCAAAGGACAGTGATTTCTACAAGGCAGCTGAGAATGCATCGACGTTAAACAGTATCTTTGAAGCGATTGCGGAAGAAATCGCTTCAGCCCAGTCTCCGACTCATGTGGAGCAGGGAGAAGACCCGCACCAGAGCGGCTATATCACCTTTACCGATCAGCTGGGTGACTATATGCAGGTCGATGATATGAATGATCTTGTATATGCAAATAATATATATAATTACAAAGAGAAACAAGTATCTTCAGACAAGAGTAAGATAACCTATACTTACAAAGGGGAGATTAAGGATCCAAATCATGTGTATCCAGAAGGAAACCTGAACGATATACAGATCACTGTAACAAAATCGAACAACTTACAGACTGGAGATCTGGTGACTGTTAAGATCCCGGCAAATATGATACCTCTTCGTTACTACGAAGTGACGAAAGAGGGTAAGATGACTATTTCGGAAACTTATCCGATGCGTCTTTTCTACGATGTCAGTCTGAAAGCTGATGCGGAGAAGAAGATCGAAAATCCGGATGCAGCGATGCAGGCGTATATCGATGCCAACAAGGATGACGAAGGTCATGTGCATTTTTACAGTAACAAATACGACAAGAAGTCACAGGATAAAGATTCAGCAGGCATAGGAGCATATGCACATTTCGTGCCGGCGACCACAAACGACTTCTACTATTTCCAGAATGATGAAGTTCTGTACCTGGATAAAAATTGTACAAAGCCGGCAAAAGATGCGATTGATAAATCAGGGAATACCATCTATTATTACCAGCGAGATTATTACGAACTAGGTGATGATGGCAAAGCAGAAAGCAAAATCAATACAGTAGAAATCCCAGGTAATAGTAACTTATTATTGTCTAATTATGCGACAAGGAATAGTGCTGGCCAATACTATATTCCGGCAGGTACACCGCGCACCACCAGCTTCTCCTACTTTACGGAAAATAAAGCTGAGGGAGCGAACAAGACAAATACGGCAACAACCTCAATCAAACCTGTATGGAAGGAAAACTTCGCGGGGAATAGTATTACAACTTACCTTGGCAACAACGGACGTATGACCTTTGATCTTCCAGGAGAGCTGGATATTACGAAAACAGTAAAAGCAGCAGAGGGACATACAGTTCCAGACAGTCTGAAAGATAAAGAATTTGAGTACACTCTGGCGCTGACAGCCAAAGAAGGCTCAACGCTGAAGGATGAATATACGGCACAGAAATACAATGGTCCAGAAGCCGATGGCAATGCTTTCAAGATCAAACCAGGAGGTACCTTTACATTAAAAGATGGGCAGACCCTCAAGATCTACGGCCTGGCAGCAGGAACCGAATACATGGTAACCGAAACCAAGGCAGATCACTTTACCGCATCTGTTGCACAGGACAATGCCGGAGATAACGCTAATACAGGAACGAATAACAACGATGGCGTATTTGCCAATGGAACGATCACCGGTCACGATACGACGGTTGTAAATTATACGAATACATACAAGGCGGCTTCGGGAACACTCAATGGCTCTACAAACCTGCAGGTGAAGAAAGATTTTGTGCTGGCGAATGGAGATTCTGCATGGGATATGGACTATCTTAAAAATTCCCAGTTCACGTTCTACCTGACAGCGGATACGCCAAATGCTCCAATGCCTGAGGGTACAACAGAAGCTGCGCTAGGGATTAAAGCAGCACGGATAACAGTTTCCAGCGAAAATGATATTGAACAGGCTTTTGGAAATATTGAATTTACAAAGCCTGGAACTTACGAGTATAGAATTGTAGAGCAGAATCCGGGAGAAGCGGGTAAGTTAGGTGTGTCATATTCCTATGCAACCTATACTGTAACAGTGAACGTGACTGACCAAAATGGGCGGTTGGAAACGAATGCTGTTATGAAGAAAGTTCGGAATGATGATGGTGCTGAATTAAAGAATGATAATACAGTAAATAGTAAAACTGCTGTCTTTAAAAATGTGTATGATGCAGACTCGCAAACTGTTTTAGTTCAGGCAAGGAAAGTATTTACAGATTATACGGGTAATCGTACATTAAAGGACGGTGAATATACTTTCCGTATTACTCCGCAAACACCAAATGCACCGATGCCGGAAGGAAGTTCGAAATATATTGAAACAAAAAACACAGATGTTGGAGTAAGATTCCCGGAAATCACATTTACGGCGAAAGATGCTGCAGGGGCAACCAAGAAACAGCCTAAGGAATATGAATACCTTATGGAGGAAGTGATTCCAAACGATGCGGACAATAATCATACGAAAGATGGAATTACATATGATCCAACGAAATATACGATTAAGTTAAAGGTTTATATTGATACCCTTGAAGGCAAAGATGTTGTTGTTGCCGCTATAGAATATTTTAATGAAGATGGTACGACACCAATTACTACAGTCCCAGTCTTCCACAACTCCTACAGAGCAGAGTCTGTTACCTTGTCAGACGAGACTAATACTGCACTGAAAGGTGCGAAGATTCTGAGTGGCAGAGATATGAAGGATGGTGAAAGATTCGACTTTACGCTGACTGCGGGAGATGACAATACAGCAAAAGCAATCAAAGATAAAGTTGTGACGATTGCAGAAAATGGCAGCACAGCTTCAGCAACAAAAGCTCAGCCAACCTTTAAGTTTGGAGACGTGACCTTTACAAAAGAAGGAACCTATACCTTTGATATCAAGGAAATTGTACCAGATCAGAAGACTGGCGGCATGACCTACGATCGTCATACCACGAAAGCTACGGTAGTCGTAAAGGATAACAATGGCCAGCTGGAAGCAACAGTAACTTATAATAACGGAAGCGTTTCTACCGCAACGGATAAAGCTGTATTTAAGAATATCTACGAAGCTTCCAGCACGTATAGCGGATTGCAGGTAGAAAAAGTTCTTAACGGCAGAACTATGGAAGCCGGAGAGTTCAACTTTACCATCACACCGGGAGAGGACGCACCTGCAATCAGTGACGGTGAGAAATCATTTGCTAACGCCAACCGTAGAGGTTCAGGTGAAGCGGATATCATGAAGAAACTGCAGAACCTGACATTTACAGAAAAGAATGCAGGCAAAACCTACACCTATATAGTAGAAGAAACACAGGAACCACCGCTCAGTGGTGTAATATATGACTCGAAGCAGTATGTGGTAGAAATAACACCTGTCGATAACGGCGATGGAACAATGCATACTGTGACAAAGATCATCGAAGGCGACCAGGAGACTACATATGATAGTTCTGCAGCAAATGCAGGTACGCCAACTGTAAGATTTACCAACAACTACGAAGCTGCTCAAGCGGATCCAGCAAGCATTACCGATGGATTTAACAAAGTCCTGACAGGACGTGACTGGAATGATAACGACAGCTTTACGTTCAAGTTGAGCGCGGAGACGGAGGATGCTCCAATGCCGGATTCAGACACCGTTACAGTTACGAAAGCGAATGTAAATGATGCTGGAAAAGCCCCAATTAACTTTGGTAAGATTACATTCGATAAAGCGGGAACCTATCAATATACCGTGACAGAAGAGACTCCGAATCCTGCAGGTGCAGGAATGGACTACGATACGGCTCCGAGAACTATCACGGTAACGGTTACAGATGACGGCTCTGGCAAGCTGACAGCAGCTGTGACCAGTGTAGTAGGAAGCAATACGTTTACTAATGAATATAAGACAGCTGATCTGCCACTGGATACAGCGTGCAGCATCAGCATCACCAAGGTTCTTAACGGACACGATATGGCGAAGGATCAGTTCGAGTTCAGCATCAAAGCAAAGGATAAAGATTCTGCTGAAAAGCTGAGGATCGACGAAAACAATGGTGCAACCTTTGGAAGCACGGCAGCGGCTGACGGTGAAGTAGCAACGCTGCTCGATTCGTTGAATATGACGCTGACCCAGTCAGACATCGGAAAAACCTACAGCTACACCTTTGCAGAAACAAAGGGAAATGCAGCAGGATATACCTACGACGAGAATAAGTATAAGCTGGAGATAACCACTCACGACGCAGGTGATGGAACGCTGACAGCGATTGTTGTCCTTACCAACACGAAGACTGGAACAGAAGTTTTCAATAAGACTGTAAGTGCAGCAGAACCTGCTCTTGGAGAGAAGGGAATTACCATCCCGTTCGTCAATCGTTACGATGGCTCTACGGATGTGTCCGGCGGAACGAAAGCAACCATCAGTGCCGACAAGACTCTGAACGGTCGAAACCTGAAAGCTGGAGAGTTTACCTTTAAGCTGGCAACTCGCCCGACTACAGGTGACGGAACTGTTCTGCAGACGAAGACAAATAACGCTGACGGAACGATCCCATTTGATGCCCTCAGCTATAGGACTTCCGATCTGAGCAAAGCTGTTCAGGATGGTTATGCAGTCAAATCCACTAATAACGATGGGAAAACAGTTTACACCCTCAGCTACAGAGTCTCCGAAACGAAGGGGAATCTGGGAGGCGTATCCTACACGGATACATTCTTCGACTTCAACGTGATCGTGACCGACAACGGTGATGGCACGCTGAAGGCAGAGACACAATATCCGAAGGATAAGAATAAGTTTGAATTTGTCAACACATACTCCACCGGAGACCCGATCCCGATGGACATCAAGGGCAGCAAGACCCTGTATCGTGCGAAAGGCCTGACACCAAACGATATCACAGGCAAGTTCACTTTCACTCTGGAAGCTGTGACGAAGGGTGCTCCGATGCCAAAGAATGCTACAGCGACGAACGATACAGCCGGAAACGTTGATTTTGGCAATATCACATTTAACCTTAATCTGCTGAAGGATGTGAAACCTGCAGCAGATGGATCCAGATCGAAGACCTTCGAATACAAGGTGACAGAATCCGGATCCGCAGCAGGTGTGACCAACGATACTAAGAAGACAAAGACCTTCAAGATCACCCTGACGGATGACGGAAACGGCGGTCTGACAGCGACATGCGATCCAAAGGAAGGTCCTAAGTTCACATTTACCAATACTTACAGTGTTGAAGAACTGCCGTCCAGCATCACCGACCAGATCAACATCGACAAGGATCTGACTGGCAGAGATCTGAAGAAGGGCGAATTCACATTTGAACTTCTTGAGGATGGCAAGGTCATTGCTACAGGCAGCAATGATGCCAGCGGTAACGTGACATTTGAGAAGATCACATACACCCAGCCGGGACATCACACCTATACGGTACGTGAAGTCAATAACGACCTTGGAGGAGTGACCTACGATGATCAGGCGTATACTGTTTATACACAGATCATAGATCAGGGCAATGGCAAGCTGAAAGCCGAACATCAGGCTGTCGTTCAGATGGACAATGAATTTGCTCCAATAGAAGGTAACAAGATCACCTTTAACAACAAGTATGAAGCTAAGGGTACGACGGCCTCCATCGGTGCGGTAAAACGCCTGACAGGAAAAGACCTCAAGGACGGCCAGTTCACCTTCCAGCTGAAAGATGAAAACGGCAAGGTCATCGATGAAGCCAAGAACGACAAGGCAGGAGCGATCGCCTTCAAAGCTCTCGAATTCGATAAGGCAGGTACGTATAAGTACACGATTTCCGAAGTCAATGACAAGCAAAAGGAAATCAAGTACGATACCAGTGAAAAGGCCGTTACGATCACTGTAAAGGACAGCGGCGACGGTTATCTGCAGGCTCAGGTAGAATCTGAGAAGCAGCTGATTTTCACAAACACCTTTGAAGCGGCAGGCGGATCTGGCACAAAGACCGGAGACAATATGAATCTTGTACTCCCGATCATGATGATGCTGACAGCAGCTGCAATAGGAAGTGTACTTCTGATTCGACGCAAGTATCACAGATAAATAAGATAAGGTAATGCAAAAGACGCCCGGGCTCCCGCCCAGGCGTCTTTTGCATGGCTGATCAAAGTTTCGGCTAATCAAAGTGGATGATCAAAGTTTCTTAGGGCTTTCTATGACTTTTGTACGCCCCATTATCTCCAGTCGAAAATCCCAGTTCCAAGAAACTTTTGAGTCCTTTTTTGCATAGTGAGACGACATTTGCCGGCATATCAAAGCTACCACTTTACAGTGAAATTTTAGCCTACGCCGTCAATGTAATATGCGGAACGCTATGATATAATAAAACCAGAAGGGAGGCGATGGGATGCTGACAAACGAAGATTTCAACAGGTTATCAAATATGCTAGACCATAAACTAGAGAAGACGCTGGATCGGAAGCTGGATGAGAAACTGGGGGAGACGCTAGATCAAAAACTGGACCAGAAACTTGACGAAAAGCTGGACGAAAAGCTGGGTTATATGATGCAGGCGATCGATCAGAAATTTGATGCCCAGGCCAAGATGTTCGATGCGAAATTGGGACTCTTAGAATACAATTTCAAGGAAGAAATTCGCAAGGTCAATGTAAGAATCGACATGCTGGATGAAAAACTGACCAATAAGATCGAAGAGGTCGATGCACGGCTATCAGCCAGAATGGATAAACTTGATTCGCGGATGGACGGCCTGGAGTCCAGAATGGATAAACTTGAAAACCGGATGGATAAACTTGATTCACGGATGGACGGCCTGGAGTCCGGAATGGACAAACTTGAAAAACGAGTGGACAATATGGATGGTAGATTTTCAACGAGACTTGACAACATTGAGGACAAGGTGACTTCAATGGATCGCACGATCAGGCACGATATCGTCCCGCAGCTTGCCACCGTGAGTTCTATCTGTGCAGAAGCGATGGAGAAATACATAAAAACTGCAGATAAAATAGAATACGTTCAGGCTGACGTAGAGATGTTAAAAAGGGTGACCGCAGACCACCACGAACAGCTCAAAAAGCTCAATAAATCTAAACAATAAACGATCATGAAATAAAGAAAGCTGCATTTTGAGACTAGATTTTATAAAATGCAGCTTTTTACTAACCCCTACAGCTTCTCCCGCGTCAGAGCCGCCGTTTTCTTGACGATCGACCGTATCACATTGATCACCGCCCCGATCACCAGCAGACCGGCCGCGATTGCACCGGCCATCAGAAGCGTCTGACTGCCGACCTTTGCAGCATCCCCAAGTTCACTGCTGAGCAGAGCCTCCATCGTATAGTAGATGTTATACCCCGGTACCAGAGAAATCATCCCCGGGATGATAAAAATAGTCGCGGCTTCTTTAAAGACCCGGGAGCAGATATCGCTGAGCAATCCCACCAGGCAGGCAGCGATAAAACAGCCAACTACAGCAGAAGCGTTATAATACAGGCAGATCTGATAGCAGGACCAGGCCAGCCCTCCGATGATCATGCAGACCGGAAAATGTTTTAGCGGGACGCGGAAGATGATCGCAAACCCGCAGGTGGCAAACAGCGCATAAATAAACTGCAGTAACAGATCACTCATCCGAACACACCCCCGATCACACTCCAAAGCTTCAGGACGACGCCGGCGCCGGCGGCCAGCGCAACGGCGATCAGGAATGCCTCCATCATGCGGCAGATCCCTGAAAGCATGCTGCCCGACAGAAAGTCACGGATCGCGTTGGTGATCGCCACACCCGGAACGAAGATCATCAGTGTGCCGATGATCACCGGCTGATAAGCCGCCGCATCGATCCACGACGAGGCGACCAGTGCTAAAAACGCTGCTCCCGCGCAGCTGCAGAAACAACGAACAAAGAAATTGATATCGAATTTACCCAGAAAACGGGAAAAAGCATACGCGAACATACCCACCACGAAAGCAACGCAGAAATCCACCGGTGCCCCGCCGAAAATCAGGCTGAAAAAAGAAGCGACCAGAGCCGCGCCCAGCAGCCGGAGCGGGATCGGATAAGGCTTTGTCTCATCGATCTCCTTCAGTTGTTTCATCGCGTCATCCACCGAAAGATCCGTAGTCGTGAACTCCCGGGAGAAATGATTGATCTTGGAGATCTTGTTCAGATCGGTCTCGATCCCGTCAATCCTCTTAACGTAAGTCAGCGGGTCGTCATCCTCCCCGCCGTTATCCAGAGACACAAAAATCCCTGTTGGCGTAGCGAAAATCTCCACATGATCCATGCGGCAGGCTTTGCAGATCCGCGTGATCGTATCCTCCACACGGTAGACCTCCGCCCCGTTTTTCATCATGATCTCACCGGCATAGATCGCCAGGATCAGGACTTTTTTCTGAAATATATTAACCATCAGTTCTCCTCTATATCATACAAACCATGCATTCTATGCATCTTCTACCGCCATTATAACGCAGATTCCTGAAAAATACACAAAAATACAAAGAATTCTCGCCGATTTTTCCGGCCGTTCCCTTGACCATCTGCCACACAGATTGTATAATTGTATACTGAAATACAATTTTCCGAGGAGGGTACACATATGGGAAAAACACTTGCTTATAAGATCTTAGAAAACCATCTGGTAGAAGGCACCCTGGCTCCGGGCGAAGCGATCACCATCAAGATCGATCAGACCCTGACGCAGGACTCTACCGGTACTATGGTATATCTGCAGCTGGAAGCGATGGAAGTCGATAAAGTCAAGACAGAGCTTTCCGTTGCATACATAGACCACAACACTTTGCAGACGGGCTTCGAAAACGCCGATGACCACGAATTCATCAAGAGCGTTGCCAGAAGACACGGCGTGCTGTTCTCCAAGCCGGGCAACGGCATCTGCCACCAGCTTCAGCTGGAAAACTACGGTAAACCGGGCAAGACTCTGCTGGGATCCGACAGCCACACTCCAACGGGCGGCGGTCTGGGCATGATCGCTATCGGTGCAGGCGGTCTGGACGTAGCAGTTGCAATGGCCAAGGGCACTTACAGCCTGACGGCGCCGAAGGTTGTCAAGGTAGAACTGAAGGGAGCCCTGAAGCCATGGGTTTCTGCAAAGGACGTTATCCTCTACGTTCTGCAGCAGCTGACTGTAAAGGGCGGCGTAGGCAAGATCATAGAATACACCGGTGAAGGCGTGAAGAGCCTTTCCGTAACCGACAGAGCGACTATCACAAATATGGGCGCGGAACTGGGCGCGACCACATCGGTATTCCCAAGTGACGAAAACACACGGCTCTATCTCAAGGAAGAAGGAAGAGAAGAAGACTATACCCCTCTGGCAGCGGATCCGGATGCAGTTTATGACGAAGAACTGATCGTGGATCTGGACCAGCTGACACCGCTGGCAGCGATGCCGTACAGCCCGGACAACGTGGACAGCGTAAGCAACATCGGCGAGATCAAGGTGGATCAGGTAGCCATCGGAAGCTGCACGAACTCCTCCTACATGGATCTGATGAAAGTCGCTGCTATCCTCAAGGGCAAGAAGGTGCATCCGGATGTCAGCCTGGTGATCTCACCGGGATCCAGCAAGATCATGTCCAAGATGGCACAGAACGGTGCACTGGCTGATATCATCAACGCCGGAGCACGTGTCATCGAAAACGCATGCGGACCATGCATCGGCATGGGACAGTCCCCGAAATCCGGAGCCGTTTCCCTGCGTACATTTAACAGAAACTTCAAGGGCAGAAGCGGAACGCTGGATGCGCAGGTGTTCCTTGTAAGCCCTGAAACTGCAGCGCTTTCCGCTATCAAAGGGGTGCTGACCGACGGCATGACCAGCGGCGAAGAACTGCCGAAGATCCCGGAAACAGATTTTGTACCAAACGATAACTTTGTCGTATATCCGGAAGGCTGCAATAAAGACAATACAGAAGTGGCTATGGGACCGAACATCAAACCGTTCCCTAGAAACACCGCTCTGCCTGAAAAGGTAGAAGCCAAGGTGGTCCTCCACGCAGGCGACAACATCACCACAGACGATATCATGCCGTCCGATTCCAGACTGCTGCCGTATCGTTCCAACATTCCGCACCTTTCCAACTACTGCTTCGAAAAGATCGATGCAGGATTCTCCGCTCGCTGCAAAGAAGCCGGCAAGTGCGCTATCGTTGGCGGTGAAAACTACGGACAGGGAAGCAGCCGTGAGCATGCAGCATTAGCACCGCTGTACCTGGGCGTGAAGTTCGTGCTGGCCAAATCCTTTGCACGAATCCACAGATCCAACCTGATCAACAGCGGGATCCTGCCTCTGGTATTCGAAAATCCGGCGGACTACGACACCTTCGAACTGGGCGATGAGCTGGTGATCGAAAACGCACCGCAGCAGGTAACTCAGGATACTATCGAAGTAAAGAACCTGACGAAGGACCTGGTATACAAGACGAAGCCGAACTTCTCTGATCTGGAACAGACCATGATCTTAAAGGGCGGCAAGATCAACGCGATCAAGGACAACTAAATTTTGAATCTGCAAAGGACGGAAGCCGGGAATCTCTGCGCTTCCGTCCTGTATCATACTTATGGGAGGACGACTATGACATATACAGAACATTTCCAGAAAATCGTGGAAGACCAGCTGGCGAGAGTAGAAAAACTCAAGAATTCCAGCCCGGTTCCCGATTTTGCTGCAAAAGAAAAAATCATCATCGGAACGATCGATGGCGACGGCATCGGCCCGGTGATCATGGATTCCTGCCGCACGATCCTGGAAAAACTGCTGGCAGATGATATCGCTTCCGGCAAGATCGAATTGAGAAAAATCGAAGGGCTGACCATCGAAAACCGTATCGCCAAGATGGAAACGGTGCCTGCTGATGTGCTGGCAGCCATCAAAGAATGTGATCTGCTGCTGAAAGGCCCAACGACAACACCAGGTAAAGGCGACAATCTGCCTAACATCGAGAGCGCCAATGTAACTCTCAGGAGAGAACTGGATCTCTTCGCCAATGTAAGGCCTGTTGTGATCCCGGAAAAAAACATCGACTGGATCTTTTACAGAGAAAATACAGAAGGCGAGTATGCACTGGGAAGCCGCGGCGTAGAGATCAATGACGATATCTCCATCGACTTCAAGGTGACGACGACGATCGGAACGACCAGACTGGCGAAAGCCGCTTTTGAATATGCGAAAAACAACGGAAACAAGAATGTTTCCATCGTGACCAAGGCGAATATCATGAAGAAAACTGACGGTAAATTCCTCAGCCTCTGCTACGATGTTGCCAAGGATTACCCGCAGATCAAGACCGACGACTGGTATGTAGATATCATGGCAGCCAACCTGGTTAACGATCAGATCAACAGCAATTTCAACGTATTCATCCTGCCGAATCTGTATGGCGATATCATTACCGATGAAGCGGCACAGCTGCAGGGCGGCGTAGGAACTGCCGGAAGTGCCAATATCGGTGGCAGATACGCTATGTTTGAAGCGATCCATGGATCCGCACCTCGTATGGTGGAAGATGGTATTGCGGAATACGCCAACCCGGCCAGCATCAACCGTGCGGCTGTTATGATGCTGCGTCACATCGGATTCACAGACCAGGCTGCAGCTCTGGAAAAAGTCCTGGATGAAGCACAGGATGCCCTCAGCCTTCCGGGCGACGGGACCGGCAACACAGCAAAAGACTTCACCGAATTCGTGCTGCAGAGGATCTGATCATGGTAACGTATAAATTCCCCGGGGATAAGGAAAAAAACGGCGGACCGATTTCCAATTCCCTTCTTTCCAAGCTGCAGAAAGATATTTTAACGGGGAAACTGAAAGCCGGTCAGAAGCTGACCGAACAGGAACTCTGCAGGGAATACGAAGTCAGCAGGACTCCGGTACGTGAAGCTCTGCGTCAGCTGGAAACTGACGGCCTTGTGGAAAATATCTTAAATCGCGGAGCCTTCGTGATCGGCATGAGCGAGCAGGACTATGAGGACATGTTTGAGATGCGAAAGATCTATGAGATCCAGGCGGTCAAGTGGGCGATCGAGCGGATCACAGAAGAAGAAATGGACCGGCTGGAAGAGACCTTTGAGTTTATGGAATTCTACACTCTGCGAAAGGACATCGACAAGATGCTGACCATCAACACTGGGTTTCATCAGGTCATTTACGAAGCGTCCCATAACCGAATGCTTCGCAAATTGCTGTCCTCGTACCAGAGCTTTCTCAAGTACAAGGGTGCTGAAGCGGTTTATGAAGACGATTATCTTCAGACCGTTCTCGAAGAACACCGCGACATCTTTAAAGCCTTCAAGGACAAAGACGTCAAAGCCGGCGCTCTGGCAATGGAGAATCACATCGATCGTGCAAAGGAGCGGCGCTGCGGACTATAGGCGTGCCAGTTGTTTTGGCGCATCTGGCGGTTTGGTGCCCGCCGTTTCGGCATGCAGTGACCTATGGCGTGCCTGCCGTTTCAATGCGTCCACCGACACGTTTTTATGATTTTGCAGACTGCTTTCTTGTAAAAATCATAATGATCGCAGACCGGCGTTCTGCAAAGAGCGCTTCAACGGCGCTTTTTTGGAAGAATGCTTTATACTGAGTGCTGAACTGTTACAATAACATAACAAAAATGAGCGGATAGCCCCGGAGATATCCAATAAGGAATCTCCGGGGCTTCTTTTTTTGTGAAAAGATCTGTGAATGAAGACCAGCAATCGTGAACACTATGATTTGAAAGCATAAAATCACATCAAAAAGTAGAATCACCATAAACACAATCAAAATGGCGCGAAATGTCGGAAATAGGGCGTGAAATGATATTTAGAAGGAATAGGGGGCATGCTATAATAAAAGTGTAAAGGATAAGATCCTTTACAGAAATCTAAATAATCAAGAAATAAAAAGGAGCATTCTCATAAGATTCTCATTGTTTCCACCGGAATCTTGATAAGAAAAACTCCTTTTTATTATTTCACAATGCTCTTATGAAAATGCTCGTAGTCCTTCCTCCACTGCTGTTTCTGTTCCTTGGTCAGGGAAGTCGGATTCATGGTCAGATCGTCTGTCAGCTTTTTCGCCAGATCTTTTGTCACAGCAGAAGCTCCGGCATAGTTCAGATGATTGCCGCCATCCTTCGAATCGGTGACCCAGTTGAAACCGGCTGGGAGCTGACGGTTGTAATCGTAATAAGTCAGGTCGTATTTCTTGGCCAGCTGTTTTACCGTGTCGGACTTGCCCTTGTTCCAGGTGTTGGCGGAAGGAACGGTCAGAAGCACCAGCCGGATTCCGTTTCTATCACAGAGATCATAGATTTTCTGGAACTGATCCAGTTTCTCTTCACTCAGCATGGCATGCTTGCCGCCGGAAAGCTGCATGTATTCATTGCCAAACGGGTATGCTTTGACTGTGTTCGCATAAGCCATGCCCTTATTGGAAAAGTGGTATTTCCCGCGGGGCTGCAGGAATGTCGTCAGCTTCAGATGCTTCCAGTTATCGTGATATTTCACCAGAGGAAATTTATAGTTGAGAGCTGCCAGGAATGCGCTGTCGCCTTCTTGAAGCAGAGCTTTGCATTTGTCAAAAATATTTTGCTGCGGGGCATTCGTTGCCTTCGACGGTGCCCGACCAGCTACATCAGCATTTGTTGCCTTCGACGGCGCCTGGCCAGCCACATCAGCATCCGTTGCCTTCGACGGCGCCTGACCTGCCACATTCACCTTGGCAGCTTCTGCTTCCAGCGGAGAAATTCCTTTTTTGAATCCTGGATTGGTTCCTGAAAACATACAGTCGGTTTCCAATACGATGGTTTTCGGGTTCTGGTAGCGCAGAATATCCCGTATATCCCCGGGCACTTCGGAAAGCTGCTTATTAGGTCTGCCCGCAATGGCCGATGTGATCCCGGTCTGATGAAAAAGATCCACCGGAGAAATCGCCCGGTAAATATCGCTGTTGCCGATAAACACAGTGTCGATCGAATCGCGAGGCTCTCCTCGATATGCTTTGGAGATCCGGCTTTCCATACCATCCTCAGTCGTTCCCGTACGAGGAATGAAAGCACCTGATAAAAAGACGAACAGGATCACGAAAAGCAGACAGAAACATATTGCTCGCATCAGCTTGCGGATACGAGGATCAAGGCTTTGCAGTCGATTCATAAGTCAGGCCTCCTTAAAACTCACCGTAAATAAATGCTGTATTCGTAAAATCACCGCCGTACGCACCGAAGATGATAAAAGCAAACAACAGCCCGAAATAAACGCTCCAGCGAACAGGGAGGACCTGCCTTGCCAGATTTTGCCGGATCGCAACACCACGCTCCTGCAGCAGCGAAATGACAAATAACAGACAGAATGCAGCCAGAAGGATCACGTAATCGCTCGCGTGGATCCCCGAAACCAGCAGCGTCCCGTCAAATAGCTGAGATGCTTCGAATTGTGTGAAGATCGATTGGAACATGCTCCATGCCTGCTGCAAAGTTTCCGCCCGGAAAATCATCATGCCGAAGCAGACAATAAGCCCGGTGCGCAAGATCTCAAACGCGTGGTAGCCGCGACTCTCCCGCGGGATATAAAGCCTTGCCAGGATCTTTGCAGAAAGAGGACGGAGAGCCTGTCCCAGCATCATCAAAGCGTAATAATACAGTCCGTAAAAAATGTATTTTCCACTGGCCCCGTGCCACATCCCGTTGGCGAACCAGACAAAAAACAGGGCGTAAGCGCTGGGCAGCAGGGTAGTCAGGTGCTCGCTCTTGATGCGTCTGCGCAGCCGTTCATTGAGCTTTTGAAAATGACTGGAGAGGCTGACCGGATAAAAGATGTAGTCTTTCAGCCATTCGCCCAGTGTGATGTGCCAGCGACGCCAGAAATCGTTGATGGAAACGGCGAAAAACGGACGTTTGAAATTCTCGGCTATGTCCACACCGAACATCTGGGACACGCCGCAGACCATGTCCATGCAGCCGGAAAATTCTGCATAGATCTGCAAGGTATAAAGGAGTATTGCCGCGAACTGGACGCTGCCGCCGTAAGAACCGGGATCTGCGAAAATCGTGTTGACGATCAGCCCCGCTCGATCTGCGATGACGAACTTTTTGAACAGTCCCCAGATGAGGCGGATCCCACCGTTTGCCATCCGGTCGTAGTCGAACGGATGAGGGGTGCGAAACTGGCTCGTCAGCCTGGTATAGCGGTCGAAAGGCCCCTCGATGATGTGTGGAAAATAGCACAGGTAGAGAAGGAGCATCAGTGGATTTTTTTCCGGTTTTGCTGTGCCGCGATACACGTCCACGATGTAGCTGATCCCCATCAAAGTGTAATAGGAGATCCCCAGTGGCATGAGGATCTTCAGCACAGGGATCGGTGCTCCCATCCCGAAAAAGGCGGAGATGTCATTACCGATGGCGCCGAAGAAATTGAAATATTTCGTTCCCAGGAGCATGAGGAGCACCAGGAGCACCGCACAGAACACGACGAACTTTTTTTGCCGTGTCACTGCTTTTTTCAATGCTTTTCGATCTTCCTTCGCCAGTTCTTTTTTGCGTGCGGCAAAGCCGTCAGCCAGGCGTCCGATCAGGAGACCTGCGCCGTACAAGATCCCGCATGCAGCAACTAAAAGCAATGTCCGGGCACCGCACGACAGGACGTAAAATCCCAGCGATGCAGCCAGGAGGACACCCCACTGGACTCGCCTGGGCACGAGGAAATACGCGATCCCCGTCACCAGCAGAAAACAAATAAATGTGATACTCGTATAACTCATGGAACAACACTCCTTTTTTTCGTGCCAGCGCTTTAGTCGTCTTCTTCCTGATGGCGGCGGATCATCGCCAGGATGCTCTCGGCAGAGTTGAAATTCTCCGGAACGATGTCGGTCACCTGGATGTCGATATCGAATTCATCGTTGATCTCCGCTGCCAGCATGACGATGGTCATGGAGTCCAGCACCCCCGATTCGAACAAGTCGGTCTTGCCCTCAAAATCAACTCCCGGTTTTACTTTTCTTAAAATCTGTAATAATTCTTCCATTGTTTACTCTCCTTTTCTTGTTGCATATATAGAAGCGGTGCGGGTCGCCAGGCGTTCTGCAAAGCCCCCGGCGCAGGGATCCTGCTATGCACCGCAGTATTCTTTCAGCAGCCGCTGACGATCGATCTTGCCGTTGGCGTTGTACGGCATTTGTTTGATGCGGATCACCTCGTCGGGGCGCATGTATGGCGGCACTTTGTCAGCTGTTTGCTGTAAAACTTCGTCCCTATCCTTGATGCTCCCCTCGTAGATTACCAGGATCCTGCCGGCATTCGCATCATATAGAGCGGCGGCAGATTTTACTTTTTCGATGGAGCCGGCGGCGGCTTCGATCTCTCCAAGCTCGATCCGGTATCCCATCCGTTTGATCTGAAAATCTTTGCGGCTGATATATATAAATTCCCCTTTTTCGTTGAGTCTGGCCAGATCTCCTGTCCGGTATATCCGTTCCGGGAAGGCGGTGTTCAGCGGATTTTGCGTGAAGACCGCTGCTGTCTTTTCCGGTTCGTTGTAGTATCCGTCTGCCAGGAACGATCCCCGCACCACGATCTCGCCTTCTTCTCCTGCCCGGCTTGCCCGGGTCCCTTCTTCCGTCAGCAGGAAGGTATCGCAGTTATCGCATGCTCGTCCGATTGGCAGGCTGTCACTGTCTGCAAAGTCTCGATCCACCACGTAGAAACTGCAGATGTCCGTCGTCTCTGTCGGCCCGAACAGGTTGGCGTAGAGACAGTCCGGCAGGTATCTTCGCCAGTAGTTGAGGTGTTTCACCGGCATCACTTCTCCTGCAAAGAGGATTTTCTGCAAATGCTCCGGCCTGGCAAAATCAAATACATTCCAGTTGGATACGATGGCCAGTGCCGACGGCACCCAGTAGATGGTATTGATCTTTCGCTCGTTGAGAAATGCCACCAGCTTTATCGGGAAGGTAAAATACATCTTTGGGATCATATGGTACGTACTTCCGCACTTTATGGTCGAAAACAGATCCGTTACCGACATGGAGAAATAAAGTGGGGTCTGAGATCCGAAAACCGTATCAGCACCGAACTCAAACTGCTCACTGACCCAGGTTGTATAACTGATGACGCTCCGGTGGGAGAGAACTGTGCCTTTTGGCATCCCTGACGATCCGCTGGTGAACAGCACGTAAAGCGGATCGGTGTCGATCATTTGCCCGCGGATACGCATCAGGTGATCCCGGTTGATCTCCCGGAGCACAGCGTCTTCATATAATATGATCATTTCTGCAAAGGATGCTCCGGCCAGTTTTTTTGCCAGAGGCAGCCACTCGTTGTCTGTTATGATGGCAGCGGGATGCAGGGTTTCTAATATGGAGTGGATCCGCGTCTCTGGGGAATGGACGTCGATCACAACATAGAAGTTGCCTGCATAGACCGCTGCAAACATAGCTTCGATGCAGCGTACATTTCGGTCGATAAGGACGGCGACCGGTTTCCTGCAGCCGATCCTGGCGAGGGAGCCGGCGATCCGCTGCGCGTTTTGCATCAGTTCAGAAAAGGTAACATCCCGCTGCTCATCGGTAAAACCGATCTTGTCGGGGTGGTTTTCTGCAGTGTGTTCGAGATATTCTAAAATGTTTTTCATGGGTGATCTCCTTTATGTGATACCACTATTATGAAAAAAATAGTTTTAACTTTAAAGACGGGAAGTCATTAAAGTTTGTTTAAGAGCAACAAAAAAGAGACAGCTGAAATGAGGTGTGATATGATCCTCAAAACTGTCTCTTAAATCGGTTTGATTGTGAAACCCGGTCGCTATTTCATTGTCATCAGTGTTTTCCCGAACTTTACATACTGTGCCAGAAAAATCACAGCAACCAGATCCAGCAGGGCGTCGGAGGCATCTCCGCCGCCCTTGAGTATCATAAGCAGGGATAACACCAGGGAGATCATCGACAGGATCATCGTACCCCGGGCGACCTTCAGATGAAGGTCGCCCCTTGCATTGCCCTTGACCTGTCGCAATCCCTGGATCCCAACATAAAATTTCAGCACTGCCAGAATGACGCCCAGAACTACAGTCACCAGGAATAAAATCCTCAGGGCTGAAGCCGTAGCTGAACCGCTGCCGTGGAGCAGAGCGATCATATCCTTGTTGCCAAAACTCAGCCAGATCAATACCAGATCCAAAACCCCCAGCACTAAAAACAGCGAACTATATGTATTGAATTTTTTTAAAGTTTCCTCTCGATTCATGATAGATTCCTTTCGCTCAAAACATTTTCGTAAGTCCCGTTATTATAGCAAAAGGGAAGACTGCTGGCAAGAGACGGATTTTAGCAACGCAGACAACATCAATGGCAGTTGATTCTCATTTGATGTTGTAATTCGGGTGAATTTCAGGCCAGGCGCAACATGAACCATGAGGATGGCGGGGTTCATGTTGCGCTAGTTAGATATCCCTAGTTAAATACAACACGAAATATAGAAAATTATATTTTCATGTTGCAGAATCCCTTTGACATGCATTGCCGACAACATCAAACCTTGAAAAATTTAACTTCACGTTGTAATTGTTGCGATTTTCCAGTTGGATTTATCTCCCCGCATTCTGTTTCCTGCGCCACAGCACCGTCGTTCCCATCAGGGCCAGTGCCGTCAGCATGATGGCTGCCCATAGGAGCGGAGTGGAAGCATCGCCGGTCTGGCTGCTTCCGTTCCCGGCAGTTCCAGCAGAGTTATTAGATCCGGCAGTTCCATTGGAACCGTTGTCTGCCGAGCCGTTATCCCCGGAGCCGTTGTCCCCAGAGCCGCCCGGCTTTTCCTGATCGACGCCAGGTTTCTCCTGATCCGTCGATCCTTCGCCCGGCGCATTTTTTTCCACCGTATACAAAGAAAGATCCGGCAATGTCAGGATGTCTCTCCAGTAAGTGTCGTGGTCGTAGTCGATCGTGCTGCCTGTTTCTCCATCGATCAGTTTCCGATTAGTCTTGCCCGAAAGTTTCACCTGATCGCTAAGAGCTTTGCCAGCAGTTCCGGATTTAGAAACCGATGCACCGCCTTCCAGATAAGCGTCTGCCACTGAAATGGTACCGTTTCCTGATACAGCATCGCCGCCTTCTCCGAAATGACCGTCTCCGCCGACAGCGATCAACTTGCCTTCGCCTGTGATCGTGCCGCCATTAAGACGGATCGCCGTGCCGCCGTTGGATGTAGTCGCGTCCTTGCCGCCTCCAAAGACCGCAAGTACAGCATCTTTTTCAAGTGTCAAAGTGCCGTTGACCTGAAGACCGGCCTGGCCGGTGTAGCTCTTTCCTGTTGCAGGATCTGTTCCTGTCGGAGCCTCGTCACCTCTCAGGAATACTTTGCCCTTCAGCTTCACATTGCCATTGATCACAACCACCGGATCCGTGTTGCGACGTGCTTCCGATCCATTGGCGATATTATTGGTGTTGGAATAGATCTTTGCATTCTCCAGCGTCGATCCATCCTTTAGAATCAGCTTGCCGTTGATAGACGCACCGTTGAGGAATTCGCCGCCGCCGTAATCATTGTAGTTCATGGAGAACGTCCCGCCGTTTTCTACTTCAACAGCCCCCTGGATCACCGAATCCCGAAGGGTCAGCTTTGCACCATCCTGTACAACGATTTTCACGCTGCTTAAAATGTCCATATTGACCAGCGTCAGATCGCATCCTTTTGGCAGGATCAGTGTTTGCGGCTGCAAAGTGCCCTCCGGCACAGCATAGCCCAGTTCGCCGTAAGTTCCGCTGGTGTGCGAGCCGTACCACGCTTTTACATCCGCCGGAACTACTACCGTCTGATCCCCGGAAGCCAGAGTGAAATTTTTGATGGCCCATGGCTCCATATCATACATATATTTTCCGTTTGCTGTTTTCGTACAGTTGGCAAGCGTCAGCTGATCCTGCAAAGTTTCCTCCCCGCTGTAAATGCGGAACGGCAGGGTATTGCTCGTTGCCGTCCGGCCCAGCTCGTCGGTGATCGTTACACTGATATCGTAGATACCGGGCTTTGCAGGAGTGCCTGCTAATGTGACCGATCCGTCGTGGACGGAGTACACGCCAGCCATCCCTGAATCATTGTCCTTTGCAGGATCTGTACGGTTTGCAATATTGACTGAGGAACCTTTAGAAACCACGCGGATATCGCTTTCGCTCAAAAGCTTCCAGTCGCTGCTCTGTGGATCCTGATCTTTCTTTACCAAGGCGACTTCCACGCTGGCATTGCTGTTCTTATTCTGCGTCACATTGGTGGATGCACCGCTGATGGCATCATAGCCTTTCTGGTTCACCAGTGCCGATTCAAAACTGCCGACAAGGCGAACGTGGAGCTGCATGTCATCTCCGGGAGTTGAATCGGAGGAGACGGTGAGCTTGTCATCTTTGATGGAGACCTTAAAGGTCAGTGTTTTGTAGCCGCTGGCCGTGATGGTGATCACATCTCCGCTTTTTAATGCGGCAGTCTGACCGAAACTGTTCTGTGCAAATTCCAGGGATCCGGCTTTGATGCGATATTTTCCGCCCATGGACGGTGTGAAGCTGTAAGCTTCCCACGCAGTATCGTTGACGGAGATCTGCTTGACAGAATTTAAATAGTCGGGATCCTGAAAGCGGAACTGCCATAAACCGTTGAAAGAGTCTTTCGTGACTGAGATATCACCGATCGAGATCTCTTTTTCTGCATCGGCAGCCTTTTTTTCAAACACAGCATTTATCGTCACGTCGGAAGCCGGCATCTGAAACCTGGAATCCGTGATGGAAATATTTTTTCCGCTGCTGTCCGCAGCTGTGAGCGACTTCAGCGAATAGCCGGTATCCGGTACTGCTGTGATCGTGACCGTGTCCCCTTTTTTGGCGGATGTCGGGTCGACAGTCACGGTGCCGTGTGTTGTGGCTGCCGTCGTGATCTTGTATGTCTGTGCAGTTTCGGCGGTCACGACCGTCGCTGTATGGCCTGACTTATTCAGCGTCAGCGTCAGATCTTTGTAGCCGTCTGCAGAGATGACGCAGGTAGCAGTAGTATCGGTGAAGCCTTCACCGATAAGGATCTGCTTGTCAGTCGGCAGTAAACGGTAGCTGGAACCGGTGTCCTCAAAATCCCAAAAGCCGCTTGCTTTTTTATATGAGGTGCCGGCGGTCTGAACGGAAGAAATCGCCTGAAACCAGTCCTCATCACTTGTATTAAATGTGATCGCAAATCCTTTGCTGATGCCTGCTGTTGTACAGCTGGCGACCTTGTCCGGCGGTGATTTTTCCGCTGCGGCAGCAGGAGCTGCCCCCATTGCGGTTCCTGTGATCAGCATCATGGCTGACAGCAGGAACGCCATAAATTTGTGTTTCCTTTTTTTCAACATTAATCTCCTCTCTGTGAAATGGTTCTACAAAAGTTAATGAAAACTAACTAAGTTAGTCGTAAATAACATCAGTATAACATGCCCGGGAGTTAGCGTCAACTAATATCTGAAAATCGATTCGGGGATACCACAGAAACTAAGGGCAAAACATTTGTTCTTGAACGTGCGTTCGCAAAGTGATATAATAGTTTCACAGTAAGCGGGGCCGGAGACCTAGTGAAGCGGCTTTTGAATGGAGGGGATGAAAATGCAGACTCTTATGGAAAAACTTCAGATACTGGCAGACAGTGCCAAGTACGACGTGTCCTGTTCCAGCAGTGGATCCCACAGGAAGAATACAGGAAATATCGGCAACGCTCATACGGCGGGGATCTGCCATTCCTGGAGTGCGGATGGCAGGTGCATTTCCCTGCTGAAGGTATTGTTTTCCAATAAGTGTGTCTATAACTGCGAATACTGTGTCAATCGGCGCAGCAATGATTTCCCGCGGGCGTCTTTCGAGCCGGACGAACTGGCGCGACTGACCATAGAGTTCTACAGGCGCAATTATATAGAAGGATTGTTTCTCAGTTCGGCGGTAGAAGTATCCCCGGATCACACGGCAGAGCGGATTTTAGAGTCTTTGCGGCTTTTGCGGTACAAATACGGTTTCAGTGGCTATATTCATGCAAAGATCATCCCTGGCGTGTCGCAGGAACTGCTCCATGAGATCGGACTGGTTGCCGATCGCCTCAGCGTCAACATCGAAATGCCCACGGCCAGGAGTTTGCAGGCGTTTGCGCCTCAGAAGAAACCGAAGGAGATCTTTACGCCCATGCGTCAGATCACTAATTCTCTTATCGAGAGGAACTCTCTCAAAGGCCCCGGCAATATGTTTCGCGGCATCGCCGTCAATGCGCCGGAGCATTATTTAAAGGGGTTTTCACGGGAGATCGAAGAGAAAGACAAGGCAGGTAGTTCTTGGGCAGACAGCGATACACAAGACTCTATTACCGCAGTGTCTTCTGCGCGGCCACTTTCCCGTAACCGCCGCAGGCAGGGTGAAGACTTCGCTCCGGCAGGGCAGACCACTCAGATGATCATCGGTGCGGGAGGCGAGACTGACCAGAGCATCCTTAACACCAGCGAAAGTCTCTACCGGACATTTAAAATGAAGCGAGTGTATTATTCTGCTTATGTGCCGGTGGTGGATTCTCCCATGCTCCCGACCAGGAAGACGGCGCCGCCGCTGGCCCGGGAACATCGGATCTATCAGGCCGACTGGCTCCTGCGGTTCTATGGATTTTCTGTAAAAGAATTGTTTACGGAGAAATCGCAGAACCTGGATCCCGATCTTGATCCTAAAGTCACATGGGCACTGCGAAACCTGGATCAGTTTCCTGTGGAAGTCAATCGGGCTTCTTATGATACCTTGATGCGGATCCCTGGGATCGGTGCAGTCTCCGCCCGCAGGATCGTTCGTCAGCGCAGGCTGTCCGCCGTCAAATTCGACGACTTGAAGAAGATGGGCGTCGTCCTGAAACGCGCTAAATATTTCCTTACTTGCAGCGGCAGATATTATGGCGAGAAACGCTTCGAGCCGGAGGTCATCCGCAACGCTATTCTCCAGATGGAAAACGGACTGCAGATGTCCCTCTTTGACGACCAGTGGAATCGGCTGGAAGAAGGAACCCGCCAGGAAAAACTATCGGCTGCGGGACTGCTGTAAGGAGGCCGGCCATGCAGGACTATTTATACGATGGGACCTTCGAAGGGTTCCTCACATGTGTATACCACCATTACTATACAGAACCAGCGGCCGGGATCTGTTTAAAAGAAGAATACCAGTCTTCCTTGCTGGGCGGTTTTCAGGAAGTCCACACGGATCTTGAAAAAGCTGATCGGGTCTACCAGGCGATCCGGAGAAAGATTTCTTATATGGATCTGCGGAGGATCTATAAATGCTTTCTTTCTACCGTGCCCGACAAGGAAATGATACTGCTGCGTTATATTGTTCTTGGGTTTCACATCGGATCGGGGATATCGAAACTTCATGGGAACCCGGATGTGTTTGCAGCACAGGAAATCGAGAAAAAGATCAATGTGGAAGCAGAGCGAATGCGCCAGTTCGTGCGATTCTCTGTTATGCAGGGTGATATCCTGTATGCCAGGATCGAGCCGGATCACGACGTGCTGGAACTGATCGGTGATCATTTCAGCGACAGATTCAGAAACGACCCCTTTCTCATTCACGACGTGCGCCGCGGTAAAGCAATGGCAGGTTACCAGGGCAAATGGTACATCACCAGTTTTGCAGAAAACGATGTTCCGGAGGAATCAGAAGAAGAAAAAGAATACCAGACTCTCTGGCAGAAATACTTCGACCATATCGCCATCAAAGAACGAAAAAATTCAAACTGCCAGCGAAACTTCATGCCGCTGCGTTACCGTAAACATCTGACGGAATGTCAGATGAGATGAGTCATATTAGAAGGGGGAAATAATGGATAAAAAAAGAAACGAGCACCCCGCTTGAGCCATAGCTGTACGGTAACAAACCCATTTCTTACCTAGCATTTTACCTCACTCTTTTTTATTAGTCAATAAAAAGATCTCAGCTCATATATTGAATTTCAATCCTCTGGGATATATACTTAATACATAAGTGATAGTAGTTTGTGGATTTTATGTGTGATATGAACACCAGTCAGGAGGTTGAAATGAAGTACGAAATCAAGGGCGATTCACTGCCAGTCGTGATCTGTCAGCTGGAAGCGGGAGAGCAGATGCTCACAGAAGGTGGCGGCATGTCGTGGATGTCCCCCAACATGCAGATGGAAACCACCAGCAATGGAGGTGTCGGAAAAGCTTTGGGACGCATGTTTGCCGGGGAGAAATTATTCCAGAATATTTATACGGCACAGGGTGGTCCGGGAATGATCGCATTTGCATCCAGCTTCCCGGGATCGATAAAGCCGTTTCAAATCACACCGGGAAATGATATGATCTGTCAGAAAAGTGCATTCCTGGCAGGCGAGATGGGCGTTCAGCTATCCGTCGCAGTCAATAAAAAAATCGGATCCGGATTCTTTGGAGGGGAAGGATTTATCATGCAGAGACTCAGCGGACAGGGCATCTTTTTCGCAGAGTTTGATGGTCATGTGATCGAATATGAGTTGAAGCCGGGACAGCAGATCGTGGTAGATACAGGTCACCTGGCAGCCATGACAGCAAGCTGTCAGATGGAGATCCAGACGGTTCCGGGGATGAAGAATAAATTCCTGGGAGGCGAGGGCTTATTTAATACAGTCATAACAGGACCAGGGCACGTATGGTTGCAGACTATGCCGCTTTCCAATGTGGCGGGTGTATTGAGAGCGTACTTGCCGACTTCTAACTAATCACGGATCACAAGTCCTGAGCCGGAGAGAGGAGACATGAGATGGACAGCAGAGTGAGAGAAATTATAGATAACAGCCAGAAAGTCGTGTTTTTTGGAGGAGCAGGTGTTTCCACCGAAAGCAATATCCCGGATTTCCGTTCCGAAGCAGGGTTGTACAACGCCATGAACGACTACGGATATCCGCCGGAAATCATGCTTTCCAGACCTTTTTTTATGAAACATACGGAGACTTTCTATGATTATTATAAAAAGAATCTGATTTATCAGGATGCGAAACCCAACAAGGCTCATATCGCACTGGCAAAGCTGGAGGAAGAAGGAAAGCTTTTGGGCATCGTAACCCAGAACATCGATGGACTTCACCAGCTGGCAGGCAGCAAAAATGTCTGTGAACTTCATGGATCGGTGCTGAGAAACCGATGCATGGAATGCGGAGAGCGTCATGATCTGGCGTATATCATGGATGAAGCCAACTGTGTCAACGGTGTTCCGAAATGCAGGCTCTGTGGCAAGACCGTCAAACCGGATGTCGTTCTTTACGAAGAGTCTCTGGAAGAGCATGTGCTGAAGCAGGCCGTAGACTGGATCAGCGAGGCGGACTGTCTCATCGTAGGCGGCACATCCCTGGTGGTATATCCTGCTGCAGGCTTGATAAATTATTTCAACGGGCACGATCTCATCCTCATCAACAAATCTGAGACCAGCTACGACGACCGGGCGACCCTGGTCATCAACGACTCCATCGGCAAAGTGCTGGGAGACTAATAGCCTCAAACCGGAACGACGGAAGCTGAGCTTTCAGAAACAATAGAATTACAATAGAAGAGCAGCTGTTTTAACGGAACATCCCGTTAGCACAGCTGCTCTTTTTCAGTTTAAAATTTTCCGGCTGACGACCGTTCGCTATTTACCTCGAATAGCCATTTCAGTCACTTCGCCACCCTATATCGTTTCAGACTGACTGAAACTATTGGATAAGGATACCCGTAACGCTTGATGTCTTGATTCTCGTTACTCTTTTCAGTCAGTCCAACACCCTTAAAGCCGCAGAAATGACTGAAACTGGTAGCAGGGACTCCGAGCAATACCTGCCGCTCCTATCCAGCCAGTAACATTTCCGTCAGTTTAGCCCCATTCAAACGGCAAAACTGACGGAAATTGATATTCGCAAACTTTGGGTAAGCTGCATAGATCCTAGTTCTTTGTATCAGAGTCCCTTTCTTGCTGTGATTCTTGTATTGTCAGTTTTTTTAATAAATGTTGGAGTCCTTTGTATTGTCGAAATGCAATCAGAGCAATACTGAATGACATCACAAGATAGGAACTAGGGTAAAACTGCCTTTTCAGAATATAATAACTGAATAAAAATAGCAAGAAAAAAGCAGCAGGGGCTTCAATTCCAAACATAATATAGAACTTTTTGATTTTCTTCTTCAATTCATCCATTATCTATCCCTCCGAAGTATGGATTAAACACCATTTACATGATTATACAGTCATAAAGTTTCCTTTAAGATTATTCTTGAATCTTAAAATCAGCGTTGGATAATCGGTCAATTTCTTTCTGGATCCTATAGGCATTGGCGCAAGCGGAAGCAATGCAGACTAATACAAATGTAATGAATCCAAACATATGAGTTGTTCCGTGAAAGTATAGTACTAAAAGCAGCATTATTATTGGTGGTAAGATAGCAAACCAGAAAAAACTTTTTAGCATTCTGTTTAATTTATCCATCCTTCTTGTTCCTCCTCTAAACGATTAAGCACCATTCAGGGTTCTCGATGTTATGCTGAAGCTGACTTTTCAAGTTTGTGTTGCAACATAAGCTCCTCCATAAAAATCTCCTTTCCACAATCATAATCAAACCTGAGAGAAATTTCAATACAAAAACCGTCTCCCATCCCCCCGGCTTCACAGCATTTTCATTTGCTCCACTGCTCCCTGTGTGCTATACTCAAACTGTGTGTAAATTTGTAAATACAAACACGCAGCAAACAGAACAACGAGGTGGATATAAAAATGAATATACTATTAGCAAACGATGACGGCATCGATGCAAGAGGGATCCACGAACTGGCAGACGCCTTAAAGGGGCTGGGCGATCTTTACATAAGCGCCCCGGATTCTCAGAGGAGTGCCAGCGGACACGGGATCACCGTATCGCAGCCCATCACAGTGACAGAAACGACTTTCCCGGGTGCGACCGGAGCCTTTCGCATGTCGGGGACCCCGGCGGACTGCGTGAAGCTGGGCGTGAAACTTTTGCAGAAAGAAGGGATCAAGATCGACATGGTGTTTTCCGGCATCAACCACGGCGGAAATCTGGGGACCGACACCCTGTATTCCGGGACGGTATCAGCGGCACTGGAAGGAACCATATGCGGGATCCAGTCCGTGGCAGTTTCCGTAAACAGTCATGAAGTAAAAACCTTTGAATACGCCAAGATCCTGGCGCGCAGAACATGTGAAAATGTGGCAGGAAAACTTTCCACGGACATCGCTTTGAACATCAATGTGCCGAACCTTCCGCCGGAGGAAGTAAAGGGGATCAAATACGCCAGACTTGGCAACAGAGAGTACAAGGAATTCTTTTCGCCGATCGAAGAAGGCAGCGGTTACGCCAAATACCGCTATACGGGAGATCCTGTTATCTATGAAGGTCTGCCGGATACCATAGACGTGATCGCCATGCAGGACGGATACGCGACCATAACGCCGCTGCACCGGGATCTTACGGATTACAACCTTTTAAAAGAAATGGAAAAATGGAGGATAGAGAAATGAGTTTTATCACAAAAGACGATACCGTTCTGGTAGCCATCGACTTTCAGGAAAAACTGATGCCGGCTATGAGCAACGGAGAGGAAACAGAAGAAAGAGCTGCGAAGCTGATCCGCGGCATGAAAGTATTTGATATCCCTGCCATCGTGACCCAGCAGTACACGAAGGGGATCGGACCGACTACTGCAAAGCTTTCAGCGGAGCTTGGCGATTTCGAGCACGTGGAGAAAACAGCATTCAGCGCCATGCGCATGCCGGAATTCCGGGAAAGACTGAAGGAAACCGGCAGAAAGAATGTCGTGATCTGCGGAGTGGAAGCCCATATCTGCGTGCTGCAGACGACTTTGCAGCTGATGGAAGAAGGATATAATGTATATCTTGTCGTAGACTGCATCGATTCCAGGAATGAAAACGATAAATTATGGGGAATCTCAAGAATGGGGGAGGCCGGCGCGGTCATCACCACATACGAGTCCGTGCTGTACGAAATTCTGCAGGATTCCAAAGCGGATGGATTTAAAGCGATTTCCGCTATCGTAAAATAAGACCATATAGGACAGGCGAAAAGTATGCATATTTTTGAAAACGAGATAACACTGGGAAACCGGCCGATACTGGACGAGTACATGAATTCATACGAGTACAAGACGTCCGGACTGTCGTTTTCCTCTATGTACATGTGGCGCAACATCAATCTGTTTCAGTGGGACATCATTGGCGACTACATGTGCGTGACGGGGCTGAGTCATCTGGAGCTGGAAGACGGGATCTCGCTGCCGTTTCTGTTTCCGCCTCTCACCAGGACGGGAACATATGAGAAGGAATCATTAAGGGAAACCATTTATCGCTGCAAAGAGATCTTCGAGAAAAAAGGGTATCCTTTCAGCCTCAGGCTGGTTCCGATCCATATGCTGGATATGATCAAAGAAGCTTGCCCGGAAATAGAGTTTGAAGATGACCGGCCAAACTACGACTATATTTATCTGACAGAGGATCTTAAAAATCTTAAGGGCAGAGCTTATCACGGCAAGAAAAATCACTTGAATTATTTCAAGAAAAATTTCGAATACGAATACGTGCCTATGACCTCCGACATGGCGGATGATGCCATGAGATTCATTGCGGAGTTTAACGCGCGAAAGGAGATACCGGCTCACGAAATGGAACTGCTCAAAATGGAAGAGCGTGCTATGGACGACGTGTTCCGCAACCTGGAAGCGGCGGGATACCGGGCAGGAGCAATCCTCATCGATGGGAAAATCCAGGCTCTTGCCGTAGGAGGGAAACTGGGAAAAGAGACTATTACCGAACACGTAGAAAAAGCAAATATCAATTACCGGGGACTGTACCCGGCTATCAACAATGAATTTTGCATCCATATCGCATCGGAGGCCAAGTACCTTAACCGCGAAGAGGATATGGGGATCGAGAACCTGCGGAAGGCAAAGCTTTCATATAAGCCGGTTCAGATCCTGGAAAAGTATATCGGCATATTCAAATGAAGGAGACCATTATCATGAGAGAAGTAGTGATCGCAGGAGCAGCCAGAACCCCTATCGGAGCTTTTGGAGGAACCTTAAAAGATGTTCCGGCAAGACAGCTGGGCGCAATCTGTATCAGGGAAGCACTGCAAAGAGCCGGCGTTGATCCGGCGACGGTAGACGAAGTCGTAATGGGTAACGTTCTGCAGGCAGGACTTGGACAGAACGTGGCGCGTCAGATGGCCATGGATGCCGGTGTGCCGAAAGAAGTTCCTGCATTCACCCTCAACAAAGTCTGCGGATCAGGGCTGAGAGCAGTATCTCTGGCAGCCCAGATGATCAAAGCAGGGGATGCGGAGATCATCGTAGCAGGCGGCGCAGAGAGCATGTCTCAGGCAGGCTATGTAGTTCAGTCTGCAAGGTGGGGATCCCGCATGGGGGATGTTCACATGACGGACGTTATGCTCAAGGATGGTCTCACCGATGCTTTCTACGATATCCACATGGGGATCACGGCAGAAAACATCTGCGAGCAGTGGGGACTGACCAGAGAAGAACTGGATGATTTTGCTGCAAAGTCACAGCAGAAGGCTGTTGCCGCTGTCCAGTCCGGCCGGTTCAAAGACGAGATCGTACCGGTAGAGATCCCTCAGAGAAAGGGAGATCCCATCATTTTTGATACTGACGAATATCCAAAGGACGGGGTGACGGCGGACAGCATCAACGGACTGCGCCCGGCCTTTAAAGAAGACGGGATCGTAACGGCGGGCAATGCATCCGGACTCAACGACTCCGGTGCAGCTGTTGTCGTGATGTCAAAAGAAAAGGCGGATGAACTGGGAATCAAGCCGCTTTGCACCATAAAGTCCTATGCATCGGCAGGTGTTGATCCGCGGATCATGGGGATCGGGCCGGTGCCATCTTCTACGAAGGCTCTGGAAAAAGCCGGAATGGAGATGAAAGATATCGATCTCATTGAAGCCAACGAAGCCTTTGCAGCACAGTCTGTAGCAGTGGGCAAGGAAATGGGATTTGATGAAGATAAGCTCAACGTAAACGGTGGAGCTATCGCACTGGGACATCCGATCGGTGCATCAGGATGCAGGATCCTGATCACCCTGATGTATGAGATGCAGAAAAGAGACGCTCATACCGGACTTGCGACACTTTGCATTGGCGGAGGACAGGGAACCGCCATGATCGTAGAGCGCTAAAAGCGCCGGACGATAAAATATGTTAAAAGCTGAGAATGCGGCGGGAAGCCTGCCGCTTTGCATAAACTATAAAATGATTAGGAGGATAACACATGGCAGAATCGAATTTCATCCATAATATCATCGATAAAGATCTGGAAACGCAGAAGTACGGAGACAAGGTACACACCCGTTTTCCTCCGGAACCAAACGGCTATCTGCACATCGGACACGCCAAGTCCATCTGTCTCAATTTTTCGACGGCAGAAAAGTACGGCGGCCAGTGCAATCTGCGTTATGACGATACAAACCCGGTCAAGGAGGACGTGGAATATGTAGATTCCATCGAGGAAGATGTGAAGTGGCTGGGATTTCAGTGGGACAACCGGCTTTGGGCGTCCGACTATTTTGATGAAATGTATGATTGTGCGCTGGATCTCATCAAGAAGGGCAAAGCTTACGTCTGCGACCTGAGCGCGGACGAGATCCGTGCATATCGCGGCACGCTCAAGGAGCCGGGAAAGGAAAGCCCGTCCAGAAACCGCAGCGTGGAAGAAAACCTGAAATTATTCGAAGAAATGCGGGAAGGCAAGTACGCAGACGGAGAGAAGGTTCTCCGGGCGAAAATCGATATGGCTTCTCCGAATATGAATATGAGAGATCCGGTCATCTACCGTATCGCTCACATCAGCCATCACAATACTGGCGACAAATGGTGCATTTATCCGATGTACGACTTCGCTCATCCGATCGAGGATGCTATCGAGGGGATCACTCATTCTATCTGCACGCTGGAATTCGAAGATCACAGACCGCTTTACGACTGGGTCCTGGAGACTCTCGGCAGGTGGGAAGCCCCGCCGCAGCAGATCGAATTTGCGCGTCTGAACCTGACCAATACCGTTATGAGCAAGCGCTACCTGAAGGCCATGGTGGACGATGGTACGGTAGATGGATGGGACGATCCGCGGATGCCGACCATCGCGGGGATCCGTCGCAGAGGCTATACGCCGGAAGCGGTGCGCGATTTCTGTGAAAGGATCGGTGTGTCCAAGGCCAACAGTACAGTAGACGTGGGCCTGCTGGAACATTGCGTCAGAGAAGACCTGAAACAGAAGGTGGCAAGCCGCAACGTGGTAGAAAACCCGGTCAAGGTCATCATCACCAACTATCCTGAAGAGCAGACCGAAGAAATGGAGCTGGAAAACAATAGAGAAGTGCCTGAAATGGGGAACAGAACCGTTCCGTTCAGCCGTGAACTGTATGTGGACGGCGACGACTTCATGGAAGTTCCGATCAAGAAATATTTCCGCCTCTTCCCGGGTAATGAAGTCCGTTTTAAAGGAGCATACTTCATCACCTGCAATGAAGTAGTCAAGAATGAAGACGGCTCTGTCAAGGAGCTGCTTTGCACTTATGATCCGGAAACGAGAAGCGGGAGCGGCTTCGAAGGACGCAAAGTCAAGGGAACGATCCACTGGGTCGATGCGAAAACAGCTGTTAAGATCAAGATCCGCAACTATGACTATCTGATGGTGGATGACGAAGAAGGAAATCAGGTGATGAATCCTGATTCTCTGACAGAGAGCATCGGGTATGCCGAACCGCTGGTGGCAGAAGCCAAGCCGGGTGAACGGTTCCAGTTCTTCCGCAAAGGCTACTACATCGCCGACAGCAAACTGACAAATGACACAGAAAAGGTATTCAATAAAATCGTAGGGCTGAAAAGCTCCTGGAAAAAGTAGATAGGGGTGGTAAAATGGATTATTATAAAGAGTCCCTGAAAATGCACGAAGAGCATAAAGGGAAAATGGCGGTTGCCAGCAAAGTGAAAGTAGAAACAAAGGACGACTTGTCCACGGCGTACACACCGGGGGTAGCCGAGCCGTGTCGCAAGATCAAGGAAGATCCTGAAAATGTATATAAATACACGAACAAGTCCAATATCGTGGCCGTAGTATCTGATGGTTCTGCGGTCCTGGGTCTTGGAAACATCGGCGGCCTGGCGTCCATTCCGGTCATGGATGGCAAATCTCTGCTGTTCAAGGAATTCGCGGGCATCGACGCATTCCCGATCTGTCTGGAAACTCAGGATGTGGATGAGATCGTAAATATTGTCAAGAACATCGCGCCGACGCTGGGCGGGATCAACCTGGAAGACATCTCTGCGCCACGTTGCTTCGAGATCGAAGAAAAACTGCAGGCGCAGGTGGACATCCCGGTGTTCCACGACGACCAGCACGGTACAGCGGTAGTGGTTTCGGCAGCTGTTATCAATGCTGCAAAGCTGACGGGAAGGAAGCTTTCCGACATGACGGCTGTCATCAACGGTGCAGGCGCTGCAGGTACGGCTATTGCAAAGATGCTGCTGAATCTGGGGATCCGCGACATCGTGGCCTGCGACAGTAAAGGCATCCTGACTCGTGACAGGGGCGATCTCAATGAAGCGAAGAAGCGGCTGGCGGCTGTTACGAATGAAGAACAGATTTCCGGAAGTCTGGCGGACGCTGTTTCCGGACGGGATCTGTTTATCGGTGTTTCTGCTGCAAAGGTGCTGACGCAGGACATGGTGCGCAGCATGAATAAAGATGCCATCATTTTCGCTATGGCAAATCCGGAACCGGAGATCCTGCCGGATCTGGCAAAGGAAGCTGGTGCGGCTGTTGTGGGAACCGGGCGTTCCGATTATCCGAACCAGATCAACAACGTGTTGGCGTTTCCGGGCATTTTCCGCGGCGCTTTGGATTGCCGGGCATCCAAGATCAATGAAGAGATGGAGGTCGCCGCGTCATACGCACTGGCAGGACTTGTCAGTGACGAAGAATTATCACCCACGCATATTATCGTGCCGGCACTGGATCGTCGTGTGGCACGTACGGTTGCGGATGCGGTGATACAGGCAGCACGGCAAACAGGTGTTGCCAGGGTGTGATG
>ERZ826764.325-NODE-325-length-70095-cov-17.895917_pt1 | contig 70095 bp, 70 predicted proteins | sample MGYA00519870_ERZ826764 | MGnify/ENA primary metagenome ERZ826764 (study PRJEB31778, sample SAMEA3449239) | human gut metagenome | biome: human gut; feature: human-associated habitat; material: faeces | place: United Kingdom | collected 2010/2012 ... | reverse complement strand
GGGCTACCGCCCCTAGACCCTGTCGGGGGCTACGCCCCTGCGACCCCATTTTTAATATTTACAAGAGGTTTATCGACAGTCTGAAATACGGCTGTTTTGTGAAACAGCCGTATTTTATGAAGATTCTTATCGAAAAATCAGTGTTTTTTTGCAACTCTTTTAGCCTTCGAAATGCAATTTACGGGGCAGACGGTAGCGCAGAGATGACAGCCTACGCACTTTGAGCCGAGGAAGACGGGCTTTCTTGTTTTGCTGTCAAAGTCAAGTGCCTGATGCCCTGCGTCATAGCAGGCAATGTAGCATCTGCCGCAGCCTATGCACTTGTTTTTGTCGAATATAGGATATGTAACGGTGTCACGGTCAAGGCTGCCGGCATCGGTCATATTCTTATTTGCAAGGCCGACTACCTCCGACACACTGCTGTAGCCTGCGGCAGTGAGCCAGCGTGATAAACCGTCAAGCATATCGTCTATTATTCTGTAGCCGTACTGCATTACTGAGGTCGTTACCTGTAGATTCGTACAGCCCATAAGGATAAACTCCAGACCGTCACGCCACGTTTCTATGCCGCCCATACCGCTGATCTCGACATTTTCAAGCGTTTCGTTTCTTTTCATATCCGAGATGAAACGCAGAGCGATAGGCTTTACCGCCTTGCCCGAATATCCGCCGACAGCGGACTTGCCGTTAATGTCGGGGGTAGGAACGAAGCTGTCAAGATCGACGTTTGTGATGCTCTTGACGGTGTTTATTGCCGCAATGCCGTCCGCACCTGCGTTTACTGCCGCAATAGCCGGTATTTCCATATTGGTTATATTGGGCGTCATTTTTGCAAGCACAGGGAGCTTTGTGCCACGTCTTACTGCGGCGGTATACTTTGTGACAAGCTCCGGATTCGTACCCACGTCACTGCCCATACTGTGACTTGTCATCTGCGGGCAGGAGAAGTTGCACTCTATCATATCGACACCGGCTTCCTCAGACAGTCTTGCAAGCGCTGTCCACTCGTCCTCGCTTTCGCCCATTATTGAAGAAACGATTATCTTTGAGGGATAGTTTTCCTTCAGCTTTTTGAGTATAGCAAGGTTTTCTTCAAGAGGATGGTCGGAAATCTGTTCAAGGTTCTTGAAGCCTATATAGGGTGTCGTTTCCTTGTTCAGAATATCGAAACGGGGAGATACCTCGTTCATCTTTGCAAAGCCTATCGTCTTGTATACGATACCTGCCCAGCCCATATCGAGCGCCTTTGCGCACATATCGTAGCCGCTTGCTACTACGGATGAGGATAAGAAGAACGGGTTTTCGCACTTAAGACCGCAGAAGGTCATTGATAAATCGACTTTCGGCTCTGCATCCTTTGCGGCAGAAGCGATATACTCCGCTGTCTGTCTTATTTCAACGGGTCTGTCTATTTTCGCTCTTGTGCAGGCGGTCATACAGGGAGCGGAGCAATCGGCGCAGTTTTTCACAAAGGCTTTTGCGCCGTTTAAATTATCGAAACGCAGTGAGCGGATAAATCTGTCGGGCTGTGCGCCGCTCGGACAGGCTTTTGTGCAGGGAGCGTCGAGGCATAAAAGGCAACGGGCGCTTTCTTCTATAGCTGTATTTTTTACGAATGGCATAAGTATTCTCTCCTTTTCCTTTGTGCTGTTACAGATACAGGGGAGATATTGCTCTCCCATGTTATGTATCGCTTTTGTTTATTATAAGTTACCGCTTGAGCTTCTCTTTATGAACTTGCCCCAGCCACGCTCGCCCAAGAACTCGCCGTCCTTGAATACGAGCTTGCCTCTTGAGTAGGTAGCCTCGGGATAGCCCTTGACCTTGATGCCTTCCCAGATAGTGTGGTCGCAGTCGCTGTGCATCTTGTCGTTTGTAATAGTGAAGTCCTTCGTGGGATTGTAGATAACAATATCTGCGTCCTTGCCGACTTCGATAGCGCCCTTTGCGTCACAGCCGAAAATCTTGGCGGGGTTATATGAGCAAAGCTCAACTGCCTTGTTGAATGTTATCTTACCCTCGTTAGCGGCTGACAGCATATATGGGTACATATTCTCGATACCTGCACAGCCGTTGGGAATCTTTGTGAAATCGTCCTTGCCCCAGTCTTTTTCATATGACTGGAACGGGCAGTGGTCGGTAGCGATTGTTGTGATAAGACCTTTATTGATAGCCTCCCACAGAGCAAGTCTGCTTTCCTCGCCCTTCATCGGAGGAGAGCATACAAAGTTTCTGCCGTCTGCTCTTTTGTATACCTCGGAGGTAAATTCAAGGTACTGCGGACAGGTTTCGGCATATATCTGATAGCCCTCGTTTCTTGCTCTTTCAACCGCCTGCACACCTTCCTTGTTTGCAAGGTGTACGATGTACAGCTTGGAGTCAAGACTCTTTGCAAGCTGGATAGCTCTTATATCAGCCTCGCCCTCGACAAATTCCGGACGGCTCATATAGTGATACCAAGCACTTGTCTTGCCCTCTGACAGATAACGCTCCGTCAGAACGTCTATTAACTGCTTGTTCTCGGCGTGTACCGAAATCATAGCGCCGCAGGATTTTGCCTTTTCAAGTACCTTGTAGAATACGCCGTCTGTTACACCGAAATCGTAGACCATAAATACCTTGAAGGAAGATACGCCGTAGTTTACAGCGTCCTCTATAGTGTCGATAAGTCCGTTAGAAACGTCCTTTACTGCAACGTGGAATGCGTAATCGACAGCCGCATCGGGAGCGCACAATGCGTCACGGCGCTTGATGGCATCGACCATTGTTTCACCGAAATCCTGTAAAATGAAGTCGAATACCGTTGTCGTACCGCCGCAGGCAGCTGCTCTTGTGCCTGCGTAGTAGTCATCGGATGAAATTGTGCCGCCGAAGGGCATTGCAAGGTGGGTATGTGCATCAATGGCACCGGGGAGCACCATCTTGCCGCTTGCGTCTACCACCTTGTCGGCATCTGTGCCGGCATCTGCCGTTATAGCAACTATCTTGCCGTTATCCACGCACACATCGGCTTTGAATGTAGCCGTTGGTGAAACTATCGTACCGTTTTTGATTATGAGATCCATAACTTACCGTCCTTTCCCGTAATAACTGTTGCTTATCAGACCATCTTGTCTACTTCTGTCAGAACTTCGTCCAGTATCGCCATATTCTCAGCAAGCTCTTCTTCTGTGATAATGAGAGGCGGGCAGACGAATATGCAAGCCTCGTGTGAATATGTGTTGAAGCCCTTTGCCTTTAACATTCCGACTATCTTGCCCATAATGCCCTCAGGGTCCTTGCCGAAAGGAACGAGAGGCTCGTGTGTTGCCTTATCCTTTGTAAGCTCTACGCAGGAGAACAGGCCGATATAACGTACATCACCCACGCTCTTGTGCTTTGCCTTTATATCCTCAAGGAGTGCGCCTAACTGCTTGCCACGTTCCTTTACCTTATCCATAATGTGTTCTTTTTCATAGAAGTTAAGGCACGCAACACCTGCGGCACAGCCCAGAGGATGAGCTGAATATGTAAGACCGCAGTCGAGCTTGTGTGTATCGAAGAACTCTGCAATCTTCTTGCTTACGATAACGCCGCCGAGAGGAGCGTATCCGCAGGTAACGCCCTTTGCGAAGGTTATCATATCAGGCTCGATGCCCCAGTTTTCGCAAGCGAAGTATTCGCCTGTTCTGCCCCAGCCTGCCATTACCTCGTCGCAGACCATCATGATACCGAACTCGTCACATATCTTGCGTACACCCTGTAAGTAGCCTTTAGGCGGAATGATGATACCGTTTGAACCTGTTACCGACTCCATTACGACAGCGGCAACTGCATCGGGATTTTCGTATATGATCTGGTCGCGGAGCTGTCCGAGATAATACTCTGTAGCCTGTTCTTCGCTCTCAAAGGGGAACGGAGCGTGATACAGATAAGGATCTGTGAACTTTACAAATCCGGGGATACCGGGCTCAAGCGTATATCTTCTGGGTTCGCCGGTAAGGTTACCTGCTCCGAATGAGCTTCCGTGATATGCACGGTATCTTGAGAATATCTTGTATCTGCCTGTTACAAGCTTTGCGATCTTTATTGCGTTTTCGTTTGCGTCCGCGCCGCCTAAGGTGAAGAATACCTTGCCCATATTCTTCGGTGCTACCTTTACCACCATCTCGGCGAGCTTTGAACGGCAGTCGATAGCATAAGCGGGGCTGATGTAAGCGAGCTTTTCAGCCTGCTCCTTGATAGCGTCGATAATATCCTTGTTGCCGTAGCCGACATTCAGGTTTACGAGCTGGCTTGACATATCAGCCATCTTCTTGCCGTCTGCGGTGTAGTAATAAATTCCCTCCGCCTTTTCTACTACTGCGGGGTTCAGCTTGCCCTGAACGCTCCATGAATGGAGGTTGTATTTAAGGGAGGCTTCTTTTACCTCTTCTGCGTTTTTAAATCCGTATCTCATTTTATTTCTTCCTTTCTTTTATCAGAATACGCTTTTATATATCGTTTCTATTTCTTCTACCGTAGGAACTCTCGGGTTATTTGCCGTACTTCCTGCGGCGAATGCGTCCTTTGCTAAAGTCGGTATCTTATCCTCTGTTACTCCCTGCGAGGAGAGCAGCTTCGGAAGTCCCGTTTCGTCCGCTATTGCGGCGATAGCGTCAACAGCTGCTATACTTGCCTCTCTTACCGACAAGCCCTCGACATTCTCACCCATCGCAATTGCGATATCGCGGAACTTTTCGGGACAGGACGGGCGGTTATATTCCATAACCGAGCTTAACAGCATTGCGTTTGCCAGTCCGTGCGGAATATGAAACCACGCTCCGAGCGGTCTTGACATTGAGTGAACAAGCGCTGTCGGCGCACTGCATATTGCGATTCCGGCATATAAGGCGGCAAGGAGCATATCCTCTCTTGCCTGCTCGTTTCTGCCGTCAAGGACAGCCGGTATAAGACTCTTTGATATAAGCCTTATCGCTTCAAGCGAATACATCTTTGTCATAGGCGATGCGTTGACGTTTATGTAGCTCTCTATTGCGTGGGTCAGAGCGTCCATTCCGGTTGCCGCTGTCATAAACGGCGGTAATGATTTTGTTATCGCAAAGTCAAGAATCGCTGCCTTCGGAATTATTCCGTCGGTCGATAACAGCATCTTTATGTTTCTGTCGGTATCTGTTATAACCGAGTATCTTGTCGCTTCACTGCCTGTGCCGGCTGTGGTCGGTATTGCGATAATGGGGAGCGACTCCTTTTCGGGAGCGGTCTTTTCGTAATCGGTCACCTTGCCGCCGTTTGTGAGCAGCATTCCGATTCCCTTCGCCGCATCAAGAGGACTTCCTCCGCCTGCCGCTACTATCACATCACAGCCGTTTTCCTTTGCAAAAGCCGCACCCTCGTCAACGTCCGATGTTGTTGGGTCTGAGCCTACACGGTCGTATACCGCACAGGAAACGCCTGCTTTTTCGAGGCTCGATACTATAATATCAAGCACTCCGCTTTTTCTCAGCGAGCCTTTTCCGCAGACAAGCACCGCCTTTTTTCCGAAGCGAGCCGCCTGCTCTCCGACTGAGGTAACTGTACCCTTGCCGTAAATAATCGTTGGTGGTGATCTGAATACCACTGTTATACCCTCTTTCCTTCTGCTCTTGATAAAGTTTGTATTTTTATCGGGAAAAACGTCGGAGCAAAACGACCGCTATGCCGTGATACGTCCGCCCTGACGTCTTTCCCGATCGCACGAACGGTATTTAACTGCTCGTGCGATACTGAACTTACTGTATAAGTTGCTGTAGTGTTTACTTTGCGAGTGCCTTTATGACTTCTTCAATCATATTCTCGCTGAATACCTTGTAGCCTGCGTTTCTGAGATATTCTACCGCAAGCCCCTGTCCCTCGATAATCGTATCTGTGAAGGTACCGTCATATATGTGGGTGCTTCCGCAGGAGGGGCTGTCTTCTTTCATTATGCAAAGGGCAACATCGTTTTCCTTTGCAAGTCTTAACGCCTCGTTTGCGCCTTTTGTGTACTGCTCGGTGCAGTCGCCGCCTACGCAGCTCATCACCTTATCGCCTGTACGCTGACAATCGGGACGTGGGGTCGGAAGACCGCCGAACACTTCGGGACATACCGGTATCAGTCTGCCCTCTTCTTTCCACTTAAGGAACTGTGGGTGCAGACACGGCGTATCGCCGTCATCATAGCGGCAATGCCAGCCGAAAAGGCAACCGCTTACAAGTATTTTCTTTTCGCTCATATATACCGCCTTTCAGCTTCCGGAGTGATCCGAAACCGTGAATTACTTAGTGAACCGGCTCTTCTTGTAGCAAAGTACAAGACCCGATCTCTGATATACCTGAGCTACTTCGAGAAGCTCCATACCGCCTGCGTTGGCGTTGATAAGGTTAGAAACCCACGTTACACCGAAGTCAACAGTACCGTTGCTTACTGCAACTGTTTCAGAAACGTCACCGCCGCCGCTTACAATCTCTACGTTAAGGCCGTTATCCTTGTAGTAGCCTTTGTCAAGTGCTACATAATAGCCCATGAACTGAGCCTGCGGTAACCATTTAAGCTGAACCTTGAGGTCAGACTTCTCAACTGCTCCGCCGTCATATGTCAGATAGTCGGAAGAACGGATGTCATCAAGTGTAAGCTTAGCGAGCTTGTCTGCCGCTGTAGCATCATCAAGCTTGATGTACTGCTTAGCAAGGTCAAGTGTCTGCTGCATTGCATCTTCGTCCATCTTACCTACATCCGAAGCGGAAACCGCATTGCCCTTTGTATCTGTCGTTACAAGCTTTGCAACCTCTGAAGCCATATACTTCTGGTGGTCAGCCGATACCGATGAGCCGTACTTGAATACGATTTCTGCGGCTTCATCGGGATGCTCGCACGCATATGTCCAGCCCTTCATTGATGCGGCAACGAATGCCTTTACTGTGTTGGGGTTGTTCTTTGCAAATTCCTTTGTGCAGAACAGGTTATCCTCAAGCATCGCAACACCCTCGTCGTTCATATCAATGACGCCGATCTCATCGCCGTAGTTATAACCGCCGTCATAGTTGTTCTTGATAAGACCAAGCTCGTTGAATGTCATTGCTGATGCCAGTGTAATAGTATCCTTATCTATCTGATCCATTGTGAAGTCCATTGTGATATAATCTGTGGGCAGACCGTACTTTGAAAGCAAAGCCTGAATTTCGTACTCGTTGCCGAGACCCCAGTTGCCGACCTTGTTTTCGCTTGAAGCCTTCTTGATGATCTCTTCATCGCTCATAAGACCTGTGCTTTCCGAAGAACCCTCTGCGGCACTTGAAGAAGCGTCTGCCGATGCGGCTGAGCTTTCTGCTGTGCTGCTCGATGAGGTGTCACCGGAACAAGCGGTGAATGATGCTGCAAGACAGCTTGCTGCGAGTAATGCTGCTAACACTCTTTTGTTTTTCATAATGTTTCATCCTTTCTCGTCTTTAAAACTGGTTTTAGTTTAGGTGTGTCGGTGCTATCTGAAACGTTCAGGCGATAGCCGAATTTTCGTAGAACGAGGCGCTTTTTTGTAGGCATACTGTTTTGTATGTCAAGAAAAAGCAACGAAGTAATACGGAAATTATGGCATCGGATGGGCGTTGAATGATAGTGCCGATACGCCTTATATCTGAAACCGCTCTTTTGCTTATCTTGCACGGCGGTTTTTCAGCACGATTGCCTCAACTGTGAGGAGTATGATGTACATCAGTATACCCATTACGCAGGCTATCGTTATATATGCCCACGCTGTCGGAAACTGACCCTTGACTATGTTCTCTCTTATCTGTCTGCCGACACCGATTACCTGCTCTGCGAAGTATTCGCTTACTACCGCACCGATTATACAGGACGGAACGCTTACTCTTAAAGCCGTGAATACATAGGGCAGTGAGTTCGGGAGCCTCAGCTTGAAGAACATTTTCAGCTTGCTTGAACCGTATGATGCGAACAGATCCTCCGAGAACGGTTTTACCTCCGTCAGACCTCTGTATGCGTTTACGCTCATTGAAGCTGTGCAGAATATCGTAACGGTGATTATCTTAGCCACTGTACTTCTTATATCTACCACGCTCGACAGATCCCTTGTCCAGTTGTTGATAACCGGAGCGAGCGCTACAAGCGGAATTGCATTGAATGCGGATACTATGGTCAGACCGCCCATGCCCCACTTCTTGAATACCGCACCGGCAACGCCGATGAAGTAACCGAGTATCGAGCCGAGTACAAGTCCTCCGAGCGCCACTATAAGAGTTGACGCTATCTGCGGTAACATATTCGTGAAGTTATCGCCTATGATTGAGCCTATTCTTGTCGGGAGCGGAAGGATTATCTCATCCGTTTTGAACAGTGCGTGCAGAATCTTTGTCTGCCACAGTGTGAATATCAATGCTCCGAACAGTACGGGCGGACCGACTGTTGTTATGATGTTTTTGATTGCCTTGCCTTTCAAGTACGATCAGTCCTTTCCTTACTGTGCTTTTTTCTTTGCCTTTCTTTTTGCCGGTGTTATCGCTCTTTCGATAACGCCCATAAGATAGAAGCTGAGCACGCCTATAACGGCGCTGAATATTACTATATCCCAGAATACGAATCTTGTCATCGAGCCTTTCAGCGACTGGGAGAGCATACAGCCAAGACCGTTGCCGCCCTGAAGCGTATCTACAAGGATAGATGCCGTTATCGCCATAGGTGCTGAGATCTTAAGACCCGTGAAGAAGTATGACATTGCCGACGGGATAAGCATCTTTGTGTAAAGCTGGAGCTTGCTTGCACCGTAGGATCTCATCAGCTCGTGTCTTTCACGTCCGACCGACTTGAAGCCTGCCAGCGTATTTGTCGAAACGGGGTAGAATGTGAGTATTGCGGCGATTATGATTCGTGCGCTTGATATATCGCCCGTTATCGAAAGTACGATAGGCGCCATACCGAGAATAGGTATCATCTGGATTATCATAAGATACGGGAACGCTATCTTTTCGACTATGTGCGACAGGTGCATCAGCAAAGCCAGTATGTAGCCCAGCACCATACCGATTATAAAACCGATAAGCGCTCTTGAAAGTGTTTCTGCGGCACTGGAGAAAACCAGTGTTGCTATCGTATCGCCCGAACCGGTTATCGACTTTGTATCAAAGAACGAGCCGATTATCTGGTACAGATGCGGAAGAACGTTTACGGGTGTACGCTGTGTCGCTCCTACTATAAATGCGCATATCTCCCATATCACTACAAGACCCAGCACCCATACGGCAGTTACTATGCCTTTGGAGGAAGTTATCCTTTTTATCATTTCTTAACGCTCCTTTCGGCTTTATATACCCTCGAAGCTGTTTCTTACCTTCTCAACAAGAGCGGCAAACTCGGGAGTACCTCTCATGTCTGCGTTTCTCGGTCTGGGAAGATTAACGTCCACTATTGCGGATAATCTGCCCGGGTGAGGAGATAAAACGCAGATCCTGTCGGACATATATACCGACTCGGATATGTTGTGTGTTACGAAAAGCACAGTCTTGTTTGTCTTTCTCCATATTGAAAGCACATCGTCGTTGAGCTTTTCTCTTGTGAACTCGTCGAGTGCCGAGAACGGTTCGTCCATCAGCAGTATGTCGGGCTGTATCGCAAGCGCTCTTGCTATGCCTACTCTCTGCTGCATACCGCCCGAAAGCTGTCCGGGGTAGCTGTTTCCGAATTCCTTAAGTCCGACAAGCTCCAGTACCTGTTCGATACGGCTCGCCTGCTCCTCTTTCGGAACCTTCATCATCTCAAGCGGAAGTCTTATGTTCTTTCTTACCGTTCTCCAGTCGAGAAGCACGGGGTTCTGGAACACGATACCGAACTTCTGCTCAAGTCTTGTTTCTCTCGGTGTCTTGCCACAGACCGTAACCTCGCCTGAGGTGGGGGTCAGCAGATCCGATACTATACGAAGAAGTGTGGACTTACCGCAACCCGAAGGGCCGAGAAGCGATATGAACTCACCTTTCTGAATATCAATGCTTACATTCTTAAGTGCCTGTACCGGATTTCCCTTGCTGTCCAAGAACACCATACTGACGTTCTTTACCGAAATCTCCGGTGCATTTACCTTTTCACTCATTTCTAAGCACTCCTTTCTTTCCTGTTTTGCAAGTCTTATCTTTTTATTCTTGCAAAACAAAACGGCGCAGAAATCACTTTCTGCGCCGTTGCAAGTTTCTTTTTGTTTTATTTCACTGTTTCCTTTCGGTTTAACTGCATTATATCACGCTTGAAATCGCATTACAATAGCATTTGTGCTGAATTGTGCAGAGCGCCTAAAGAAAGATGTTTTGTTTGTGCTGTAGTTGGATTTTGCAATATTCTCTTGACAATTATGCAAAACCGTGCTATACTCTATATCAATAAACAAGATGAACACCGCCGGAGCTGTCGGGAAACAAGGGAGCTTCGGCGGTTTTTGCTATCTTAAAAGAAAAAGGGGTGAGAATATGTCAATTACGGTATCAAAGCTATGTGCAAATGCACAGGCGAATTACGTTATGAAGCTTGTTGCGGGAAAAGAGGGACTGGGAAACTACGTCCGCTGGGTGCATCTGGTTGAAAACGCTGATGTGTCACTTTTTCTTCACGGCAACGAAATGGTCTTTATGACAGGGGTCGGAATAAACGATGAAGGTCACCTGCTGAGGTTTGTCGAGGAACTGATAGAAAAACGCTGCAGTGCGCTTGTTATCAACACAGGTAAATATATAAAGAGTATACCGCAAAGCGTAAAGGACTGCTGTGATATTAATTCCCTGCCGTTGTTTAGTGTACCGTGGGAGGTAAAGCTGATAGATATAACCTACGACTTCTGCCACAGGATAGTAACGGGCGAGGAGATAGAAACGGCGCTTGCCACCGCCCTAAGAAACCTTATATTTTCGCCGGAGAACGAAGCGGGATATAAATCGACGCTTGAACGGCGCAGTTATTTCCCGTCATCCGACTATTGCGTAGGCGTATGCGGCTTTTCTGAAACCGATCTTGGCGACGATGAGCTGAAAAAAGCCGCCACAAGCGCTATGCAGAAGGTGCTGAATACAAGCGGAAGGCAATTCAGCTTCTTCTTTCAGGATAAAAATCTTGTGACAGTATGCCCCGACTGTAAAGAGGAGGATGTACGGAAGATTCTTTCGATATTTGATACTATTTTCAATTCAGGCGGGGAGGGAGCGACGCTCACCTGCGGCATAAGCCCGTCAAAGCAAGGGTATGCGGCTATCTCGGACGGCTACCGCAAGGCCGTAATGGCGCTCAAGGTGGCTACTCTGCACGGCGAAAACTGTGTAGCCTACAGCGATATGGGCATATACAAGCTGCTTGTACATATAAAAGATACATCGGTACTTCACGAGATATATGACGAAACGCTGGGTACGCTTGAAGAATTCGACAGCGCCAACGGCACGGATTATATGGAAACGCTCAAGTGCTATCTTGAAAATGACAGCAGTGTGCAGGAGGTCGCAAGGATTACATTCGTTCACCGCAATACAGTAAACTACAAGCTGAGAAGGATAAAGGTGATACTGGGCTGTGAGCTGAATTATGAGGACAAGCTAAGGCTTATGCTTTCATTTTTTATAAAGGAGTTTTTATAAGCTGTGCCGTAGTTTAAGTATATTGTGCGGCGGCTCATTGAAGTAGCCGGATGACGCATATATAATAAAGACACCGACAGTTTTATATGAGGACGAAAGGAAGGATATATTATGACAGCACCCTATGAAAATGCAGAATTCATTGAGCTTGGCACGATAATGCCGCCCGAAAAGTTCAGAACGGTACTCCCTGAGGACAGGGATGCACCCGGAGGGCTTACAGAGCAGAAGGTAGTTATCGAGTTCCGCCGTGACTCTCCGATCTACTCGCAGCTTTTACCGTGCTTTCGGGGAGCAATGTTCGTTTACGGCTTTTTACGCAGAGGAAAAGGGCTGAGAGCTTTATTCGGCGATAAGTATGACGAGATAAAGGAAAAGCTCAAGGTATCCCTTCACGAATGGGAGGATAAGTTCCTGCTCGACTTCTATGTCGATGATACCTATTCAAAGTCTTATTTTGTAAAGAGCGAGGAGGTGCTGTATTTATTACAGCACTGCAGGAATCCGCAGATAACGAAATTTGATTGAGTTCAAAAAGAAAAAACGGGCATCGGTCTTAAGCGGCCGATGCCCGTTTTGCTTATATCTTCTACTGGTCAAGCCTGAAATGCACGGGTATGCCGTTCAGGTAATCTATCTTCGGCTCGCCCTGTATAAGAGGCAGAAAGTAATTCAGTGCATCTATCGTAACGTTGTTTCCCTCGGGGGTTATCCATTCCTTCGGGAAATATTTAGCCTTGTTTGCACATTCTCTTACGTCAAGCGGAGCAATCCCTACACGGTAAGGGTTGTTGCTGATTCGTCTGAATCCCATCATTACGCCGCTGCCGCCGTATTTCAGTGCCTCGTTCACAGCCGCCGCACCTATTCTCCACGCTTCGTCAAGGTCGGTCAGAGAGGCTATATGCGAGCCGCACCTCTGCATTACGTTAAGCTCTATTGAACGCACCTTGCAGCCTATATGGTCACGGGTAAGCTCTTCAAGATATTTACCGACACCCGACAGATATTTATGACCGAATGCGTCGGTGGCTTCCGAGCGGCTCGCAAGGCAGTCTATGCCCTCGGATACGGCAACGATAACAGCCTTGTATCTTTCGGATATTCTTTTCACGTCTTCAAGGTAATGTTCTTCCGAAAAGTCGCTTTCGGGAAGATAGATAAGGTGTGGTGCGGGTTCGCCGTTTGCACGCAGTACGCAGGACGAAGCCGTGAGCCAGCCTGCGTCACGTCCCATTATTTCTACTATCGTAACGGACGGAATGGAGTATACCCTGCTGTCACGGATGATTTCCTGCAGTGTTGTAGCAACGTATTTTGCCGCAGAGCCGAAACCGGGAGTATGGTCGGTAAGCGGTAAATCGTTGTCTATCGTTTTCGGTACGCCGACAACCTTTATATCAATGTGGTTTTCTCTGAAATAAGCGTCCAGCTTCATTACTGTATCCATCGAATCGTTGCCGCCGATATAGAAAAAAGCCTTTATATTATGCTTTGCAAAGTTCTGCGTGATACGCTTGTAGTCGCTGTCATCGTCACTGCTGTTTTTCAGCTTGAAACGGCACGAGCCAAGCACCGTCGAGGGAGTGCGCTTCAGTAACTGCTTGTCGTTTTCTGTGATAAGCACTTCCTTGAGGTCGATGAGGTTATCGTTCAGTATACCCTCTATGCCGTTCAGCGAGCCGTATATTCTGTCAATCTCGTTGTACTTCTCCGCCTCGTCAAAAACTCCGCAAAGCGATGAATTTATCGCCGCCGTAGGACCGCCCGACTGTGCAACTGCTATATTCATTATCTTTTCTCCGTTTCGTCTTTTGCATTACTGCAAGATTTCCGGTGATTATTGTACCATTATAATGACAATTTTACAACCTGAAAACTGAAAACGGCTTGAATTTTGTAGCTTTAGCTAAAGCGGCTGTTAATGATAACCTTTACATAGTCCGAAATATGAGATGCTGTGTAACGGCGTTACATAATGTTAAGGTAATATTCATTAATTGTTTCCCGAAAGCCCGAAGCTGACCGACAGCGCATTATCGACCTTGTTCATTGCTCCCTCGTCAAGCTCGCCCATACGTTCCTTGAGCCTTTGTTTATCAAGCGTTCTTACTTGTTCGAGCAGGACTATCGAATCCTTCGCAAGACCGCAACGGTCGGCATTTATAGAAATGTGAGTCGGAAGCCGTGATTTATCCTTCTGACTTGTTATTGCGGCGGCGATAACGGTAGGGCTGTGGCGGTTTCCGACATCGTTCTGGACTATAAGTACGGGACGCATACCGCCTTGTTCGCTTCCTACCACGGGGCTCAGATCTGCGTAGTATATCTCTCCTCTTTTTACAAACATGGTTTTCTTCCTTTCTGTTCGTATGCGATGCTTTGAACGTATCTGATGTACACGGTTATTTTTAACCGTCTGCACGGAATTATACAGCAACTGACCGTTTGTAAGGCGGTCGGTTTATATAGTATATTACTGCAGTCGGATTTTAGTGAAATTGATCGTTTTCGGGTAAATAACGGTTGATTATCGGTCGGCGTTAATATATAATAGTATAGACATATTTTTTCTGACGGAGGTAAATATGAATAAAAAATTCAAGATAACACTGTGTGCGGTGCTGTGTGCGTCAATGCTTGCAGGTTGTGCGGATAACAGCGCAAGCGGCGGTTCTGTCGTATCATCGGACAGTACGTCCGATACACAGACAACATCATCTGTATCGGAATCGACCGACAGCAGTTCGGATACATCATCTGAAACAAGCAGTAAAGATGAAAGCAAGCTCACCGAGGAGCAGATATATGACAATATGGTTGAAAGGTCGCTTATGGATCTCGGAAACCTTGAAAGAATGTCGAAGTTTATCGGGAAGCTCGAAAGCAAACAGGAGGTAACTATAGCCTTCATCGGCGGAAGCATCACCGAGGGCCTTACGGCAGGACCCGAAAAGTGCTGGGCAAAGCTGACGTATGACCGCCTTTGCGAAAAGTATCCCGATACAAAGATAAACTATGTAAACGCAGGACTCAGCGGAACGCCGAGCGTACTCGGAAACATCCGTCTTCAGCGTGATGTGCTTGATCATAAGCCGGATATGGTGTTTGTTGAGTTTGCGGTAAATGACGGAAACGATCAGATATACAAGGACAGCTATGACGCAATGATAAGGAAAATTCTCTCGCAGGAAAATCAGCCTGCCGTTGCGCTGTATTTCACCGTTATAAAGAGCGGACACACCTGCGAGGAATATATGTCGCAGGTAGGAAAGGCTTACGGTCTGCCTATGGTGTCGCTGAACAACGTACTTTCCCACGAGTTTGAAACGGGCAGAATGAAGTGGGAGGATTATTCCGACGACGAATCCCACCCGAACGAGTGGGGTCACAAGATGACAGCCGACCTTATTATGAATATGTTTGACAAGGCGACCGATAAGATAAAGACAATGGGAGATGTAACTATCTCTCCCCTGCCGGATACATGGGTATATTCCGACAGATTTGCTGATATGACATTCATCGACAGAACTCATTCTTCCGACAAGCTGAAAATATTGTCAACAGGCACGTTTGACACTGAAAAGGAAACACTGACGAGCTTTCCTGACGGCTGGAGTTATAAGGGCAAGCCGTCAGAATGTGAGCCTATGGAATTTGAATTCACGGGTAAGAATCTTATGCTTGTCTATAAGTGTGCAAACAGCAAGGTCTACGGTTCTCTTGAATTTACCGTTGACGGCGAGAAGTATACGACTATAGCCACAAGCGCAAGCGACGGCTGGAACAATCCCGTTGCAACTCTTGCATATTCCGGTGCGGAGGGAACGCATAAGGTCAGCGTGAAGCCTGTTACACAGAACGGCGAGGATAAGATGACATATGTCGAAATTCTCGGCTTCGGTGTTGCGTGATATAAGTACGGTCTGCGGACTTACACAGAGCTAATATTATATATGAAAGGATGCTTTTTACAGTGAAAAGATCAATGAGAATCGGGACAAAAATAACGGTTATTTCGTGTATTGCCGCCGTTATGGCCGCAATATCCATGGCGCTTGTCACAATAATCGTGTTTATGTCATTTGTCAGAACCATACAGGAGGACGAAACTGCGACAGGCGTAAATGTTCTTGCCGCCGAGGTTGAGGGCGACATTGACGAAATGGGCGATGTGGCTGAGCTGTTCGTTGCAAGCTCTGACAGTCAGACAAGCAATACGGACTATGACAGCTTCTGGACTGCCAACAAGCCTAATGCCAACAGCTATGCGGCTTATATAAACGGCGGAGCTGTGGTATGGAGCAGTGAGGGCTTTCCGCTCGGCGAAAGCGCTGTAGAGCGCATTACGAACGGTGAAATAAAGGGCATTATGGCTGACGGCGACAAGCTGTATACGGTATACGGGCTTAAGGTAGAGAACGGCGCACTGGTTGTCTGCATAGATCTGAACGACTCGGAATATGTCGATTCCGTCAAGGCAAAGACCGGTGCAGAGCTTACGCTGTTCTGCGGCGACACACGTTACAATACTACGATGATGAATTCCTCCGGTGAACGAAACATAGGAACTCAGATGGACGGCGGTATCTGGCAGCAGGTACAGGGCAATAATACATATATCGGAAAAACGGTTATCGGCGGTATGAACTATTATGTCAACTATACGCCGATGGTCGATTACAGCGGCGAGGTGGTAGGCGCTTATTTTGCAGGCTATACCACAGCCAAGGCGGACGGAGAGCTGATAAAGTCTATTCTGGTTTCGCTGGGAGTGCTTATTATTGTATGCGGCGGTATAGCGGTGCTGTTGTTCAGAGTAATGAAGAAGCTGGTGCGTAAGCCTGTAGCAGAAGTCGTAAATATCTGCGGACAGCTCCGCTCAGGCGAGCTTAACGCTCCGGATTCCGCTTTCAGATTCAGCGGCGATGAAATGGGTGATATTGCCGAAAATCTTACTGAAGCAAAGCACACGCTGAGCAGCTACGTTGACGATATTTCACGAGTGCTGTCACAGATGGGTACAGGCGACTTTTCTGCACAGCCTTCAATGGAATATGTCGGCAGCTTTGAGGAGATAAACTGTTCGTTCCGCAGTATAAAGGAAACGCTGAGCAACGTTATTCTCAGTATGAATTCTTCTGCAAGCAATGTTACGGCAGGCTCACAGCAGATGGCTGACGGTTCGCAGATACTGGCAGAGGGTACAACAAATCAGGCAACTGCGGTAGATAAACTGTCTTCGACAATTTCGGTAATATCCGACCATATCAGCAAAACTGCGGAGAACTCCGGCAGGGCAAGCGGACTTTCTGACAACTGCGCACAGCAGATGATGCATCAGAGTGAGGATATGGAGCGTCTGCTTGAAGCTATGGATAAGATACAGAAGCAATCTGAGGCTATCTCACAGGTTATCACGTCCATTGAGGATATTGCATTCCAGACCAACATACTCGCACTCAATGCGGCTATCGAGGCCGCCAGGGCAGGCGAGGCAGGCAAGGGATTTGCGGTCGTAGCGGACGAGGTACGGAATCTTGCATCCAAGTCGGCAGAATTCGCAAACAGCACCCGTAATCTGATAGCTTCTACCATAGAGGCGGTGGATAACGGCTCGGATATAGCAAAGCAGACCGCAGAAACGCTTCGTCAGGTAACGGAGCTTTCTCAGGAAAGCGCAAAGCTCGTTGCGGATATTTCTGTTGCCGCAGAAGAACAGGCAAATGCCGTTCGTCAGGTGACCGCAGGAATAGATCAGATTTCCCGTGTCATTGCGACAAACTCCGCAACAGCAGAGGAAACAGCCGCTTCCTGCGAGGAGCTTTCCGCACAGGCAAGGCTGCTTAACGAGCAGGTTGAGAAGCTGCACGTCTGAGTCTTATGAGCGGACTTATTCTACAAGCTGAATAGAATATCGCTTACTTAACGGTCATCTTCGGATGACCGTTTTTCTGTCCTATAAACCGTACAGCTTGCTTTTAAAGCATTGACCTAAGGCGGAAAATCTACTATAATATCATTAGATTACTTTAAAAGGAGCAAGGAATATGGAAATACTTATTATAATAACGCTTGTTGCGTGCGTAGTTTCGGTGATAATATCGGTAATAACGCTTCTTACGCAGAAGAGGCTTGCCGAAAATATCGGCGTGAACAAGATAACGGACGAGCAGACCGCAAAACAGCTTGAAATGCTTTCCGATCGTACCGCACAGCTTTCGGCAAAATTCGATACGGCACAGGCAAACCGTGTAAGCGGCGAATCGGTGCTAAGGACCGAGCTTGTGAACCTTGTGACAAATCTCGGAAACACGCTTACCGACACACAAAAGCAGAACTCCGACGGAACAGCAAGGCTGCTGTCGCAGTTTGAACAGCGTCTTCAGAGCATTGAGCAGAGGAATGCCGCCGATATGCAGAATATGCGTAACGAAATGGCGGTACAGCTCGGAAACATAAATGCGAATACCAAAAATCAGCTTGAAGAAATGCGTGGAATGGTAGGAGAAAAGCTGCAGACCACGCTTGATGATAAGATAAGCCGTTCATTTGCGACAGTCAGCGAACAGCTTAACAAGGTGTACAGCGGACTGGGTGAAATGCAGAGCCTTGCCGCAGGGGTAGGCGACCTTAAAAAAGTTCTGTCCAACGTAAAGAACAGAGGTATACTCGGAGAGATGCAGCTCGGAGCGATTCTTGCGGATATTCTCGCTCCCGAACAGTATGACACTGAGGTCGCTGTAGTCCCCGACAGCCGTAATCACGTTGAGTTTGCGGTAAAGCTGCCGGGCAAGAATGATGACACGGTGTACCTTCCGATTGACTCAAAATTCCCCGGCGACACCTACACAGCCCTTTGCAACGCTTATGACAGCGGAGACAAGGTAATGATTGAAGAAGCGTCAAAGGCGCTTGTTGTAGCGATAAAGAAATGTGCGAAGGATATTCACGATAAATATATCTGTCCTCCGTACACGACCAACTTTGCGGTAATGTTTCTGCCGTTTGAGGGACTGTATGCCGAGGTCGTAAAGCTCGGGCTGGTGGAGGAGCTACAGCGTAACTACGGGGTGAGCATAGCAGGCCCTACCACAATGTCCGCATTGCTGAACTCATTGTATATGGGCTTCCGTACTCTTGCCGTGCAGAAGCGAAGCAGTGAGGTATGGAAGATACTGAGCAGCGTAAAGAAAGAATTTGAGACTTTTGAAGATGCGCTGACAAAGACTAAGAAGCATTTACAGCAGGTCGACAGCGATCTTGAAACGCTTGTCGGAGTAAGAACCAGAGCGATAAACAAACAGCTTATGAACGTCGGCGAGGATAGCACGGCACAGATAGGCACGGAAGAATAAGAAAGACCGCCGGGGAGCATTTGCGGTGATTCCTGGTGGTATTGCTTTCTATTGAAAATTTAGTGCTAAAGTTGCAAAAAATTCAATAGGAGCTGTAATATTATTCTTGCTTTTACTCATATTCCAATTTGATGCACGAAAACACCGCCGCAGAGCATTTCCTCTGCGGCGGTATCTTTATTTGATCATATCTATAACAGAACTGAGTGTATCTTTTACAGCTTGCTTTTCGCTTTCGGAAAGGCGTGTTATTTTGTCCGAAAGTATCCCGATAGGTGAAAGGGAGCTGTCAGATGTCAGAGGGTGGCGGCTTGAGGAAATTCCTGCGATATAATCAAGGCTGACATTATAATATTTAGCAAGCAGGACTGCACGCTCAAGCGGTATTTCTGCTTTACCCGATTCGTATTTTCCGTAGTGTTGCGCAGATGTGCCGAGATAGTCGGCTATCTCCTGCTGTGTCTTGTCTGCATCTTCACGCAGATCCCGTAATCTCTGATAATGTGCCATACTCACCCCTCCTGTACAGATTTTATCATATCAGATTGAAAATTGTTGACAAAAGTGCCTGATATGACTATAATTAAAGCATAATTAGTCATATTAGGCACTTTTTAATGCAAAGAAGTCTAAAAAGATTAACAGACAAAAATTTATAGACGATGAGGTGTGATTTATGGGACAGATAGCACAGATAATCAAATACGAAGGGGATAATTCCACATTTGTGTGGAAGCACCCTAACGAAGATTTCAACAGCCTTACCGAGCTTATAGTCCACGAAAGCCAGGAAGCCGTTTTCTTTATGAACGGTCAGGCGCTCGATCTGTTCGGACCGGGCAGATATACACTTGAAACGCAGAACATACCAAAACTCGGCAAACTGCTGAACAGGGCAACAGGCGATCAGACGCCGTTCCACTGCGAAGTATATTTTATCAATAAAACGGTTCAAATGTCGCTCAAATGGGGAACGGATACAAAGGTTCGTTATATCGACCCCGATTCGGGAATACCTGTTGAACTCGGTGCGTGCGGCAATATGAATCTTATGGTAAGCGACAGCAGAAAGCTGTTGATAAAGCTGTCGGCACAATGAACGGAATAGCGTGGGACGATAACAACATCGCCTTTTCAAAGTCGTTGCAGGATTGTTTCCGTCCGCTTATTTCCACAGTGGTAAAATCAAACCTTTCTACTGCTATCAAGTCGAAGAATATCTATCTTCTTGAAATAGACGAGCATCTTGCGGAGCTGTCAGAGGTGTTGAAATCGGTAATAATGCCCGGATTTGAGGAGTACGGTCTGACAATCCCTCAGTTTTATCTGACTACTGTAGTTCTGCCCGATAACGACCCGAACTTCAAGAGAATACGGGAATTACATACTATAGCTTTGCAAAAGAGAATGTTTGAAGCTGAGGCTGATATCCGCACCGCAAAGGCTGAGGCGGAAGCCAGATACGGCACTGCACAGGCTAAAGCCGAAGCGGAGATAACAGCGGCAAAGCGTCAGACCGAGCTTGAAAAACAGACGACACAGACCGAGATAGCAAAGCGTGAAGCGGAAAGAGCCGTTATAGCGGCGCAGGCAGAAGCAACAGCAATGAAAGCCACAGGCTTTGCGGAAGCCGAGATTATGCAGGCGAAGGGCTATAATCAGAAAGACGTATTGCAGGCTGAAATTCAGAAGGCTTATGCCGAGGGCATAGGAAATATGGGTTCTAACGGCGGCTCGGCAGGCGGCGGAGTAGCCTCGGATATGGTCAGCATGGTGGCAGGAATGAAAATGGCGGGCGCTATGATGGGACAGCTTGACAATATGACCGGCAACATCGGTCAGACGGTTCAGCAGTCATCACCTGCACCCGAGAAAAAAGAAACGGTAATCAAATGCGAAAAATGCGGCGCAGATTTACCGCAAAACGCTAAGTTCTGCCTTGAATGCGGAGAAAAGGTAAAGCCTGCCGTTCCCGACGGAATGGTAGTGTGTCCCGAGTGTAACAAGACAGTGGTAAAGGGCAAATTCTGTCCCGAATGCGGTCACAAATTTGTAACGATATGCCCGAAATGCGGAAACGAGCTTCCTGAGGGAGCAAAGTTCTGCCTTGAGTGCGGCGAAAAAATCTAAGGGGGATATTTAAATGAAAAAGAAATTCGGTATATATGCGGTAATCTGGGCGGTCGCACTCGTTGTATTTAATGTGGTTTCATTTACAGTTGCGCTGAATACGGGAAAAGAGCTGAACGCATCATTCTTTATAGGATACGGTGCAGTCACGGCGGCTTTCATAGGTCAGCTTTTATGCGCTTATTTTGCGTTCAGGGCTGATTCGCTTAAAAAGTTCTTCTATAATGTATCTTTGATTTCGCTCAGCTACGGCGGACTTGTTGCTATGCTTGTGCTCGGCTCGCTTACAATGCTTATCCCCGACACGTTCTCTTTTGTCGGAATAATAGCCTGCGCAGTTGTTCTCGGAGCATATATAATCACTGTTGCAAAGGCGAAGCTTGCAATCGAAGCAGTTGAGCAGACAGATGCAAAAATCAAGACGCAGACGCAGTTTATCCGCCTGCTGACAGCGGACGCTGAGAGCCTGAAAGGTTATGCGGCGGATGATAACGCAAGACAAGCCTGTGACAAGGTGTACGAGGCTGTACGCTATTCCGACCCTGTGAGCAACCCGTTACTCAGCGGTATTGAAAGCGATATTTCGGTAAAATTCAGTGCGTTTTCCGACAGTGTAAAGAACAGTGCGGATAATTCTCGGCAGCTGGCGGAGGAGCTTTGCAGGCTGATTTCCGAGAGAAACGCAAAGGTAAAGGCACTGAAGTAAAAATAGCCGTACAGCTACGGCAAAAATGAAGGGAAAAATTAAAATGTCAACATTGAAATGCAAAATGTGCGGCGGCACACTGGAAATAAACGAAAACGAAACGACCGCAACCTGCGAATACTGCGGTACGGAGCAGACAATACCGAAGATAACCGACGATGTGGTCGGCAATCTTTTCAACCGTGCGAATACGCTCCGTTTAAAGTCCGAGTTTGACAAGGCGGAGGAGATATATAATAAAATTGTCGGACTTGACAACACGCAGTCTGAGGCTTACTGGGGCATAATTCTGTGCAAATACGGCATTGAATACGTTGAAGACCCCACGACCTATAAGCGTGTACCCACCTGTCACAGAACGTCCTATGATGCTATCACTGCCGATGAGGACTACAAGCTCGCTATTCAGTATGCCGATATAAGTCAGAAAATTATCTATGAGGCGGAGGCAAAGGCGATAGACGAGATACAGAAAGGTATTCTCACTATCTCGCAGAATGAAAAGCCTTACGATGTATTTATCTGCTATAAGGAAACCGATGAAAGCGGAAAGCGCACACAGGACAGCGTGCTTGCGAACGACATATATCACCAGCTGACGCAGGAGGGCTTTAAGGTATTTTATGCGGCGATAACTCTTGAGGACAAGCTCGGGCAGGAATATGAGCCTTACATATTCGCCGCACTGAACAGCGCAAAGGTTATGCTTGTCATCGGCTCAAAGCCGGAATATTTCACGGCGGTATGGGTAAAGAACGAGTGGTCACGTTATCTTAAGCTTATGAAAGCCGACCGCTCAAAACTGCTTATCCCCTGCTACAAGGATATGGACGCTTATGAACTGCCGGAAGAATTTGCACATTTACAGGCACAGGATATGGGCAAGATAGGCTTTATCAACGATATAGTGCGTGGCATAAAGAAGGTTATAAATAAGGACGAGCCAAAGTCTGCCGCAAAGGAAACCGCTGCTGCGGGTCAGACGGTAAATTCGGGTGTTGCTCCGTTACTCAAGCGTATTTCACTTTTCTTAGAGGACGGAAACTGGCAGGAAGCAGACGAATACTGCGAGCGTGTGCTTGACAGCGACCCCGAGAACGCACAGGCTTATCTGTATAAGCTTATGGCGAAGATGGAGGTACGCAAAACGGAAGACCTCAGAAATCAGGCACAGCCGTTTGACAGCGAGGATATGTACCGTAAGACCGTCCGCTTTGCAGCTGAAGAACTCAAAAATACGCTGGAAGAATATAATGCGTATATAAAGGACAGGAATGAGAAAAAGCGTATTGAGAGTATATATAAAAAGGCTGTCTATGATATGGGATATGCCCGTGATGAGATATCTTACAAAATCATTATAGAAGATTTAGCCGAAATACCCGGCTACAAGGACGCTGACGAAAAAAAGAAAGAGTGCGAGGAAAAGGCGGAGGAATGCAGACTTGAAAGTCTTTATAATTCCGCTTTGAAAATTCAGACTGTACAAAGCGAGGATAATCAACTCAGAGCCGCGAAACAGTTTGAAGAGCTTGGTACTTACAAGGATTCAGCCGAGAGAGTACAGCAGTGCAGGGATAAGGCTGAGGAGATAAGGACAGAGGAAGAAAGAATAAAAGCCGAGAGGGAAAAGGCTGAAAAAGAGAGAAAGGCAAAAGCGAAGAAAAGAAACAGAAATATTGCAATAATTTTACCTTCAACTACAGCTATCTGTGTGGTTTTAGCTTTGCTTTGTGTTTATGTTATTATACCGGCGATAAGGTATAATATGGCTGTTACAGCGGTTGAGAACAAGAACTATGATGAAGCGATTGCGATTTTTGAGGAACTTGGGGATTATAGTGACAGTGCTGATAAGATACCGGAAACTAAGTACAAAAAAGCAGAGAATTTAGTATCAAATAAGGAGTTTGATACGGCGATAGAGATATTTGGTGAGCTAGGGGATTATAATGACAGTGCTGACAAAATAAATGAAACCAAGTATAACAAAGCTATGTTTATGTCTCAGAACGGTGATTATGACGGTGCGATAGCTGTTTTTGAGGAACTTGGGGAATACAGTGACAGCGCAGACAAAGCAAAAGACATTTACAAAAAGCAGCATTCTTTTGATAAAAAAGTCGGTCATTATGTGTCATTTGGCAAATATGAGCAAGATAATAACACATCAAACGGCAAGGAAAAGATAGAGTGGTTGGTGCTTGAAGTGAAAGACGGAAAAGCGTTAGTCATTAGCAAATACGCCTTGGATTGTAAACCGTATAATACTTCCAGTACAAATGTTACTTGGGAAACATGCTCTTTACGCAATTGGCTAAATAATGATTTTATAAACTCTGCGTTTTCTGCCACTGAAAAAACTATGATTCCTTCAGTGAAGGTATCTGCGGATAAGAATCCGGACTATAGCACATCTTCCGGTAAAGCAACACAAGATAGGCTGTTTTTGCTCAGTGTAAAGGAAATGAATAAGTATCTCAGTTCAAATAGTAAAAGGCGGTGCAAATCTACAGATTACGCCGTTGCCAATGGAGCAAAAGGCAACTACTGTAGTTGGTGGCTTAGGTCACCTGGTGCTTATCAGAGTTATGCTACTGAAGTGTTTAGTACCGGTGAGATTTATACAAAGGGCGGTGGAGTCGGCGCTATAGGCGCTGTTCGTCCTGCAATGTGGATTAGTCTTGCTTGACAAAGGGTGAAATGAGTGGTAAATATTAAATAGATAATAGTGGATAAGGAGCTTATATGGCAAATAATAATGGTTATGTAATAGCATCTCTTACCCCAGGGTGGATAAAAAAACGAGTACCGGATAATTATGCAGATGACGTTTTAAAAGATTTGATAATGTTTTATGTTATCAATACACCTTGTGATGACTTAAGCAGTAGTGGTATTAAATTAACTGAGTACGGTTGGGGAAAAGATGTTTGGAAAAACGATAGACTAAAAAACTATCTGTTTAGCATAGCTGGCTTAGAACGCAATTCTTCGTTTGCGGTTGCAAGTAAAACAGATGAAATGAAAGCTATCTGTGAGAAGACATCACTTAAAAAAGATTTTCATAAAAACCGAGGCAAAGAACGAATTGCTATCTATAAGGGGCGTTATAATGAATTTTTGAGTATTTGTTATCATATCAGAAATGCGTTCGCACATGGCAGACTTGCGATGTATGGCTACAAAAATGGTAGTGATATTGTTTTTGCTTTGGAAGACGGCGTAAAGAAAAAAGGAAAATTTGAAGTTCGTTCTCGTATGATTCTAAAAAAATCGACGTTGAAGAAATGGATGGAAATTCTAAAATCCGGGCGATACCCAGATATGAAAGATACGAAAAAATAACTAATTTAGTTTTTGAAAGATAATATATAGTTGATAGCACCGTTTGTTATATGTGGCTTATCAAGCGCCTCCTACAATTGCCCTGAAAGATTAAAATACCGACCGAATAAGAAACACCGCCGGAACATCACGTCCCGGCGGTATTTCCCTATCATCTCCCAATCGGTAAGAATGCAGTTGCTCATTTCGTGACATACTGATATAAAGTCAGCCTTTATCGCAAAAACAAAATCTCTCGTAATGAAAACTCAAAATCTCACGGGTTGAAAAGTCGAAATCTCACGTGTTTAAAACTTAAAATCTCTCGTAATGATATTGCAAAATCTCTCGTAATATGTTATATTATTTATATAGCTTACGAAAGGAGCGGAATATGCGTAACGATAAATACAGGCCCAGACTGATAGATAAGAAAATAGACGAATACCTTAAGGCGTTCGGAGCGGTGTGCGTTGAGGGCGCTAAGTGGTGCGGCAAGACGTGGACATCGGCGTTTCACGCTGAAAGTCAGATATTGATAGGCAACCCCGAAAATAACTTTCAGAACAGAAAGCTTGCCGAAATGTCGCCCGAACTCATACTCAGCGGTGAAACTCCCCGACTTATAGACGAATGGCAGGAAGTGCCGCCGATATGGGACGCAGTGCGTTATGAGGTTGACAAACGTGCCGAAAAGGGACAGTTCATATTAACAGGCTCGGCAACGCCTAACCACAAGGGCATTATGCACAGCGGCGCAGGCAGGATAGCCAAGATAAGAATGCGTCCGATGTCGCTGTATGAATCGGGTGATTCGTCGGGTAAAATATCTCTTAAAAGTATAGCGGACGGCACAATGCAGGCTGAAATGACCGGAGAAGTGGAGCTTATGGAGCTTTTCCGCCTTATAGTCAGAGGCGGCTGGCCGGGTAATATAGGCATTCCGCTGAAACAAGCAATGCTGATTCCCGATGAATATCTGAATGCGGTTATAGATGACGATGCGTTCCGCATAGACGGCGTGAAGCGGAATACTCAGAAAATGCGACTTTTGCTTAAATCGCTTGCGAGAAATGAAAGCACGACCGCAACGAATAAAAAGCTGAAAAACGATATATCTCAGACGGATAACGAGGACATCAGCGTTGACACGGTAGCCGAATATCTTGATATATTCGAGCGGCTTTTCATTACCGATAATCAGTTGCCGTTTTCGTCAAATATACGCTCATCGGTTCGGGTAAAACAGGCGGTAAAGCGGCATTTTGTCGATCCGTCGCTTGCGTGTGCATTGCTTGGCGCTACTCCCGAAAGATTGCTTGGCGATCTTGAATGCGCCGGCTTTATGTTTGAGGCGCTGTGTGAGCGTGACCTGAGGATATATGCCGATGTAAACGATGGTGTGCTGTATCACTATCAGGACTATTCGGGCAAGGAAATTGATGCCGTTATAGAATATCCGGACGGTGAGTGGCTCGCAATAGAAATCAAGCTCGGCGCAAATCAGATAGATGCCGCCGCCGAAAATCTTATATCAATAAGCAATGCCATAAAAAGCGAAAATGGCAGAGCACCGAAAGCATTATGCGTCGTATGCGGCCTGTCAAACGCCGCCTACAAGCGCCCCGACGGCGTATACATCGTCCCAATCACCGCCCTGAAAGACTAAAAGATCGACCAAATAAAAAACACCGCCGGAACATCACTCCCGGCGGTATTTTCATATATCAAATATTATGAAGGACAATAGTATTATATGCTCAGTCAATCTTAGGCATACGCTCCATGCTGACCTTAAGCTCCTCGTCTGTGGGAATGTAGTCGCTCATTTCGTGATCGTTGAACTTCTGGTATGCGACCATATCAAAGTAGCCTGTGCCTGTAAGACCGAAGAGGATAGTCTTTTCTTCGCCTGTTTCCTTACACTTCATAGCCTCGTCTATCGCAACTCTGATTGCGTGGCTGCTCTCGGGAGCGGGGAGGATACCCTCTGTTCTTGCGAACTGTTCTGCGGCGGCGAATACGCTTGTCTGCTCAACTGAGCGTGCTGTGATATATCCGTCGTGGTAGAGCTGTGAAAGAACACTGCTCATGCCGTGGTAGCGCAGACCGCCTGCGTGGTTTGCGGAGGGAATGAACGTACTGCCGAGCGTGTACATCTTAGCGAGCGGGCAAACAGCGCCTGTGTCGCAGAAGTCGTAAGCATAAACGCCTCTTGTGAGCGAGGGGCAGGACGCAGGCTCAACGGCGATGAATTCATAGTCGGCTTCGCCACGGAGCTTTTCGCCCATAAAGGGAGAGATAAGACCGCCGAGGTTAGATCCGCCGCCTGCACAGCCGATGATCATATCGGGCTTTATGTCGTACTTTTCGCAGGCAGTCTTTGTTTCAAGACCGATGATCGACTGGTGCAGAAGTACCTGCGACAGTACCGAGCCGAGAACATATCTGTAGCCCTCGTGCGTTGTTGCACATTCAACTGCTTCGGAAATCGCACAGCCGAGCGAGCCTGTCGTGCCGGGGAATTCAGCGTTTATCTTCTTTCCTACCTCTGTTTCCATTGAGGGAGAGGGAGTAACGTTTGCACCGTAGGTTCTCATAACCTCACGTCTGAAGGGCTTCTGCTCGTATGAGCATTTAACCATAAATACCTTGCAGTCAAGTCCGAGATATGCGCAAGCCATTGAAAGCGCTGTGCCCCACTGACCTGCACCTGTTTCTGTTGTAACACCCTTCAAGCCCTGGTTCTTGGCGTAATAAGCTTGAGCTATCGCACTGTTCAGCTTGTGTGAACCGCTTGTGTTGTTGCCCTCGAATTTGTAGTAGATCTTCGCAGGTGTACCGAGTGCCTTTTCAAGACAATATGCTCTTACTAAGGGAGCAGGTCTGTACATCTTGTAGAAGTCGATTATCTCCTGGGGAATGTCGATGTAGGGAGTTGTATCGTCAAGCTCCTGCTTTGCAAGCTCTGTACAGAATACGTGGCTCAGTTCCTCGAGCGTACAGGGCTGATGTGTTGCAGGGTTTAACAGCGGAGCAGGCTTGTTCTTCATATCCGCTCTTACGTTGTACCACTGACGGGGAAGCTCGTTTTCTTCAAGATAAATTTTGTACGGGATCTCTCTGTTTGCCATAATAATTTTCCTTTCTACGCAGCGGCGGCAATGTGCCGCTTCATATTCCGCCTTTGATTTGCTTTCTGCTATGGAAATTGCTTTTGTAACGGCGGGGATAAAACATGGTGTGTTTTGAACGTTTTGTTTTGTTGTTATAAAATAATCCGCATAACGAGGATAACAAAACATTGTGTGCTTTACCGTGCCGTTTAGCCTTCCCGAAAGCTGTTTTGGCGGAGTGCTTAAGTTCTTCGTGGAACATTCCACTGTCCGACAGCCTGTATCTTATTCAGCAACGCATTATGTCGGCTATGCCTTGCTGTCATGCCATATGCCATGATGATAGCTTCAACGTAGAGATTGAATGTCCGGGAAAACAAAAAACTCCCGTCCCAATTGGGACAGGAGTATAGTTTACCTGCGGTACCACCCAAATTACCGTATAATAAAACACGGTCACTCGCTACACATACTATCATATGTGCGACCCTGTAACGGAGGTATCCGTCGCCCCTAAAATATCAAAAACTGATATTCTCGGTTTGCCCTCGTGAGTCCATTCACAAGCGTATGTATCATTGCCTTTACACCGACCGGCAACTCTCTGTCATACAGTGACGGGTGCTACTACTCTCACTCATAGGTTTAACATATTCTGCGTTCATTATATCCGCTGTAAAACCGTTTGTCAAGTGTTTTTTTGAAATTTCCATAAATTTTTTCAAATCCTCCGATATTACTGTGTTGAATAGCCCGATATGAAATAAAGCAATACAGCGTTGCATAATAGACTAAACCGCCTTGATAACTTAAAGGCAATACCGCATAATTAACGGCTATCACCTTTGTCACACGCTTGCTTGCATATTTTCCGCCATCTTGCACAAATTTCGCTTGACAGGCGCCGGCCTGCCTGCACTCAATTTATACAATCTGACGAAAAATCTGACTGCGCAATCGCATGACAATAATTATGCGGTATTGCCTTAACTTTTAGTGCGAAATGCGGATAAAGCCGTACCGATATTGACTTTATCCGCATTCTGCGTTATAATAGATAAAGAAACCGTAAGGTGCGAGATTTGCTTCTTTCACCGAACGGCAAAATATCTACAATTTTATAAACCTGACTGATCTGAAAGATTATTCTGACAGAAAAGCAAGGCGGTTTTTGTTTTACTATTTTTACGATTTTACGATTTTAAGATAGAGCTGTGCCTTGCACGGCTCATTTTTATTTTAAACGGGAAAAAGGTGATTAAATGAATTGTGATAGCAGAGTAGCGCTTATAGGAATAGTCGTATCCGATCCTTCCTCTGTAACAAGGCTGAACGAATATCTGCACGAGTGCGCTCATTACATTATCGGCAGGATGGGAGTACCTTATGAAAAGGCAGGCGTTTCTATCATCAGCGTTGCCATTGACGCACCGCAGGATGTGATAAATACCTTATCGGGTAAGCTCGGCGCATTGAAGGGCGTTACCTCTAAGACTATCTATCAGAAGCTTCCTGCAGATTGTTCAAAGGAAAAGGAGGCGGACGATTGAGCAAAACCGAAGAACTTAAAGAACTGGTATCAAAGCTGTACAGCACACACCACCTTGAAAAAGGCGAATATGTATCGCTTATCGAAAACAGGGACGCAGTGCGTGATTATCTCTTTGAGCTGTCGGGCAGTGTCCGTGAAAAATATTACGGCAAGGACGTTTATATCAGAGGTCTGATAGAATTTACCGACTACTGTAAAAACGACTGTTATTATTGCGGAATACGGTGCAGTAACAAGCAGGCAGAGCGCTACAGGCTCAGCAAGGAGCAGATACTTGATTGCTGTAAAACAGGCTATGAGCTTGGCTTCAGAACGTTTGTACTTCAGGGCGGAGAAGATCCTTATTACAGTGATGATATGATATGTGATATTGTCTGTTCGATAAAGCGTGATTTTCCCGATTGCGCTGTAACGCTTTCGATAGGCGAAAAAAGCGAAGAAAGCTACCGCAGATATTTTGAAAGCGGTGCGGACAGATACCTGTTGCGCCACGAAACCGCCGATTACGAGCATTATTCAAAGCTCCATCCGCCCGGTCTTTCGGCAAAGCACAGACAGGATTGTCTTAGAACGCTTAAAAAAATCGGCTATCAGACAGGGGCAGGCTTTATGGTAGGCTCTCCTTATCAGACGGCTGAAAATCTTGCCGACGATATGCTGTTTTTGGAAGAACTGAAGCCCGAAATGGTGGGGATAGGCCCTTTTATACCGCACCACGCAACGCCTTTTGCCGATAAGCCGCAGGGTACGGCTGAGCTTACGCTGTTTATGCTGGGTCTTGTGCGGCTCGCACTGCCCGATGTACTGCTTCCTGCGACTACTGCGATAGGAACGATTCATCCGACAGGCAGAGAGCTTGCACTTAAAGCCGGCGCTAACGTTGTAATGCCAAATCTGTCACCGACAGACGTAAGAAAAAAATATCTGCTGTATGACAACAAAATCTGCACAGGCGACGAATCCGCACAGTGCAGAATGTGCCTGCAAAAACGTGTTGAGGGCGCAGGCTACAGAATAGTCGAATCAAGGGGCGACCACGCCTCTTTTAACGAAAGGAAATAAATATGTATAATTACGATCCCAAATCTCTGAAAGCAGAGGAATTCATCAACCACGAGGAAATCGAAGAAACGCTGAGATATGCCGAAGAAAACAAGCATAACGCCGAGCTTATCGACAGCATTCTTGAAAAAGCAAAGCTCAGAAAAGGGCTTTCGCACAGAGAGGCAGAGGTTCTGCTCGACTGCGACATTCCCGAAAAGAACGAGGAGATATACAAGCTCGCAGAGCAGATTAAGAAGGACTTTTACGGTAACAGAATCGTAATGTTCGCTCCGCTGTATCTTTCAAACTACTGCGTGAACGGTTGCCTTTACTGCCCTTACCACGCAAAGAACAAGCATATCTGCCGTAAAAAGCTGACGCAGGACGAGGTAAGGCAGGAGGTTATCGCTTTACAGGATATGGGTCACAAAAGACTTGCCATAGAGGCAGGCGAAGACCCTGTGAACAACCCTCTTGAATACATACTCGAATGTATCAAGACTATTTACTCCATCAAGCACAAGAACGGTGCTATACGCAGAGTAAACGTAAACATTGCCGCTACGACGGTAGAAGACTACAGAAAGCTGAAAGAGGCGGGCATCGGCACATATATTCTGTTCCAGGAAACCTATCACAAGGAGAGCTATGAGCGCCTGCACCCGACAGGACCCAAGCACAATTACGCTTATCACACAGAGGCTATGGACAGAGCAATGGAGGGCGGAATTGACGATGTAGGCATCGGCGCATTGTTCGGACTTGAGCTTTACAGATATGAATTTGCGGGACTTCTGATGCACGCAGAGCATCTTGAAGCCGTACACGGCGTAGGTCCTCACACTATCTCAGTTCCGAGAGTAAGACGTGCCGATGATATAGATCCCGATGAATTCGATAACGGCATCACGGATGATACGTTTGCAAAAATAGTTGCCTGTCTGAGAATTGCCGTTCCCTATACCGGAATGATCGTTTCCACAAGAGAAAGCCAGAAGTCAAGGGAAAGAGTTCTGCATCTTGGTATCTCGCAGATAAGCGGTGGCTCAAGAACAAGCGTCGGCGGTTATGCAGAGCCTGAGCCGGAAGAAGAAAACTCGGCACAGTTTGATGTATCGGATAACAGAAGTCTTGACGAGGTAGTAAACTGGCTGATGAGGCTCGGATACATCCCGTCGTTCTGTACAGCCTGCTACCGTGAGGGAAGAACAGGCGACCGCTTCATGAGTCTGTGCAAGGCAGGTCAGATACAGAACTGCTGTCACCCGAATGCCCTTATGACGCTTAAGGAATACCTTGTCGACTACGCATCGGAGGATACAAGAAAAATCGGCGAGGAGCTTATCGCAAGAGAGCTTAAGACCATCCCGAATGAAAAGGTAAGAGCAAAGGCGACCGAGTATATCGACAACATTATTCACGGTCAGAGAGATTTCAGGTTCTGAGAAACCGACTGAGAAAGGAGCAACCGGTGAGTTTAAATTCAACACCGAGCGGAGAGCGCATACACATCGGAATTTTCGGCAGACGCAACGCAGGCAAATCCAGCCTTATAAACGCTATAACAGGGCAGGAGCTTGCTGTGGTTTCAGATACTGCGGGAACAACGACCGACCCTGTTTCAAAGGCAATGGAACTTTTGCCGCTGGGTCCCGTTATGATAACCGATACTCCGGGACTTGACGATGAGGGCGACCTCGGAAGCCTGCGTGTGAGAAAGAGTTATCAGATACTGTTCAAGACAGATATTGCTCTGCTTGTGGTTGACAGCACAAAGGGCATATCCGACTTTGACAGTGCCATACTCGAAAGGCTGAAAAAGCAGAACATACCGTACATTATCGTAATGAACAAGTGCGGTCTGCTTGATACCGTTCCCCCGAAAACCGATGGCACAATCTACACCGACGCACTGAACGGCACAAACATTTACGAGCTGAAAGAACTTATCGGCTCAAGGCTCGATGTAAAAGACGAAAAGATGTGCATCTGCGGAGATCTGCTGAATCCGGGCGATATAGCCGTACTGGTTGTTCCTATAGATAAAGCCGCTCCGAAAGGCAGACTCATACTCCCTCAGCAGCAGACGATAAGAGATGTGCTTGAGGCTGGAGCAATATCCGCTGTCTGTCGTGAAACAGAGCTTACTGCCACCCTTTCAAAATTATCGGAAAAGCCGAAAATCGTTATCACTGACAGTCAGGTATTTTCAAGAGTTTCGCAGGAAGTCCCGGACGATGTGATGCTTACATCATTCTCGATACTTATGGCACGTTATAAGGGCGACCTTGAAACGAACGTACACGGCGTTACAGCGCTTGACAAGCTTGGTGACGGCGACAGGATACTTATCTCGGAGGGATGCACTCACCACAGGCAATGCGGCGACATCGGCACGATAAAGCTCCCTGCATGGATAAACAAATACACCGGCAAACAGCTTGAATTCGAATTTTCATCGGGAGGCACTTTCCCCGAAGATTTAAGCCGTTATAAGCTGATAGTACACTGCGGCGGATGCACTCTTTCCGAACGTGAAATGAAGTACCGCATAGCCTGTGCGAAAGACGCAGGCGTTCCGATAACAAATTACGGCATCTGCATTGCCTATATACACGGCATATTGAAACGCAGCGTACAGCCTTTTCCGGCTATAAGTGCATTGCTTGACTGAACGCTTGACTTTTTATGTGAAATGCGTTAAAATTCTCTCAGATGTAAAGGAGAATTGATATGGCAAAGGAAAAAGAGAACAAAACCAACGTAATGCGTATACTTGACAAGAATAAAATAAATTACGAGGTCAACACATACGAGTGTGATGAATTCATCGACGGCGTACATATAGCGGATATGCTCGGACAGCCTTACGAAAGCACATTCAAGACGCTTGTTACGGAAGGAAAATCCAAGAATTATTATGTATTTGCAATTCCGATAGCACTTGAGCTTGATATGAAGAAAGCGGCAAAGGCGGTAGGCGAGAAATCAATAGAAATGGTACACGTCAAGGATATTAACGCAGTTACGGGATATATCCGAGGCGGATGTACCCCCATAGGTATGAAGAAGCAGTACAAGACAGTTTATCACAGCACTATAAAGGACTTTGACAAGATTATAGTCAGCGGAGGAAAGCTCGGCACACAGATTATCCTTGCTCCCGACGATCTTATAAAGGTCACAAGAGCGGATGTGTGTGATATTGTAAAAGACTGATATACAGACTGAAGCACGGAGGCTTTTCTCCGTGCTTTTTTATTTCATTATAAGCCTTACGGCTATGGAGGAAAGTATCCATCCTGCCATATCTCCTATCAGCGCCGCAGGTATGGCGTAACGTGTTTTCTTAACCTTCGCCGCCGAAAAATATACAGCGACAGTGTAGAAGGTGGTTTCCGTTGACCCCATCATAGTGGAAGCTATTCTGCCGATAAAACTGTCCGGGCTGTTTTCGGAAATTATGCCGTCATAAACAGATAACGCACCGCTCCCGGAAAGCGGACGGATAAATATAAGCGGCGTACATTCGTCAGGAAAGCCGAAAAATGACGTTATCGGGCTTACAAGCTGTACAAGCAGTTCCATTGCGCCCGATGCTCTGAACATTCCTATGCAGGTCATAAGGCAAATGAGCGAGGGGAGAATTGCCGATGTTGTTTTAAGACCCTCTGCGGCTCCCTCGACAAACGCATCGAATATATCCGTTTTCTTTATTATACCGGCAACAATCACCGCAAGGATTATCAGCGGTACTATATAATCGCTGTAACCGCTCATTTCACATTCTTCCTTCTTTTATTGCTGATTTTTTCAAAAACAAACACCGACAGCACGGACAGTGTCAGCGATAAGACCGATACGACCCATACGCACGGCAGTATATCGGCAGGGGATTCGCTTGCATAGGATGCACGGAGTGCAATAACGGTAGAAGGGAAAAGCTGAACGCTTGCCGTATTCAGCACAACAAGCATAATCATACTCCTTGTAGCGTTCTTTTTTGCTTTCTGCTCCTCTTTAAGCTCCTGCATCGCCTTTATACCGAGCGGAGTAGAGGCATTTCCGAGTCCAAGCAGATTTGAAATGAAATTTAGTATTATATATTGCATCGCACTGCCTTTCCTGCTTATATCAGGGAAGAGAAGTGACAGCGGTTTCGAAAGCAATCCCGAAAGCCCCGAAACGATGCCGGATTTACCTGCGACATTCATAATACCGCTCCACAGACAGATTGTACCACATAACGAAATACACAGCGTCACGGCATCCTTGCAGGAGGTGAGCGCCGCAACAGATAAATCGTTCATCGTTCCGTTACAAGCCGAAAAAACAAAAGACAGGGATATAATTACAAAAATTACATAGCTCATGATAACTCCTTTTAAAGTGAAAAGTCGAATATTGCACTACAAAATGTGTAAAAAAACATCGTTATATGTGCATTGTGCTGAATTTTACAATAATTTTATCATTTCAATTAGAATAATACATTTTGCTTTTTCCGGACAGAAAATTTGAAACTATTTACAAATACGATAATAAAGGGATTTGTAACGATTTAGCAATTTGAATAACGTTCAATTTCTTTTCCTGCTATGAATGGAAGTGAATTACAGCTATATAAAATCCACATTTGACAATTGTAAAAAGATTTGGTAAAATATAATCGAAGCAGGAAGAAATGACGGTTTTCCTGCCCGAAAAGGAAAGATCAAGTAAAAACAACAAGGAGAAAGAATCATGAAATCTACAGGAATTGTAAGAAAAGTTGACGAGCTCGGAAGAATTGTTATTCCGATAGAGCTGAGAAGAACACTCGACATCGGCATCAAGGATTCACTTGAAATCTATGTTGAGGACGACCAGATTATTCTTAAGAAGTATATGCCTGCTTGCTCATTCTGCAACAACGCAAGCGACATCCAGCAGTTCAAGGGCAAGAACATCTGTTCAGAGTGCCTTGCCGAGCTGGTTAAGGATTTCAAGAAGTAATACATACCGAGCCGCTGAGAAGCGGCTCTTTTTTTGTCAATTAATACTTGCATTTACAGGTTAAATGTAGTATAATAAATTCAAAGGCGGTTTCCGCCGGAATAAGAATCAAAGGAGAAAATAAATGTTAGTTTCTGCAAAAGAAATGCTGAACAAGGCTCTTGAGGGCAAGTACGCCGTAGGCCAGTTCAACATAAACAACCTTGAATGGACAAAGGCTATCCTTCTTACAGCACAGGAGTGCAACTCACCTGTTATCTTAGGTGTTTCTGAGGGCGCAGGCAAGTATATGTGCGGTTATAAGACCGTTGTAGGCATGGTAAAGGGCATGATCGAAGAACTGAACATCACAGTACCCGTAGCTCTCCACCTTGACCACGGTACTTTCGAAGGTGCTAAGGCTTGCATCAACGCAGGTTTCTCTTCTATAATGTTTGACGGTTCTCACTATCCTATCGCTGAGAACATCGAAAAGACAACAGCTCTCGTAAACACTTGCGATATACTTGGTATCTCTCTTGAGGCTGAGGTGGGCTCTATCGGCGGTGAAGAAGACGGCGTTATAGGTATGGGCGAATGCGCTGATCCCAACGAGTGCAAGGCTATCGCTGATCTCGGCGTTACAATGCTCGCTGCAGGTATCGGCAACATTCACGGCAAGTACCCTGCAAACTGGCCCGGTCTTTCATTTGAAACACTGGCAGCAGTTAAGGAGAAGGTTGGCAATATGCCTCTCGTACTGCACGGCGGTACAGGTATCCCTGCAGACATGATCAAGAAGGCTATTTCACTCGGCGTTTCCAAGATCAACGTTAACACAGAGTGCCAGCTTGCATTCCAGGAAGCAACAAGAAAGTACATCGAAGAAGGCAAGGATCTTCAGGGTAAGGGCTTCGATCCCAGAAAGCTCCTCGCACCCGGCTTTGAGGCTATCAAGGCTACAGTTAAGGAAAAGATGGAACTCTTCGGATCAATCAACAAGGCTTAATCGTAGTTTTAAAGAATTTATCCCGCTGTTTTATAACGGCGGGATTTTTTTTACATACAGCTTTCGATTCGATTGCCGTATTTCTTTTACTTTTTTGAAAGTTAACTTTCAAAATATTTTTCTTGACAATTTATTTTATTTGCGTTATAATAACATACAGGTGGTACGCTTATTCTTAGTTTATTTGTATCTTTTCATCAGTGCCTTAAATCCGATGGCTTTTACAGGTTCTTGGCTGTATCTGATGTTATAACGGCTGTCTTCCCCGACCGCTGTTCCGATAGGCTTTCTAAGTATTTCTAAGATTGGCACTATTCGTATTTCGCCGTTTTGTGCCTTTGACGTTACCCACCACATATCCGTTGCGCTGTGCTTCTTGCACAGCGTATTTTTTTCGGTCAGCTTCTTTAATCGTATGATAACTGTATCAAAAGTATGCAAATTGAACTTGCTGAGAATGCTTCAGCCTTTGACCGACCGTTTGAAGCACAGCAGATTTATAGCTGTAACTCATCCGTAATTGCTATTGCTCGTATTTACGTCAACGTTATCCATCAGCTTTGTATTTCGCAATAAATCTTGAATTGGGCAGGATTTTATAGTATAATAGTCAACGGAGCAGTATAACAGAATTTTACACGCAATTTCGTAAAATTAATATTTGGTTTAAGCGAATGTTATAATTTTACTGTTAATAAATTACGGTCAATTTCGTAAAATGAAAATTTAGTTTAACCGATTGTTATAATTTTACTGTTAAAAAAATCGTTGAGATTTCGACAAAAAAATTAGGGTAGAACAGTAGCACTATCCTTTTACTTTTGGTGCGCCCCTGCGCTTATCGTTATTATTATTTGTTGTTTTTGCATAAGCGTTACACTATCTTTATAATATTACTGTCTGCTTGATAGCTTAATAGAAATCTAAACCGCCTGTGGCGGTTTTCCTCTTTGCCCTTGTTGCAGGAGCTGTTGCGGTGTACTGTGTTTAATGGCAGATATAATACTACCGGTAGCAGATACTGCGCTTTATTAGCCTATTTTCACAAACAAATTAACCCTCTCGATTGTTTCGAGAGGGCTTTTTTACTTTTGGTTTTCTTCTTTTTCTTTTTCTTTTTTGTACTTGTATAGCATTAAACTCTTTATGTTATCCGTGTTGCAGGCGGTAATGATACTTGCACACATTGTTACAAATATCATTACTGCTATGACGATTACTATTATTGTTACTATATCCGGTTGCATTTTATCACCAGTACTTTCTTTTGTCGTCTGTTAAACAGAGTATGTAATCTGTTGATAGATTGTACATTTTTGCTATTGCTTTTAATGTTTCTATACTTGGATAACAAATGTCTTTTTCAATTTTTCGATATGCTTGATATGATATTCCTATTATATCTGATATTTTTTCTAATGTTAGTTTTGATTGTTTTCTTTCTTTTATTAGTCTTTCGCCTGTTGTCATTTTATCACCTCTTTTATATTATAACCTACGGTTGTTTAAATTGCTATAAACTGGTGGTTATATTTTGTTTATTTTGCCAGTTTACAAAAATGTAACCATAGGTTATAATATAACTGTAGGTTACATCTATTTATGTGCTTGTCAGGTTAAAGACAATAAAACACGGTAACAGAGAAGTTGTAAAAATCCTCGGTAGCCTGCCGAGTAAGTAAATATCGGTCGTCCTCGTGGCTGCAAACGTAAAGTGCAGGTGTAATGATAACGCATTGAAGAGAGTATAAGACAGTAATTATCAAATATTTTTGAAAGAGGTACGTTATATGGCTATGACGGTAATCGGTGCTTGCATATCGCAAGGTGTATGGAAAAAGGACGGCAGAGACATTGTGTACAACAATTTAAAAATCTGCTATGTTGAGGAGTTATCTATTATTAAGGATGATTCCGGTAATGTTACGGCTTGGGGAATTGGTCGTTGTGGTAAAGAGGTTAAGATTAAGAATGATACCGAACATTTGAAGTCTGTATTCGGCTGTGATGTTGATGATAAGTTCTTAAATTCCCTCATTGGCAAGAAGATAAATATCTATTATGATATGTATCGCAATGCTGCTCGTATTGATATAGTTAAAGCTTAGTGCTTTTCTATAAATCCTGAAAGGAGTATTTTAAATGGAAGGAGTTACAAATACTGTTATGGAAGCTCTTACAAAAGCTGTTGGTGATGTTTTCACACTTATGGGTACATGCTTTACACAGATTACTTCTCAGCCTGTGTTAGTTCTGTTTCTTGCAGGAAGTCTTATATCTGTAGGTTGTGCCGCATTCGCTCGCCTTCGTCACGTTTGTTAAGTGATGATAACCCCAAAAGGGGAGAGGTTACCCCTCTCCCCTTATTTTTTTTGAAAGGATTCTTTCTTATGGATAAAATAAAAAACTTGTCTGTATTCCGTGTGCTTGCATTCGCTGTTGCGCTTGCTTTGATATTAGGCATTTGTTCGGTTTTTCTACGTGTTACTGCAAGTGCAGATACAGTTACTAATGGCAATGCTTTAGATTTATCTGCTCATCAGATTGGTTCGCTCGGTAAATATCCTGTTATCGGTTTACCTACTTCACAGTTGTTATCGGATTATATAGCTACTTCTGATCCTAATTCTACTAATCGTATTATTGATTATTTTGTACCGTTTACGGTCTATAATGGTGTTGTTTATTATTCTGATATTCTTGTTTCTATCTATTATCGTTGTTCTTATTTTGATAATTTACCCACTTGTACTATTAACTTGGGCGGACAAATTGTTTTAAGTACTATATACGATAGCATTATAGCGGGTAGTGATACACCTACTAAGTCAACAGATTATCGTTATTTAGAGATTTCTGCTGTTCGTAATGTCGTAACTGCACATTATACTACATATCCTAACGATTTTTATAAGTGTACTTATGCTTTTAAATCGTCTAAAGGTGATATTTTATCTGATACTAATGTTAGTAGTATTATGTACGCTCGTGTTTTAACTAGTTCTTATAATGCTACTGTTGACACTAATTCTTCATCTTATATAAAAGATACTGATTCTTTCCATGAAACTCCTGTTAAACCTACTGGTGGTAGTGATAACGGCAGATTTACTTGTTTCGGTAACTATAATGATTATTCTTATGATCAACATTTATCTGATTTAATATCTGAATCTATTGAGTATACTAAAGCAGTCAGTTACGGTGATTACGGTCGAGGAAAATGTTATTTTCAAAAGGACGCTAATGATAAAGACAGTTTTATTTATACTCGTGTTGATTCGAAACAATTAGTACGCTATAATTCTACTGATATTTCTTTTACATTTTATAATTCTACTGATGATTTAGGTTCTTGTTCTATTCGTTTATCTGCTTCGTTACCTCGGTTTATGGAACGTGAATCTGATTCTCCCCTTGATCCTATTAAATTTCTTACTCAACATACTTTATCATATTATCATTTTAACCGCATTGCTGTTATTAGTAGTGATAGTCTTAAAGCTATTCCTGCAAAATCTACTGTTACTGCTACTTTGGATTTAACCGGATTTACTTCTATTGCACATAGTGGTTATTATCTTATCGAATTAGTTAATTCTATATCAGGTGATGTTGTATCTTCTGTTATGTTTAATTATGAGAATGACGGTCAATCTTTTAAACAGAATAACGATAATATAGATGTTATATTTAAGTATGATAACGGAAATATTACACCTGGTGTTGATTTACCTCCTGATGATACAGGTCATATTAATGGAATTCCTGATGGTGGTTTGGATAGTAGTAATAATAAATATACTTTTAATTATCAAAATCCTAATATAACTGATATTTTCGGAACATTAGATGATTCTATTAATTCCATTTCTGACTTTTTTCAGATGTGTTTTTCGTTGTTGCCTTTAGCAATATCAACTATAATTATAGGTGGTTTCGCTTTGCTTGTTCTTCTTCGTGTTTTGGGTAGGTGATTGATTATATGTCTGTATCTGCTTTTTTTCAGTATATGTTTAATAATTTTGTTGCTTTGCTATCAATGCCTATACCTATTGGTGGTAATGTCAGTATAACAATTTTTGGTGTTTTCATCGGTATTGTTTTACTTGGTCTTGTTTTAACCGTTGTACGCAAACTTTATGATTAAGAGGTGTTTTTTATGATTTCTGTTGTACGTTCATATACTCCGGATTTTGATTTTGATAGTATGTGTGATGATATATTAGAGCTGCTTGACAGCTCAGAAGAGGAGAGGTAATATGCGTGTGATTGCTATTGTCGGCAGTAGTGGTGCAGTGTTTGCAAGGGCTTTGACAGGTCTTACGCTTACTGAATCACTATTGCTGTTATCGTTCGGTCTTTTGCTGTTCTTCAGTATTGTTCTTTTGATTTCTAAGAGGTGATATTATGAGTGATATTGTAAATACGTTGCTTACCTGGTTCGGTTATTCTTCACCGGATACGATAGCTACATTTTTTGATAACATTGTTAGGTTGTCAATAGGTTTAGGTATATGCCTTTTTATTTTTAAAGGCGTATTCCGTCTTGCAGGAATAAGAGGTATGATATGAATGTTTTGATTGCTTGTGAAGAAAGTCAAACATCATGTATTGAATTTCGTAAGTTGGGTCATAATGCGTATTCGTGTGATATTCAAGCTTGTTCTGGTGGGTTTCCTGAGTGGCATATTAAAGGTGATTGTTTATCTTTAATTGATGGATTTTGTTCGTTTTTTACATCTGATGGTGTTAATCATTATATTAGTTCTTGGGATTTGATAATAGCGCATCCACCATGCACATATTTATCTAAAGCTGGTAGCTGCCGTATGTTTCCTCATCCGCATGTATTAAATTTAGACCGTTATGAAAAAGCTATTGCAGCTCGTGATTTTTTTATGCGTATTTATAATGCTTGTTGCGAGCATATTTGTATCGAAAATCTTGTTCCTTTGAAAATTGTTGGCTTACCATGTCACTCTCAGGTAATTCAGCCGTTTATGTTTGGTGATCCTTATTCTAAAATGACTTATTTATGGACAAAGGGTTTACCTTGGCTTATTCCTACTGATGTTTTATCTAATTATGTTTCATATATTGCAGTTTGTGGTTCTTCTCAAAAAGTTCGTAGTAAATCGTTTCCTGGTATTTCTAAAGCGTTTGCTACTCAATATTCAGCTGCTATTTTATCCGGTGTTAATTATTCTTTACCAGTACAATTATCTTTGTTTGATTGGAGTTAAGTATGTTCATTTTAATTAAAAAGTTAATTGCGCATTTAGTGCGCTTGCCGTTGTTTATATGGCTTTTTGTCAAGGATGTGTTTAATTATATCGTCCTTAAACAATACAAGCAGTTTAACAGGTATGGTCTACATATATGGGTAGCTAAATTCGGTGGTGGTAAAACCTCAAGTATGGTTTATACCGCATATAAGCTTTGTAAGCGGTATTCGCAAGTTACTGTACTTACTAATATAAACTTAAAAAACTTTCCCACACACACGAAGATTTTACCACTTAAAACGGTTGATGATATTCTTTCCGCTCCGCCGAATACAATTGTGCTTATTGATGAGATTGGCACATTGTTTAACAGCCGTGATTTTACTAATCGCAATGCACTTCCGAAGGTGTTATTCCAGCATTTATGCCAGTGTCGCAAGCGCAGAATGGTTATATTCGGCACTGTACAACGGTGGAATTTTTTAGATAAACAGCTTCGTGACATTACTGCTACTGTTAAGGTTTGCAAGTCTAATTTTGCAGATCCTTTTACTCGTATTACGACCGTTACTAGTTATGATGCAGTTGAGTATGAGCAGGCTTTTAGTAATCCTATGCTAAAGATACAGCCTACAGACATCGAAGTACATTTACAGTTTAATAAGATACGTCAGTTATATGATACATCTCAGTTAGTTGAGAATATGCTAAAAATGGAATATGAAGATGATACTACCGTATTAGCTAATCAAGGTTGCGGGATTGGGCTTGGTGTTCCTATGGACCGTAAAGATAGAAAACGTGTTCAACGACATATAAAAAGTACTATTTAGGTGGGGGGCTAGGCGCTCCCCCTCGGGGGCGCCTTATACTTGATAATAGCCCCCTAATTACATCACTTTTAATTTTTTGGGGTTTAAAATTTATGATGTATAATACAAAAATCAAGATTTACTGTGATGGTACGACTAACACAGTTTATTGTAATAAATTCGTATTTGGTAATCGGGAAATTAAAGATACCGATACAAAATACGAGCATATTTCAGAACGTTATGCGTTTGATTCGGGTTATCTGATTCCGGATAAGCAAAATTTAGTTGATGATTATTATATTCATAACGATTCTGTTAGATATGATTACGACAAGGAACAACGTCACTTATCTCAAGAGCGGTCTTTAACTCGTACCGATAAAATAAAAGCTGCTCGGGATAAAGTGCATGATATTGTTTATCAGAATGATTTTAAGTATTTTGTTACATTTACATTTCGTGATGATTCGGTTGTTGATAGAACTAGTCCGGTTGTTGTTATGAAGAAATTACGTAATTTTCTTTCTAATGCCGTACAGCGCAAAGGGCTTAAGTATGTTCTTGTTCCTGAGTTTCATAAAGATGGAGAGGGCATACACGCACATTTGCTTATAAATGATTGTGGTTTGCATTTGGTCGATAGTGGTCGGCGCATTTTTAACGGATATGCTTATAAGATTGATACACTTAAACGTAAGCATATTTTTGTTGACGGTCTAAAAACTGTTTATAATATATCTGATTGGTCTTTCGGATTTTCTACGGCAATATTGCTTGACAATGAACGTTTGAGGGTTTCAAATTATGTTACTAAGTACATAACCAAAGGTAACGATAAGATTTTTGGACGGTACTATTGGAGTTCTCGCAATCTTGTTAAATCTACAAATGTTATATTTACTAATACCGATTATAACAGTTTAAATTTGAAGGAGTATACTCCTGTTTTCGGCTGTTCGTTTAAATATGAACGTCAGTTGTTGTCTAATGCTGATTTTAAGAATGAATGGGATAAGTATCCTGATATTGATTATGGAGCTATAGAATGGGAAAAGCGTTAAATGATTATTATCAAAGCTACTATAAGCATCCTTTGAACGGTTATGATTCTCGTTATTTTGATTTACCACCTAAAGAGTGTCGTAATTGTATCTGTTACTATTGTTATAATAAGCTTTGTCCGCACTGTGTCGGTTATCGTTTTAGTTTAGCTGGTAGTAGGTGCGTCAAAGAAAAAAAAATACGTTCTAAAGATATGATACCGCATCGGTGCGACAAGTGTTATTTCTTATGGGACAAGAAAAAGCCTATATATGATTGTGATTTTTATGTTAATTTTCGCCGTAAGAGAGAGTTATATACATTAGTGCGTGTTCATAAGAAAAAATCTGAACTTGAAATATTAATTGATAAGATTAGTAAACTTGAAAAACTTGTTGAAGAATTGTATAATAGTAGTAGTAAAAAATAACATTGAATTTCGTAAAATTAATATTTGGTTTAAGCGAATGTTATAATTTTACTGTTAATAAATTACGGTCAATTTCGTAAAATGAAAATTTGGTTGAAGCAATTGTAAAAAATTTCTATGCAAAAATTTATAATTTAAAGTTTTGCAAAAGAAATAAGCTATCCCGGGTAGTCAGGCTAACGTTTAGCTGATATTATGGTTGTCTGGGCGCTGTGCGTTTTCGTTACGTTCCACCAACACAAATAGCGAAACAAAAAAAGAAAAAACGCAAAGCGTGCGTATGAAGTGAAATGACAAATTCGCACGGCTGCTATCAAAGCGGAGAAAAGTCGGAAAATCGGAAATAAAAACGGAAATAACCTGTTGAAAGTCGTTACTTTCAACAGGTTATTCTGATTTTATTCTGATTTCTGGCTTTTCCTGCGTTTCCGTCCCCGTGCATTTTGTCGGCGAAACTGCACTACCACCTTTACGTTTTGATAGGATCGCTATCATCTGGATAGTATCGGAAACGCACAGCGCCCAGACAGACGTAAGAGCAGATAAAAGTTAGACAGACGGACAGCTCCACAGCGTAATTTCGGATTTTCTTTGATTATTTCTTTTATTGTCTTGTGTCAAATCCGCTACCATCAAAATTTTGCGGTGTGTTTTGTCGTACATTTTGCGATGGATTTTGATTGATTCCCTGTTTGCGTTCTTCAAGTTGTAGTAAGTAATCTATCTGTTTATTTAGTAGCTCCATTTGTTTATTTTGTAATTCTACCTGTTTTGTTAATTTTCTTGTGTCTCCGGCGATTGCGAAGATGTCGAATATTACTAATATAATTACTATAATTGCACCTATTCCGATGTATTTTGCAATGTTTATGAAAGTGTCTAGTGTTCTTATCAGTTCGTTTATTTCTGTTATATCCATTTTTACACCTCACCAAAATTTTCTTTTATCGTTCGTCAAACCACCTATATAGTCAGCTGACACGTTATAGAATTTTGCTAATCGTAATATAAAGTTGAATGGTGGTTCTCTTTCTCCGTTCTCGTATCTCCTGTATGTAGTTAAGTACATTCCGAAGATGTCGGCTATGTCTTGTTGTGTTTTGTCGGCGTCTTCTCTTAGGTCTTTTATTCTTTGGTAATTTTCCACATTTTGCACCTTCTTTTTTTGTTGATTAAGTAGATTATAGCATTTTAGCACCAAATGGTGTTGACATTCGCACCGTATGGTGTTATTATTTTGTTGTTGGTTATAACACCGTATGGTGTTATTTAGATTATTATTACCCGTGACCGTGGTGCATAACGGCAAGATAGGAGTTATTATGGAAAGTGTAAAAAAGACGTATACGGTTTATCCGGACTTAGTTTGTGATAAACTTTTACCCGAATGCATTCTTGATAGTTATGCTATCGGTGATGTTGTAACAACGATTTTGAAAGATTCAGATGGCTTCACTTACGATTCTGAATGTGCTAATCTTGATTACTGTTCTTTCAATTCATTTGTTTATCACCTTTATCTTTCGCTGTCGCATTTTGTGATTCTATCGTTCGGCGGTTTTTATCAGCTGATACTTGATACTGTCACAGCAAAGGAAGGTGATTAACATGATTTTGATAGGCGCAGAAGTTAAATGCGGATCTTTTACAGACCGCCAGACAGGCAAAGAGATAGAGTATAATAACTTGATGTTGTACTTTGAAGGTACAGAAGAACTTGAAAATCCGGAAAGCGATAATTTCGCATTTGGAAGGCAGGTACACGCTTACAAGATAAAGAATGAAGCTGATACATTGAAATCCGCCTTTAAAGGCTTCTATAAAGAAGATGATTCCGGTGACTGGTTGAAAAATCTTGCTGGTGTTGATTTTGAGATTATCGAGAACCGTTACGGCGGTATTCAAAGAGTTCTTGAAAACTGAAAGGGGGTGTAATTATGACGATGGAAACTATTACAACGTGCATTACAAATGCTATAACTTGCGTCGGCTCTGCTTTTTCAGCCATGATGGAGAATCCTGTGATTGCGATTTTCGTTGGTTGTTCGCTTGTCGGTGCGTCCGTTGCAGTTTTCGCACGAATGAAGCGATCTGCAAGATAACATACGGTCGGCAAGGATTTTATAGTTCTTGCCGACTTTTTATATATTTTTGAAAGGGTGATTTTATGAAAGAGCAGGGAAGTGCTGCATTGCGAATTGTTTCTTTTGCTGTTGCTTTGGCTGTTGTGCTTGGTCTGGCTTCGGTGATGTTTCAGGTAACCGCCAGCGCCGAAAGCACTAATAAAGATATTAAAACAGGGTCTTTTTCCGTTTCCGGCTATTTTGATGGCTATCCTTGTTTAAACTTAGGTACGGAATTATCTTTTTATGATTTTGTAAAAAATTATAATACGTTCGGTTATGGATTCTGCGTTATACCGCTTGTTGTAAAAAACAATGTAACATATTTTTTTAAAGCTAATTCTTCGTGGAACTGCTATGGTTATATTGATGTTTATACTGCTACCAGTTCTAATGGGGGCATAATTTTTTATAACGGTACTAATTTTTTTACAAATAGTTTAGCAAGCGATAACGGCGAATCTTATAAAAATTATAAATCTGTTATTAAAAAGTCTAAGGATAGTAATGATCTTGTTTATGTGCGTTCTGATTATGACCAAACTAAAAAAGATTGGGTCTTAAACAATACTGAATTTAGCGTTAATTTTTATGATTATAAATCTAATACATACGCTGATAATGTAAGCCCTAGCGATATTAAGTATGTTGTTGTATCCAACACTTCTAGATTTTTGCAAAGTAAAAATCGCAATAACAATTGGTCTGATTTGGATACGATTTTTTCAGCAAATGCTACGTTTACCGAAGCTGGCGCTTTACCCTCTGCGGAATTTTTATCCTTTAAAGGCACAGAAAGTAGTGGTTTATATTTAGTCGATTGGATTAAGGCCGGCCAGCAGTACCCGATTGTAGATTTTCGCATTGACGATAAAGGAAATTATCATAAATACGCTTTACGCATTTCCGGTAATTCTAATTATGCCGAAATTTTAAAAGGTATTTGGGATCGTCAAGAAATGAAAGAAGCAGTTTCCGCTGCATCAAATGCCGTTGGTGTTATTTTATTACTTAAAGCTGCTGCTTCTTTAGGCACTAAAGCTGTTGTTTCTATCGCTGGCGCTGCTACTCCTATTGGTGCGTTATTTTTAAATGTGCCAAAGGAAGACGTTACCGGATATGTTATGTTAGCTGCGCAAAACAAGCTTGTACAGGAATACGATACTTTATCGTATGATGATATTCGTACATTAACTTCGGATAATATGAACTTTTCCGAAGGTTCATCGACCGTTTCTAAAGCGGTTAGTTTGTGTCTTTCCGATTATGTATCGGTTGTACCAAATACGCTTTATAAACTGGAAATCATAGATGTTACTGAAAGCAAATTGCTTGATGTTGCGTATTTTAGTTCTCAGCGCGGTTTTCAGAAGTCAGATAGCGGTTACGGCACCAATATCACCGATTATGATAATTCTGCTGACCTGGATAGCGATATTGAAAATAATAACGGTTATACAGGTGGATCTTCTTCCAACGGCGGTAAATTGGATACCGATAATCCTAATGATATTATTGATACTGATTATAACAATTCGCTTGCTAATATCAACATTTCTGACATTATCGTTAGTCTGCGAACTTCTATTGCTTCCGTTGGTGTGTTCTTCCAGTCTTGTTGGGCATTGTTTCCGCCAGCTATATGGTCAATCATACTACTTGGATTGTCGCTAATCGTTGTATTACGACTGTTAGGTAGGTGATTTTATGATTGTACATATTCAACAGTTGATCAATGGTGTTGTATCTGTCCTTCAGATTCCAATTGACTTCGGACCGTTTTCTGTGTCGATTTTCGATATTATAATAGGACAGCTACTAACGGTACTTGTTGCTTATGTTGTTTGGAAAATTTTCGATTAGGTGTTGATGTTTTGTGAATGTGCTTGTTGCTTGTGATGAATCGCAGGTTGTAACGATTGCTTTTCGAAAATTAGGTTTTCGAGCGTTTTCGTGTGACGTTCAGAAATGTTCTGGCGGAAGACCTGGCTTTCATATTCAATCTGACGTATTACCATTTTTAGATGGTAATACATCATTTGTTACATGTGATGGTCGCCGACATAATATTACCGGGAAATGGGATTTGATTATCGCACACCCGCCGTGTACGTTTTTGTCGAAAGCTGGCAGTGTCAGAATGTTTGTTAAACCTAAACAAATTGATTATGATCGGTATAAAAATATGTTAGCTGCGCGCGAATTTTTTATGCGATTTTATAATTGTAATTGTGATCATGTTTGTATCGAAAATCCTGTTCCTATGCATATTTGTGATTTGCCATATCCTACACAGGTTATTCAGCCGTATTTTTTTGGTGATCCTTTTTCGAAAAAAACGTATCTTTGGACTAAGGGTTTACCTAAATTAGTTCCTACCGATATTTGCGAATCATTTGTTCCGTATTTATCTGTATGTTCATCTTCTAAAAAAATGCGCAGTAAGACGTTTCCGGGTATAGCAAATGCATTTGCACACCAGTTTTCTGCTGCTATTCTGTCCGGTAATAGTTTTTCGTTGCCATATCAAACATTTTTAAAGGATGTGATTTTATGATAGGTTCTTCTTCCGGATCTATTTTACTTCGTCAGCTTGATTCATTATCGCTGTCTGAAGTTTGTTTGTTTTCTTTGTTGCTTTTGGCAGTTTTATTCATTCTCGTGAAAGGATTAACAAAATGACAGATGTTGTAGCAGTTTTTTTAGACATGTTCGGATGGTCATATGATATGTTGACTGTTGTCGATGTGATTAATAATTTTGTTCGCCTGGCTATCGGTATCGGTATTTTTGTTTTTATTATGAAGATGCCTAGTATCTTTCTTGGTCGGCGAAACCGATTGTTATAGGTGGTGATTTTATGGCTATAATTGTTTTCTTCCGTAAGATTTTTTCTAACTTGATCAGATTACCAGTGTTCCTGGTTTATCAAGTGCATGATCGATTTATGTATTACAAAGAAAAGCGCTACAAGGATTTCGACCGCTGGGGTATACATATATTCACATCTAAATTCGGCGCCGGTAAGACTTCTTCTATGGTTTATACGGCATTCAAGCTGTGTAAGCGGTTTCCGCAGGTTCAGGTTTTGTCCAATATCAAGGTATCCGGTTTTCCGAAGCACACGGTTATTAAATCGCTGAATAGCGTTGATGATATTTTTTCCTGTGCAGATAACACGATTATCTTGATCGATGAAATCGGCACTATCCTTAATAGTCGTGATTTTTGTAACGGAAAATCTATGTCGAAGGCATTGTTTCAATATTTTTGCCAGGTGCGTCATCGGCACGTTGTTCTATTCGGTACATCGCAACGTTGGCACTTTGTCGATAAACAGATTCGTGACGTCGCTACAACTGTTCGTGTGTGTAGCAGTTATTTTCCGCACCCGTTCACACGTTGCGTTAACGTAACATATTATGATGCTCAAGATTATGATCTTTCGTACAGCAATCCGATGATCTCACTTGCGCCGATCGACTGTATGACATACATTCAATCGGACAAGCTTCGCCAGATGTACGATACAACCGAAATGGTGCAGACAATTTTACATTCGGATTATTTCGATACTGCCGATGATGATAACCGATCATCTGTTGCTGTGTCTGACCGCAAGACTTCACGCCGCTATAAACGTGGCGTTGGTCGTTTAGGTTAATGCCGTAGCCGCCCGCGGCGGCACGGCTGGGGGGACTACGACCCCCCAATATAGTTCAGTGTTCACGAAAGGTTTTTTTATGGCTACATTGAAAAAAGAAAAGGAAACAAGGACTAGATCATGGACGTTTGTACTTTATCCAGAATCTGCGCCTGCAGATTGGCGTGACAAATTAGATGATTACCACATAGAATGGGTAGAAAGTCCATTGCATGATCGTGATTTAAACGGCGATGGCACACCGAAGAAACCGCATATTCATGTGCTTTTGTCGTTCGGTTCTGTGAAGTCTTATGATCAGGTAAAGGAAATTACAGATTCTTTGACGTGTCCTATACCGCAAAGGTGTCACAGTCTTCGTGCTATGGTTCGATATATGGCACATATTGACAATCCCGAAAAGGCGCAGTATAGCAAGGAAATGATTATCGCACATGGTGGTGCTGATTTGGACGAATATTTGAGACCTTCGGCAAGCTGTGAACTTACATACGTCAAAGAAATGCTTGATTTTGTTCAAACGAATCATATAACTGAGTTTTTCGAGTTGGTTGATTATGCGAGAGAGAATGAGTTTGATACATGGTTTTCATTCCTTTCTAGGCACAGCTGCTACATGATTATAAATTATATCAAAAGTTCCCGTTACCGTAATTCGCAAGGTGATTGATTTATGGCAGAATATTACAATGATTTTTATAAGCACCCATTGAGCGGTTATGATCCTCGATATTTTAGAGTACCGCCTAAGGAATGTAGAAATTGTATTTGTTATTATTGCTATAACAAATTATGTCCGCATTGCTTCGGTTATCGTTACAGTATGGCTGCTGATATGTGTGTTAAAGAAAAAAAGATACGTTCTAAAGACATGATACCGCATAGATGTTATAAATGTTATTTTCTCTGGAATAAGAAAAAACCGATTTATGATTGTGATTTCTTCGTGAATTTCCGCAGAAAAATTACATTGTATACTGTAGTTCGCAAATATCGCAAAAAATCTGCGCTTGAACTTATTGCTGATCGGATCGAAAGTCTTGAAAAACGGATTGAAGAAATGTATAATGATATTAACAGAAAATAACACGCGATTTCGTAAAATTAATATTTTACGAAATTAGAAGCGGTAAAAAACGAAAGGCGCACAAAAATGGCATATAACATAGATTTCAGACAAGCTACATCGGACGCACCGGCTTGCCTTACCGAATACCTGAATTATCTTACGACAATCAAAAACCGTTCACAGCTTACTGCGTTGAACTATTATACCGACTTGCGTATGTTTATGCGTTTTCTCAAGGTCAAGAACAAGCTGGTTGATGCAAATGAGGATTTCTCCGAGATAAAAATCTCAGACCTTGACGATAAATACATAAAGGCTGTGACCCTTACGGACGCTATGGAGTTTCTCAGCTTTACTGTAAGTGAACGTTCCAATCAGGCAAAGGCTCGCTCACGCAAGGCTGTATCTCTGCGGCAGTTCTATAAATTCCTCACAAATAACAAGGCGTGGTTTGCGGCAAGCCCGATGCTGAACCTGGAGCTTCCTTCGCCTAAAAACGCACTGCCCAAGCACCTCACGTTGCAGGAATGCGGTCAGCTTCTGCACGAGGGCTTCAAGGAGTTTTCAAGCTGGATGGATTACCGTGACTATGCGATGATTATAATGTTCCTCAACTGCGGTATGCGTCTGAGCGAGCTTGTCGGAATAAACGTGAATGATTTTGTCGAAAACATAGACCCGTCACAACCTGATGTAAAATATCTTTCCGTGAAGGTTCTGGGCAAAGGCAACAAGGAACGTATCGTCTATCTCAACGAGCAATGCGTCGATGCTGTTACCAAGTACACCGAAGCAAGAAAATCCGTTGCAGACCCTAAGGAAAAAGCTCTGTTTATAAGCAAACGTGGCAACCGCATCACAAACCGCCGTGTCGAACAGATAATCGACGACCGCCTTAAAGCCTGCGGACTTGCCGGTAAAGGAATTTCCGTTCATAAACTGCGTCATACGGCGGCTACGCTTATGTATCAGAATGGTGTTGATGTCCGTGTGCTTAAAGAGGTCCTCGGACACGAAAACCTCAATACCACCCAGATTTATACCCATGTGGTAAATACTCAGCTCCGTGACGCTATAAACTCAAATCCGGTAATGGATATAAAAAACGATCTGCCCGAACCCGATTTGAAGCAGAATGAGGATAAGAATAGCAAGTAATTTCGCTATAACTTAAATTTTACGAAATTAGCACTATAATAATTAAAACGACCGCCGCTGTTTGATTAAAACTGCGGCGGCATATTTTATTCACTTGTTACTTCTCTGAATAATCCCTTGCATCCGAGCAGTACATCTCTGTAGGTATCGTCAAAGTTCCCCGTGTACCAAGGATCCGCAATGCTTCCGTCTATCCCTGCGTGTGACAACAGCAGACTTACCTTGTTTTCGGGATCGCTTCTGATGATACGCATTATATTGCGTATATTCATCTCGTCCATAGCGATTATGTAATCATACCTGTCATAATCTGACTTTGTAAGCTGTACTGCCCTCTTTTTATCGCAGGATATTCCGACCTCCGCCAGCTTTCTTTTAGTGCCGTAATGCACAGGATTGCCGATTTCCTCGGTACTGGTCGCACACGAAGCGATGACGAATTCATCGGACTTCCCTGCCTTTGCGACTATATCCTTCATTACAAATTCCGCCATAGGTGAACGGCAGATGTTGCCGTGGCAGACAAATAGTATTTTGTACATCGGTAAATTCCTTTCAGAAGGCTTTGTATTGCGTTATTTTGCCGCATTTTGCGTACTGGCAGATTTTACGGATTTGCGGTTGATTTCACAGAAACACGGCAAATCGGGGCAAATTGCGGATGTGTGTAGTAGTCAGATAGTAGTAAAAATCTGCGGGTTTACTACTAAGGATTTTGCGCAAGGTTGTACAAGCCTCACAAGTATCACTATTCCCAATAACGTGACCATTATTGGAAGCAGTGCATTCGAAGGTTGTACAAGCCTTACAAGTATTACAATTCCGGACAATGTTACCTTAAATCAGGATAATTCAGAAGCAATGCCTTGTTCATTCGTTCCCCGCTGCGGTCTCGTTTAAGTTTAGTTGTCGCATAGCATCAAGAACCCTATCTAAAACAGGGTCAAGGTCTTTTTCACGATAATCTTTACCGCTTTTATCATTACTAGCCCAACCTCGATTTCGTTGATTTTGTTGATTTTGTTGATTTCGTGGATATTTATTTCCATCGCCGTGATAAGTCCAAATCCAGATAAACCGCTTACCGGACCGAAGCGAATACCAAAAAGCTCCTGTACCCTCGTTTCCACATATCAATTCCTCTTTGCCAAATTTGTTAGCGAGATTTTTCTCGAAGTTAGTCGGTCTTTTGCTCTTGACTTGAAAAACCACTATATCCGGCTCCAATACTTCTATTTCACTGAACAAAATCTCTTGGCAATGCTCTTTCATTGACTCAGAGTGCGGACGACCTTTGGGATTATCACAAAAAGCGCACTTGTAGCAGTTAAGCAACGCAAAATATTTCATAGTTTCAACATAGTCCTTAAGACAATTTTTTAACACGCTGTCCGGTCGTTCCTTGCCAATATATGGACTTAATAAATACGCCAAAACATATCTTACGCCTTTGTAATGGGGATTGTAACACTTGTCGGTTTCCGTCCTTTCAATTCCCTGATGTCCGTTAAGTCCCTCTAAACCCACAAAAACTATTTTCGGGATTTCAGTTTTTTCACCATACTTTGCGCCCACCTTTGCTTTATCAAATCTGAACATGCAGCTTTTAGAAATGCCTTTTTCACATTCCCTAAAGAATTGGCAGCCGCCGTTGCCATAGTATTCTGTGTAGAGGGCTTCAAGCCTGCTTTCATAATCGCATTTCATTGAAATGGTCCTCCTAATCATAACAGAAATAATTGTAATGGTGCAATTACATTATACAGTTTTTCTATAAAATAATCAAGTTATAATAATTCTTAGTATTATGAAATATAGCATATCCGTACATAATAAAAACCATCCTCCAAACGGGCGGTTTCCATTATTCCCCACGGTCGCAGGTTTCACTGGTCGAGATGACACATATCAATGTTTTATTATACAACATCATTTTTATTACCATAGAAAAACTTCAAAAGCATAATTCTGAAGTTTCACATTACCTTTTCGCTAATCAACAGATAGTAGTATTTTAGTAGTTTAAGGCTTGCTCAACCACTACATCTTGCACCGATTTGCCCAACCAACAGCCACCAAGGAAACTGATACCCAACTCCTGCCGTGGCAGACGAAGAGTATTTTATACATAATTAAAACCTTCCTTCAATATTAGAACCGCAGAATCGTTGTCGGCTATATCTGCTTAAAATATGTCAGTTTATCTTTGGCTGTATATGTGTTTGTGCTGTTGCAAAGCAAATAGCCACACTTTTCGTATAATTTTCGTGCAGGATAATTATCCGTTGTAGTATGTATTTTAACGCATAGTTTTCCCTGCTTTTTAAAAAAACTTTCCGCATATGAAACGGCATATTTACCTATACCCTTTCTTTGAAATGCGGAAGCTACAGCAAGTATTGAAATCCACCCGTCATTGCCGTCTTCAAGTCCGTTGATTTTCAGGTATCCGCACGGCACCGCACCCTTACGAATCAAAAAATGTTTTTCGTCAGTATCATTCGCAGAAATCAAACTGCACCATTCGCTATAAGGGATTATCTCGCTGTGAAGCAAATGAGCGTTTTCGTTAAAAATATCGGTTATATATCTTGCTTCGTTTTTTTCTGTAACCTGAGCAGCATTGAATGTTACAATCGGTTTCTCAAACATTAATTGACCGCTGTTTATAAGATTATTAAAAGTCTTATATTCACATTCGGTAAATCCGTATTCTCTTTGTAAATGCAGTGATACTTTATTATCAGGCTCTACATAACATCTCAATGTGTGACACCATTTATCAGACAGTGCCTGTTCGGCGGTTTCAAGCAATCTTTTCGATATACGCTTGCCTGTGTAATCAGGTACAACGAACAAATCGCCATAGTACCACAAACCTGCATCTTCGGCATTTTGTATACAGAACATCCCGCCTACAACATCACCTGTTTCATTCAGAGCGATAACATTGAAGCAATCGCTTTTGATCTTGTTATCATAATTGAATCTGACGATACTGTCAGCCCATTCAGGCTTGTTCCATAATGCTGTTGCGATTTTTTCAGCAAGCGTAGTTGTGATAAATTCTCTTACAGTGACAGTTATTTTTCCACTGTCTGTTGCGTTGCTACAATCCGGTTTATCCGCTTTGATAAAATTCAATTTGTTCATAATAACTCCTTATATAAAAACAGTGTTCCCGATAACGAGAACACTTTGAATTTTATCATTGCACAATTGCTATATCAAAAGCATAAATGTGAATGACAGTTATTCCCGTTATCTCCAATAATTGATTTCATGTCATTCACCTGCCTTTCTTTGTTTTTTATTATATTAAAACAAAATCTATATGTCAACATTTCAGCCATATTACACCTGAACTCATCTTCATTTCGTAATAATTTTAATTTTACGCAATATATTCTTCGCCACACTATTCGATTGCCTCGTCAAGCCATTCCTTTCAACAAATTCGACACAATTCGCAGGATTTTTTTATATTTTTCAATCTTCGTGCTTGAATTTATTGACATTTAAAGATAAAATATGATATTCTTTAAGAGATAGATGTTATTTTTGATAAGAAAGAATTTTGCTTACCTTGTAATCGTCACGGCAACATTGATAGTTATACTGTCCGCTTATACTTACAATGCCATTTCATCGAAGCTTATCTTCAAAGAAAGCGCCACTCACCTTAACGAAATATATTCTCAGGTCGGTAACTCGCTGAGCAATCTGTTAAGCGAAAACTGGAACGCTATGGATATGTGGCTACCTTATCTTGAAGACACCGATGACGATAAGAAAATTAGGACTTACATTGAAAATATCAGACGTATCGGCGCATTCACGGATTTTTACTTTCTTGATAAGGACGGAAGCTATTGTACGGTTGACGGTAATACCGGCAGGATGGATCTCGGAAGAAATATGAGAATTCTTATGGAGGAGGGCAAAAACGTAGTATCCGATACCGCTCTCATTGACAGGTCGGAGCTTATCGTGTTCGCTGTTCCCTGCCCCGAAAACAAGTACGGCGACTTTTCGTATTCCGCTATAGCAATCAGCTTTAACAACGATGACATCATATCCTTGCTAAGCTCAAACACATTCAATAATATGGCTACAAATTACATAGTTTATCCTGACGGAAGGGTTGTAGTAAACAATAGGGGCGAACACGGCGATGAATTAAGCAACTTCTGGCGGATGCTTGCAGACAGCTCGGATAATCTGTCGCAGGATAACATTCAGCCTTACATTGCCGAAATATGCTATAACGAATCAGGGGTAAACAGGCTTACGCTCGGCGGTAAAGCATATTATCTGGCATATCACAGCATAGGCTTCAAGGACTGGATACTTATCGGTATTGTTCCGTGTTCTGTAGTAAACGAAAACATCAACCGCCTGCAGACGATAACAATGTCTGCAAGCGTCAGTGTGATAGCGCTTATCTGTACTCTGTCCGTTTTATATCTCATCCGTAAAAACTATCTCAACCTCAGGAAAAAGGACAGCGAGATAAAATACAGGGAAGAATTGTTTTCCGTGCTTTCAAATAACGTTGACGATATATTTCTTATGCTGAACACAGAGGATTTCTCAGTAGGATATGTCAGCCCCAACATAGAAAGAATACTCGGCATTTCTCAAAGCGAGGCTATGTCGGACGAAAGCATAATAGAAAACTCGGCAGTGACGGATAAAGACGAGAATATCAGAGAAAATCTCATCCGTATGTCTGTCGGTGAGCGTAAAGAGTGGGAAAGAAAATATGTGCGCAGAAACAGCGGAAATGCCTGCCTGTTTCATATAACCGCACTCAGAAACAAGATTGACGGAGAGGATAGATATATCCTTGTACTGTCTGACCGCACCAAAGAACGCAAGACAAACCTTGCACTGCATAGTGCAGTCAACGAAGCCAAAAAAGCAAACAATGCCAAAAGCTCGTTCATCTCAGGCATTTCTCACGATATACGCACTCCTCTCAGTGCGATAATCGGTTTTGCCTCCCTTGCCGCAAATGAGGAAGGAAATTCTGCGGCGACAAAGGAATATATCAATAAGATTATCACATCGGGAAATCAGCTTCTCGGCCTTATAAGCGATATTCTCGATATAAGCGTAATAGAAAGCGGCAGACTGACATTCAATATCACCAACGTGGATTTGTCACGCCTGTTTTATGAGATAAGAACGGTAATAAGCAGCATTGCGGCTGAAAAGCAACATAATCTGACGATAAGTATGCACAATGTGACCCACGAGATTGTGCGTTGCGATAAGCACAGATTTGAACAGCTTATAATGAACTTCCTTTCAAATGCGATAAAATTCACGCACAACGGCGGCAATATTTCTCTTACGCTTACAGAAACGGATGACGGCAAAAAGGGTGTTCCCGAATATGAGATAAGGGTCAGGGACAACGGCATAGGTATGAGCGAGGAGTTCACCAAAAAGATATTCGAGCCGTATGAACGTGAGCTGACCGACAAAAATATAGGCGGAACGGGACTCGGTATGCCTATTTCAAAGAGAATAGTCGATGCTGCAGGCGGAAGCATAACGGTAAAAACGAAAAAAGGTGCAGGCACGGAGTTTATTATAAAGCTGCAGATTGAAGCCGTAAAGGGAACGGAAAACCGTTATTCCGGCAACAAATGCCTGTCGGCGCTTATTATAAACAACAACCGCAGTCATTCGGCTCAGATAGCAGAAGCACTGGAAAAGCTGGGGATAACCTTCTGTTCATACGATAATAAACATGATGACGGCTTTACAGCGGACAGGCACTTTGATATTATCGTTTCCGATGCAGACCGGGTAAATAAAATCGCAGAATATATCGGCAAAAACGACAACAATATAACATACATAGTCACAACAGAAAATCAATCGGACTTGTCGCTTTCAAAGTATCCGGGCGCAGTAAAAGGCGTATGTCTTATACCGCTTCTCACCTTTGATTTAAAACGCATATTATCGGAGCATTGCAAAGGATTTACAGACAATTTCAGCGATAATAATCCCGGTCATTGTGATGAGCTTGACAATTCGTCAAGAACGCTCAGCGGAAAATACATTCTTCTTGCCGAAGATGTAGAGGTAAACGTTCAGATAGTAAAAGCGATGCTTGCCAAATATAACGTAAACATCGAGGTCGCAGCAAACGGCAGAAAGGCGCTTGAAATGTTCTGCCGCAATCCAGACTATTACTATGATATTATCCTTATGGATCTGCGGATGCCGTTAATGGACGGCTTTCAATGTGCGAAAGAAATAAGAAATATCCGAAGCGAATATGCAAAAACAGTACCGATAATCGCAATGACAGCAAGCGCATTCAGCGAAGATGTGAACAAGGCGAAACAGTGCGGAATGACCGCCTTTCTTACAAAGCCGGTCAACAGCGACGAGCTTTCCCGTACACTGACACAGGCAGTTTCCGAAGAAAACGTATAATTCATTCTTAACAAATCAGACGTATTTTCATATAATGTAATATTACAGCTGAAAGGCGGAAAATATGAAATACGAAAAAGAATTTACGGTTGCGCTCGCCGGCAATCCCAATGTCGGCAAAAGCACGGTTTTCAACGCTCTGACAGGGCTTAAGCAACATACGGGAAACTGGGTCGGAAAAACTGTCGGCAACGCCGCAGGCAGTTATACTTACAACAATAACAAATATCTGATAACCGACCTTCCCGGCACATATTCACTGTGCGCTCATTCTGCGGAGGAAATAATAGCCTGCAGGCATATATGCCTTGAAAAGCCCGATGTTACTGTTATCGTCTGCGATGCATCTTGTCTTGAACGAAATTTGAATCTTGTACTGCAGATAACCGAAATCACGTCTAAAGCAGTGCTGTGCGTGAATATGATGGATGAAGCGGAAAAGAAAAACATAAAAACCGATATAACTAAGCTGTCACAACAGCTTGGGATACCTGTAGCGGCAACATCGGCACGGAGCAAAAAAGGGCTGGATAAACTGATGCAGGCAATAGAAAGCGTTGCACTTAGCAAGGAAAGCAACGATATAACGCTTGTTTACACAAGCCGTATAGAAAACGCAATATCACAGCTTTTGCCGCTTACCGAAAAAATAGAAACAGACAGCAGGACAAAGCGTTTTATATGCCTTAAGCTCCTTCAGGGCGACAGCGATACGGTAGACAGCCTGTGTAAAAAACACGGCACAGACGATAATTACCTCAAAGCGCTTATATCCGCCGCAGACAGACTGACCGTCAATAATTTTACCGATGAGATTATTTCCTGCATTTTCATAACTGCTGAAGGAATTGCGGCGGAAGGCGTAAAACGTAGTGCCAATAAAAAACAAGTCCGTGACAGGAAAATCGACAGGATACTTACCGGAAAACTGACGGGAATACCTATAATGCTGCTTATGCTGTTTATCATTTTATGGATAACAATAACAGGTGCGAATTACCCGTCAGCCTTGCTTTCGGAGCTTTTCGGAAAGGCTGAATCACTGCTTTATAGTGCCTTATCGTCAATAGGTACTCCGGTAACGCTGAACAGCGTTCTCACCGAAGGGATATTCAGAGTGCTTGCGTGGGTGGTATCGGTAATGCTTCCTCCTATGGCGATATTCTTTCCGCTGTTCACCATACTTGAAGATTACGGAATACTACCCAGAATAGCGTTCAATCTTGACAAAGCGTTCAAAAAAGCGGGAGCCTGCGGTAAACAGGCTTTATGTCTGTGTATGAGTCTTGGCTGTAATGCCTGCGGAATAACGGGTGCAAGGATAATCGACAGTAAACGTGAACGGCTTATAGCGATTATAACTGCGTCAATTATGCCCTGCAACGGAAAATTTCCGACTATCATAAGCATTATTACAATGTTTGCTATCGGTGTGCCGGCTGTCGCAGGCTCGGATTTTTTGGCGGCGCTCCTGCTGAGTGCCGCTATAGCCGCCTCGGTTGCCGCTGTTATGCTCTCGTCACGTTTCCTGTCAAAGACATTACTAAAAGGAATGCCGTCATCGTTCACACTTGAGCTTCCGCCATACAGAACACCGCAGTTTGCAAAGGTCCTTGTCAGAGCGTTTCTCGACAGGACGCTGTTTGTTCTCGGCAGAGCGGTAATTGTCGCTATCCCTGCAGGGCTAATTATATGGCTGATGGCGAATGTTACCGCAGGCGATGCTTCGCTGTTGTCACACTGCACAGAGTTTCTTGACCCGTTCGGCAGAATGATGGGACTTGACGGCGTTATATTGCTTGCATTCATACTCGGCTTTCCTGCAAATGAGATAGTTGTTCCGATAATAATAATGGCATACTCAGAAGGTACTGTGCTTACCGAAATATCGGAGCTGTCCGCACTGAAGGATTTGTTTATATCTAACGGCTGGACTTCTGTAACAGCGATATGTATGGTGATATTTGTACTGTTCCACTTCCCTTGCTCGACATCCTGCATTACGGTATATAAGGAAACAAAGAGCCTTAAATGGACAGCGGTCAGCTTTGCTTTGCCGACCGTTATCGGAATAGCACTTTGCATAGCGGTAAACGGTATATGCACATTATCGGCAGTAGCGTAAAAACGAAATACCCACGCAGAGTTTATCACTGCGTGGGCATTTTCTTTACGCTGTTTACGACACATTCTCCACATAATACTTTGCCTGAGCGTTGTACATTTCGGAATAAATACCGCTTTCGATTTTCACAAGTTCTTCGTGCGTACCGTACTCCTTTATCGTATCATCGGCAAATACGGCGATTTCATCGCAGAATTTACAGCTTGAAAGCCTGTGCGATATGTAGATAGCGGTCTTGCCGCCGACAAGCTTGTTGAAGTGCTTGTATATCTCATATTCGGCTACAGGGTCGAGTGCCGCTGTAGGCTCGTCAAGTATTACTATCGGGCTGTCACGGTATAAAGCACGGCAGATAGCGGTTTTCTGCTGCTGACCGCCCGAAAGTTCAGTGCCGTTTTCATCATAGCTTTTGAATATTGTCGTGTCAAGCTTGTTTTCAAGCTTCATTGCATCATCATATAAGCCTGCCATTTTGAGCGTATTTATCAGCTTTTCCTCGTCCTCCTGCTCGTCAAGTATTATGTTTTCCTTAAGGCTGAAAGCGAACAGCTCGAAATCCTGGAATACCACCGAGAACAGCTTTCTGTACTCGCTGTCCGAGTAATCCTTTATATTGATATTATCTATCAGTATCTCACCGTCTGTTACATCATACATACGGCAAAGGAGTTTTATAAACGTTGTCTTACCCGCACCGTTAAGTCCGACTACAGACAGATGCTCGCCTTGTTTAATCGTGATATTGATATTTCTGAGGACATAATTTTCACTTCTCGGATATTTGAAGCTTACATTTCTGAATTCGATAACGTGTTCGCCGTCCGAAACAGGCTTATCACCCTTTGTCATTCTGTCGGAAATTGCATCAAATTTCAGATATTCGTATGCGTAACCGCACGCCTTTACCGTAGCCGCAATGTTGTCTACAATGCTATACAGTCCCCAGTAGAGCGTTGACGCCGATGAAACACACATTGTAAAATCACCGAGTGTAATCGCTCCCGTCAGTGCCTTAAAGCCTATGTAGAAATATGAAAGTCCGTCACGCAGTCCGTTTGTGAGATTTGAGTATTGCATATATTTATACTGCGCTTTGTACTGCTCCCTGAACGTGTCTATAGTTTCATTGCTGTAGTAATCCGCTTTATCGCACATCATATCCTTGCTGTCAAACAGCCTGACTTCCTTACCGTTTGACGGGTCGGACAGCTGATAGAAGAAATACCCGAAAAGCCGATTGACTTTAGACAGCTTCTTGAAATATTCTATATCAAGCTTGTTGCTCTTATTTGTGAATATCGTGATAAGAACAAGCGATATGATCTGTATCGGCAGAAGAAGCGGACAGGTAACTGCGATTATCGCTATAACGCCGAGTACGTTCACCCCGTTTGAAACGATATTGAAGAAACCGTTCAGTATTCCGACTACTCCGCCGCTGTACCACGACATACCCTCTTTCGCCTTGTTCATCTGATCGAGCGTGTCGGGATCCTCGGTATGCTCAAAATCCATCTTCATTACCTTTTCGGACAGGCTTACTTCAAAATACTCGTTGAACCACTCGGAATAAACATTCTTTATCTCATTTACAAGATAGTTGATAAGTGCCGCAAGCAAGGTCACACCGACTATAAGCGCAATGCAGAATATCGCTGTAGGTATATGCTCCTCAGCTTTACCGCCGCCGATTATTGCGGCGATCTCATCTACAAGATATTTTGACGAGATGATATTAACCATTGTCTGCGAAAACGAAACCACCACCTGTAGCACATAAGCGATAAACAGCTGAGGCTTATTCTTTACTGCCGTTTTCAGCATAAATTTAAGCGTAGGCAGGATCTTTTTCTCTTTTTCTTTACGCATTGACAGCCACCTCGCTTTCATTGTTGTCAATATAATACTGAGCCTGGACATTGAACATATCAGCGTATTCTCCGCCCTTGTCCATAAGCTCGCTGTGAGTTCCGTACTCGACTATACCGCCGTCCTTGAACATAGCGACCTTGTCGCAAAACTGTGTAGAGCTTAATCTGTGGCTGATATATACCGCTGTCTTGTTACCGATGAGCTTGTCAAAGTCGCCGTACAGCTTGCTTTCCGCAAGTGCGTCAAGTGCCGCCGTAGGCTCGTCAAGGACAACTACAGGCGCATTTTTATATAACGCTCTGGCAAGCGCCAGCTTCTGCTTTTCGCCGCCCGACAGGTCAACGCCGTCATCGTAAACGATCTTTAGTATCTCGGTATCCATACCCTTTTCAAGTTCTGAGAGCTTATTCTCAAGCCCCGAATCAATAACGCACTGCCTTGCCTTCTCCTTATCCGATTTATCCGCACTGCTCATTGAAACGTTCATATACAGAGGAAATGCGAACAGCTCGACCTCCTGAAAAGCAGGCGAGAATATCTTATAATAGCTGTGCTTGTTGTACTGCTTTATATTAACACCGTTCAGCAGTATCTCACCCTCTGTAACCTCATACAGCCTTAACAGCAGCTTTATAAAGGTAGATTTTCCTGCGCCGTTAAGCCCTACCACCGCAAGCCTCTCTCCTGCGTTAAGAGTGATATTGACGTTTTTAAGTGCATACTTTTCAGCCTTCGGATATTTGAATGAAACATTGCGGAATGTAAATTCATAGCTGTCACACTGCGGAACATCAATCCCGCTGTCATCCTTATCTCCGCAGTCAGCGTCCATAAAGCTGCGGAAATCGTCATATTCCCTGCTCCTTGCAAGTAAGTCCGATACAGCGTTAAGGAGCTGATTTGTATAATCGAAGAACGTCATTGACGATGCAAGGTACAAGGTGAAATTGCCTATAGTCATACTTCCGGTTACAACGCTGTACAAGAGCCATGCGTAAACCGCCGCCTGCACTCCTGCCCATAGTACAGCATTTATGACAGCCGACACCGCCCATATCCTTGAATTTTTCTTCTGTGCCGCATAACGCTCTTTGTTCAGCACTCTGAACTTTTCTGTAAGCCAATCGGCTATTCCGAACATTCTTATATCCTTAGCCGCCTCAAAGTCGCTCGTGGTATAAGAAAGATAATTATGCCTGCGCCACCACGGTGCAAGCGGATCCCACACCTTTTTCTTGCAGTAAGCGTTTGTCTTATTGCTGACAACGAATTGAAGTACCGAGCAGATAAGAATAGCAATAACGATAAAAATATTCATCGTACCGAGAATGGCGATACCGACAACGATTATCGGTATAAGCGTGAGAAGACGCACAATGCCTCTCATCATACCTTCTATGCCGTTGTTATTGTTGTTGCAGGCGTTTCCTGCTTTCTGATAGCAGTCCATAAAGTCCTTATCCTCAAGATAGCCGTAATCCACCGACATTATCTTGCGGTTCTTAAGTCCCATCTGTCTGAATCTTGCACCGATATAAATGTGAAAGAATGAGTTGCCGTAAAGGTTCAGCATAGTAGCCGTAATCTGTATTACGGTAAATCCGCCCATAAGCAGTGCAAGCGCAGTAACGCTCTGTCCTGTAGTTATCATATCTATAACGAACTTTGATATGAACGACCACAGATACTGCATTATCGGCGCACAGACTACGCTGATTATTATAACGGGTATAAACCTGTGTGAATAGCTCAGCATTGATTTCAATGCGTGAATGCTGTTGCTGAAAACGCCGTATTCCTTATGATAAGGATTGGTGTTTTTCTCTTTCTCTTTATTTTTCTTCATTTTTCTCTCCCACTTTTATAAAACTCATGTCCTTTCGGTCAAAGAAAGGATAATCACGGTTGTTTACGCTTGTCTGATAACCATGCGGCTGATTGAGTACGGCAAACGCACCTGTCAGCAAAACGATCATCTCAGGCATAAAGTTCCGCACGCCGTTCACTTTTTCGGTGTGGTTGTCGGGGCGCAGGACACTTATTTCAAGCACTTCTTTATTCGTGCTGTTTATGCTGAGAAGATATTGAAGAGCCTTTTCAATCTTTTCTTTGGGATAACCGAGATGTATAGCTATAGTTGATGCGCTTACAACCTCGCCGTTATCAAGAGAAAGAAGATACATTACCACCTTTATGTTCATCTTATCTCCTAAGAACCTGAACAGCTCCGACAGCTTATCAATATCCGAAAACTGTTTTGCGAAGCTCTCCGGCTGTTCTATAAATGTAAAATAGCGGAAATCCTTATTAAGCCGCATATACGTCACACCTGTATTACAGGTGCACTCGGAAGCAACCGTGCCGTTTGAATCTTTAAAATCGGGAAGATCATAGTAATAGCGGCATTCACGCCACGCAGTAAGCTGCATAGCCCAGATTATATTAAGGTAATTTTTCATCCACTCGGCAGAAAAATCCTGATTGCTGTCGGCTATAGCCCGCATATGATTTAATACCTGTTGTTCAAACGAACACCTTTCCTCTCCTCTGCCGTAAAGATTGTCTATAGAAACATCGAAGATGTCCGCTATCTTAGGCAGTAAATCGCCGTCGGGATAGCTCCCGTTTTCCCATTTTGATACTGCCTGTGCGGTAACACCGAGCTTGTCTGCAAGCTGTTCCTGCGTGATACCGCTTTGCTTTCTGAGCATCTGTAACTGCTTTGAAAAAACCGTTTCCATATCAATTCCTCCTTGTTTGCATTAAGTTTAACACAAATAGCAGTTGTACGCAACATATATTTCCGCATAAAATTAAAGTATTAGTTTATAAAAACAGCAAATCCAACCAAAGTCATAAAAACGGAAAAGAAAAAAGCGGCAAAGCGTATTGCTCTGCCGCAGTTTGTTAAGTTTCGATAATCAGAATGCAAAATAATCGGGAGCGGAATCGCCCGTAACAGGAGCGAATCCAACGATAGGACCGATCTCATCTGGACCGTCAGCCTCAAATACAGTACCGTATTTGTCATTAGTGGCAATGTCGAAGAATTTTCCGACAACACCCTCTTTAATGATAGCGCCGTTTGAAAGATATATCTTTCCGTCTACGGTTTTTACTTCTTTGAGCACTTCTCCGTCGTACTCCGTAATATCTTTTGTAAATGCGTTGTTCAAAAATAACATACCTTTGCGTCCTTTCACTGAAGATTATTTTCTGTGAGAGCGTTCAGTTCTCTTGCAAGCCGTGCTACAGGCAATCCTACAACGTTGTAAAAATCGCCGTTTATACGTTTTACAAACATAGCGCCTTTTTCCTGAATGCCGTAAGCACCCGCTTTGTCCATAGGCTCACCGCTTGCTATATACTGCCGTATCTCATCGTCGCCGAGCGGATAGAATTCCACCTCGGTCTTTTCATAAAAATTTATTTGCTTATCGGGAGAAATTACGCATACTCCCGTAAGTACCGTATGTGTTTTGCCTGACAGCTTTTTCAGCATATTAAATGCGTCCTGCTCATTCTCAGGCTTGCCCATTATCTCGTTACCGAGCGCCACAACAGTATCCGCTCCGATAACCGTATTATAGGGAAATTTTTCGGCTATCTCCTCTGCTTTCTGTCGGGATAGCATAAGCACTGCGTCTGACGGTGATGTACCGCCCGTTATCTTCTCTTCCTTTACGGCAGGAACGGATAAAAAATCGAAGCCTGCCAGCGTCATAAGTTCAATTCTGCGTGGAGATTTACTTGCCAGTATCAATGTTGTTGTACTTTTCACCGTAAACCTCATCGTAATTTGCTATACATTCCTTGATGATCTCAACCGCAGCCTTGTGACCCATTACCTCATTGACCGCAGTTTCCTTGCCCTCAAGCTGCTTATATACCTTGAAGAAGTGCAGCATTTCGTCAAAGATGTGCGAGGGTAAGCCCTCAATGCTTCTGTAAGAGTTATAATTGGGATCTTCAAACGGGATAGCTATTATCTTCTGATCCATCTTTCCGTTATCTATCATATTTATAACACCGATAGGATAGCACTGTACAAGCACAAGCGGAACAAGAGGCTCGTTGCACAGAACAAGCACATCAAGCGGATCTCCGTCGTCTGCAAGCGTCTTGGGGATAAATCCGTAGTTTGCGGGATAATGTGTCGATGTATACAGTATTCTGTCGAGTATAAGCACTCCCGTCTTTTTGTCAAGCTCGTACTTTGACTTACTGCCCTTTGAGATCTCAATGACCGCTAAAAAGTCATTGGGAGTTACTCTTTCTTTATCAATATCGTGCCAGATGTTCATAAAATTAACCTTTCTTAGCATTAACGCTACTAATGTATCTATTATACAACTATATTAACAATTTTTCAAGCGATTTTTGCATTTATTTGAAATATTTTTCAAAAAAACTAAAATGCCGAAAATTGAAATATCTAAACGCAATATTACGCTTTCTCAAACGCTCTGAGCGTCTTTATAGCAATAACCGCAACGAGAAGTCCGCTTGCCGTCCATATAATCGGTTCGGATATACATACGCCGAAATAACCGCATACGGGGATAACCGCAACTACAGTCACTATCTTCCATATCATCTCGACAATGCTTGCCCCTATCGGAACAACGCTCTTTCCGAGTCCCTGTAGTGTACATCTCAGCGACAAAAGCGTATTCAGAGCATAGTAGAACGGCACATTTATCCTCAGATAATTGACCGCCGTATCTATAATTTCACGGTTGTCCGCAGGCGCTATCATAAGCACAAGCTGTTCTCCGAACAGATACACAATAAGCACCGCAAGCGTTGACCAGCCGTAGCCTATCAGCAGACCGTATTTTATGCTTTTCTTTATCCTGTCAAACTTGCCTGCGCCGAGGTTCTGGCTTACAAATGTCACAAGCGTTGCGCTGATTGCCGAGAACGGCATGATAGTAAAGCTGAATATCTTTCTGGCGGCGGTATGAGCCGAGATTATACCCGTTCCAAGCCCGTTGATGCCGTTTTGCAGAACTATCGAGCCTATGTCAACTATCGAATACATAAGCGCCATTCCAAGTCCAGAAGCAAGAAGGCTTTTTATCTCCTCGCCGTGAAGCCTGAAATCAGACCTGCCGAGCTTTAAAAATGGGCATTTTCTGATAAGATAAACGAAACAGACAATAGCGGAGATAAGCTGTGCGATAACCGTTGCAAGCGCCGCACCGTCAACCCCCATGCCGAATCCGAATATAAACAGAAAATCCAGACCGACATTCAGTACGGCTGATATTACAAGTATTATCAGCGGTACTATGCTGTCGCCCAAAGCACGAAGAATGTTCGCTTCAAGGTTATATATAAGCGTAACTATAAGTCCGCCTGCCACTATCGTAAGATACAGCTTCGCCTGTTCAAAAATCTCAGCCGGCGTATTGAGTGCAGTAAGCAGCGGCTCAACAAACACTATACACAGCGCCATGATTAATGCTGTAATTATCGCAGAATATGTAATCATTCCTGCAACCGTGCGCCGCACCTTGTTCATATCGTTAGCACCGTAGTGCTTTGCAACAGGTATTGCAAAACCTGTGCATAAACCGTTAATAATGTTGAACATAAGCGACACCACCGCCGTTGTCGAACCGACGGCGGACAGCGATAGCTCACCGAGTTTTTTTCCGACAATTATAATGTCGACCAGGTTATACGCCTGTTGGAACAGACTGCCAAGCAGAATAGGCAGACTGAACAGGAGCATAAGCCGGATTATGCTTCCTTTTGTTAGATCTCTCATAGTTTCTTCTTTTCTTTCCGTTGCTCTTTTACTTTTCTTTTAGCTAAAAACGACTTTTTTAAGGTAATCGTTTTCGATGAAATATAGTATAACATATCGAAAGATGAGTTTCAAGTAAAAAAGGCTTGTTATAATTAATTTTTTGTGATAAAATCAGTTAGTAAAACAAAAAAGAAGGAGAGTTTCTGAACTATGGAGCCAAAAGATTACATTATTACCGAAATAAGCGGAGAGTACGCCACACTTACGGAAAAAATAAGCGGAGAAACGCTGTTCATTGCACTGGCGCTTTTACCGCCAGGCAGTGACATAGGCACAAAGCTGCACTATGAAATGCTCGAATATACTATAGAAGAATAAAGAAGAATATAGAGGGATGACCGTTATGGTATTGATGCTTCTCGTTGTCGCCTGTTACACCGTCTGCGGTCTCAGCGACAAATACTCCGTCGCAAAGCTGAAGTTTGACGGCAATTCGTTCACTTTTCTTATGGCTTTGCCTACAGCGGTGCTTTTACTGCCGCTTATGCCTTTTTCCGATATGCACTTACAGCTTTGCTGGCAGTCTGTGCTTGCGGCTGTTCTTATTATGGTGTCGAAGCTGCTTGAATTCAAGATGTCTGCACTTGTGCTTACCGAGATGTCTGCATTCGAGCTTAAGGCGTGGCTCGGTCTTTGCCTGTTTGCGTCCTATGCGACCGATATAATAACCGCAACGGATACATTCAGCGTTTTAAAACTACTGGCGATAGTTGTCACCGCCGCAGGACTATTTATGATAGCACGGTCGGAAAGAGAGCATATCAGCTATAAAAAAATAGCTGTGCCGCTGTTCTTCTATCTGCTTTCAAAGTTCGGCTACGGCTTTATTATCACTGCGTCTGCGCCGTACATATCCTCATACTTTGCCCTGCTTTTCGGACTTATCCTGCTTGCCGCCGTGCTTGCGCCTTTCGTTCACCCGATAAGGATGATAAAAGACAAGCCGAAGGGCTGTGCATTTGTAGCGCTGACCAAAATACCGAACGCACTCGGACTTGTGCTTGAAAATGCCGTTATCGCCACAAGTATGACCAACTATTCATTCATACAGCCTATGATAATGGTAGCGCTTTTCTTTATCGGTCTTATCCGTAAGGAAAGCACAAAGCCGCTCAATATCATCGGCAGTATTGTCTGCATAAGCGGAATTGCGGCATTTCAGATTTTCGGGCTTATATAACAGCAAAAGGCTTTCACAAAACGTGAAAGCCTCAGATTGTCGATAAACTGATTATTATTAAAGCAACACAGTGAGATATATCACCAACACCGCCGAAAACATTTTCCGTACCGACAAGGTATTAATAATTTCGTGAGTGTATCAATGCAACTGCACTGACATTGACCCTTCCAAAAACCCACACTATCCCTCTCGCTTTTCGTAGGGGAGGGGCTTGTGTCAAGAGTAACATGGTTTACACTTTGTGCAAGCACATGGTTTACATGTTATCA
>ERZ826764.316-NODE-316-length-71195-cov-5.281937_pt1 | contig 71195 bp, 98 predicted proteins | sample MGYA00519870_ERZ826764 | MGnify/ENA primary metagenome ERZ826764 (study PRJEB31778, sample SAMEA3449239) | human gut metagenome | biome: human gut; feature: human-associated habitat; material: faeces | place: United Kingdom | collected 2010/2012 ... | reverse complement strand
CAGCAGCGGCAAAAGCGCCACACGAAAGTTCTTAAATTGTCTCATGATTTGCGGACACAGTCCGTGGAGTGCTCCAAACTTGGAAAGACATGGATCATCGAAGATGCAAACATTCGGCTGGTTAGAAATTCCACATTTTTTGAACCGAATTTCCATCTGCATTTCCACATGAAATCCCGAAGTGTGTTTCTGATAATATTACTTATCAAAGCAAACATGATATGCTTATTGGGACAGTTCCATAAAAAAACAGGCCAAAGCACCACGGTGCTTCGCCTGTTTTTTAGCCACTTCTCTATTATACGTTGATCTCCGCCTTTACGCCGAGTTCGTCCTGATTCTTCTCCAATACCGGATTTACAACATTTGCAAGGAATGCATCCACCTGTACCGGTGCGCGTCCGACATACTTGGACGGCTCCATGGTTGCCTGCAGCTGCTCTAATGTCAGATTGAATTCCGGGTCTGCCGCAATCAGCTCCAGCAGATTGTTGTCCCTGCCCTCTTCCTTGACATTCTTTCCTGCCTGCATGGACAGCTGGCGGATCTTCTCATGCAGCTCCTGACGGTTGCCACCGTTCTTTACCGCGTCCATCATAATATTTTCCGTTGCCATAAACGGCAGTTCCGCCATCATATGCTTCGTGATAACTTTGTCATAGACCACCAGTCCGTCGACAACATTTAAGCACAGATCCAGGATTCCGTCGATCGCCAGAAATCCCTCCGGAATAGAAAGACGCTTATTGGCGGAATCATCCAATGTGCGCTCAAACCACTGGGTTGCAGAGGTGATCGCCGGATTTAACGCATCGATCATCACATAGCGGGAAAGAGACGCGATACGCTCTGAACGCATCGGATTGCGCTTGTACGCCATCGCTGAGGAACCGATCTGGTTCTTCTCAAACGGCTCTTCCACTTCTTTTAAGTGCTGCAGCAGACGGATATCGTTGGACATCTTGTGTGCACTTGCTGCAATACCGGCAAGAATATTTGCCACTCTGGTATCCACTTTTCTGGAATATGTCTGTCCGGATACGGCATAGCACTCCTTGAATCCCATCTTCGCTGCGATCATCGGATCAATCTTATCGATGGTCTCCTGATCTCCCTCAAACAGCTCCAAAAAACTTGCCTGCGTGCCGGTCGTTCCCTTGGAACCAAGTAGCTTTAAGGTGCCCATCACATATTCCAGATCCTCGAGATCCATCAGAAACTCCTGTGTCCAGAGTGTAGCGCGCTTGCCGACCGTTGTCGGCTGTGCCGGCTGGAAATGCGTAAATGCGAGCGTCGGCAGATTCTTGTAGGTGTCTGCAAACTTTGCCAGTTCCGCAATGACATTGACCAGCTTCTTGTGCACCAGCTTTAACGCCTCGTTCATGATAATAATATCCGTATTGTCGCCCACGTAGCAGGAAGTCGCTCCCAGATGGATGATGCCTGCGGCCTTCGGGCACTGCTGTCCAAACGCGTATACATGGCTCATGACATCATGACGCACCAGTTTTTCGCGCTCTTTTGCCACATCATAATTGATGTCGTACACATGCTCTTTCATCTCGTCAATCTGTTCCTGCGTGATGACCGGCTTTCCGTTCTCGGAAAGTCCCAGCTCCATCTCTGTCTCGGCAAGTGCAATCCACAGCTTTCTCCATGTGGAGAACTTCATATCCTGTGAAAAAATATACTGCATCTCTTTGCTTGCATACCGCTCTGAGAGCGGACTTGAATATCTGTCTGTACTCATTTTTTCTCCTTACCTTTATCCATAGGCTTGCTGCATTTTCTAAAATTCAAGATATCCTGCCACCTGCTGCATTTCCCTTTGCTCCCGGCGCCCCTGCCGCTTGCTGCATTTTCCTCGAATCTAAACTTTTCTGCTGCCTGCCACATTCTTCTATATTTTCAAGAAGCTTTTTACCTCTCGTAGTCTCCCCTGATATCTTCCTTCGGCGGCTCCATCGGGTAAATACCGTTAAAACATCCCTTGCAGATCGGCAGTCCGTCTGCCATCTCACTCAGGCGGTCAATTCCGAGATAACCGAGCGAATCCGCTCCGATGATGTCCCGGATCTCCTCGATCGTGCGGTTGTACGCAATCAGCTGTTCCCGCTCCGGAATGTCCGTACCGAAATAGCACGGCCATAAAAACGGCGGTGAACTGATGCGGACATGCACCTCCGTCGCTCCGGCATCCCGCAGCATTTTTACAATGCGGTCGGATGTGGTTCCGCGCACAATCGAGTCATCGATCATGATAATGCGCTTGCCGTCCACCGCCTCTTTTAAGACATTCAGCTTCACGCGGACGCTGGACTCACGGCTGCTCTGCTTCGGCTTGATAAACGTACGTCCCACATAGCCGTTTTTGACAAAAGCGGTTCCGTACGGGATGCCGGACTGCAGCGAATAACCGAGCGCAGCGGCATTGCCGGACTCCGGCACGCCCACCACAAGATCTGCATCCACCGGCGAACCCATCGCCAGGAACCGTCCTGCCTTGATGCGGGATGCATATACGCTCACGCCGTCGATATGGCTGTCCGGTCTTGCAAAATATATGTACTCGAAAATGCATCTCGCTTCCTGCTCCTTGGGCAGTGCGCGGGACATATCCGAGACAATTCCATTCTCCGGCGTGATCGTCACCGTCTCTCCCGGCAGCACATCACGCACATACTCCGCGCCGATCGTATCGAGCGCGCAGGTCTCCGATGCAAGGATATAGGCATTGTCGCGCTTTCCGATGCAAAGCGGCTTAAAACCATAGGGATCCCTTGCTCCGACCAGCTTTCTCGGGCTCATGACCACAAGGGAATACGCTCCCTTGATCTTGCGACAGGCGCGTCCCACCGCTTCCTCCACCGTGCTGGATTTCAGACGCTCCCTTGCGATATGGTAGGCAATGACCTCAGAGTCAATGGTCGTCTGGAAAATAGCTCCTGTATACTCCAGATCATGTCTGAGTTCCGCCGCATTGATCAGGTTACCGTTGTGCGCGAGAGCCAGGGTTCCCTTGACATAATTGAGCACCAACGGCTGTGCGTTTTCTCTGGTCGACGCACCGGCTGTCGAATAGCGCACATGCCCCACGCCGATATCCCCGTGCATGGGTTCTAAATTCTCCTCAGTGAAAACCTCATTGACCAGTCCCATTCCCTTGTAGGAGGTCACTTTCCCTTTCGGACCGTTCGTCTCGCTGACTGCAATACCGCAGCTCTCCTGTCCGCGGTGCTGCAATGCAAACAGTCCGTAATATATTGTGGATGCCACATCTCCGCCGTCAAAATCGTACATTCCGAAGACGCCGCACTCCTCATGCAGTTCATCCCCCACCGGCTGATTTTTATTGATTCTATTATCGCTCATTGATTTCCCCATCTACGAATCTGATATTCTGTCTTTTTATGCCTGAAACGGCTTTCCGGTAAGAAGCTCAAATGCCTCCTTGTACTTGGCCACGGTCTTCTCTACCACCTCATCCGGCAGAAGCAGATCGTTGTCCGGATTTGCCTTTAACCAGTCTCTGACAAACTGCTTGTCAAAGGAAGGCTGACCTTTTCCGGCTTCATATCCCTCTAACGGCCAGAATCTGGAGCTGTCCGGTGTCAGCATCTCGTCACCCAGAACAACGTTGCCGTTCTCATCCAGACCGAACTCGAATTTGGTATCTGCGATAATGATGCCCTTGCTCAGTGCGTACTCTGCACACTTTTTGTAAAGAGCAATCGTCTTGTCCTTAATCTGTGCCGCGTAATCCGCACCTTTGCCCGGGTAGATCTTCTCCAGCACTTTCACGCTTTCCTCAAAGGAGATGTTCTCATCATGCAGACCAATCTCAGCCTTTGTGCTCGGTGTGTAGATCGGCTCCGGCAGCTTGTCGGACTCTACCAGTCCTTCTGGCAGCTTAATGCCGCATACGGTGCCGTTCTCCTGATAGCTTGCCCAGCCGCTTCCTGTAATATATCCGCGCACGATGCACTCGATCGGAAGCATCTCAAGCTTCCGGCACATCATGCTGTTTCCCTCAAAACGTTCCTGCCGGAAAAATTCCGGCATATCTTTTACGTCCACGGAAATCATGTGGTTCGGCACGATATCTTTGGTGTAATCGAACCAAAACTTCGACATCTGGGTAAGAATTGCGCCCTTCTTTGTGATCTTATTCTTTAAAATATGATCAAAAGCTGAGATTCTGTCTGTGGCTACAATAATCAGACTGTCTCCATTATCATATACCTCACGTACTTTTCCCTCTTTTACCGGCTTAAATTCCTGCATTTCATCCTCTTTTCCGAAGCCTTTCCGGCTTCTTTTGTTGATATTTACAGCTTTACCCACTTCCGCAGACTATTTCTGCACTGTACTTCAAAATTATAATACAGCCGCTTTTGGAAAGTCAATGTTTTTACCCGCTCACACCATTTCTGCGATATAGAAAATCGGGTTCTTTTTATTAGTATTTTTGTACATATTCATTATTTCATTAGCATGACTTATAGGCTTGTTCACACAGCCTAATTCATATTTTGTCTTAAAAAAAATACATGTTTTTTCCTTGACGTACTTTAGTACCAGAGTTATAATAAAACACGTAGATAGGACAAAAGCACTACTTTTGCAATTATCTAATTTCATATAACTCCTCTTTATCTGCCACCAGGGCAGATGTTCCAGAAAACGGTCCCCCCGTTTTCTGAATCCTAACACAAGAAAAGCAGCCCCTCCCCCGGGACTGCTTTTCTCGTTCTATTCTTTATTTTCTGATCAGAAGTGACTTTCCTGTCATCTCTGCCGGCTGCTCCATTCCCATCAGTTCGATTAACGTCGGGATAATATCTGCCAGGCATCCGTTCTCTCTGAGTGTGTAGGACGGATCTGCATTGACCAGAATAAACGGTACCGGATTCGTCGTATGTGCGGTAAACGGTGCACCTGTCTCGTAATCCACCATCTGCTCTGCATTTCCGTGATCTGCACAGATGAACATCTGTCCGTCGACTTCCTTTAACGCCTCCACTGCCTTTCCGACGCAGGTATCTACGGTCTCGATTGCCTTGATGGCTGCCGGAATGATACCGGTATGTCCAACCATATCCGGGTTAGCAAAGTTGATGACAATGACATCATACTTCTCAGAACGGATGGCTGCGCAGAGCTTCTCACACACTTCCGGTGCGCTCATCTCCGGCTGCAGATCGTAGGTAGCCACCTTCGGAGACTTCACAAGGATACGGTCCTCACCAACGTTCGGCTCCTCAACGCCGCCGTTGAAGAAGAATGTGACGTGCGCATACTTCTCTGTCTCGGCGATTCTTGCCTGTGTCATGCCGTGCGCTGCCAGATACTCGCCAAATGTGTTCTTAAGCTCCACTTTCTTGAAAGCAACTTCCTTGTTCGGGATCGTCACATCATACTCGGTAAAGCAGATATATTTCACATTCTTTCTCACGCCTCTGTCAAATCCGTCAAATTCATCGGCACAGAAGGTTCTTGTGATCTCACGTGCGCGATCCGGGCGGAAGTTGAAGAAGATCACGGTATCTTTGTCCTTGATCGTCGCTACCGGCTTGCCGTTCTCGGTAATCGCGGTCGGTACGAAGAACTCATCCGTCACATCCTTTGCGTAGGAAGCTTCCATTGCAGCAACAGCGCTCTCTGCGGTCTCTCCCTCGCCCTTGGTCAGCACATCATATGCCTTCTGCACACGATCCCAGCGGTTATCGCGGTCCATCGCATAATAACGTCCGGAAATCGAAGCAATCTTACCGATGCCCAGTTCCGCCATCTTTGCTTCCAGTGCCTCGATAAATCCCTTACCGGAAGTCGGAGCCGTGTCACGTCCGTCCAGGAAGCAGTGTACGTATACATTCTTTACGCCCTGTCTCTTCGCAAGCTCGAGCAGACCGTACAGATGTGTAATATGGCTGTGTACGCCGCCATCCGAAAGAAGTCCGTATAAATGCAGATCGGAATTGTTCTCCTTCACATTGGCGATACCGTCAAGCAACGCCTGATTGCTGAAAAATTCGCCGTCGTTGATCTCTTTGGTAATACGTGTCAGCTCCTGGTATACAATTCTGCCGGCACCCATATTTAAGTGTCCTACCTCAGAGTTACCCATCTGTCCGTCCGGGAGACCTACTGCCAGTCCGCTGGCATTTCCCTTTACAAACGGATATTCCCTCATCAGTGCGTCGATATTTGGCTTCTTCGCCTGTGCAACGGCATTTCCTTCCGTCTTATCGTTTAATCCGAATCCATCCAGGATCATCAGTACTGTTGGTTTTTTACTCATTGTTCTTCCCTCTCTCTTTATTTTCGGTTGCCAACAATGTCGATGGCATACCCATCATTATCTGTCGTGCCGCGAATCTTCGTCTTGCTTGTATCCGAATCGTACACGATTGCCTGCGCAGGGTAATCCCCCGCTGTTTTATCATAAACATTACCGTCCGCATCCATTCCGATGTCATCGGAAATTGCAGCCAGGTAATGATAAAACCCGTCTTTATCATCCTGCTCTGTCAGAATGCTTGTAACTAGTCCCTTCTGTATACATGGGACATAGGAAAGTGTCACCGCGCCGTACTCTGTGATCGTAATCTTGGCAAGCGTTGTATACAGCGTCCCGGTGGAAAACCAGAAATTTCCGAGACTGTACGCAACCGGCACACCATCGGTAAAACCACATCCCTGCAGCCGGTGCGGATGTCCGCCGATCACCGCGTCTGCGCCTGCCTCCGCATATAGCTCCGCCAGAAGACGCTGGAATTTTTCTTCGTGCAGACTGCCTTCCGTTCCCCAGTGCACTTCCACAATCACATAATCACTTGTGGCGTCCGCTTCCCGGATCACCTCCAGAAATGCGGCAGGATTCAAGGTTTTTAATACTCCCGGTTCCATCTCCGTCGCCTCTTTTGTATACTTGGTCGCCCGCTCAATCTGTGTGGCGGAAACAATGGCAATCTTTCTGCCTCCAATCACAAAAGAGAGGATCTTGGATGCCTCTTTTCGATTCTCGCCCGCCCCCGTATAGGGGATGTCCGCTTTCCGCAGACAGTCTAAGGTCGACAGCAGTCCTTCTTCCCCGTAATCATACACATGATTGTTGGCAAGCGTCACAGCATCCGTTCCAAAAACAGAGAGGAGTTCTACATCCCCCGGATCTGCCCGAAAGGTATATGCCTTCCCGGGAACCGCCTCCACGCTCCCGCTCTCTGCGTAGGTGAACTCATTGTTCATCACCATCACATCCACGTTCTGCATCTCCGAGAGCAAATCCTCCGAAAAGCAGTCATAGATGCCATTCGTCTGCCGGTTCATATACTCCATCGTATACCAGTCGTCGGCAAAATTGATGTCGCCCGCAAAGCCGAGCACGATCTTTCCATCCTCTCCGGCCTCTTTCCAGTATACATTTTGCAGCCGGTACTGCTGAAAACCACTGTCCCTGCAATACATCAACCACAGTACATGGATGGAGCTGCCGGTAATGTCATACCAGACTTCCGGATCCTCCGTTCCATCCAGAACGGCGCTCGCGATCCGCACCACCGTCTCATCTCCGTATCTGGCAGCCAGCCACATCAAAAACGAATCATCAACTGCATATCCTGCGATAAATTTCTTCGTCGCACCTTGTAATATCACTGCAAATGCGTCTGTCAGGTCCATTCTCCGTGTTGCGCTCTCTGTCATCTGCGTACGTTTTGTATCTCCGGCATTCCAGGTCGTCTGTTGTGCCGGAATATTCTGTCCTCCCGCAAAAATATCTCCCAGAAGTACAGCCGCCACGGTTACTACAAGTGCATTTCTTTTTCCCTTGCACTTTTTGGGCATACATTTTCTCCGCTGTCACTCAAAATTCTCTTATATTACCACTTACAAATTTTCACGAAAACCCGTCTCTCTCCGCCTGTTACCGCAGAGAGAAGCGGGTCCCCGTTCCAGGATCGTACCGCTCCGCAGCGATCCTGATTCCCTGTAATTTTAAACTATTACTTATAGTTTACAATCTTTCCAAAGTCAGCCTTTAAGGATGCGCCGCCTACAAGACCGCCATCGATATCCGGCTGTGCGAACAGTTCTGCCGCATTTCCTGCATTGACAGATCCGCCGTACTGGATACGAACCTTCTCAGCTGTATCGGTATCATATACCTCAGCGATGCAGTCACGGATTGCCTTGCAGACTTCCTGTGCCTGTGCGGTTGTTGCTGTCTTGCCGGTTCCGATTGCCCAGATCGGCTCATATGCAATTACCATGGAAGCAACCTGCTCTGCGGTAATATCCTTTAAGTCCGATTTGATCTGAAGACGGATCCAGTCAAGAGTAACGCCCATCTCTCTCTGCTCTAATGTCTCTCCGCAGCAGAGGATCGGGGTCAGATTGTGCTCGAATGCTTTCTTAACTTTCTTGTTCAGCATGCAGTCGCACTCTTTGAAGTAGTCACGTCTCTCGGAATGACCGATGATAACATACTTCACGCCTGCGTCTACCAGCATCTCCGGAGAGATCTCTCCTGTGTAAGCACCTTTCTCCTCGTAGTACATATTCTCTGCACCGACTGCGACGTTGGTGCCTTTGACTGCCTCTACAACCGGTACGATATCGATTGCCGGAACACAGTATACAACCTCAACATCATCACTTACTACAAGCGGCTTTAACTCTTCTACTAACTTTACTGCCTGGCTTGGAGTCATGTTCATCTTCCAGTTGCCGGCTACAATTTTCTTTCTTGCCATTTTAAAATCCTCTTTCCCTTAAGAATGATCCCATTTATGTATCTGCTGCCACGACGTTTTGTACCGTCACGACAGCAGGATTTTGTTATTTATTTGTCGTCTGCTGCTACAACACCCGGAAGTTCCTTACCCTCTAAGAACTCTAAGGATGCGCCGCCACCTGTGGAAATATGGCTCATCTTGTCTGCAAAACCAAGCTGGTTTACTGCTGCTGCGGAATCACCGCCGCCGATGATTGTGGTAGCGTCTGTCTCAGCCAGTGCCTTTGCTACAGCGATCGTACCTTTTGCAAGTGTCGGATTCTCGAATACACCCATCGGTCCGTTCCATACAACGGTCTTTGCTGTCTTAACAGCCTCTGCATATAACTCAGCCGTCTTCGGTCCGATATCACAGCCCTCTCTGTCAGCCGGCATATTCTTAACGTCGCAAACCTCAACCTCAACCGGAGCGTCGATCGGGTTCGGGAAATCAGCGATAGTCACTGCATCTACTGGAAGTAACAGCTTCTTTCCAAGCTTCTCAGCCTTTGCCATCATCTCCTTGCAGTAGTCGATCTTGCTGTCGTCCACTAAGGATTTACCGATCTCGTAACCCTGTGCCTTTAAGAAGGTGTAAGCCATACCGCCACCGATGATCAAGGTATCACACTTCTCAAGCAGGTTGGAGATAACGTTTAACTTGTCTGCAACTTTTGCACCGCCAAGGATTGCAACAAACGGTCTTACCGGATTCTCAACTGCATTGCCAAGGAATGCAATCTCTTTCTCCATCAGGTAGCCGACAACGTTGGAGCCGCCCTTTGCGCTGATGAACTTTGTCACGCCTGCTACGGAAGCATGTGCTCTGTGGGAAGAACCGAATGCGTCGCATACATAATCATCTGCAAGATCTGCTAACTCTTTGCTGAACTGCTCGCCGTTCTTGGTCTCTTCCTCGCCACGGAAACGTGTATTCTGAAGTAATACAACATCTCCCTCTTTCATAGCCTCTACCGCCTTGGTAGCCGCCTCTCCGGTTACGTTGTAGTCAGATACAAATACAACTTCCTTGCCAAGCTTCTCGGAAAGTCTCTTTGCAACCGGTGCTAAGGACTCGCCCTCGTTTGGTCCGTTCTTTACTTTTCCAAGATGGGAGCAGAGGATGACCTTGCCGCCATCGTTGATCAGCTTCTGGATCGTCGGAAGTGCAGCCACGATACGTGTCTCATCTGTAATCTCGCCATTCTTGAGCGGTACGTTGAAATCGCATCTTACGAGCACTCTCTTGCCTTTTACATTGATATCATCTACGGATTTTTTGTTTAATGACATATGTCATGTCCCCCTTTAATATGCAAAATGTCAAAAAAGGACCCGGTCCATAAAAGACCGGACCCCTTTCTGAGTCTATCACGTGATTGTCCGAGAACAATCTCTTTCTCTCAATTATGCTAACTCGGAGAAGTATTTGATGGTTCTTACCATCTGAGATGTGTAGGAGTTCTCGTTGTCATACCATGAAACAACCTGAACCTCATACTGATCATCAGATACCTGATTTACCATGGTCTGAGTTGCATCGAATAATGAACCAAATCTCATACCAACGATATCAGAAGATACGATCTCATCCTCGTTGTAACCGAAGGACTCGTTTGCTGCTGCCTTCATAGCTGCGTTGATGTCTTCCTTTGTAACGCCGGCTTTCTTAACAACTGCTGTTAAGATTGTGGTAGAACCTGTCGGGGTCGGTACACGCTGTGCAGAACCGATCAGTTTGCCGTTTAACTCCGGAATAACAAGACCGATTGCCTTTGCAGCACCTGTGCTGTTCGGAACGATGTTGACTGCTGCTGCACGGGATCTTCTTAAGTCACCCTTTCTCTGCGGTCCGTCAAGAGTCATCTGATCTCCTGTATAAGCATGGATGGTTACCATGATACCGGACTGGATCGGAGCGTATTTGTTAAGAGCATCTGCCATCGGTGCCAAGCAGTTTGTTGTACAGGAAGCTGCGGAAATGATGGTATCAGAAGCCTTTAATGTCTTGTGGTTGGTGTTGTATACGATAGTAGGAAGGTCATTTCCTGCTGGAGCAGAGATAACAACTTTTCTAGCGCCTGCGTTGATATGAGCCTGAGCCTTCTCCTTGGATGTGTAGAAACCGGAGCACTCTAATACAACGTCTACTTTTAACTCTCCCCATGGGCAGTTATTTGCATCCGGGAATGCGTAGATCTTGATCTCCTTGCCGCATACGATGATGGAATCGTCTGTAAAAGATACCTCATCTGCATGCTCGTACTTACCCTGAGATGAGTCATACTTTAACAGGTGTGCTAACATCTTCGGGCTTGTCAGATCGTTGATTGCTACTACTTCATATCCTTCTGCTCCAAACATCTGTCTGAAAGCAAGACGACCGATACGGCCAAAACCATTGATTGCTACTCTTACTGCCATTTTTAATTCCTCCTAGAATTTGTAAATGTAATCGCCGGGCATAAATCCCCTGGAACCGGCAAGCACAAGGTACTTATGCTTATTGGCTCCGTGCTTCCTATATTCTAACCAATTTCCATAGAAAGTTCAAGCCTTTTTCTCCACTTTATTGCCACTTTGTTAAATTTTTCACTATATCATAGGTTTTTTTTCCCTTTTCCGGAAAAATATACAAAATCTGAAAATACACCGGAAAATCTGCTGACGCTGCACGCCCGCTGTGTTATACTTTTTTCTGGTAACCTGTAAACATACCAAAGAGGAGTTTTCTTATGTCAAAACTTATTTTTTTACTGATTTTGTTTGTTTTTGTTCTTATATTATCCGCGACGCCGCTGTTTCGCAAAAGCCGCAGCCAGCGGGAATATGAGAGTTCCGGCATGCAGCTGCTTGCCACTTCCCGCGGCAGGGTCCTGCTGCTCCCTGCCCTGGGCTGTCTCTGCGCGTGTATCGTCACATTTTTTATGGTGCTTATGTATCAGGACATCGGTTTTGAGGCATCGGATATAGGCTCTCTGCTCTCATGCATCGGCATCACCATCCTGTTAGTTGTCGTCTGCTTTCTCGGCGGTTACGCCATGCAGGCACGTCATGTTCTATATAATGAAGAAATCCTTCTGATCGGGAAACCGTTCCGCCCCTACCAGACCATTCACTGGTATGAAATCTCTGAGATGCGGATCAAAAATCAGGACTTTTTTGATCTGTATGACAGAAACGGCCGCCGCTGCGTCAGCGCAAATGCGAATCTGGAAGGCTACCGGCAATTTTATCAGGCATCGTTACGGTTCACCCGTCCCGAATACACCGCAAAGCAAAAAAGCACCCCGTACGACAATCCGGTGTCTGCGGCATCCGGCTGCGGAACACTGCGCTACCGGACCGGCGAATATTACGCGCTCCTCATCCTCTATGCGGTTGTCATGTTTCTGTTTTTCGGCTTGACCGTTTTTTCCGGGGAAAGCATTTCGGGAACGCTGCAGATCATCCGCGAAGAAAAGCTCTACGGCGCCCTTTTCTTTCCGGTCGCGTTTGTCGGCACCGTTCTGGCACTGTTTTATGTCAGTCTGCAGAAAATCACCTACGACCGCGAAAAAATTGTTATTTCCCGTTTCCCCCGCCGGACACAAACCCTGCTGCGCCGGGATATCCGCCAGCTTGAATGTACCTCCGGCAGTCAGGGGCTCCGGACGCTTACCCTGCACACAGATAACCGCAGATATGTGATCCGCGAGAAACAGTTCCGCGTAGGGTTCCCGGAATTTTTCAACGAACTGATCCATTAAACTCACACAGAAAGGAAGATCTCTATGTTATGGGATACACATATGCACAGCCAATATTCCGGTGACAGCGACGCCCCGCAGGAGGACATGATCCGCGCTGCAATCAGGGCAAAGCTCCCCGGCATCTGTTTTACGGATCATCTGGACATCGACTATCCGGACAACCCGGAAGCGTTCCTGTTAGACCTGCCGAACTACACGTCATCCGTTTTCGCCATGCAGGAACAGTACCGGGATCAGATCAGCGTGCGCTACGGCATCGAGCTGGGGCTCCAGCCGCATCTGGCAGCGCTGCATGCCGATATTCTCTCGCAGTATGACTTCGACTTTGTCATCGGTTCCTCCCATGTGGTACACGGCTATGATCCGTATTTTCCGCCATTCTGGAAGACGCACACCGAGGAGGAAGGATACCGCGAATACTTTGAGTCCATCCTGGAAAACATCCGGGCATTTGATGACTTTGACGTCTACGGTCACATCGACTATGTCGTGCGCTACGGTCCGACGCGCAACGAGAATTATACCTACGCCAGATACAGCGACGTGATCGACGAGATTCTAAGACTTCTGATTGAAAAAGGGAAAGGCATCGAGATCAATACCGGCGGCTTCAAATACGGACTGGGACATCCGAACCCCTGCGAGGAGATCCTCGCGCGCTACCGTGAGCTTGGCGGTGAGATCATCACGGTCGGCGCGGACGCCCATGCCCCGGAACATGTCGGCTTTGCCTTTGAGAAAGTGCCTCAGATTTTAAAGGACGCCGGTTTTATTTACTACACGGTCTTCCGGAAACGCAAGCCGGAATTCATAAAAATTGAGGACTGACCGCCGCATCCGGCGCTCCAGTCCTCATTCTCACTGACATTTTATACGTTGATGTCCTGTTTTTATTTACGCATCTCTTCTGCGGCGCGCTCTATGTAAAAATCAAGCAGTTCATAGATCCAGTCTTTCAGATTGGAAAACACAAATCCCGTACGCCCGGCGCGCTCTGTATTGATGCTGTAGCCGGGCGTCCCATTATATGGCGCCGGATCGCCGGTCTCATCAAGAAACGCCTCTTTTCCGGTGCGTCTGTACACGTAAGTCAGGATCTCCCGCGGCGAGATGGTCCCGCGGCTCGCTCCGTTGACGGCACCCTGGATCTCATCCCCGCCGAGATGCGCCAGAAGGCGCCCCGCATCGTCCACGCTGATAAAGCTCATCTGTGCGTCCATATTATCAATATACATCGGTTTCTGCCGCACCACATGTTCCACATAAAAGTACAGCCGGTCCGTGTAGTCATCCCTGCCGATGACGTAGGGGAATCTCACAAAAGCCGCATTTTTCATCGGATACTGCTGCACGAGCGCACATTCCGCACTTTTCTTCAATACGTCATACGATCCGCTGTAATCCGTATACCAGACCAGTCTGTCATGTTCCGGCTCATAGTCCGTCTCCACGGTCTGAAAATGCAGATCATACACGGATGCCGAGGACACCATCACATACCTTCTGCAGGGCACCGCCTCCAGCACGGTGCGCACATCCCCCGCACAGTAAGCCAGATCGTCGTAGAAAACGTCATAATATTTATGGGCAAACACCTGCTCCATCTGCCGGGCATCCGTCCGGTCGACGATCAGACGTCTGACTCTGTCTCCAAAATCATCCGGCGTCCGGCCGCGTGTTGCGATCGTCACCTCATGTCCCCGGTGCAAAAGTTCCCACACCAGATGTTTTCCGAAAAATCCCGTTCCGCCCAGCACTAAAATATTCATACGTTTCTCCATCTTTCTTCTTCCCGTTTTCCGTTCCCTTTCACACTATTATACTCATTTTGCGTTGTTTTATCAACAATCCCCCAAGAACCGAACGGCAAAAGACCCCGCAGAAAGGTTTTTCTCCTCGCTGCAGGGTCTCTTTTACTTCCCGTTATTTTTTCTTTTACTTAAAATATTCCACGCCGGACTCAAACAGTCTCAAATCCTGCTCACCGTAAATATTCATCGCCACACTCCGGTCACGACGCTCCGAATGTGCCATCTTGCCGAGCACTCTTCCGTCCGGGCTTGTGATTCCCTCGATTGCCATGTAGGAGCCGTTGACATTCCACTCTTCATCCATGGTCGGAACACCCGCCTCGTTGACATACTGTGTTGCCACCTGACCGTTTGCAAACAGCTTCTCCAGCCATTCCTTCGGAGCGACAAAACGTCCCTCGCCGTGGGAAGCCGGATTGCAATATACCTCGCCGGTCTTTGCCTGTGCCAGCCACGGGGACTTGTTCGTCACAACCTTCGTGTATACCATCTTGCTGATATGACGGCCGATCGTATTGTAGGTTAATGTCGGCGAATCTGCAGTCTGCGGACGGATCTCACCATACGGTACCAGTCCCAGCTTAATCAGTGCCTGGAAACCGTTGCAGATGCCGAGTGCCAGTCCGTCGCGCTCGTTTAAAAGCTTCATGACCGCCTCTGTCATCTTCGCATTGCGGAACGCCGTCGCAAAGAACTTCGCGGAGCCCTCCGGCTCATCTCCCGCGGAAAATCCGCCCGGGAACATGATAATCTGTGCCTGATCGATCGCCTTTGTGAACTCCTCAACCGAATCGCGGATGTCCTCTGCATTCAGGTTCTTGAATACCTTTACGATCGTGTCCGCACCTGCGCGCTCAAATGCTCTCGCACTGTCGTACTCGCAGTTCGTTCCCGGAAATACCGGTATAAACACGGTCGGTTTTGCCACCTTGTGTTTGCAGACATAGATACTGTCTGCCTGATAGATGCCGGTGTCAAGTTCGTCCTTATTATCTGTTACGCGGGTCGGGAATACTTTCTCCAGCGTGCCGCTCCATGCCGCGATCGCCTCGTCGAGTGCAAGCTTCATGCCGCCGTAGCAGAAGCTCTGTTCCTCATTTACCCAGCCGACAAGCTCCTCATTTCCGGAAAGTCCCGCTGCCTTTAATGCCTCCTTGACAATACCAACCTTCTCCACCGGAACCTCCGCCACGATATTACCAAATCCCGGGGCAAACAGTGTCTCTTCCGACACTTCCTTCTCAATCGTCACACCAAGCTTATTGCCAAATGCCATCTTGCTGACTGCCGCCGCAAGTCCTTTTCCATCCAGCGCATAGGCGGATACGACCGCACCCTTTCCGATCAGCTCATGCAGCACCGCATAGAGCTTCATTACCTGCGCATAGACCGGAAGATCATAAGAATCCTTCTCGATGGAGAAAAGTACCAGCTGATTTCCCACTGCCTTAAGCTCCGGCGTGATGATGTCGCCCTCTTTTGCTACATCCACGGCAAAGGATACCAGTGTCGGCGGTACGTCGATCTCGTTGAAGCTTCCGGACATAGAATCCTTTCCTCCGATGGACGGCAGCCCGAAGCCGATCTGTGCATTGTACGCGCCAAGCAGTGCGGCAAACGGCTGGCTCCAGCGCTTCGGCTCCTCGCTCATTCTGCGGAAATACTCCTGGAAGGTAAAGCGCACCTTGCTGTAATCGCCGCCGGCAGCCACGATTCTCGACAGAGACTCAAGCACTGCATAGACCGCACCGTGATACGGGCTCCAGGAAGACAGATACGGATCGAAACCGTACGCCATCATCGTGACCGCATCGGATTTGCCGGTCATCACCGGAATCTTTGCCACCATGGACTGTGTCTCGGTCAGCTGATATTTCCCGCCGAACGGCATGTATACGCTTCCCGCTCCGATGGAACCGTCGAACATCTCCACCAGTCCCTTCTGAGAACACACATTCAAGTCAGCAAGTTCTGCAAGCCATGCTTTCTTCATATCGCCTGCTGCTAACGCCTCGGAAACTGCCGGTGTATCGATCTTATTCAGATAATTTTTCTTCGGGTCTGGCATATCCACTGCCACATTGGTCTCCTGATGTGCACCGTTGGTATCCAGGAATGCACGGGATAAGTTTACGACTTCCTTTCCTCTCCACATAAGCACCAGCCGCGGCTCCTCGGTCACAACCGCAACCTCGACAGCTTCCAGATTCTCCTCCTTTGCAAATGCAAGGAACTTCTGTACATCCTCCGGCGCCACTACGACCGCCATACGTTCCTGGGACTCTGAGATTGCAAGTTCGGTTCCATCAAGTCCCGCATATTTCTTCGGCACCTTATCCAGCTGCACGCGCAGTCCGTCTGCCAGCTCTCCGATGGCAACCGATACACCGCCTGCACCGAAGTCATTACACTTCTTAATAATATGCGCCACTTCCTCGCGGCGGAATAATCTCTGGATCTTGCGCTCTGTCGGCGGGTTACCCTTCTGCACCTCTGCACCGCAGACTGCGGTGGACTCTGTGTTATGTGCCTTGGAAGAACCTGTCGCACCACCGATGCCGTCACGACCGGTACGGCCGCCAAGCAGAATGATGATATCTCCCGGATCGGAGGTCAGTCTCTGCACCGCACGTCTCGGAGCCGCACCGAGCACTGCACCGATCTCCATGCGCTTCGCCACATAATTCGGATGGTATACCTCCTTGACATAACCGGTTGCCAGACCGATCTGGTTACCATAAGAACTGTAACCGTGTGCCGCCTCGCGCACCAGCTTCTTCTGCGGAAGCTTGCCCGGGATCGTGTCTTTCACGGAAACCGTCGGATCTGCCGCACCGGTCACACGCATTGCCTGATAGACATAAGTACGTCCGGAAAGCGGGTCACGGATCGCACCGCCCAGACAGGTTGCAGCACCACCGAACGGCTCAATCTCTGTCGGGTGGTTATGTGTCTCGTTCTTAAAGTTTACAAGCCACTCCTCGGTCACGCCGTCCACCTCGATCGGAACGACAATCGAGCAGGCATTGATCTCATCGGATTCCTCCTGATCCATCAGCTTGCCTTCCTTTTTGAGGCGCTTCATCGCCATTAAGGCAATGTCCATCAGGCACACGAATTTGTCTGAACGTCCTGCGTAAAGATTCTTATGGGTGGCAAGGTAATCCTGATAGGTCTCTTCCATCGGCGCACGGTAATAGCCGTCGTCAAAGCTTACGTCCTTAAGTTCTGTGGAAAACGTCGTATGACGGCAGTGATCAGACCAGTATGTGTCCAATACGCGGATCTCCGTCATGGACGGATCGCGCTTCTCCTCATTCTTAAAATAATTCTGAATATGTAAAAAGTCCTTGAATGTCATCGCCAGACCGAGGGAATCATAAAGTTCCTTCAGTTCTGCCTCAGACATCGCAGAAAATCCGTCAAAAATCTTTACATCCTCTGGCTCCGGGAATGTCTGCACCAGCGTCTGCGGCTTCTCAAGACCGGTCTCCCTGGAATCAACCGGGTTGATGCAGTGCTTTTTGATCGCCTCAAACTCTGTATCGCTGATCTCTCCCTCGATCACATAGGTCACAGCCGTGCGGATCAGCGGCTCCTCGTTCTCATTTAACAGCTTCACGCACTGCTCGGCGGAGTCCGCTCTCTGGTCAAACTGTCCCGGCAGGAATTCTACGGAAAAAGTTCTCGCGCCATTTAACTCAAAAGTTTCCTCGTACACATCGTCCACCGGCGGCTCGGAAAAAACGGTAACCAGAGCCTTGCGGTAGGTTTCCTCCGATACATGCTCCATATCGTAACGGATCAGTTCACGCACTCCCTTCACGTCACTGATACCGAGATAATTTCTGATCTCTGCTTCCAGCTCTCTTGCTCTGACAGCAAATGCCGGTTTTTTCTCCACATATACGCGTCTTACGTTGCTCATATTTTCCCTCCATCTGCGCACGCCATCGGCGAAACTACTGATCGTTTGTATTTCTATCTTATCCTACTTTCTATATGAAGTATAGCATATGCGAACAAATAAGCATAATTAATATATTTAATCTCTTCTATTATTATGGTTAATATATCACATAAGATTTATTTGACAGTTTTATAAGCAGGTCTTATAATTATAGTTAACACGCTACAGAACGGTTCGGAGCAGCGCTCCGACAGAAACGAGGAACCATGGATATCAATTACGAATTGTATAAAGTTTTCTATTATGTTGCAACCTCCCTCAGCTTTTCCGAGGCGAGCAAGCAGCTCTATATCTCCCAATCCGCCGTCAGCCAGTCAATCAAGACGCTGGAGAAAAAGCTGGAGCAGCCACTTTTTATCCGGAGTACCAAAAAAGTACAGCTGACTCCGGCAGGAAAGATTCTGCTCAAGCATATTGAACCTGCCATGAATTTAATCCGGCGCGGTGAGAGCCAGCTGTTAGATTCCGGCAGCCTCGGTCTGGGGCAGCTCCACATCGGCGCGAGCGACACCATCTGCCGCTATTTTCTCGTGCCGTATTTAAAGCAGTTCCACAAGAAGTTCCCGAATGTCCCGATCAAGGTGACAAACTCAACCTCCCTCAGCTGTGTGGAGCTGTTGGAACAGGGAAAAGTCGATCTGATTGTGACCAATTTTCCCAACTCTAATTTAAACCAGTCCTACATCCGCAAGACTGTGTGCAGCTTTCACGACGTCTTTATCGCCAACCCTGCCTATTTTAATCTGAAGCAGCAGGAGATTGCCTTAGAGGATCTGCAGCAGTACCCGATCCTGATGCTCGACCGCAAGAGCACCACCAGCGAATTTTTGCATAACCTCTTTCTGCAGCACCAGCTTGAACTGATGCCGCAGATCGAGCTGAGCAGCAACGATCTTCTGATTGATCTGGCACGTATCGGCCTGGGAATCGCGTTTATCCCGGATTACTGCCTAAACCGCGAGTCCAAAGAGCTCTTTATCGTAAAGATCAAGGAAAAGCTCCCGGCACGCCAGATGGTCACCGCAGTCAACCCGACGCTTCCAATCGCGCAGTCCACGGAAGAATTCTTAAAACTCCTGCCGTCTCTCCCAGAACTCGGCTAACATCTGCTCCACTTCATTTACATTACATATCCGGCGCTGTTCCCATTCTCTTGGGAACAGCCCTCTGTAATCACTCTTTAAAAACCGCTCGTCCAACAGTTCAATCACTCCCACATCCTCTGTCGTCCGTATCACGCGCCCGGCTGCCTGCAATACCTTGTTCATTCCCGGAAAGCGGTACGCATAGTCAAAGCCCGCCCCCGCTCTCTCATCATAATAACGCATTAAAATCTCGCGCTCATTGCTGATCTGCGGCAATCCGGTTCCCACGATCACCGCCCCGATGAGCTGTTCTTTTTTCAGATCAATCCCCTCTCCGAAAATACCTCCGAGCACACAGAACGCCACCAGTGAACCGCCTCGCCGTTTCGATGCCTCACCGGAAAATGCCTGTAAGAAAGCCTCGCGCTCCGCCTCACGCATCCCGGTCTGCTGCATCATGCACCAAAGACACGGCTCTGCGTCTCCGGGATTTTCCGCATCATTGGGATGCTCCGCAATTTCTGCCTCTTCGGGATGCTCCGCAATCTCTGCCTCTTCGGGATGCTCCACAATCTCTGCATTCTCTGCTCCTTCCGGAAAATACTCCTGCGGACGCATTTCATCCGTCTCCCCGCCCTCTAAAAACACATCGTAGACTTCCTGCATCATCCGGTAGGACGGAAAGAACACCATATAGTTTCCCTGCTTCGCGCGCGCTGTTTTTTCTATATATAATGCAATCCGCTCATACTCTGCCCTGCCGCGCCTCGTGTACTTGCTGCTGACGTCATTTCCAAACAGCAGCAGGCGCTGTTCCTCGGAAAACGCCGTCTGCGCGTAGACCGCATAATTATCCCTGCGGGTGGACAGCAGGCTTTTATAATACTGGATCGGAAGCAGTGTCGCCGAGAAAAAGATCGTCGCATTTCCCTTGTCTATGCGCTCCTGCAGATTGAGGGAGGGATCCACACAGTAAAACTTCAGCTTGAAGCGCCCGTCCTCCTCATGCTCTGAATACACGACATAATGCTCGTCGACCAGCTCGTAGATATTCATGAAATTGCGCAGGTTTAAGTAAAATTCATTTACTTCCCTGCGCTCCGGGAAATCGGGACTTTTCTGCAGATACTCATCCAGATCTGCCGCAAGGCGCGTCAGTGCAAAGATCAGCGTACCGATATTTTCATATACGACATAGTTTTCGCACTCACGCTTGTACCCCAGGAGGATGCGGTTGCATTTTTCCAGATGCCGGATCACACGTTCCGCACGTCTGTCATGCTTTTCCTGATAGGGTTTCAACAGCTTTTTAGCTGCCAGAAAATCCTCCTTATAGATCGATGCGCTGTACATTTCCCGACTCCGCTCCACAAGATTGTGCGCCTCATCCACCAGAAAAATGTAGTCCCCGCGCGTTCCTTCCGCAAAAAAACGCTTCAGATAAACATTCGGGTCAAAGACATAATTGTAATCCCCTATGATATCATCCGCCCAGGTTGCCGTATCCAGCGACATCTCAAACGGGCAGACCCGGTACTCCCGCGCCTGCTCTAAGATCACTTCCCTGGTAAAAACATCCTCCTTCTGCAACAGATTGTACACCGCATCGTTCACGCGGTCGTAGTGTCCTTTCGCGTAGGGACAGTGTACAGGATTGCAGTCCATCTCCTCGCACAGGCACAGCTTTTCCTTCGCCGTCAGCTGGATGATCTTCGCCTGATACCCCCTGGTGCGCAAAAGTTCAAATGCTTCCTTTGCCACCGTGCCCGTGATCGTCTTCGCCGTCAGATAAAAAATCTTGTCCCCGAGTCCCTCGCCGACCGCCTTCACCGCCGGAAAGACCGTCGAAATGGTCTTCCCGACGCCTGTGGGTGCCTGGATAAACAGATTCTTCCGGCGCGCAATCGTGCGGTATACGTCCGACGCCAGTTCTTTCTGTCCTTTCCGGTATGCATAGGGAAACTCCAGCTTTTTGATGGAAGCCTGCCGCAGATTCTGCCAGGCGAACTGAAAATCCGCCCACTTTTTATATTCGTCCGTTAGCCGGGTAAACCACTCCGCCAGCTCCGCAAACGAAAATGTTTCCCTAAAATATTTCAGATTCCCCAGAAACGCCGTCTTTGTCAGTTCGATTGTATCCAGATTGCAGTAGGTCAGCTGCACGGAGATCTCTGCAAGATCATGCTGCAAGGCATAGATATAGGCATAACACATCGCCTGCGCGCGATGCACGCCCACGGGTTCATCCAGCGCATCCAGATTCATGTAGATCCCCTTGATCTCATCAATCGTCACATGCATGTCTTCCTCCACCGTAAGATGGTTGAAGTTATCCGAAAAATCAAGCTGTCTCTCCCCGTCGCACGTAATCTCGATTCCGTCCGCCCGTCCCTCGATGGCAAGCGTGTAATCTCCCTCGCTAAGTTCGATCTTAAGCGGCACCTCCGCATGGTAATTCGCGCCTTTGCTCTTCTGAATGCGCTTATGGATACGGCTGCCCTCCCACATGGCCTCCGGGGACGCAGTTCTCCCGTGGCGGTTATCAATGTCTCCCTCCCGCAGAATGAACTCCACCAGATTCCGCACCGAGATCTTTATGATTTTCTTTTCGTCTTTTTCCTGTTGTGCATCCATACGGCAGCGCTCCCTACTTTCCGGTTTCTTATCATACAGTGTAACACAAAAACAGGGCTGCTGCACGAAGAGGTTTCTCTCCGGCAGCAGCCCTGTCTCCGTCTGTCTGACTAGCAGACTGCATATTTCTGTACCGTATTCTCAAACCCGGTGTTCTGTCCGCCGTATTTTACGGTCAGATCCTTGCTGAGTCCAAGATACAGCATTCCGAGCAGTGATTTTGCATCAATCACAGCTCTGTTATAACAAACATCGATATCAAAATCACATTTTCCGGCAGCTCTCACAAACTCCTTTACTTCCTCCGTGTCAGACAATCTGATTTTTCTCTCTATCATATTATTCATCCTTTCCTACTATAAACCAAACGTGTTTCTCTGATTTCCGCGCAATTATTGCATAATTTTTTTTCTTTGTCAAATTTGACGCAACCGGTAAACCACTTGAAAGTACGGGCAATCTGCTCATTTCTGTGCCCGATTTTTGCCGTTTTTTGCAATCTCTTTTTGCGATTTTCTCTCAAAAAGCAAACTGCATAATTATTCTTGTGCACACTTTCTCATTTCCTGCAAAGGTACGTTTCGTTTTTGTAATATTTTCACATATTTTTTCCCCAGAGAAAACTATTTTTCATCTCTCAGTTTCCTAAGATTCTGCTTGAGCGCCTCCACGGCGCGGTCGATCTCTTCCCTTGTCGTCTCTCCCGACAACGTCATACGCACGGTCCCCGGTGCGTATTCGTCCGGCACGCCCAACGCCCCGATTACATAGGAGACCCGCTCCTCCCCGGTGTTGCAGGCGGAGCCGCCCGAGGCGCAGATTCCGTCCTCATACAGCAGAATGAGAAGTGATGCACCGTCCACGCCGGAAAAGCTCACATTCACATTTCCCGGCAGGCGGTTCGTGGGATGCCCGTTCAGGCGGACCCCCTTGATCTCATGCATGATCTTTTCAATCAGATAATTGCGTAGCATCATCTCCCTGCGGATTCTTCTGCGCATATTACAGAATGCCAGTTCCACCGCCTTCCCCATCCCGACGATCCCTGGTACATTCTCCGTTCCCGCACGTTTTCCACGCTCCTGGCTGCCGCCGTGGATAAAGGACGGCATCGTAACCCCGTCCCGCACATACAAAAATCCCACGCCTTTCGGTCCGTGAAATTTGTGTGCACTCGCGCTAAGCAGATCGATGTGGTACTGCTGCATGGAGATCGGAATCTGTGCATATGCCTGCACCGCATCCGTATGAAACAGAATCTGATGGTCTCTTGCGAACCTTCCGATCTGCATGACCGGTTCGATCGTTCCGACCTCATTGTTTCCAAACATGACCGAGATCAGGATCGTATCCTCCCGGACAGCTTGCTCTAACTGTTCCAGCGAGATCATTCCGTTTTGATCGACATCCAGATAAGTCACCTCGTAGCCCTGCTCCTCGAGATAATGGCAGGAGTTTAGGACCGCGTGATGTTCAATCCTGCTGGTAATGATATGACGACCGTATTTTCCATACGCTTCCGCCACCCCCTTAACTGCCCAGTTATCCGCCTCCGATCCGCCCGATGTAAAATAGATTTCCGACGGTCTGGCATCCAGTGATGCTGCAATCACCTCTCTCGCATGGGCAATCGCCGCCTGCGCTTCCTCCCCGTAACCGTAAGCCGTTGACGCATTGCCAAACTTTTCCACCAGATAAGGCTGCATAGCGGCTTCGGCCTCCTCCGCCATCCGCGTCGTTGCAGCATTATCCAGATAGACCACACCTGCTTTATATTCCTGATCGCACATTTTTCCCCCACACCTTACATATAATAAAAAGATTCCAATTCCCGGAGACACACTTGCCAGACATTCATTTTCCCAGGAATTCCGTTTCTGGAAATTCTCTGAAAAATTCCCTGATCACCGGCACACTGCTGCTCACACTCGCCGGTGTGCTCACACGGATTATCGGCTTCTTCTATAGAATATTCCTCTCAAGGCTGATTGGTGCAGAAGGTCTTGGGATCTACCAGCTGCTGTCCCCGGTGATGGCACTCGGTTTCGCCGTCACCGCCGCCGGAATTCAGACTGCGATCTCACGCTTCGTCTCCTCCGAGCTTGCGCAGAACAATCCCGCGGGTGCGAGGCTCTATTTTCGGATCGGTCTGTTTCTTTCACTGCTTTTATCTGCCGCGACCGGCTTTGTAATCTGGAAATACGCAGACTTTATCGGTGTTTCCATGCTCGGAGATGTGCGGTGCATCCCGCTCCTTAAGATCATCTCCCTCTCCTTTGTCCCTTGCTGTATCCACGCCTGCATCAACGGCTGCTACTATGGACAGAAAAAGACGGGCGTCCCTGCTCTCACACAGCTCACAGAGCAGATCGCTCGTGTCGGCACGGTCTGGCTGCTCTATCAGATCCATATGCGGGAGCAGACCGCCGTTCCGCTCTCCGTCACAATGTGGGGAGCTGTGATGGGCGAAGTGGCAAGCACGCTCGTCTCCGTCAGCGTCGCAAAACTTCCGGAGGGAACGGACACGGCGCTTTCCGTGAAATGCGGCACGCGCAATCTCCTTGCCATGGCGGTTCCGCTCACGGCAAACCGGGTTGTTTTAACGCTCTTTTCCAGTTTTGAAAACATCATGATTCCCAGCCGCCTGCGCCTGTTCGGTTACACGGCTTCCGAGGCGCTTGGCGTCTACGGCATCTTAACCGGCATGGCGATGTCCGTCATCATGTTTCCGTCCGTCATCACCAACTCCGTTTCGGTGCTTCTTATGCCCGCCATCTCAGAAGCCAAAGCCGGCGGAAACGATGTGCTCATACGGCGCGCGGTCTTAAAAACCATCCGGGTCTGTCTTCTGTGGGGCTTTTTTTGTACAGCGGGTTTTCTTGCTACCGGTCACTTTATCGGGAATGTGCTTTTTGGGAACGCGCTCGCCGGAACATTTATACGGACGCTCGGCTGGATCTGTCCTTTCCTGTACCTCGGCGTGACGCTGAGCAGTATTCTGCACGGGCTCGGCTACCCGGGCATCACTTTCGTGCTGAATCTGATTGCCTGCGGCATCCGCATCCTCTTTGTGTTGTTTGCCCTTCCCGTCTACGGCATCCGCGGCTATCTGTGCGGACTTCTCATCAGCCAGGCCGTCATGGCTCTCCTCTCCATCGGAATTCTGCTGCGCCAGACACATCCCACTTCCCGCTCTGCATCCGCAAAATAATATGCACAAAAAATACCGGCAAGCCAGATTACGGTTTACCGGTATTTTTATTCTCATTAAAAGTGCTAAATCTGATTTCAAATTATACTCTGGCTAATTTTAAATCATTGATTTTACTGAGAAAACGTAACTTTTTGTTACCAATGCGTTGCCAATTACTTTTTGTGAATAATTGCTAATCGGCTTTTTTACTATGCTTCATTGCCTTTAGAATGTAACACACCGTGTTTAAGTATCACATATTATTAAGCCGGCAGGATTTCTCCCGCCGGTCATACTCTTACAGTGCTTCCAGTCCCGCTTTCCAACTCATTTTGCCGACAATACCATCCGCCGCCAGCCCGTGATTGCTCTGCCAAGTCTTGGTTGCCGATTCCGTGCCGCTGCCGAAGATGCCGTCCGCCGCCGCGCCGATGATGATCTGCCATACCTTTACCGCGTTGCCTTTGCTACCCTTTTTGATCGTCTTCATGTTGTAATCCTCCGTATTCTGATTCTGTGCCGGTGTAGCCGCGCTTACCGGCTTGTTAAACAATGCCTGCTCCGCCGCCCGGCGCCGCCTTAATCCTGCCAGCACCTTGCCTGCCGCCTTGTTATAATTCGGCATAGTTCTAGCGATCTGCGCCGCTGTTCTGCCTTTGCAAAGCTTCCGGAGATTTCCGGCGCCCAAGTTAAAGGCAAAGCTGGCCAGCGCATCAAACTGATTCTGGTTAAGCTGCTCCGTGATCGGAACGTATGCGGGATTGTTGACGTATCCCTCAAACTTCGCAATGTCCTGCTGCAGATATGCGTCCGCCTGCGCCTGTGTGATTGTCATGCCGCTATGTACGCCCGCCGTGTGACCGTACCCGATGGTCCATACACCGGCGGCGCACCGGTATGCTGCCAGTCTGCATCCCTCGTACTGCTTGATAAGGTCAAGTCCTGCCTGTCCAATTCTTTTGTTCGCCATAAATTATCCCTCCACTTCCGGAATTCCTGCAACAGACGTGAGCAGCGACACAACACCCGCCACAATCGCGGATGATACTACCATCTTCCAATCTACTGCCGAGATTACTGCTCCGGTACCGATTACTGCAACCGCAGTCTGTGCCATCGTCTTAAGCGCTCTGATGCCCGCAGCTTTCGCCCATTTCTGCGTGTCTACTGATACTCTGAGTACACAATTTTTCAACATACTACTTTCCCTCCTCTAAGTCCGCAATGCGGTGATTGATAACTTTTACCTGCTCCTCGATGACCGGCACACGCTGCGCGAAGTTGTTGTGCATCCTTACCTCTCTGGTAAGCTCGTCCAACTTGCAGTCCGTAACCGCCTGCGCCATCTCAAGTTTGTGATCCGTCTTTTTCTGACCACTGCTGACCGTCATTACCGTACCGATCAGCGTCAGTCCGCCTGTAATAAATGCTGTGATGATTGATTCCATATCGTTTCCTCTCTTTCCTTATAATAAGTATAAAACCTGTCTTATCAGTGTTTGTGCCAACTGAATAGCGCCGGACGTTCGATCAAAAAGATCAATTGTTCGGCGCTATGACTATGGTTCTGTTACTGTTTTGCTTCTGCAATTTCCTGCAGCCGGCTCTCGATTTGTGTTAAAGCCGCATCTAACTTCTCCCAGTTCTCGTTCTGCGCTGCAACATCATAAAATTCATGTTCCTCCGGCACGTTAAAGCCATAATTCTCCGTCTGTTTCATGATTCTCCTCCTACATCATAGTTGTATCTTCCTCGGCACTTTTCTTCGCCGGTTCCTCATATGTCTCCCCGGTGATCTCCTCATATTCCCCGGCTGTGATCCACTTTCTTACCGCATTGTACACACGGGTTTTGCTCCAAAGATTCTTGTCATAATACCCTTTTACCTTTTCATAATGTTTACTCATCCAATGTCACCTCCATCTGCATAGCCAGATAATCCATGTCGGCAGCAAGCTTCTGAATATCGGTTGTATTTCCATCAACCGTCTTATTTGTCGCGGTAACTGTTTCCGCCATCTCCGATGCGGTTGCCGATGCTTCCGCAAGTTTTGATGCCAGATCCGTGACGCGCCGCGAATAGTCATCACTTTCTCTTCCGAGAACTACCGTCGCATGATTATCCTCAAGCACCACTCGTTCAAGCACCACATACTCAGTGATAATGCTGGTCCGCTCATCATGATCATAAATCTCCAGCCGTGCCAGATCATTTTTGACCGAAAAAATATCCTGCAAAGATTCGCAGGACTGGTTTTCAAATACAATATTCAATTTTCCGTTTTCATGGTTTGCACTTACAATTTCGTAAGTGTCTTTTGAGGTTTTCAACTTCATATACTTTTTCCCTTTCTTCTTGATTTATACGCCAATGCTAAAAAAATACACCTGCACTCGAGTTGCCAGCGTACTTGCGCCCCTATTCTTCACAGCCATATTATATCCTTCCATGTTGGCCGTGAAATTCAACGAGTTACCCGAGCAGTTTATAAAATAAATATATCCCCCATTCTGATACGTACTTGGAATTGCCTGGTAAAATTCCCCGCCCGCTGCCAACGTAATCTCCTGTTCATATAAGCCCACATATCGAGCTGCCTTTGCCATTCTTGCATCCGTCTCCGCTTCAGTATAGTACCTGTTATCGTGATAATGTGTAAGGTCTGCTTTCAACGCAAGCAGACCATCAACAAATGCTTTTGTATAATACGCCTTGTCATGGTTGTGCTCGCTATCAGCTTTTCTGGCAAGCATCGTATTCATATCTGTTTTTGTATAATATCTGCTATCATGATCGCCAGAGCTTTTATGACTTGTCAACAATTCGCTCAACACCGCAATCAGTTCAGCCAGCGATCCCTTAACATTCGGATTCGCCTGTCTGGCATCCAGTGCATATCCCGCTTCTGTGACTGTGTTCGTGTTCTGCACCGCAGTTTTGAGCAGCCGCTTGTCAATCTCGCTCTCCGCCGCCTGGAAGTTCTCATTGACCACCGCCAGATCTGCAACGTCTTTTCTCTCAAACAGCTTGAATTTGAATAAATCCGTAAGTTTCATCTCATACCTTCTTTCTGATTCCTATATCCGCAACCTCTTCCACTGTGAAGCGTGCCAGATCATCCACTGCATACGCCGCTATATTCTCTACCGCAGCACTTAAATTCCGGGGGATGCTCAAATTCCGCAATTCCCAATGTGTAAACTGCGCCAGAATAATATGTGGATATGGTTTAAGCGCCTGGTACTGATTGTACAGTAAAGAAAGATTCAACTGTAAGTTGCATGGAACTATCTCTTCCAGCATTTCCGCGACCACATCATACTGATTCTTCTGCGCAAGTCCCACTTTAACTGTTACGGTCTGGCCAGCAATGTCCAGATCCAACGTATATTCAGCTCCACATAGTTCCCTTAACTTTTGATCGAGGAAAGCATAATTGTACGGCAGACACACATTCCACTTTGTTATGCATCTGAAAATCCGGTCTTCCAACGTATCATCTGCCTTGGGCTGGATTCCCATGAGTTGCTCGTACCGAACAATGCCCTCCTCATCGCAGGTCACGATATAGCGGTTGGCAATGATCCTGTTATGTTCCGCCTCAATTATCTGGAACTCCGGTGTTTCCGCATCCATAGGTGCGGCAAGTTCCTTATACGCCTGCAAATACAAAGGGAGCAGTTCCTTAAGATTGATATAACGATCAGCCATAAGTAACCACCCCCAGTACCGGGATCTCATATTCTGTTAATTCGACGTTTCCCCCGCCGTTAAGCGTTGTACCGGTCACATCTACCACGCCTTTCACTCCCATGATCGCTGCATCAATAGACGCAATCCGCACAACCAGTTTCGACTGATTTTCCCAGTTCTTTCTAAGTCCGGCAAAATACTCCTCTATGGCTGTCTCGATCTGGGTCTTGCAGGTATTAAGGTCATATCCGTTATCATAGGTTATCGTCGCCGCAATATTAACAGTGACTTCGGATGCGGTGTCAACTGTCACCGCGTGCCCGATCGGTGCAAGACCATCGCCATGCCCGTCCTTATTCGGGTCAAATTCTTTCTGCACCGTCTGAATCAATACATCCGTTGCCTTTCCGAAAACACTGTCTAATATCACAAGCTTGACTGTTCCCGGACCATTCCATGCCCGGATCACTTTAACAGCGCCAACTCCTGCTATTCCCAGTGTTTTGTCATGATAGTCCTTTGCATTCCCGGCAAAAGCCCGTTCATTGAAAGATTCCTGATACCGCAATCTAAGAACTTCGGTATCCTCGTCGTCCTCTCCATAGATCAACACACGCGTAAGTTTTGCAGTTGTGAGTCCCATCACATACTCCACCGGGATAACATCCCCCAGGTATTCGTTCCCGGCTGCCCCCGGCTGCTCACAGGTTACCTGTCCGCTTGCAGTTACCTTATAAAAGTGATCCCCGCCGGTAAACCGTGTTCCGACCGGTACCTCCACATCCGTCTCTAATTCCAGTACCGCATACGTAGCTGTCTTGGGTGTGATACCCCTATCCGCACATAACCGGATCAGGTACTCCCGCGATGCTGTATCGCCGAATGTCTCCGCCAGCATGCAATCAAATCCAACATACAGCGATGCCAATTCGACCGCCGCCGGTGCAAGCGCCATATATACAGGACTGCTCTCTCTCTTATCCAACGTATCCGGGATGCGCTCAAGCATCCTCTGCATAATTGCATCAAACGTCTGCTCCTCGTACACTTATACATCCACCTCCTTCTGTGCTGGAACGCTTCCAAATTTCGTATGAGCAACGAACGTAACCAGCAATTTTCTTCCTTTTTTCTCAAACTCAAAACTGTCGCAGGAATCAATCCTGTCATCCTGCACCAGAGCCTCCGTGATGCGCCGCTCTACCTCCGGCATAACATAATCGATTGGTTTTCCGAACAGATCCTTAAGTTCCACACCATAGTCCCACGAAAAAATAATATACTGATACCGCTCGGTATTCAGTATGTTATAGATCGCCTGCTTAATAGCTTCGACATCATCGCACTGCCCTATGATCCGTTCACTTTCCACGATCATTCTCGGACAGAGGGACGGCTGTTCTACCACTTCGACGTTTTTCAACTGGTTTGATACCGGTATCATGCTTACACCACCTTCCCGATTACAAGATATTTCTGCCCGCCCTGCTGCCGGACCACCTGCACGCTGTCACCAACGCTCAAGGCGCTATGTACCGTTACCGTTAATTCGCCGCCGTATTCATGGTTATGCTCCGGCGTACCGCCGTCCTCGGTATGTGTCGGCTTTACTGTCACCTTGATTTCACGCTCTTTCAAATGTTCCGGCAGAATCAGCATGCTTCCGCTGATCTCAAATCTCTGTTCGATTTTGATTTTTAAAGGGCTGGCAGATGTTACCGTCCCGGACATCACCGTAGCCGGATACCCGGCATCATTCGCATTCGTCGATACCTGCTGCACCGCCCGGACAAAATCATTTGCGTCATGCACTAAAATCACCTCCCGATACTGTCAAATCCATTGTGTGTTTGCTCTCGCCGTACTTGTGAACGCATTTTTCCACCAACATGAGATTCTGAAGCTTCACGTCACCGAGATCAAGCTGCACCACGACGAGCGATCCACCGCGCACCCGTGAGTCTCCGGCGGCATCCTTGACTGTCAGCGTCCGCGTCTCCTTATTGTAAAGCTGTAATAACGCGTCCGCCTTTGCCTGCCCGTTTTCTCCCTTTTGTAGCGCATCAAAATACTGTAAAATCCCCCACCTGTTGATATTGGATGAATCCTGTGCGATATAAACCTCCCGCTTCCCGGCATCCTCATTGTCATAAACCAGTTTGATCCGGTTATAGGTATTTTCATCGATGGAAGACTCATAGTCATAATTCTGGCCAGTTTCCGCATCGATCATGATCGGCACATACATATCACCGAGGAAAGACAAATTCAGCTTTCCAAAATCGTCATGCAGGATGTACAAGTCCCCCGTATTCTGCAACGTCTGATCCAGGGCATTACTGATCATATCAAGCAGCGACACATTATCTTCCACCCGCGACGCGATCACCCACACCGTATTGGCAAGTGTACCGATGTTAAATCCATACTTCTCACCGATCAGCGCCACCACACCATCCGCCGTCTTATTCTCATATACGAGCGTATCCTTATTCTTCAGATACCGGATCTGGTCATATGCCGTAATCGTCACAATGTTACTGCGATCGCGTTTCATGCGAAAAATGAATCCATAGAACACTTCTTTTCCATCTGCATCCTTGAACCGAACCGGATCACCATTTCCAATATTGATTCCAGTGTCCACAAAGCTGAATTCGAGCACTCCGGGGCTGATCTGCCGCTCCGTCGTAACCTTCACTTCTTCTTTCACAGGCGGCATATACGCCGTGCTATCATGCTGTATCAATAACTCGTACATATGTCCCTCCTACGCCGCCGGAATGGCAAGTACCTGCCCCGGATAGATCAGATTCGGATTCCCGCCGATCACCGACTTATTGGCATTGTAAATCGTTCCCCACTTGCTTCCGTTCCCATAATACTGCTTTGCAATCTTCCACAGGCAATCCCCCTTTTTCACCGTGTAAGACCCGCCGGACGGCGCGTTGGATGATGCCGCTCTTGCTGCCTGCATTGCAGCTCTCGGCTTCGGAAGCGAAATGTCAATCGTACACGCCTTGGTTGTGAATTCCCGGTACTGCCGGAGCTTTACTTTTACCGTTACATCCAGCCCTTCCCCCGCGTCCTCCACGATATCGTAGCTTTCAATCGATACCTTCATGCTGGTATCAAACAAACGCTGATTCGTTCCATCCGTTCGCGTGACCACATACTGAAATGCACTCTTGGCGCTCATCAACGCTTCCAGCTTGTCCAGATAGTATTTTGCCGGACGGAATCCGCTCGGGTATACCGCAAACGGGTACTGCACCGCCGGAAGCAGCAGCTCAAAATCCACGTCCGTCAGCCCGGGGCTTTTTAAAATATTGGCTTCCCCCTCATTGATCAGTGTGACCGTTTCATTTTTGCCGTTAATTTTCATGGTGATCTTGGACGGCGTAACGGGAAATAAAATGCCATCCATATACAATCTGTATGCCACGGTCATTCCTCCTTTCCTATTAAAAATAATATATAAAAAGAGAGCCTGTTTCCAAGCTCTCTAATTACCTTATGCTACTTCCAGTCTCTTCTTTGCTCTGCTAATTGCCACATCACACACAGCATTAACATAGTCGTCAACCTTTTCATTGCGAATTTGCTCCGGCTCTAACTTTTCAAACCATTCCTTTCTGAAATTCTCAATATCCTCCGGTGACATATCATCCATTTCTTTTAACAATTCCATTGTCAATCTCTCTACTTCTGTCATCTTACTACCCCGGCTTTCTCGTACTGCTTCATAGCTGTCATATATCCCCAGTAAAAAGCATCTTCCTGTGTTGCATTGAAATATGCTTCAACGGCGTCATGCAAAGCTGAATATGTATCTCTTGTTTTCTGACTTGCCATTGGTTGATTTTCCATTTCATCATACATAATTTTAAGAATGTTCTCACGTTCTTCTAATGCTGTTCTGTCCATATTAAGCTACCTCCGTAACTCCATACTTGATTGCCATATCCTTAATGACAGATACATAACCCTGAATGAGCTTTTTATCGTCAGCAATTACATCTAACTGGTTAAGCTTGTCTATCTTAGACTTACTTACGCCATTCAATGCCTGTGTTTTCTTCTTATTGCTAAGGCGAATGTTCAATGCCACTCCCATGCGTTCTTCCAAAAGTTTATAGCTTTCTTCTCGAATAGCCTTTATGTGCTCATATCCGCCCATCTTCAAAGCAATTTTATTGACAATCTTTGCGCTGTCCGTTCTCCATCTATTCGGATTCAATGCGATTACATCCTTAATAGAATCAACCTTTTTATCAAGTTGCTCCACTTTTTCTGCCTGTCGCTTCTGCTCTAACTGCTGCTCTGCTACAGAATTGAAGATCTTCTGAAACATCTGCAGTTCTGGTGATAGTTCTGACATATCAAGCTGTCGTACTTTTGGGTTGTAATAATTTTCTTCCAGTGCATCAAACTGCTCCCATGCTTTATCAGTTCCAAGCATTTTACAGTGACGACTTGCTCCTCGGCGTGTCCAGAGATAAAGCTGATTCGCGTTCTTTCCAACAAGGTCGAAATCTTCTACCATGTTCTTAAAAGCCCTTAATTCCTCTCCTCTAAGCAAGTAGAAATGTTCTCCCTCCTTAAAACGTGCTTCGTTGTTTCCATAGTTCTGTTTAATCTGCGCATCTGTTGCTTCATAAATATCTGCCAGTTGCGCCGTTGTGACAACTCTCTCCCCGTTCCACTCCACTGCAACAACCTGTTTATCATTCACTCTTACTATTTCATTCTGCATTGCAATTCCTCCTTGCAAAAACTGGTGGAATCCCCTATAATGCGAATAGGAAATTCCTATATTTAATAGGTTCCATTTTGAGTAAACACGAACTTTGGTCGGTGGGTGTTTACTCTTTTTTTGCAACTTTATTTTTTGTTTCCACTTTGCCAACATTTTTTGCAAAAAAAATTTTTTCTTTTTCTTCTAATGTCTTAATTTTCAATATAATGCATAATTCTTCGATTTCATTGGCTTTAAACTGTGTTTGGTTATTAATTTTCTTTTGTAATCCATAAGTAGTCAAGCCGACCTTCGAAGCTATGTAATACTTTTTTAATCCAGACTCATCTATTCTCTTACATAATTTTTGTGTATCTACCATTTTTCATCCCTCCTTTCTTATTGTTGGCATTTTGTCCACATTTGTTATGTTACTCTTTTGTTTAATAATTGTCAACATTTATTTCAATAAAAGTTGAATTTTTTTCTACACAATGCTAATATATAATTACGAGGTGATTATAATGGAAATTGGTGATAGAATTCGAAAAAAACGTGAAGAACTCGGCATGTCCCAAGAAGAACTTGCAAAAAAAATAGGATATAGATCAAGATCGTCTATTAATAAAATAGAAAATGATGGACGTGGGCTTCCTCAATCAAAAATATTATTAATAGCAAAAGCTCTCGAAACCACTCCTGATTTTTTGTTAGGTTGGGATGATGATGAAACAAATTTTTACTCTGATGAAGTATTATATGGAATAAACGCAATGACTTCCCTTCTACAATATCTGTATGACGATGTAGATTTTCATGAATATCCTCTTTGTGATACTTTCGATGTTGTACTAAAAAAAGATTCTACCGAGGTCACTCTAACTGAACTGGAATACAACTTATTGTTTGATTTCATATGCAGTAATATTCCAAATTATATTAATCTTGTCAAAAGTAAATCTCCACAAACCGAATAATATTTCTTAAAATCCCCGCCTACGTCATGTAAGCGGGTGATTCTCTATCTTTATAATTCCACTCTATTCATCCTAGCTGTAATTTTGGGTTTTAATTGCTCTATCAGCTTTGCACATTTTTGAGTATTAGGATATTCATCTCTTAAAACAAACGTCTGTGCTTCGCCATCTGCATTTTGATATGTCACAATTGCATAGCATTTTACCTCACGTTTTGTTTTTGTCTTCGGTGCAGAACCAAGCACCGCTCCTGCCACTCCAAAAGTTGCTGCTCCAACAATTCCTTTCGCCAAACTGCTTTTCTGATATATGCTTTCATCAATATCCATCTGAAAATCAACATTATGTATTTTCTCATACAATAATGTCATTTCTGTCCCAGCCCCGGAAATCACCATTTCCTGAGTTTTAAGCATAACTTTGCATTTACAATTTTCTGGGATTGGCAACCCTACAACATGCACGATATCTGTATATTCCTTAGCTTGATCTTTCTTACCAAATAACCCCATAATAGTTCCTCCCTAATAATTTGTGAAATTATTATACACCTCCCTTCTGCGTTTGTCGATATTTAGGCTCCATCCCGGACTATTTCCATCGCCTCCAGTACCCGCGTGGTCAATCCGTCCACAATACCGTCCAGATCATTGGTATTATGCACAGTATTGCTCATACCGGACATATCCACCTTGATCTCCGCCGTCGTAAAACGGTTGATTGCTTCCTGCTCCGCAATATCTCGCAGATACTTCAGATCCTCTTCCGAAACATCCAGCGAATCCGAGATACTCGATGTATCACCTGCTATGTTGGCAACATTCGCAGCCATATCAGATGCGGCTCCATAACTGCCTAATGCTCCGGTGTCTCCGCTGTTTCCAAGATCCTTAATACCACCAAAGAAATCAGAAACCTTGTTCTCTACGCCCTGTCCGAAATCATATCCCTTGTTGTATGCAGTCTGATAATCGACATAATCCATCTTGCCGACCTGCTCAACCCAGCCTGACTTATCCTTGACCGCCTGCTGTGCCTCTTCCAACTTTGAGTAGAATCCGTCTAAACCGCTGGTAATATCGACTTCAACTCCCGGTATTTTGTTCAAAAGTGTCTGTATCGCACTCGCAAGATTTGAGATATATCCAAGGACTGTAAGACACAGATCATAAAACATCACCTCTACTGCCGCGACAGGATTATTAAATACATTCCCGAAAAAATTCGCCAGCGTGGCAAACCCATTCCATGCCGGAACAACAAATGTGTTAATTATATGTGCTCCCAGTGTGGCAAATATTCCAGCTACAACCCCGGTCGCACTATAGGCGGTATGTTGTGTTTTGTTAATTGCTGCAACAATTAAATATATCGCAGCTATAACAATAATAATCGCTGCCACAATCCATGTAAGCGGACACGCCAATAATGCCGTATTAAACCCATATTGGGTTGCTGTAGCTATAGCAGTTTCTGATGCTTCCTTTTTCGTAAAAGCTGCATGCGCGTATGATGCCAAACACAGGGCAACTTTTATTCCTGTACTGACTGCCTCTACCGTTTTTACAACCCCTAAATACGTTGCATACGCCGCCAGTGCCGCCGCTACTCCACCTATAACCGGTGCGATCATTGACCAGTTGTCCACGATATACGCCCCGCCCGTTACCATTACATCGATCACATTCAAAGCGATCGTTGCCGCCCCGGACAGAGCATTCATAATTCCGGTCAATGCCGTTTGCATATGCTGATCGTTTGCCATCTCATTCAGCCGCTGTAGTACCGGTTGAAATGTCATAAGTGCCTGATTGGAGTAATATGTCCATAGCTGTCCCCAGGTCATTGGCATGGAGTTGAACTTTGCATCTATATCATCTGCCGCCGCAAACATTGCGTTCTTTACAATATCCGCGGTGACCTGTCCATCTGATGCCATTTCCCGGATCTTACCGATTGGAACATCCATGTAATCAGCCACAGTCTGGATCAAGTTCGGCGCCTGCTCGAAGATACTGTTCAACTCATCGCCACGGAGCACGCCAGACCCTAACGCCTGTGTCAACTGCAAAAACGCATTGGACGATTCTGTTGCCGATGCCCCGGCTATCGTAAACTGCTTATTTACCAGCTCCGCGAACTGCACAATCTCGCCGGTCGATGCAAAAGCATCCCGGGCATTATTTCCGAGTTTCGCCACCGATGCAGCTGTATCCATATAAGACGCCCTGGAATTCTGCGCCGACAGGAAGATCATCTGCGAGAGTTCATCTGTTGTCTGCATCGTCCCATTCAACGCATTATACTGCGACACCATCATATCAAGGCGCGCCGTGGTCTGCGTGAGTTCATCCGACAGATCCAGTGCGTTTTTTACCGTAGAAATGCCAACATACGCTCCGACAAGCGTTTTTACCTTATTCAAGAGAACATCCGTATGCTGTGATCCAGCCTGTATCTTCTGGTTGTATTCCTCCTGTTTCCGGCGCGCGCTCTCCGTGGCACTTGTGATGTCCTGTAAACCCACCATGCCATCGGCAAGCAGCTGCCTCGCTTCTTCCATCGACGACGTATCAATCGCGGTGCTTGATGCATATTCCAGCGCTTCAAAATTGCTTATCACCATATTCACCGCCGTACAGATATTGTAGAGCGGCGCAGACATACGGTCCGACAACTCTATCGCAGTCTGAATACTTGACATCCTCTTACCTCCTACTTCTGGATTTCTTTTGCCTTGCGCTTCTCTTCCTCGACCCGAAGATCTATGGACGCAATCACAAAAGCTTTCTCATTCCGATCCAATTCAGAAAAGAATGACGGCAGCCAGTGAAACTTCTGCAAGCAATAATGCGCATATGCCGCTTCACCGTCACCGCCATTGATTAGTTTTTTGCCTCGTCAACCTTCTCCTGCAGCGTCTCATCGATGCCGCTGTATTCCTGCACGAATGTGGCAAGCTCACCGAACTCTTCCGGGTTGTCGACCATTTCCACAATCAATGCCTCTGCACTCATAACGCCATAGGAATCCTGCAGTTCTGCATTGTGCAGATCCGGCTCCACAACCGCGGCGCAAATCATTTTTCTCAGAAGCTCATCCGTATTAACCTTCTGCCGATACAGTCCAGGCTTGCCGGTTACCGGCACCTCAATCGTACATTCATCCCGGATTGCCGCAGATTCTTTTGTGGACAGAGGTCTGATCGTCCAGAGTAACGGATCACCGTTCTCATCACACAGTGACTTTGTGGCAGCAAACTGCGTTGTCTTTTTGGCTTTCTTATTCTGTTTCAAAAATGCTTTTAAGTTTCCCATATGTTTTTTCTCCTCATTCTCTTAATTGGCGGCAGTCTCCCGCCGCCGTTGACTTGCTACAGGTAGGACGGCTCCTTGTAGGATTCCGGGCTGGAATAATCCGCAGCATAGAAATTGATCTCCTGCTCGACAAATCCACCCTCGGCATCAAACATTGACAGCAGCACATCTCCGTCGATCACGCAGTTGTGATAAACCTTTGTACTGCGCCCCATGCAGGTAGCCGCATCATTGTTTGTTGTCTGCAATTCAAACACCGGCAGATGACCGGTATTTTTGTACTCTGTTACGATCCGGTCAAACATCTCCGAGCATTTGTAGACCGTCATTTTTGCCTGCACGACCATTCCGGTCGGCTTCCTGCCGGAAATGATCTTTCCCAGCACCGGGATCTCCTTGGTACTGATGTTTGCCTTGCCCTCAAAATTCTTTGCGTTCAGCAGATTATATCTCTGTTCGCCAACCGTGACAAAAGCTTCCGCCTCTTTTGCAGACGGCACATCCTGTTCATTCATATAAGCGTTAAGCATCTCTTTACCTCCTACTCAATCACGACCGTCATATACAACTGTGACATTGCATTGACGATCGTCACCTTATCTTCCACATATACGCCGCGCTTCTCGCTTCCGGCGGAGACCACAACATCATCCTCCGAAAAATTCTCGATTGCTCCAAGCTGCTCTAACTGCTTATGATGCGATGCAATATCGTTCCATAAGCTGACACGACCAGATTCATTGTTCTGAACCTTGCCGTGATACTTCGTGTTGAACAGCGATGCGATATCCATCGCGATCTGATCCAGCACACGGATCGTCTGGTTGCTCTGGAAGAGTTCGTTTTTATCCTCCGTAAGTGTCACAAGAGAATTGATATCCTCTAAGACGCGCACTTCCGTTCCCACGCTGTGCAGGACGAATTCACCGGCTTTCACAGCATTCTCAAGCTGTGTCTGCGTATAGGCGGTGTCAATCTCAAGCTCCCCGTCATAGATCGCGTTGGTACAGGTTGCATTAACCCCGCACGCCGCCTCCAGACCCACAACCCACGGAATCACATCCGGGCTGTTCTTCACATTGATGACGCCCTCATAATCCGCCGCGCAGTTATACAGGACTGCCTGGAATTTCGCCCCGACCTTGTCCCTCATACGCTTTGCAAATGCGGCGTACAGTTTCGCCGTGGTAGCATCACTCACACTCGCGCCGATCGTATTCACGGTATATGATTCCAAGAGATCCAGGTATTTCTGGTGCACCTCACCATTGACCGTTCCATTCGTACCGCCTGCCAGCGGAACGCCTGCCGTTGCTTCAAGTGCGGTTTCTTTCCATGTAACCCAGTCATTTTCTTTCAGATCAGCCGCGGATGCTACCGTCTGGGAATCCACAAGCTGCGCATCCAGATACAGCTTCACGTCAAAGCCATCTCCGTCCACATTCGCCGCAATAGCAACCTTCAGATCATTGCCACGGATTCCGCAGCACTTCGCTGTCGCATAGGTATTTTCCGCCTTTGCACCGCCCGATGTCAGCTTATAGATATAAGCCTTTGTCGCATGCGCAAACAGTTCGCGCAACGGCTGCATCTTATCATCTGTATAGGCATAACCGAACAGCGTAAGCGAATTCTTAATGAAATCTTCCTGCGCCACCTCCATCATCACGTTATCCGCACCCCAGTCAAGTTCAAGAGGCATGGATGCCACGCCACGCTCTGACAGATTCGTGGTCACGCGCGCCGCCGAAATAAAATTGATATAAGCACCACCCAAAACCTTATTCTGGGTTGTCCACTGTCCACCTCCGTACATTATCGCACCGCTCCTTTCATGTATTTTTCCATTTTCTTATCCACTTCCTCAAGCGTATAAGATTTTCCCGGTTCCAGTAATGCCGACAGGAGATCCGCCCTGCCCGCATATTTTTTGGAACCAATGATCTGCTCTTTGGTATAAGTAACTTTATTAACTGCTTCTGCCACTGTTTACCTCTCCTTTCACTTCGCATTCTTCCATATACGCATCTTTCTGGCTCTGCCCCAGGAATAACGTATATTCTGCCGTTGCCGACATCACATCGTCCGATATGTCCTTACATTCGATCGTACCGCGCACCATTTTACCTTCTACCTCTATAAGGTCCAGGCACTCGCTCAACCGTTCGTAAACGGTATTGATCTCTTTCTTTGGCTCGTCGCTTTCCGGAAAATACTGCACGATAAAAAGCAATGTTGCTTTTCTGCGGCCGGTAAGCCCTCGCGGCACATCCGGATTGATGCAGCGCACAAAAAATGCAGGCTCTTCCATGTCCTGCATTGATGCTTCTGTATGGATTTCATAGTTATCGCCAAATGCGGCATATAAGGCATCTGTAATGCCCTTTAAAACTTCGTTGATCATGCAAACACCTCATTCAACCATGCCGTCAGTTTCTTCTCGAGGATTCCCGGTGCTGCCTTGCGAATTTCATTTGTGGAATATGTGAGCATAAGCTGTCCCGGCACCCAGCCTTTTTTTAGACACTTCCCGATAGCCGGAACATACCTCCCTGGTGTCTGGCGATGTCCAAACTCTACGTAGCTGGCATATTTCACGTCATTTCGCACCTCAATTACATAGGTGTCTCCAAAATGATTTATCTTCAAGCTGTCCACGAAATCCATTACATTATTTGTTTCCATTCCCTCTGCACCGCTTCCGGCTTTATGGGTTGTCCATCCTCGGCGCAGAATCCCGCCCTGTTTTTCTGACATAACAAGGAACTTCTGCTGACCGTCATCCTCCACATCATAGGAATCCGAGTAATCCCCTACCGGAGTACGCTTAATAACCTTTGCCAGCAATCGTGCTGCCAACTCCTTGGCACAGGCTTCCATGAACGCTCTCTGCTGTTCCTCATCGGCAGCCTTCTGAACTCTATCCCGGAACTCCTCCAATTGTTTCAGATCAACCTTTGTATTTCCCATCAAGCCCACTCCTTAAATAAATCCAGCATAATTTCCTGATGCGTCGGGTGCATCCCCGGAACGCCGCTCCTGGTGTACTCCGTGGAATTGCCACAGTGTGTCACGATGATCTTGGAGCCGCTCTTGATTTCCACCTCCGGCGCAACAAACAGCTTTACCGCCTGCGCTACCGGAGATGCCGCATCGGTCTTTTCTGCCTGTGCGATCGTCTCAAACGACAGCTTGCACGGCTGATTTTCCAAGACCACGGTGTCCGTGTATGTCACAACGCCCTTTTCCTTGGTCTTACGGTGTTCCACAACCGTGCAGGTATCTTCATACATGGCTTCAATTGCCATTCTGACCATATCCATCAAAACACCACCTTCCGGTAACGGTTCAGCACCGGCTTGTAATTCTTCATAAGGCTTTCCGAGAACTCCGCTGCGGAAGTCTTAAAAGAAGTTGTTGTATCGCCGATCTGCACCGAAGAAACCGTCTGTGGTATATCAGCACTCCCCATATGCTCATTCCGGTAAATATCCATCGCCATGCGCAGTACCGTGGTTTCCAGCCCTGCCGGAATCTCGTCGATATGGCAGTAGTTTCTTACCGTATCCTCTGCATTTTCAAGCGCAAACTCCAAGTGAACTTTCACTGTCTCATCCGGGTCGCTTATCCCGAGAAGCGCCGACAGCCTTTCGACTGTCAGCTTGCTTTCCTCTGCCATACCGCGCCTCCTAACCGATCTTATGCTTGATTGCTACAATTCTAAGCTGCTTCGGTTCATATACCGGCTTCCAGTTCTCCGCCATTGCAAGCTCTGTACGAAGCGGTGTCTCCACATGCTCACGCTTTGCTCCGGTGTACGCAATTCCTCTCGGATGCAGGATGAACGCCTTACGGTTGATAAGATAATCAATACCGCCGCCGGTCTGCTTGTCACGATCAACTTCCGTAGCGACAAATCCTACCGGAGAACCATTGCCGTAAGCTACCGCACCATTGCCAAACAGGTATGTCGTATACACGCCACCGGAAGTTACCGGGCAGCCATCATCCACGGTCACGCGTCTGCCCTGATAGGTGTCAAACTCAACATCCGTAGAATCACGCTCTGTCTCGATCAGATTCAGCTTTTTCAGATAAGACTTTGTCGCCGAGTGCATCGCTACGCCGGATAACTGCGCCTGCGCGTCGCCGAGCAGCTGGCATGCGTCAATAAACGCAGATGCGCTGATCTGCTTTGCCGCATCCGTTTTTCCGGTGGTAAGGTCAAGAATATGATCTGCCATTCTGGTTTCCGCCGCCGGTGTTCCCTCTGCCCCCGCAGTAGTGGTGCCGAACACTCCGGCAAGGATTGAGATAAGCTCCTTCTGCATATCTCTTGCCCAGTAGGATGCTACCAGATCACCGATGGCTTTCATCGGATCGGCTCCGGCCAGTGCTGCAGAAAGATTACTTGCTCCCCACATATTCTGTCTGTAAATCGTGGTGGATACGTCCTTGTTGGAACCGATCTTCTTTGCGGTCATCTTCACATCCTCAAGGATTGCCTCGGACTCACCCTGTAAATCCTCAAAGAACGGCATATTGTGTGTTCTCGCCGCCTCGGATGCCAGTGCATCAAATTCCGGGCTGTTTACCACGATTCCGCTCTGGAAGAACGCGGACAGCTCCATCGTTCTGTTGATTACATACCGGTTAAAAAGCTCCGGTACAATTACGTCTGCAATCTTTGTAATTGCCATAAATTATCATCCTCTCTTTCTTACAATGTTACTCCGGCCGCTGCGGCAAGTTCTTTTGCCTGCGCCGGGTTTTCTTTTAACATGCGCCCCTGTTCGGTCAGATTAAAAGTGTCCTTTGCGAACGGATTCGTTACACCGCCTGCACCGCCATTCTTCGGGTTGTACGGCGGTTTCTGCTGTTCCTGCTTAAACAGGTGAGCCATAGCCGCATCATCTTTGTATGGCTTCACAACCTCTTCCACGCCGATCGGCTTTCCTTCCTTGTCGAAGTTGAACTTCTCAAGGCCACCGGCTTTGTAGATCAGATAATCCGGATCAAGTACGCCCTGCTTTGTGAGGGAATCTTTCAGCGCATAGGTCTTCGCAATCTCCTCGCTTGCAGTCTGCTGTTTTTTAAGTTCTCCCTGCAGATTGGCAATAGTGGTCTGTAACGTCTCGTTATCGGCATTGTTCTTCTTTAAATCTCCGATAGTTGTGTTGAGTGTCTTAATCTGACCGGCAAGATTCTCTTTTTCTGCCACGGCGGTATCATACTTGCCTTTGTCAACATACTGACCAGATCCAAGGTCTGCAAGCTTTACCTGCTTATCCTTATTCTCCGGCTTTCCATTATAGGCATTGACGGTATCTGACACCTGCTTATAGAGATCCTCGCCTAAAATGTCTTTTAAAAATTCCATAGTTTCCTTTCCTGCACCGTTTTTAAGCGTGGTGTCTCCACAAGCAGTATGCAGTTTTGATGCCATGCATAAGGGCAAATTGCCGCAGTTTAAACGTCATAAGGCTTTCGGACAATATAAAAACAGGACTGCCGGAGGAACTTACTTGGCGTCACCTCTACGCCGTTCGGTTCATAAATTTCCGGTTGTCCTGTCATTACTAATTTGGGGTATAAAAATACCACCTAACCATTATCGGCTGGTGGTATATCTTGTTTCTTTTTAAACCCTATATTATCTCTGCATATCTCTCCATCTATTTTCTTTGTATGTAATACCTCAGTTGGAATACCATCTGGATATGCGTCGCAGCGCATACCCGGCATGCAATTTGAACATGATAAACAGTATGGAATTCTAAGCATTACCGTTTCCACCTTTCTATATATCCATCGACATATTCTTTTGCTTTTTCTGGAACATCTTCGCCATTTTTTATCTTAACATATGCTTCCGCAAGCGTTTCAAATCCATTCTGCACCTCATCCGAATAACCAGAAACTCCAGGTACATATAAGTCTTTTACCTCTTCAAAAAATGCGTTGAAATCCTCTACACTTTCAATATCTTGCCCCGTCAATATGTGCACTATCTCATGTTCAATATAATCTTCAATACGCTTTTCCGCAAAATACTTATACTCATACCCTGCCTTTATAATAGCATCAAATCCAGAAAAATCATATCCCGAATTAACCACCAATTTCGCCATATGTTTCCCATTTTCCTCATAATACTGGCAAAAGAATGGAACATCAGGCTTCTTTGCTCCCCAATTTTCAACCGTGACATTTTGAAAATTTACAATGTACTCCTTTTTCATTTTTTCATACACACGTTCTATAGCATCTGCATAATCTGGTGTCATTCCAGAAATATTCATAATGTCACTCGGAATCTTTATGTCGGCAGTTTTCCAATCAGTGTAAACAAAATTTTTCTTCCACTCCTCATACGTCATGTTCTCCGGCACATAATACTTCTTGCCATCTGCCCCGCGCGCAACTCTCTCCCCTGTGGTAAATTCATCATTGAAATACGGGCAGATGCATCCCCGGCAATTCGGATGAAACGGCGGCACGGTAACACCAATCTTATAATCTTTCATCGGAAAGTGTTTCCTGTCCATCTCCCCGCAGGTGGTGCAAGTATGGCCATCCAATGTCTCTACCACCTCGAACTCCTCCACCCCAAGGTCAGAAAAGCACGTCTCCTGTGTCTTAGCAGAAAAAGCCGCTGATTCCGTCTGAACGATTCGCGCCGCCTGCGACCTGCTCACTTTCATGTTCTGGGCTATTTCCCGTATGGCTCTGTCCGGCGATTCCCCGGTAATGCACATCCGCGTTAAGGAATCGTGCATATTGTTAATCAGCTTCGTTTTATCCGTCCAAATGCGCTCTGAAAAGTTGCGTCCATCCACCGCCCAGGGCTTATGTATGATGTCATTGACCTTTTCCGGATTAAAGCTCTGCATCTGCCAGCCAACACCGATACCTCGCTGCACTTCGTATGCAGTATGGTAATACCCGGATGTATACAGATTTGTGATATGTTCATCGATGGAATCATGATAATTTCCGTACAGCTTTTCAATTTCCTGCTGTGTCTGCACCTTGAGAGCTTCCAATCTGCTGATATGCACCTTTGCGGATGCGTTCTCAAGCTGTTTTGCCCACTGCTGATTTATGCCATTCTCGCGCCCGTATTTAATATAATCCTGCACATCCCACCGGAACTCTTCCAGTTCTTCACTGTTAAGCAAACGTCTGGCTTCCACCATTGAAATGCCGTTGTTGGCAGCAAACCGCTGATACCAGGCGTTAATCTTCCCGTCAAGAGCCTGCTCTGCCCGCCGGAACTCCTGCTCAATCTCCTGCACGGTCTGAACGGACGTATCATGCTGTGATTCTTCCAACTGCCGGAAGCGCTCCTGCCAGTATTCACTTGTCCGTTCTCCCATGCACTCACCTCGTTTCACTGCTCGGCATCTGCTTTCTCATTGCTATCTGTTTCAGTGCTATTTTTAGATGCATCAAAAGCACCGGCGTAAGCATCTGCTTTCTCCTGTGCTTCCTGTGCCTCTTTCTCCAACTGCTTCAATTCAGCGTCTACATCCTCGACAAGCGGATGCGCTTTAAGAATCGTCTTTTTACTGACAATTCCAACCGAATCCTTGCAAATCTGTGCCTGCTCCGTGTCATTTTTTACACAAGTGCGGGTCCACGTCTGGATGATTTTCTTGCAATCAATTCCCTCATGGTGGCATATCGCTCTTACCAGACGGGCAAACCCAAGCTGAAACTCCGTCTCCGTCAGCCCGGCTTTCATTTCAAGCAACGAATACATGAATTTAAGCGCTTCTCCGCTCTGATTTCCGAAGTTCTCCGGCTGTGGGTCAAATCCCTGCCCCTGTTCAAAAATAGCCTTTCTGGTGACTTCCAGAGCGCTGTTACGGGCTTCTATCGGAATCTCGATGTTGAGTGTGCTCACTCCCGGGTTACTGCCCTCGTCCCCATCTACCTTGATGGTCTTATATTTTTTCAAATCTGACAGAAACGTGTTAAGATCTGTGCCGCCGTACCCGGACAGAACAATTATCAGCTGTTGAATATCATCCAAATCATTAACAAAACCGCTGTAGACCTTGTCGTATACGTCTATCAGCGGCTTGATATTTTTCAAATCATTCGTATTGGTGTTATTGTTCGGGAACGGAATAAACGGCACTTCTCCAAATTCATGACGATACTCTGCAGTAGAATCACTGGAATCCGGCACCATAAAAGTATTGTAATAGAACAAACCATCCTCTAAGGTGTCTCCGTTCTTCCGCCGGAATGTCCAGCAGCTTTCCTTGTCCCAGTATTCATAGATTGCATAGGTATCTCCCGTCTCTTCGTCGATTTCATCATACATACGGAGAACGCCAAGCAGTTTCTTTTTCAAATCATGAGATTCAATCGGAATAATCTGCTTGCTGTCAACTACCGCCCACTGGAATGCTCCATCTTCATCCTCCCAGTAGTGAATCCAGCCTACTGACGCATTGGCAGCATTTATGCACAGCTCCATGCAATTCTTCCGGTATTCATCCCCGAGTATTTCTGTCACAACTTCATTTCCATGCTCGTTCCCAATGTCAAAGAGCGGCGGTGCCGTGAACATGTACGCAGCTTTCTGATTTACGATAAGCCCGTGGAAGTTCCGGGGGATCCGGTTATCTGCGTTACGTAACGGATTATCGGGTTCCTCTTTCTCTTTTTCGTCTGTGAGCTTGTCTTTTACCAGAATATCCGTTTCATTCCGGTAGTACCGTTCCGCCTGCATCGCCCGCAAGGAAAACCGTGTATGTCCCGGTTCGTATTTTCTTATGAGTTTTTTCATTACCTCAAGTTCCATGTTCTCACCTCTATTTTAAAATGCTGATGCCGCCGTGGTTTTCGTCCGTGTATATTGCGTACCGAATGGCATCCTGCACATCATCAAACTGCTTGACCGGCTCCCCGGTCTTTTCGTTCCAAACGTACATATAAATCTCATCCCGGAACCGGTCGACATCATCCGCAATCCGTAACTTATCTTGCTTATATAACTGTGCCACGCGCTCAATTCCGCTTAACACTGCCTTGTTGGCGTTAATCGCACGCAAGCCATTCTGCTTGAACTTTTTCACATATTCCGGTCGGGCAGAATCACAATAAAATGGTATATTGCCATACTCGGCTTTGATTGCCTGGGCCTGCTCCAGCCAGAAATCTATTTCTTCATACTGTCGGGCAATCTCTTTGATAAGGTAATAGCATCCCTTATCGTCCTTTCCCAATAGTACAATTGCTCCAAAATGCTCATATCCCCAATCAACCCCGGCGATGTATTTAACAAAATTGACCTTTTGCAGTTCCTCTCTGCTGATGTAATGAATTTTTGCATTGAAATCCCGGTATACAGCACCCTCGCCCATTACCCACATTCCATTAATGTTTCGGTCATAAAACATCCCGGACGGCGTTGTTTCTTTCATATTCTGCTTATACCGTTCTGACAGGAACGTGTTATCATCCAGCCTGTATTGCACTGCCTTGATGGTTTTTCCATCCGCCTTATCAATAAAATCTTTCTTAAGCCAGTGTTCCGGGTTATCCGGGTTTGTATCAATCAGCATCCTTGCACCATTGCCGGAACATCTGGACTTAATCTCGTCAAACACTTCCTGCTTTGCCATCGTGCCCTCATTGATATAAGCCCCGTATGCAGTCATTCCTCGGATGCGCCCCAGGTCGTTTATCTTGGAATGTCCGAAACAACACACCTGCACGCCGAATAGCTTGAACCGATTAAATTTATCAAAGTGAAACTCAATGCCGTATTTGTTGGAAAGCTCAATCAACACGTTTCGGTTAAGCGCTCCCAGGTCAGCACCAGCCAATATATATTGCGGATTCTCAACGCCCTGTGCAGCGGCAATTTTTTTAATCCTGCGTAATTCATACAGGAACAGGTCATTGTCCAGAACCGTTTTTCCGGTACGTTTCGCACCGTGATTGATTAGCATAAAATAATCATTATTTACAGCAAATCGGAATGTATCAAGCTGTTTTGGTGTGTATAAATCACTCAGCATCTTTTAATGCACCCTCTATCTGCTCAAAGAATTTATCCAGCTTATTCTCCCGGTCATCCTTGCCAGCGTCCGCTCTGGATTTTAACAGTGCAATTTCAGCCCTCTGCTTATCCGTTGCAAGGTCCATATGGTCAGATAACCACTGTAGTGCTTTCATGCGGTCGGCAAGTTTTACCTTCACACCATAAGCAGTCCCTGTGATTTCATCAATCAAACTGCCGTCCACATTCTCATTCATCCGCACTGTCTCGCCTTTTACCGTGACGAAATCAGTCACATCTGCAAATGCAATATCCATGTACTTCTGAAAGATATCGGTTTCACTTAGGAACTCCCTGTTAAGACGCTCCTGTTTCAAACGGAGTATTTCATCTTTTACCTTAGTATTTCTAAGTAGCTGATGCCCGTTTACCATTGCAGTTGTATAGTCGCTTCCATACGCTTTCTGATATGCCTTGGTGGCATTAAAGCAGCGAATGTAATAAATGCAAAAAAGCTGTTGCTTATCCGTCAAATCAGTATTCTGTATCACCGCTTCGACTTCATGCGCAACAGGCTCTTTCTTTACTCTCTTGGCTTGCTTATTCTCTTTCGCAACGTTGCGTTCCTTTTTCTCTTTCTTTTGCAACGTTGCATTACCGTTATCATCCCACTTATACCGGTTCTTCCAACTCCGAACTGTTCCCTCGGCTATCCCGAGCTGGTTTGCAATCTCTATTAGCTTAAGCCCTTGCTTATACATTTCAAAGGCTTTGTCCGCTCTCGCATCTTTTGCCTTTGGCAAGGACCATCACCTACCTTTTCTTTACATACAAAAAAGCACCCGTCATTAAACGGGCGCCTTCTCTGGGTTGGGGGAGTTGCAAAAAGCAAATGGCTCTTGGCTCTCTCAATTCACTTCTTGCAGTTTATACTATACATTGATTTTTCGTAACATGTGTAACAATCGTAACAAACTTTTACGCAGCGTCCATAAATCTCTGAAACTCCATCTTTATACTTCCCTCGGTACACTTTCGTCCCATTCTTACTGCCACCTGCTCCCAGCTCAGTCCCTCAAAGAACTTATAACGGATAATTCTCTGCATCCGTACCGGTATGCCGTTCATCCACTGCTCCACCTGCAGCTTGATCTCTTCCGACTGGGCTTTTCTCTCTTCCAGCAGTTTCTCTTCTATACGCAGCTGTGCATCATCCATGTATGTGAACGATGTTCCCTCAATTTTGAAATGTGTCTCTGCGTACGGGAAATCATTCATTGAACCTTTTACACTTCCTGTCACAATCGTTTGCCGCTTACGCTTCAATCTCTTAATGTCCTGCTCCGTCTCCCGGATCATCTCACATGCATCTACATACTGCTCCAATATTTTCTTATCTACTCCCACCGTATTCTCCCCTTTCTGGTATTATCACTGCAATGTTTCTGATAATATCATACAATAGGTTGGGAGTGGATTTGTGCCAAGTTTAGGTCAAAAAAATACCAACCATCAAATATTGACGGTTGGCAATTTCTTTAGTGATCTGCTATATGTTTTGGACAAAACCCGCCAGCATCATAATGTTCAGGGTCATCTCTATCATATACAACTGTACAATCAGGACACTGAAAATAAAATCCCAAGCATTGTTCGCATACTTTTCCACCATTGTAATGTGGGTAAATACCTTCATTCTTTCCGCATCTAATACATTTTGACATAATAATTCCCCCTTTGTAACTTAATATAGAAATTATATCACTACATTCGTCAATATGCAAATTTTTTACGTCTTCCCCCATACAATCATATACTGCCCGTTCTTTTCTTCCACCAGATGTGCCATCCTCTGCCGTATAAGTCGCTGTGCCGTTCCACGTCTCCGATAGAATCCCCTCCTGCTGATCGGGAGAATGCCGTGGTGGGCTTCCAGCATATCGTAACTGGTGCCGCGCACGATGGATTCTGTCAGTTCCGCAGCAATGATGCTGTCCACGCTCTGGCAGATTTCAAATATTTCTTTTTCATCCATAGACATTCCCCTCTCTCAACTTCCCCGTGTGTCATCTTCCGCCCCGCCGCATTACTGCTGGCGGGGACTATAGCTGTTTGATCTCATGCAAACCGGAGCTGTCCGGTCTGCTCTGACTCGATCCTCATGTTTGGCATACGCTCCGCAACACACAGCTCCGGAAGATTTGCCCTAACTAATGCTGCAGGAATCGGTGGACACACAGCATTGCCGCAGCGGCGCACCTGTTCGCTCCGCGGATACGTCTTGCCGGTATAATCATGGTCGATTATGTAATCCTCTGGGAATCCCTGGCATCCGTACAGTTCCCGTGGCTCCAACATCCGCAGTCCGATGTCCACTATCTGATAATCTACGCCATTGATGGTTACCAGTCCGAATCTGTCCTGCGCCGTCACGGTGTCCAACGGTGCCTTTATATCCTGTCCAGTTCCCTGTCCATAATATTTGATTAAAAAAGCTCTCACCTCTCCGAAATGACCGTCTCCTGCTGTGATTGTCGGAATTGGCTCTTTTACATCCCTTCCATCACAATGATTATTCATCTGAATAAGGTTTACTGCACACATAGCGTTTCTTTCAAGTGTCGTAATGGTGTGCAATGGCTCTTTAATGTCAGAGCCGTTTCCCTGATAATTTCCGCCATAATACTTTTGGATAAATGATGTGACCAGTCCATATCTGTTCAATGGTCCCCATGTTTTGAACTCTTCCACATTTTCAAGCATGATGACTCTCGGTCGGACAAGTCCCGCCCACCTGCAGGCTACCCACGCAAGACCTCTGATGGTCTTATCCTTGGGCTTGCCGCCCTTTGCCTTACTGAAATGCTTGCAGTCCGGCGAGAACCAGGCAAGTGCTACCGGATGCCCGTTGCACGCTTTGACCGGATCAACCGCCCAGACGTTTTCACAGTAATGCTTTGTGTTCGGATGGTTTGCTTTGTGCATCTTGATTGCTTCCGGATCATGGTTGATCGCAATATCAACGCTGTATCCAGTTGCTAACTCTATACCGGTGGAAGCACCACCGCCACCGGCGAAGTTGTCAACGATCAATTCTCCATTTATCATACTGACGTAACCTCCGAAAAGTCCAATTTCATCTGTAAATCTGCCCTATAATTCATCCACACCGTTTCTGTCCGCGGTTTTCCATACTCTGCGCAGGTCGAAAATTGTTTTTTCTCCCATCCAGTCAAATAATCGTTATACATTTCTGACTCGTAACCAGAAATCATGATCTTTGCTTTACTCTGCAGCAACAGCTTCAACATTTCTTCGTGATCCGCATCCGTCATCTCATGCTTGTATTGCTTTCCCGCTCTGGTACCCAAAATATACGGCGGATCAATATACATAAAAACATTGCTGTAATTAAATCTCTCAATCACTTCCAACGCCGGGCGATTCTCGATCTGCACCATGCGCAGGCGTTCCGCTATGTCAATGATCCATTCCGGCAGACGGTACCAGTTCCACAGAGCGTAGGCTCTCTCCCTGCCCTGTACATCGTTTTTCCATCCTACCTTGCTACCATTGGTACGGAACCCATGCCCCTGCCAGCACTGGATTAAAAATCGTAATGCCTTATGATACGGTTCATCCGGCATCATCAGCTCCCATACATCCAGTTTATATGTATCCTCATATTTTTCACGACTGAATGGTGTAGTCATTACCATTCTGGACAGACGTTCCGCATCTTCCTGTATGCACCGGAAGAGATTCACAACATCATGATCCAGATCATTGATCGTCTCGATATCAGATACCGGCTTATTAAATAACACGGCCCCGCTGCCGAAGAACGGCTCTACATAGCTGTGATGTTCCGGTATCAGTTCCACCAGTCGGTGAGCAATGTTCCATTTACTTCCCGGATATTTCAATACTGTTCTCATGGCATCACCCCTGGAATATCCTCGAAACTAATCTGATTATCAGTTTCGAACACAAGCATTTTCTCTTTTGCTCCTGTATAAAAATTGCGGTCAATCTCAAATCCATACGCATTTCTTCCAAGTTCCGCCGCCGCTCTTAATGTGCTACCGCTTCCACAACATGGATCAATTACCACATCACCGGGATCTGTAAATATCTCTATTAGCTTTTTTAAAACAGATACTGGCTTCTGTGCCGGGTGGATTTTGGGAATATCTTTGCCATCTTTCTCCCAAGTAAACCAGTTAAAGATCATATGTCCAGTGCCTCGGATAGTCTTTCCGTTTTCATCGAATCTTGCTCCATTTCTAAACTTTGGCAACTTGTCCCTATATAAGATCAATGCATACTCCGTCGCTCCGACCACTCTCATATTTGCCTTAAGCACCTGTGGACTGTAATTTTTTACAAATACAAGTGGTATGTAATTGTTGAAACCATGCTTCTTTGCCGCCGCAATCAATGTCTGCATCTGCTCAAACGCACAGAACACGATCATGCACGGTGCTTCTGAACTTCTACCGCGGTTTCCTGCTTTCTTTGGCTCTTTCTTAAGCATCTTGCTGCAAAAATGGAAATACTCATACAGATTGAAATTAAAATCCGAATTAAATGCTGCTTTTCCTGCAAGTTTGCTTTCTCCATTCTTGTTATCGCCGCCGTTGTACCACATCGGATTGCTGCCGTAGAAATTCTTCCCTACGTTGTAAGGTACATCGGCAATAATAAGCTGTGCCGACGGTATCGCGTACTTTTTGTAATTCTGCATAGAATCTCTGTAAATTTCACATTTTGTTTTCATTTTCTTCAAAAGGAACCCGGCGCGCCTTTTATCCGGATAGGTCCCGGCTCCTTTCTACATATCGAACAGGCTAAGTTGTACCGGCTTTTCCTGTTCTTCTTTTATTTTCTGTCGTCGGATATTCTCCAATTCTTCCAATCTCTCCGGATCTAACCACTTATCCGCGTGCACACGGTCAGCAGACGTGTCAGAAAGATTTTCGTAGCCGATTTCAATCAGCTTCTTTTCTAACTTCTCAATAGCTTTTTGCTTATTTGCATTTCTCTGTTCTTTTTTCTTTGTCTCTTTCTCCTTTATCCTGTCATCATCAAACGTAATTGGAATACCATCTCTTAAGTCCTGTAAATCCTGTAGCAGATCACGGCTTGGCTTTGCTTCGGCGCGAATGTTATATATTTCCCAAGTATATGTTTCATCCATAAGCATCATCGACGAATGATTTATCTCATAGTTCCGTCGAATATCTTCTTGCTGCGTTTTTACAATGGCTTCGCAAATGTCCAAGCTACATGGCTTTTTTAAATACCGAATTCCTTTTGTTATGTGTTCCCACCTGTCCTGTTCAAACAATGAAATCTGTTCTTTTTTCCTCACCGCACCAGATTCTCGCAGATCATAGTACACATTTCCCCGTTTTCTACTCAACTTACGCCCAAGGATCGGGCAATACCCATTCTGCGAATAGCACATATGTGCGCATCTGGTCGGTTCATAGTGTTGTTCCCATGTCCGTGTGTGCTCATCATAAAACATATGATTCTGGCAGACTCGCCCATTGTGGGCTTGACAGTATTCCTCGTACTTTTGTCTTCGCTCTGCGTCACGCTTCGCATTTTCTTTTTCGATGCTGTTCTCATAATCGTATGGTTCATCCGTCCTGTGACAGGTGCACCAACACTGGATGCATAAACCGCCACCATGCATACCATGTAATCGCGGATCATTGTATTCGCATTCTGGTTTGTTATAAGGGCAACGAAACACAGGATTGTCATTCTCATGGCTCCAATCAATGATATATCCAAAATCGCCAACAACATGGCTCCCCATTATGTACTTCCCGCACCCTGTCTTGTACACAATCTGATCACTATAAAAACGTTTATATTCAAATCCACCTGACATATTATTCAAAGGATCACTACCGCTAAACTTGCTTGTGCAAATCTGCACATAGTCTGGATAATCATCTACGGTATATCCTTCAGCGAGAAGTCTTTGTGTCAGTTTGTTGTACTCTTTTCCCATAATCAAATTCCCTGGCAAGGACGAATGCCCCAAAAATCTTCCATTGTACTCCGAAATGAATCCTGATCCATATCATATATTTTGCAGAAGCACTTCTCGCAAGTATTTCGCACCTTGAAAGTCTTGGTCAATCGCATGTCCCAACTATTCATCTGTGATCCGCACTTACTGCAATTCTTATCCAGCCACCTAACCCTTTCTGCCATTTTTCTTACCTCTTTTAGGCTTAAATTTATAAACATCATTTCTCTGCCTGCTTACCGCGCTCCGGTAGCCGTTTAATTTACTTGCTCTGCTTTTGCTCATATCTGCTCAAGTTCCCTTTCTTTCTCGTCCACATACTCTTCAATGGTCTTTACGATTCTTTCTTGTAAATCTTCTGGGATTTCATAATCGTATGACTCACCAAGATAGGAATGAATATGTAACAAGAAGCTTTGTTTGATTGTCTTTATTCTAAAGTGATGCTTTGATACACTTTTTCCACGATACCTCTCTCCGCACCAAAAAAGAAAATCTTTAACTGGTTCAAGTCGGTTCATCTTTTCTTTGTATTCTTCATACTGTTGTACCGTCATCTTTTCCTCCTAAAATTTCATCCAAACACGCATTCCAGCCGTCTCAGTGAATGCTCTTGCTAATTTCTTCATAACCGGATTTAAGTTCCGGTATCTTCTCCGGCAGTTCCCGGAGTGGACACCAATCTGGTCTCCATGTTTTTTCATTCTTCGGATTATATTCTTCCTGTCCGTTCGTTGGTCTGGCAAGGCAAAGTGCAAGCCCGCCTTTCTGCGGAATTGTAAGCAACAAAGGACATTTAGTACATCGTTCCGGCATATCTATTACTAATACGGCTTTAGGCATCTATTCACACTCCTTCCGGCTTTTCGCACCGTTCAAATTCAACAACCCACACCCACGGGGATGTATCCCAACTGTAGCGCTCAAAATCGGATTTCTTGATAGTGCTGTTCCAGATTTCAATAAAATGCTCCCTGGCAGTATGTATGCGATCGTATTCGTCGTCCGAGAAATGAATAAATCCTCTGTTATCTATTGCACCCTCGGCTTTTGATCCATCTTCTGTGATATTCTGCAGCCGCTCCACTTTCACATCTGTGACCTTAAGCCAGATACGCGCGGCTTCTTTCGGCATGTGGATGGATGGTTTCCATTTTGTAATATCTGCGATGACATTTTTCTGCCAATCTTCGTAGTAATAATACCCATTTGGTGCCTTTTTCCATGTTTCCCGGACATACAGGATATTGCCCGGCTCGCAAGGCAACTTAAAGAATTTCTCTCCATACCCATCTGCAAATGTACCTCTACACGATATGTACCCTTTAGGTGTAAAAGCGGTATATCCCCATACTGCATCATTAGGAATAAAGCCTTTTACAATTCTTCTCGTTGCATCTTTTCTCCCGTCCAGAATTGCCCGAACCATCTCGGTATTGAACAAAATTGGTTTAACTGCCATCTACTCCACCACCTTTCTTCTCGTTTCTGCCCTGTGCTTTGCATCATACCTGTTGTGGCAAAGCTGGCATAACGCTCTGAGATTACTGTAATCGCAATTTTCCGGTGTATGGTCTAAATGCGCTATTGTCAAGACAACTTTTGAGCCATTTTCGCGGATAGCATAATTCTCAATTCCACAAAATTCGCATTTATTGTCTGCCCGTTTAAGGATATCTTTTCGTATGTCTTTCCAGTTTGCCGGATATCTTTTCCGATTTTCTGGTTTAATTGGCATCTACGCCACCGCCTTTCACAATCTCGATTGCTTCATCCGTAAGCATTTCTTCCGGCTTTCCATGCAACCGTACACCAGAATTATATTCTTCGCTTCTTTCTTCCAACTGCTCCACAACCGCATCCACATCGTAGGCGGTCTGAATTTCGTCGACCTTATCCATCAACGTACCCATTTTCCAAAAGCTATTTATAACATCTTTTTCCTTCTCAAATGTATCAGAAATCATCTTCTTTACATCATCCTCATCAATCAGCCTTCCCATTTCTTCCTCCTGTCCGCATTAAAATACAATCTCCGACATAAAAAATTGCAAACATCAAATATGACGCATCATCAATTTCAACTCCATTTTCCCAAGCTAAAAACAGAACTATGAACCATATCGCACTCATTCTTCATCACTCCAATCTAATTTCTGACCACAATGTTTGCAATATGGCATGTTCCATGCTATCAGACTCCTAATAACATTCATTTCTCCAAAAAAGTGCTTACAGTTAGGGCAAGATGCCTGTCCATTAAAGATTTCTATTTTCTTTGCCGTCTGCTTCTCTCTGGATTTCAGAATGCTGTCAAGTGTAAATCCCTGCTTTATGCATTCATCCTCAAACTTCATATAATTTTCCATATCATCTGGTGTTATATTACGTTCAACCATAGCTTTGCAGATTTCCAATGATTTACGGCATTCTTCCGGTGTACCGATTGTGCGGTACTCTTCCACTTCTGCTTCCAGTTCCTCGATGTATTCATCTTTGTGGTCGCAGTTGTGGCAGATCTGTGTAGAGGTGTTTGCAAATTCGTTTTTAATATTAGGGTTGATTTCTGATGTGTGCCAGCGCTGCACCTCTTCCAGTGCCTTTATCGCCATTTCCAGATCTTCCATTCCGCATTCCCCGGCTACATGCTCCGCCGTATGCATCCGGTACTTGATTTTTTCGATTGCTTCATTCTCTGTCATGGCTACTCCTTTCTTACTGGCAGTCTGCCTGTATGAAAATATTCGTCATAAGCGTCAACCGTACAGCGTATTTCAGCCATAGCTATATCAACTGTTACATCTTTTCTATCCAATGCTCTTTCTGCATAATTTTTAATTCTCATCATTAAAGCCTGTGATATTACTATATTTGTGTTGTTACTCATTCCTACACCTCCAACAACTCCGGGTTGTCAATCATGTTGCCGATCACTTCAAAATTCTCTGAATCAAAATCATCCAGTTCCTCATAGTCATCACAGCCCGGCTCATTCGTGCACCATCCGTTTTTATGCCACACGACACGCTTTCTCGTCTCATCTTCTGGAAACTCAACGTCGATATGCCCTGAGAGAATATCATTCTCAAAAATCAGCTTGCCGTTCTTGTCCTTAAGTCCGGTGCACTGGCAGATAGTGGATGGGTCTATCCTTTTTGAAAAATCCTTATACTCACTAGGATATATCCCTATAATTTCAATTTGTTCTCCCGTCTCAATATGCTGATGTTTATCAACAATCAGACTCCCAACAATCCATTCGCCGTTATCAATCCGCTTTCCACGGAATAAAAATCTATTCTCCATGTTCACCCTCCATTTCTTTTAGCTTGGCTTCGGCTTCCTCTTTTGTAAGGAATACGGTTTTCCCAAAATCGCATTTTCTAAAATACGCTCCGATAAAGTGATTTGTTGCTTTTGCATAAATTCTATATTGCTCCCCGCATTCATAGAAAGTTACACTAGAAATAAAAGCTTCATACACTTCATCTTTCATATTTTCATCATATTCAATGCCATCAAACACATTAAACGGAGAAGTAACTACCCATACGGTATCTCCCACCTTGCACGGCAACCGCAGAAGCAATCCCTGCTCCTCGGCATCCTCGTAGTCTTTGAGTTTCCGATATACGGCATCTATTTCCTCGCAATCCGGTTCACATGCCCTTTCCCACAGTTCATCATCAATCCATAATGGATTCCTTTCTGTTAATCTCTCCATGCTATCCCTCACTCTTTGCCTTAAGCCATTTAAGCCATCCTTTTTTATCCCAAGTGCTTCCACCAAGTATGTCTTTCGTCACAGCATCAAACCATTTTGCCAGTTCCTCGTCCGTCATGCTCCGGATCCGGTCTGCATTGGTCATGGCTTTATAATGCTCACAGTTGCGCTCCATGTCTAAATGTGGGCTGTCGTTAATCTTCGGACACCACTTACCGACAATTACATCATCTTTATTTGACAGATTATATAAGTTATTGCAGTTCTTACACTTCGGCATCTTTTTTTCTCCCTTCCGTGTCTTTATCTCCAATCAATTTTTTGACCACATACATCGCAAAATGAATACCTGCCTTTATTTCTGTAGATGTCACGTATATGTTTTTTACATGCAGGGCAGTAGAATTCTTTCCGCGCATACCTGGTTGCCACTTTTCTTGGCTGCTGTTTCATTTTTGTGTCCCTGCATATCTGCAATGCTTTCACAGCTTTTGTTAAAGCTTGGAGCATATCTCTATTATCTTTTTGGGCTTCTATAGCTTTTTCCAATATTTCTATGGCATCATTTATCGACATTCATTTTCCCTGCTCCTTTCTGCACCGCAACTGATACGGCACCTCTCTGAATCTCTTAAGCGCGTCGCTGCTCACATGCTTGCTCGGGCGTGTCATCTTCTCGCTGATCTCCGCCACGCGCCTACGGCGCTCCTTGCTGTCTCTATGCATTTATCTCGCCCCCTGTATTCCTCGATCGTAACGGGCACCACCTTGGCGACGTTTTAACCACCGCCAGAACCTCCCGCTCCGCTGTTTTGCAAATTCTCATGGGATCAAACCGCTCCCGCTGGATCTGACCGCAATGCTCACACTTTGCACAGATATGCACCGGCTCATAACCGTCATTTTCTGTGACGTACCGGAGACCGTTTTTATTCACGTAATACACCAAGCCGCTGTATTCGCACCCGCCGTTCAGCGCCGGGCGTATGATCTCATCGTAAATCTGTCTGATCGTCTTACCCGTTTCAAGAGCTGCCACAATATCCTCTCGGTACGGGTCATACATGCTCGTTCTTTTTCTTCTCTCCATTGCCCTGTCCTCTCATAACTTTTTCAATCATCTCTTCCTGGTTCCGCTCTGCGATATGGTCCCGAACCGATTCCTCCGGGAATGCAATCTGATATGTCCGCTCCTTGATCCGGTTCGTGATCCGGTCATCGTACCGCAGGCTGTCCAATGATTCGTTACTTGTGAAGATTGTCACTTTCTTGTTGATGTACCGCTCGTTGATAATCTGGTACATCTTGTCGTTGATCCACGCCGCCGGGGATTCCACGCCGAAATCATCGATAATCAGCACATCCACCGTGTTAAGCGCATCCAGTAACCGGCTCTCACTGTATTCGGCATCCCGCCGCCATGTATTCTTGATCTCCTGCAAGATGGTCAGCGATACCGCGAACTTGACTGCATAGCTTTTCATCAACTCATTTGCAATCCCGGCAGCAATCCGGGTCTTCCCGCTGCCCTTTGTGCGGGACCAGATAAACAGCCCCATCCCCTGCTCCCTCTGGGTTCCGAAATCTTCCAGGTAAGCCTTTATGATCCGGCAGGCATCTGCCACCGTCTTTTTGCTGTCCGGCTGTCGGTACACATCCGTGCGGAAGGTTTTCAAATCCATCCCCCGGAACGCTTCTGGTATATCTGCAAACCGCAACCGCCTTGACATCGCCGCCCGCTCCCGGCACTTACATTCCACCGCCGTTGTGATACCGTCCTTTTCGGTCAATATCCACTCGGTACCATTGCACAACGGGCACACATCAGAATCCTTCAAATTCTCCGGTGTCTCCAAGTTCCCCGAGCCGCTCATTGATCGATTTTTCATGCGCTGTAGTATTTTCTCCAGCGTTTGTTCCATCTGCTCCATTGCCCGCTCCTTTTAGATACTGCATAAATACATTCTCACGAAGCCAGTTTTCCGCTTTCTTGATATACCGCTCCGCCGTTCTGTCCCGCCGGCAAGCATCCGCATAATTCTGCGCCGCCCGTATCAGATCATCCTCCGGTACGCCAGCCATCACCGCATTGCAGTATTCCGATTCTGACAGGTAGCCGGTACATTTTTTCGGGTAGGCTGCAGCAAATTCCACGAACCGCTCCACGGGGGATATAGGGGGTGTTTTGGTTTCGTTTAGTTTATGTTTAGTAATAGGTACACTTTGTGGTTCACACTGTGGTACGCTCTGTGGTTCGGTTTGTGGTACACTTTGTGGTTCACACTGTGGTACATTTTTAACCTCGTTTTGTACCACAAGACTATTCAGATGATAAACCGCAGCTTGGTTTCCCCCTCGGGAACGCCATGTAATATACCCATCCTGTTCCAAGCGGTTTCTCGCTCTTTTGATTGCCTGTGCATTCAGCCCCGATTTCAGCACCAGGACTGATACGGCTACCGTAAACTCTTGCTGCCAACCCGTTTTATTCGCTATGGACATAAGCGCATGCCATAAGGCGATGGCGGGTGAGGGCAGCGGATTTAGTTCGAGCCGATCGTAGAATGCTTTTATTTCGGCTATGTAATTCAAGCGATCACCCCTCTTCTAACTCTGTTATTGTGACCTCTGTCCTCGGCTCCCACTTATCAACATCTACATAACTTCCATCTGTAGAAACGATAATTTTGCAATTATCATCCGACAGCACTCCGTAATGCACCAGAATATCATGCAAGGCTTCATGAAGATTCGTAAGATCAACCCTGCGGTTGTTCGGCATGTAATACACCGCTTTCACGTTCACCTTACAATCAATGGTTTCTATGTCCGGCATGAATTTTTCACACTGCTTTTCATATCTTTTATATGCCGATGACGGAACGATTCTCGGACGTCCTGTTTTGTCCTTAACAATCTGCTGACTGTTCTTTTTCGTGATCGGTTTTAATTTAATCGTGAACTTATACTCCATCCGCACCACCCATCCGCATCTGTGCGTTGCAATCATTGATCTGCTCCGCCAGGTACGCCGGAAGCGTATAGCAGTCAACAAATTCATGCGCATCTGCGAGATCCTTTCTCTTCAATGCCTTGTAACTCTTCATCTTGCCCTCATCATCGTAGATTCCAAATTCCCGGCGGAGCTGGTTGTAAATATCCCGATACACTCTCTGCCGGATCGCATTGTCCAGATATGCTTCCGTTTTCTTGCCGCCGAGAAGTTCCGCACCTCTGCGTCTGATATGTGCCGACAATTCATCCGATTCTGCGCCGAACAGCGGCATATCGTTCTCGATGTGGTCGATGCGGTGTTCTACCTTGGTCACACGCTTATCTACGATCAGTGCGGCTTTCAACTCTGGCGACATCCCCTCAAGCAGATTGCTGTGATCAAAATAAGAATCAACCAGACGATCGTATACTTCCCATGCCGTATCCGTATTTAAAGATTTTGCATGGAGGAACGCACCCTTCTTTGTCCAGAGGTAAAGTTTATTCAAATTTCTAGCGAAACCTAAATTTTCGGTTTCGCTCTTGAACCGTTTCAGCTCCTCACCATCCAGACAAATAAAATGCTTTCCTTCCACATATCTGCTCTTATTGTTGTTAAAATTATCTGTGATTTTCTTTGCTTCAACGCCATACGCTTCTGCAATCTGCTGCGTTGTCAGCACTCTCATGCCTCTATATTCTGTAACCTTTAATTCTTCCAATTATTTCTCCTTTCCCCTCCGGGACGACCCCGGAGGTATCATCATGGCTTCGACAGTTCGTGATATAATAAGTCTCCGCATGATTGGTTTCTTTTGCCCGCAGGCGGGTGTTTCAACCCTATAACCAGCTCCGCCCGAATATCCGCCGGAACTCTTCTCTGCTTCCGTAATGGCTTTCAAAATATTCCTGTGCCATCTGCTTAAGCTTCAGATCCATTTCAGCGGCATTCTTCCCCGCCTGCGTTCCATTCGGATGCAGATCCGGGCGAAGCGGTATGACAAATCCATACTTCTCGCTATTCTTCCGGTTCGGATTACCCGGGAAAATATGATGGCGTTCAACCGGCACCGCGCCGGTAAAATAGCAATGTTCCATATCATCCGTGAATACGCTCCATAATCGCTTCATATTCCCCACCGCTCTTTCATTTCCTGTAGTTCTGCTGGCGTAATGGTATCTATTCCAAGTTCCTTTGCATCCGCTACCGTTCCGTCAATCAGAACCGACATTTCTTTCGTGTCATAGGTATGACTCCCGCGATAGATTTTATATACAGTCAGTTTTCCGTCATACCGAACCGGCATTGCATGGATCGTTTCCTGTTCCCACATATATTCTTCTGGTGCGTTTGACTGATAGTAGAAAATATTTCCATCTGGAAGATATTCGGGCTGTCCATATTTACAGATCAGAACATTTTTAGCTTTTGCCTTTGAAATCGTGAGTACGTCAGCAATTTTTCCAACCAACACATGAAAGTAAGCATTTGCATCAAGGCTCCGTTTCTGCGTATATCTGACAGCTTTTATTTTTAGCTTGTCCTGATTCTGTAAATTTTCAATTTGACCGGCTGCCGAAGCGTCAACCTCAAACGTGAGGATGATGCCTCGTCCATCAAATGTCCGGCTTGCACCAGTTAGCTTTCCGGTAGTCTCCATCAGGCATCAGCTTCTTTCCTTTTCTTATACCAGGTCTCTACCTGTTTGATCAGCTTGTTTGCCAGCTCCGTAGAAATATCAGATGTACCGGAAAAATTGTACATTTTCTTAAGCTGGTTCACGATATCTACCGCATTTGCGTTCTCACACATTTCAGCATAGGCATCCACAAATCTATTGATTTTATGTAACTGCTCTGCTGTCGCCGGTGTAAACTGCGGTGCTGGTGCAACTGGTTCCGGTGTCTCGCCGTCCGGGTCTTTCATCTCCTCGGTCGGAATGCAAAATACCTGAAAGCATGCATATTTAAATGCAATCGCCATTGCCTTGTTGGTTGCTTTATCTCCACTGTCCATGCCCTCGCCAACTGTGATTGCTTCAATAGACGAGCCGTCCTCTGCATAGAACGTATATTTTATCCGGCAGATGGAATAGATCAGAACCGCACCCTTATTTGTGGTTCGCTCCTGTCTCTGCTGTTCCAATACTTCCGGAACAATAAAAACATGATTCTTTACCAGCGCCGGATTGATTGCATTCATGACCGCATCAATTCCGCGGTACTTAAAGCCCTGCTGTTTATTCACTGCATCTTTACCAACCGCCCCGATCTCTTCCATGCACCGAGAGATCGCTTCATATATATTCATTTTTCTTGCTGATTCTGCCATGCTTATACCCTCCGGAATTCAATTCCATACTCGCGCATAGCAGATTCAAGCTGTGCGATCTGGAACGGATCGGCAATTACTTCATACCGTACGGTTCCCGCCGGCGCCGGAGCAGACCGCACCTCTTTTTCTTCCTCCAGAGCAACATCCGGCACAACTTCCGGTACAACCGGTTCTTCATGCACCAAAGCAGCTTTTCTCTGCTCTTCCTCTGCCGCCCGGCGTGCCTCCTCTTCTGCCTTTCTCTGCTCTCCCTCTGCCTGTCTCCGCAGAATTTCTTCCTTCTGCTTCTGGTACTGATTCATGGTTGCAATGGCATCTGACAGTTCCAGCGTTGCCTTATACTTCGCCAGGCCTTTATCCTCAAACTCCGATTCCATCGCCCGGATAGTGTCCAGATCTTTCTCTACATGCTCCACATGTGCTGTGATGGCTTCTGTGATAGCTTTCTGCGCGGTCGTGGAATTCTCCCATCTGCTGTCATAGATGCGATCCAGCGGCAGATACTCCATCACGGTTCCATGCTCCGCCATAATCCCGGTATAGATTTCACAGATCATCGCTTTCTTTGCTTCCACGCGCCTACGCTCAAACTCCTCGATCTGCCCGCTGATAAAGTCGATCGGTTCATCGATCAGCTTGTCCAGTTCCTTGACCTGCGCTTCAAAATTGGTATACGGCGCCATAAAAGTTTTCTTGATCTCAATTCGCCTGTCGTTCATGGCCTTTTTCAGCTTACGCAGGCTTGCCACCGTCCTTTTTGCTTCCGGCTGGGATTCTGCGGTAAACACCATCCCCTTGTACTCCTCCAGTCCTGCCGCAAGGGCTACCTTGATCTCTTCAAAGTTTGTCTCGATACTTCCGTCTTTCTGCTCTACTAATAAGTTAATTTCCTGCATCTTCTATCTCCTTTTCTTCTCTAAACCGCTCATCGCGGTCGTATATTGCTGCCAGTTTCTTTCTATGCCGCTGTGCCCGTGCCTGCTCCGCTTCGTATTCGTCCCAGTCCGGCGCATCCGGCGCGATCTCAATCATCGATATACTCCCACTCTCCTTTGTCGCCATTGTCACTGATCTTAAGTCTCACTGCTGTCCCTGGCGAAACAGCCAGCACCCCGCTAATGCTCCCGTCATCCGTAACGGTAATAGTGGCAATTCCCGCAACGCCGACTCCTTCCAGTGTTTCCGGCAATTCCCGCAACACATCCACGAGATTGCACATGTCCTTGTTACATAACCTTGCTTTCATTCAAAAAATCCTCCACTTCCAGCTGCGTCCAATCCGTTGCCCGGATCATCCACTCCATCTTCTCTTCGCGCTCCCGCCGCTCTGTTTCACCGGTAACGCAGTCATCACACATACCGTTCTGACCCTCTCCCGGGTCCATTGGATGACCGCAGCGCTTACATTCTCTGAAAATCATAAAATCACACTTTCAAAAACTGCTCTTTTGTGTTACAATAAACGCAGAAATACTTATGTATTCCTACGGTAAATAGCACCTGTACTCGCCAAAGTTATCAAGGTGCTATTTTTTTGTCCAAATCGATAAACTCCACATCCGCATCCAGCCTGTCCCGTCTGTGGATAAAGTAAAAACATGCTTTCCGCCGTTCGGCTCTGCTCAGCTCCACCGACATGATCGCCAAGCCCGCCAATGATACCAACGCGCCTAACGCAATCACGGCAATGAGGTAGTAATAATAAATGCCGTCTGCATCACACATTCCACCGAAAAACATTATGCCGACTCCGACCGCCGTAACGATCTTACCTATTCTTTTCAACGTTCTCACCTCCCCGATCCCGTTGTTCTGAAACTCCATTTTCTACATATCTACAACACCCTGCCAGACATAACCGGTATCTTCCCATAACTTCTTAGGTGATACATATACATTTCTTCGATTTTCAGAACAGGTTCCATGTCCTATCGGCAGCCATCCCTCGATAATCCCGTTTCTTACCCAGGATTCTGATTTTCCATATATCTTCGCAACCAGCGATGTCGGTATTTTTTTATTGGAAAATTCTGGAACAGCTGCAATTCCTACAATTAACCGTGCAATTTTCTCCAATTGGTCATTTGTTACTTTCATTTCCTGCAATTCTTCTGGCAATGATCTCCCTCCTTTCTGTTGGCTGTCCAGATTATTGGACAGATGATGTGGTAGCCTTTATTTATTGCTTGGCTCCTTTGTGGTTGATTTTAGTTCAACCTCTTTTGCAAAAAAAATTTCATCGCGCTTCTTATTTGTTAGCCTTAAGATTTTCTGTAGCGCCGAAATTTCTGATGCTTTAAACTCCGTTTCATTATTGAGCTTTTTATAAAACCCTTCTCTGGTGATGCCAATCTTCTTTGCTATAGCGGTGATGGTCATTCCAGAATCTGTAATCTCATCGCTCAACATCTTGCTATCTGTCAAATTTTCACCTCCTTATGGTTGACTGTTATTCAACCTGTAATCATATTACATCATGGTTGATTGTCTGTCAACTATTTTTTATAAAAATGTTGAATAAAATTCATTTCTATGTTATTATCCATATTAGAAAGGTTGGTGAGCAATATGACAACGCAAGAAAGTATGGGACTGAAAATTAAAAGTTTGCGCGAAGAGAAAAAATTATCTCAATCAGACCTTGCCACGCTCGTAGGATATAAGGATAAAACTGCTATTGCTAAGGTAGAGGCAGGAAAAGTTGATCTTCCCCAAAGTAAAATATCTGCATTTGCCAAAGCATTAAATACATCTATATCTTATTTGTTTTCCGACGAAGTTGAGGAAGCTCCCACAACAATTGCCGCTCACTTTAATGGTGATGAGTATACAGAGGATGAACTTGGCGAAATAAAGGCATTCGCTGAATTTGTCAAGTCAAAAAGGGGATAAATGTCCAAAAAATTGGACACATGCAAGAATATACTAGAACTGGAGGTGGTTTTTATGAATACATATGAAGAATTGCAAGAGGAAGCCTGCAATGATGGTATCGAAATTATAGATAATTACGCATTCAAAAGCGAACGGATCAGTGGCTTATATTGTGACAGCACCATTGCCTTAAGCAAAAATTTAAAAAGAACCACTGAAAAGAAATGTGTTCTTGCCGAAGAACTCGGACACCACTACACCGCAACCGGCAACATACTCGATCAGTCCACCGTAGAAAACCGCAAACAGGAAATGCGCGGCAGGATCGTAGCCTATAATAAGCTGGTCGGCTTGCGCGGCATCGTGGATGCCTACTTACACCACTGTCAGAGCATATCAGAATCAGCAGAGTACCTTGAGGTAACCGAAGAGTTTTTAATTGATAGCCTTAATTACTACAGAAATAAGTATGGTGTATACACGAAACTGGATAATTATGTTATCGTCTTTGAACCGAATATTGCGGTGTTAGAATTAGTATGATGGGGGGTTAATCTATGAAAAGAACTAATTTGCGTGAATTTATTATATCTATTATGATAATATTATGGACTGTAATTTGTGGTATTAAAGTATACGAGAATTACAGCCACTATACTTTGCTTGACTGGCTAATTATTATAATTGTTATCTTGATTCCTTATGTAATTGCATGGCTGTTAATGAGGAAAAAGTGTAAAAAGCAATCACAGGAAACTGCCACCTTTGCGCCAAATACTCCTTATACTGCATCCAATACTTCAACTACTCAAATCAACATTGCACAAAAGCTGGCAAACAACTCTATAAATCAGCTAAATGAAACACTTTCATCCGGCAGTGCAATAAAAGTAAATGTTCAAAATACTAATATCACTTATCCAGAGGAAGTATTACGCTCGATGCGCACAGCCTACTCCCCTATGCAAGCCCAGGAGGACGTTAGGATATTAAACGATTGTATAAATTTATTGCTCACTACTACCAACCTTGATACATTCTTTTCCAGATATGAATTGGCACTTCAGAAAATCATGACACTCGAACAGGCAAAAGCCGCTGGCATTTTAATGAATTTGCCTATTACATCAAATTATGTAATGTCATTAAAGGGACGTGCTGACGAAGTCTTGCAATCTACCTATGACAAGGAATTAAAGGAAATTGATAAATTAAAGACAGCCGATGGAAAGAAAAACAGAATTGATAAATTTATTCTTCACTTATCTGAGTACTATGATGAATTTGAATTTTCCAGCACCTATAGCAATATTATGAATTCTTTAAACTTATACAAAAAAAGCCTCTAAAATAATATATGCATTTAAAAGGATGTGATACACATGAGTTTAATACTTGGATATGCAAACAAGAACAATGCCATTATTATGAGTGATGGGCGTGCTGGTGAAAATGGAAGTCTTTCAGAATTTTATAATAAGACCAGAAAAATAAATGACAATATCATAATTGGTTTTGCTGGATTTGCAGAACCAATAGAATGCTTTCTTAGTCATGTTGTAGCACAAATGGGCGAAGAAATAACTCAATATTACATAAATGATTTTTGTGAACTTATGACATTTCTTATGAATGATAAAGAAACACAATCACATTTACAATCATCTTTTATTATTTTAGGTCGGGACAATAAAAACAAAATGTATAGTTCAATCATTGGCAATAATACACATTACATTTTGAAATCAAATCAAGTAACAACTTCACCAAGGATTAGTTCCATCGGTGGAACCATAGACAGCGCAATCATAGAAAATGCTTATCGTAATAATATATCAAAGACATCTATTCCTATCGTTAATTGTATGATTACTACTATACATGACATTGCCAAATTAGATCCCTCCGTTAATAGTAATCACTTTTATGTAGCAATATAGTGACACATAAAAACCGCCCCACCATTAAGCGGAGCGGCAATGCAATTGCTCTGGATGAACAATCGCCCTAGACAAGCATATTGTATCATTCGGAGCAGCCAAACGCAAGCGGAACAGAAGTTCTATGCTGGCTGTTATTTTTATACCCATTTTTAAGGAGGATGATACTATGAAATTGCCAAATGGCTATGGCTCCATCACAAAATTAACCGGTAACCGCAGAAAGCCTTGGATGGCTCGAGTTACCTGTGATGAAACCTATGACGAAATGAAACATGATTATGTTCGCAAACGTATTGTACTTGGATATTATCCAACTAAAAAAGCTGCACTCGAAGCATTGTCTATATACAACGAAAGCCCATTCAAACCGGAAGATGTAAACATTACCTTTTCTCAGATTTATGAAAAATATAAAAAAAGCGCCGCCTACGCAAAGCTCAAAAGTTCAGCACTTACCAGCCGGCAAACTGCTTATAAATACTGTGCCCCGCTTTATGATATTAAGATTCGTGATCTTAATAAAGATATGCTGCAGAATGTCATTGATTCGATCCAGCTCGGCAGTTCTTCCAAAAAAAACGTACTCACCGTCATGCGCATTGTGGTTGATTATGCTTATGATCATAATCTTATTAACAAAAAATATACGGATGGCATCAACATCGAATACAGCGATCCTGTTATCGACCGTATTCCATTTACCGAGCAGGAAATCGCAACTCTGTGGTCCATGTCTGACGATTGGGATGTAAAAGTCCTGCTGATACTTCTTTACTCCGGTATGCGTGTAAACGAATTACTTAAAAACTACCGGGATAATGTAAATTTGGAAGACCACTGGATTTATGTTCCCGCCGAATTGGCCAAGAATAAAGAAAGCTGCCGCTATGTGCCTATTCATAACAAGGTTTATGATCTGGTTAAATGGTTCGTAGATAACTCCGCTTCTTATGGACATGACAAACTTATGCTGAACCCTAACGGCTCTGTGATTATGTATAATAATTTTGTATCGCGCAATCTGCCGCGCATTAACAAATTTATGAGTGTTGAGCATAAATTCCATGATACACGGCACACGTTTGCTTCAAAAGGAACCTCTGCTGGCATACCAGAGTTGTATATGCAGAAAATCATGGGACACACTCCAAGAAGTATTCTTTATAACACTTACACTCATATTACGATACCGGAGCTACTAGAATGGATTAACCAGATCCCCTGACCCTTGTTACCAACGTGTTACCAACGTGTTACCAATTCTATATTTTATATAGGTTCTAAGTAAAATTGCACAAAAAGAAAAAGCTAGGATTTTCAAGCATCCTAGCCTTTTCTGTCATTATCTGTTATGAAACTTGTCCAAAAATCCTAAACTCTGGACAGATACTCACCTGTACGTGTATCGATCTTGATCACATCGCCCTGCTCTACGAACAGAGGTACATATACGGTAGCTCCTGTCTCGACGATTGCCGGCTTGGTTGCACCAGTAGCGGTATCGCCCTTGAAGCCCGGCTCAGTCTCAGTGATCTGAAGCTCTACGAACAGAGGCGGCTCTACTGCGAATACGCTTCCGTTGTGAGAGCACATCTTCACCATCTCGTTCTCCTTCACGAACTTCAGCGCATCGCCGATGTCATCTTTGGAGAGTGCGATCTGCTCATAAGTCTCTGCATCCATAAAGTTGTATAAGTCACCATCTGCATACAGATAAGTGTAATCTTTTCTGTCAATGCGGGCAGTCGGACATTTCTCTGTAGGACGGAATGTCTTCTCAACCACACCACCACTCTTAATATTCTTTAACTTAGTTCTTACAAATGCTGCACCTTTTCCTGGTTTCACATGCTGGAATTCGATAATCTGATAGATATTACCCTCTAACTCAATGGTAATACCATTTCTGAAATCGCCTGCTGAAATCATGTAAATTTCCTCCTTAAAAATACGCTCGAGTTTTACTCTCTGATTTTTCTATTTTATAATAAACAGCGCTATATTTCAAGCTTTTTTTCATATACCGCACTGCGCCATGCGAATTTGCACGCTTTTTGCTCTGTTCCTGGCGCAATCTCCCCGGTATTATTAAGCGTTGCGCTTCTCAATCTCATGGATCATATCGATTCTGGTCTGGTGTCTTCCGCCCTGGAATTCTGCATCCAGATATGCCTTGACGATGTCTTTCGCAAGCTCTGTGCCGACGATTCTGGCACCGAATGCAATAATGTTGGCATTGTTGTGTTCTTTTACCAGCCGCGCAGTTGCCGTGTCGGAGCACACTGCTGCACGCACACCGTTGACTTTATTGGCTGCGATGGAGATTCCCACACCGGTTCCGCAGATCAGTACGCCGCAGTCAGCCTCGCCTGCCACAACTGCCCTGCCGACTTTCTCTCCGTATTCCGGATAATTGCAGCTGTCCGTTCCGTCGGTTCCAAAGTTGATAACCTCATGTCCCAGTTCCTTTAAATAGTCCATAATGACAAATTTTAACTCTGTTGCCGCGTGATCATTTCCGATTGCTATTTTCATTTTTTCCTCCATCCCGGGTTTTGGCACCCGTCCTTTTCATTGTCACATGCTGCCACTGTTTTCTGCAGCACAAACTGCTTCTTTTATCGCTTCTGCGCTGCGCTCTGCTGCTTTTGGCATTTTCTCCGATAGAAAAACAGGACGATCTTTTCCAGATAACGCTTTAAGACAATCTGGATCTCCTCCTTCGGATGGATCGGCTTTACCAGAATCGTGCGGATTCCCGTGCGGTTGGCGCCGTAGACATCCGTGAAAATCTGATCTCCCACAAACAATGTGTTTTTCTCATCCGTTCCCATCTGTTCCATCGCTTTTCTGTAATTCGCCGGATTCGGCTTTCCTGCCTTGTAGATATAAGAAACCTGCACAGCGTCATTGAACATTTTCACGCGCGGTTCCTTATTGTTCGACAGCAGCATGCAATGATATCCCAGCTCCTTCAAATGTGCAAAAAGCGCGCACGCCCGCTCGTCCGCCGGCGCTCCGTGCGGCACCAGCGTATTATCAATATCAAAAATAACGCCTCGATATCCATCCTCATAAAGGCGGTCAAAATCGATCTCATAGGTAGAATCTACGTATTCTCCCGGGTAAAACCGTTCCAGCATTGCCCTTTTGCTCCTTTACTCATCTCACTCAGTGCGCATCCTTACATAGATTACTACATTTCTACCAAAATATCCACCCGGAATTTCCAATTCGCGTTGTTCGTTTTTCTCAGAGCATTATTTACCTCACCGCGAGGTGCGCATCCCCGCGGAGCTTTTTTGTGTAAT
>ERZ826764.311-NODE-311-length-72057-cov-19.056818_pt1 | contig 72057 bp, 58 predicted proteins | sample MGYA00519870_ERZ826764 | MGnify/ENA primary metagenome ERZ826764 (study PRJEB31778, sample SAMEA3449239) | human gut metagenome | biome: human gut; feature: human-associated habitat; material: faeces | place: United Kingdom | collected 2010/2012 ... | reverse complement strand
TCTTTGGGGCTCCACCCCGTTTCTTTGGGCAAGACCAAAGAAATGGGGTGGAACAGGCAGCACAACGTAAAGACAACGCAGGACAAAACGGCGAGTTCCTCCCCGCCAAACCCCACAACTCCGCGTTGACAACAGCGCGCAGGTATGGTGTAATATAGACGAGGAGCGGCACATTTTTCCGGCGGTCACGCCGGATATGCGGGGTGATAGCTTGAAGAACACCTGCCTTAGCCTGAGCTTCTGCTTTGCGTTGTCCGGCCTTATCCAGGCCTTCACTGCGCTGTGCCTGTATTTCGCGGGAGGCGCCCCTATCTCCCTCCTGGTGACATCCATCATCGGCGGCAGCTTCCTCTTCGCCGCCCTCGTCCTGTTCATCTCAGGACGCTGCCAGCTGAGACGCAAGAGAGACGAGTTTTCCTTATGAGCCGCGCGCATCTGCGCGCAAAAAACAGGCGGCCCCATCTCGGGGCCGCCTGTTGCTGCTTTTACGCTCACATGAGGCTGCGATAGAGCGCCTCGATCTCGGCGACGCTGGTGTCGCGCGGGTTGCCGGGGCAGCAGGCGTCCGCAAAGGCGCTCTCGGACAGGAAGGCCACGTCCTCCTCCTTCAGGATGCCCTTCAGGTCGGCCGGGATGCCCACGTCCGCGGACAGCTGCTTCACCGCCGCCACGGCGGCGTCCGCCGCGGCCTCGTCGCTCATCGCGTCGATGCCCTCGACTCCCATCGCCTTGCCTATCGCACGGTAGCGCGCGCCCGCCACGGGCTTGTTGTACTCCAGCCCCGTCGGCAGGATGATGGCGCAGGCCACGCCGTGCGGCGTGTCATACAGCGCGCTCAGGCCGTGGGCCATGGAGTGTACTATGCCCAGACCCACGTTCGAAAAGCCCATGCCCGCGATATACTGGCCCAGGGCCATGCCCTCGCGGCCGTCCGGGTCGTCCTTCACCGCGGCGCGCAGGCTGGCGGAGATGAGCCGGATGGCCTCCAGGTGGAACATGTCCGAAATGGCGCAGGCGCCCTTCGTGATGTAGCCCTCGATGGCGTGGGTCAGCGCGTCCATGCCCGTCGCCGCCGTCAGCGCGGGCGGCATCGAGGCCATCATGTCCGGGTCAACCACCGCGACCTCGGGGATGTCGTTCGTGTCCACGCAGACGAACTTGCGCTTTTTCTCCACGTCGGTGATGACGTAGTTTATCGTGACCTCCGCGGCGGTGCCGGCGGTCGTCGGGACCGCTATCGTGAAAACCGCGTGCTGCTTCGTCGGCGCCACGCCCTCAAGAGAGCGCACGTCCGCGAACTCGGGGTTGTTTATGATGATGCCGATGGCCTTCGCCGTGTCCATGACCGAGCCGCCGCCCACGGCCACGATGCAGTCCGCGCCCGAGGCCTTGAAGGCCGCGACGCCGCTCTGGACGTTCTCAATGGTCGGGTTCGGCTTGATGTCGCTGAAGACCTCGTAGGGGATGCCCGCCGCGTCGAGCAGGGCCGCGACCTTCGCGCTGCCGCGCTTTAAGCCGCTGGAGCCGACGGTGAGGAAGACCTTCTTATAGCCCCGGCCCTGGAGCTCCGGGACGATGTTCTCGATGGCCCCGTGGCCGTGATAGGATATGGTGTTGAGTACGATGCGGTTTGCCATAGCGCATTTCTCCCTTTGATGTTCGATTTTCGGAAATCAGTTGCATTGTTAATCCTTTAACGGGTATATATTAGTCTCTGCAAGGGGCGATGTCAAGGGCTTTGCGGCAATTTTTCGCCCGCCTTCCTCAGCTTGACTTCGGGTGGGGAAGAGGTTATCATTCTCGAAAAGGAGGAGTTTGGATGAAGACGAAATACAGTCTCGCGGCGCTCGTCCTGGCGGCGCTGCTCCTTGTCCTGGGCGGCTGCGGCGCGGAGGAGCCCCCGGCGGCGGACTACGGCTCCGGCGGCGCGGGGCAGGCCTCGGATGCCGGGCAGGCCCCGGGCGCGGGGCAGGCTGAGGATGTGGGGGAGACCTCCGGGCCCCCGGCGGTGCCGGACCCCATACGTGTGCTCGACGGCGCGCAGCGGGATCTTGAGAGCGGCGTGGAGCTGGAGGTCTCGGGCGAGGTCTTCGTATTCGACAGGCACGTCTACGATTTCCAGGCCCCCGAGAGCCTGACGGACAGCTCGGATCTCCTCACCTACAAGCTGCTCTGCCAGGGCGCGGGCCTGGGGCTTGAGAGCATGTACCAGGATGGGACCTACCGTGAGTATGCCCTCGTTTGGGGGGACTATGTGCTCGGCTACCTGACGACGGATGTGGGCTGCTGGACGCTCTATATCCCCGACAGCCTGGAGCTGGACGACAGCCCGTCCGGGTCCGGAGAAAGCTCCGGCGGCTCCGGCGGCATTTCCGGCGGATTCCAGAACGACTCCTTCGGCATCGTGGTGGAGCCGGGCGAGCAGGTCCCGGATTCCGTACCGCAGGAGTACCGCTGCGAATCCTGCGGCGGCAGCGGGGACTGCGCGGCCTGCGGCGGCGACGGCTGGGCCGACAACATCTACTACGGCGAGCACGACGCCTTCGAGTGCGGCGTCTGCGACGGCAGCGGCGACTGCCCCGTCTGCGAGGGCGAGGGCGTCTGGATAATAGGCTGAGGCGCGCGAAAGCCCCGCCCCCGTGAAGGGGCGGGGCTTTTTGCGTTTTCGCCCGCGGCGGTTCAGCCGGCGAGGCGGCAGGCGACGCGGTGGGTGGGGGAGAGCTCGCGAAGGGGCACCTCGCCGCGGCAGGCCTCCGTCGCGTGGGGGCAGCGCGAGGCGAAGCGGCAGCCCGGCGGCGGGTTCACGGGGGAGCTCACCTCCCCGCGCAGCAGCTGCGGCGGGCGGCCCCGGCGGCTCAGGTCCGTCGTCGGGATGGCCGAGAGCAGCGCCTGCGTATAGGGGTGCAGGGGATGGCTGAAAAGCTCAGTCTTTTCCGCCTGCTCCACTATGCGGCCCATATACATGACGGCGATCTCGTCGCTTATATGCCGCACGACGGCCAGATCGTGGGTTATGAACATATAGGCCAGGCCCCGCTGCTCCTGCAGATCCATAAGCAGGTTCAGGATCTGAGCCTGGATGGACACGTCCAGGGCCGAGACGGGCTCGTCGCAGACGACGAATTTCGGCTCCGTCACCATGGCCCGGGCGAGGCCAACGCGCTGGCGGCGGCCGCCGTCCAGCTCGTGCGGATAGCTGTCCGCATACTCCGCGGGCAGGCCGCAGAGCTCCATCGTGTCCAGCACGCGCTCCCGCGCCTGCGCCCGGGGCAGGCCCCGGCAGATCTCGCGCAGCGGCTCCGCCACAAGGTCGAAGACCGTCATCCTCGGGTCCAGGGAGCTGTAGGGGTCCTGGAACACCATCTGCATGTCCCGGCGCGCGGAGCGCAGCTGCCTGCGGCCGAGGGCGCTGATGTCCTCGCCCCGGAAGAGCACCTGGCCGGCGCTGGGCTTCTCCAGGCGCAGCACCGTCCGGCCCAGGGTGCTCTTGCCGCAGCCGGATTCCCCGACCACGCCCAGGGTGCGGCCCGCGCCCAGCGCCAGGTCCACGTCCTCGACGGCGTGCAGCAGGCCGCCGGCGGTCTTGAAAAACTTGCTCAGGCCCCTTGTCTCCAGCAGAACTTCCGCCATGCTTCAGCCCTCCTTCCAGCGGTGGTGGCAGGCGATGAGATGCCCGTCCCGCTCCCGCGGCGCCGGCGCGCAGCGGCGGCAGAGCTCCGTACACTCCGGGCAGCGCTCCGCAAAGGCGCAGCCGGGCGGCAGGCGCGTCGGCTCCGGCATGTGGCCGGGGATGGGTTCGAGCCTCGGCTTCAGCTCGCCCAGATCCGGGGCGCAGCGCAGCAGGCCCCGGGTATAGGGGTGGTTCTCCCCGCCGCCGAACACCTGCTCCACCCGGCCCAGCTCCACGATGCGCCCCGCGTACATGACCGCCACGCGGTCGCAGAAGCCCGCGACGACGCCCAAATCGTGGCTTATGAGCAGCACCGTCGTGCCCAGCTCCTCCTGCAGGCGGCGCATCATGTCCAGGATCTGCGCCTGGATGGTGACGTCCAGCGCCGTCGTCGGCTCGTCCGCCAGCAGCAGCTCCGGCTCGGCTATGAGCGCCATGGCGATGACCACGCGCTGCTTCATGCCGCCCGAGAACTGGTATGGGTAGTCCCCCGCGCGCGAGGCCGGGATGCCGACCATGCTCAGCACCCTGTCCACCCGCCCGCGCCGCTCCTCCCGGCCCATGGCGGGAAAGTGCAGCTTCAGCACCTCGCCTATCTGCTCGCCCACCGTCTGGACGGGGTTCAGGCTCGTCATCGGGTCCTGGAATATCATCGAGACGCGCCGGCCGCGCAGGCCCAGCATATACGCCTCGCCCTGCTCCAGCAGCTCGTCCCCGCTGAAGACTATGCTCCCGCCCGTTATTTCGCCCACGCGCTCGGGCAGCAGGCCCAGGATGGAGAGCGCCAGCGTCGTCTTGCCCGCGCCCGTCTCCCCGACAAGGCCCAGCTTCTCGCCGCGCGCCGCGTCGAGGTCGAGGCCGTTAAGCGCGCAGACGTACTCATCCCCGCGCCTGTACCTGACGCGGAGGTCCTTCACCTCAAGCAGCTTTTTTCCGGCAGTTTCCATGCGCGCCACCTCAGCGTCCGGCGCGCGGGTCGAAGGCGTCCCTCAGCCCGTCGCCGATGAAGTTCACGGCCATGACCGCCAGGCAGATGCAGATGCCCGGCGCAAGGCCCAGATAGGGATAGTAGCGGATGTTCAGCATGTTCTCCGAGATGATGGTGCCCCACTCCGGCGTGGGCGAGGCCACGCCCAGGCCGAGGAAGCCCATGGAGGAGATGCTGAGGATGATCTGCCCCAGGGTCAGCGTCGCGGAGACGACGATGGGGCCTATGCCGTTGGGCAGGATGTGGCGCAGGATGACCTTCGCGGAGCCGCAGCCGAAGCTGCGCGCGGCCTCGATGTAGTCCAGCCCGCGCAGGGTCAGCACGGCGGAGCGCACCACCCGCGCAAAGCGCGGCACCTGGCTGACGGCCAGGGAGATGATGAGGTTTGCCAGCCCGCTGCCCAGGGCCGTGAGTATGGCCATCGCCAGGAGCACCGGGGGTATGGCCATCAGCATGTCGATAAAGCGCATGAGCAGCGTGTCGATCCGCCCGCCGAAGTAGCCCGCCGCGCCGCCTATGACACAGCCCGCGACAAAGGCGATGGCGATGGTGGCGATGCCGCCGAAGAGCGAGATGCGCCCGCCGTAGAGGATGCGCGCGAGCAGATCCCGCCCCAGCTCATCCGTGCCGAGGGGGGGCTCCGCGCAGGGGGAGCGCAGCTTGTTGAAGACGTCCTGGTGTATCATGTCCGAATAGGACATGTAGAGCGGGGCCAGCAGGATGGCCAGGGCCATGAGCCCGAGGAGCACGACGCCCTCCATGGCGAGCCTGTTGCGCCTGAAGCGGGCGGCGGCGAGCCGCCAGCTGCCGTGGACGGAGGAGGAACCTTGTTTCTTCATCCGCTCACCCCCCTCAGGCCGCCAGGTCGATGCGCGGGTCCACCTTCGCGCAGATGAGGTCCACGACGAGGTTTATGAGGCCCACGATGACGGCGACGAGGATGACCGTGCCCATGACGACGGGCACGTCCCGGCTCTTGACCGCGTTTATGAGCAGGGAGCCGAGGCCGGGGATGGTGAAGATGGTCTCCGTGACGATGGCCCCGCCCATGCAGCCGGCGAAGCTGATGCCCACCTGGGTGATGACCGGCACAAGGCTGTTGCGCAGGGCGTGGCGGCTCAGCACCCGGGCGCGGGAGGCGCCCTTGGAGCGGGCGGTGCGGATGTAGTCCTGCCGCAGCACGTCGAGCATGCTGGTGCGGCTCATGCGTATCATGGAGGCCAGGGTGTTCGCCCCCAGCACCAGGGCGGGCAGGATGAAGTGGCTGAGACTGCCGACGCCCGTCGCCGGAAGCCAGCCCAGCGTCAGGCAGAACAGCAGCTGGCAGAGCAGCGCCAGCCAGAAGGGCGGGAAGGAGAAGAGCAGCATCGCCAGCAGCATGAAGCCGTAGTCCAGCAGGCTGTACTGCTTCACCGCCGAGGCTATGCCCAGGGGTATGCCCAGCGCCACGGCCCAGAGCGTCGAGCAGAGGGCCAGGAAAAACGTGTCGGGCAGGCGCTGGCGGAAGCTTTCGAGCACCTCCAGCCCCGTCACCCAGGAGGTGCCGAAGTCCAGGCGTACGACGCCGAGGATGTAGTTTATATACTGCACGATGATGGGCTTGTCGAGCCCCATCTCATGCTCCAGGGCGGCCACCTGCTCCGCCGTGGCGTCCGCGCCCAGGATCTGCCGCGCGGGATTGCCCGGGGCGAGGGACATGACGAAGTAGAGGATGAGCGTCACGCCCAGGATGACCGGTATGAGCATGACAAGGCGCTTTATGGTGTATTTTACGAGATACATGCCGCTTGCCCCCTCTCAGTCCCAGCTCCAGCGGTAGAAGTTGTAGGTGCCGAGACAGTGCGCCTCGACGCCCTGCAGGTGTGTGCTGTAGGCCGCGGCGATGAGCCCGTTGTACAGCGGGACGAGGTATGCCTCCTCGGTTATGATGTTGCAGGCCTCGGCGTAGTAGGGCTCCCGCTCCTCGCCCTGGGCCTCGCGGCCCTGCACGAAGAGGGAGAAGATCTCATCCGCGCGGGGGTACTTGCAGTTTTTCGTGTAGGCGTAGCCGGGGGTGGTGTTGAAGAAGGTCGAGGCCCCGTCGGCGTCCACCATGGAGCTGAGCTGCTCGCGGATGACGGCGTCGTAATCTCCCGCCAGCTGCAGCTGGGTGTAGCTTGAGCTGTCCACCGCCGTGACCGTCGCCGCGATGCCCAGCTCTATGAGCTGGGACTGGATTATCTTCGCCACCGTCTCGCAGGCCGTGCCGCTCTGGCAGAGTATCTCAAAGCTCTCGCCTGAGCAGGAGCTCGCCGCGAGATAGTCGAGAGCCTTTTCCCTGTCGTAGGCCACGGTCTGGAGGCCCTCCGAGGGGTAGCCCGCGTAGATGGGGCACATGTCTATGTCGAGGATGGTCGCGCAGCCGCTGTTCGCACCCTCGTTCACCTCGTCCTTGTCTATGCCGCACTGGACGGCCCGGCGGAAGTTCAGGTCCTCGCCCGGGCGCCCGCCCCAGACCGCAAGATAGAGCGTGATGCGCCCCGTCGAGTCCGCGTAGTCCCAGGTGACGTCCCCGCCCTCCTTCAGGTGGAGGCAGGAGTCGATGGGTGGGTTGCGCACGGCGTCGTAGTCGCCGTTTTCGAGGCCTATCATCTGCGTCGAGACGTTCGGCACTATGGCGATGGTGACCTCCTTGATGGCCGGCTCGCCGCGCCAGTAGCCGTCGTTGGCGCGCAGGACGATCTTCTCGCCGTTTATGACCTCGTCGAGGGTGTAGGGGCCGGTGCCTATTGGGGCTTTGAGGTAGCCCTCGTCCCCGACTTCGTCGTAATAGGCCTTGCAGCAGATGCCGCCGAGGCGCGAGGCCACGCCGTAGAGGAAGCCCGCGTAGGGCGCCGTGAGGTAGATGTTCACCGTGTAGTCGTCCACGATCTCGCAGCGCTCGTAGTTCACGAAGAGTCCCGCGCCCAGGGGGCCGGCGGCGCCCTTGTCATAGGTGAACTTCACGTCCTCGGCCGTCATCTCCAGGCCGTTGTGGAACTTGACGCCCCGGCGCAGGTGGAAGGTGTAGCACAGCCCGTCCTCGGAGATCTCCCAGCTCTCGGCGAGGCCGGGGGAGATGCTCCCGTCCGGCTCCAGAAAGGTGAGGCAGTCGTAGACGTTTGAGAGCACCAGGTTGTCGTCCCCGGCGCAGCCCTCCTCCGAGAGCGCGTAAAAGCGCAGCGGCTCGCCCGAGGTGGCGAGCACGACGGAGGTCTCGCCCCCGTCCAGGCCGCGCCGCTCCTCCTGGCTGGAGGCGCAGCCGGAGAGCGCAAGCAGCGCCGCCGCGGCCAGAGCGAGCGCCGCCGCCCGGCGCAGACGTTTCCGCATGAGCATCCCTCCCGAAAGTCCGCCGGTCGGCGGCGGAGCGTATGTTTCAATACATTTATCTTAAAATGTACATTATTTCAGCTTCCCTGTCAACAAAGCCGGCGCGGGACAGAGAAAAGCGGGGAGCCGGCGGGCTCCCCGCATTTTTCAGATTTTGCCGTGGGCGAAGTTGTCGGGGCTGCGGAGCATGTAGGGTTCGAGGGGCATGGCCTCGCCCGTAAAGCGCGCGTCGCGCCCGTCCCTCAGGAACTCCTCCAAAAACGGCCTGCGCCCGGTGGTGAGCACGACGGGGATGCCCGTGCGCTCCGAGACCTCGCGCAGCACCTCCCAGCCCCGGCGCAGGTCGTCCGGGCTGGAGTAGTTGAGGAGGTTTGAGTTGTTCACAAGGCCCGTCACCTTCTGGCGGGCGAAGCCCTCCAGCTCGCCCATGAGCTTTATGACCTTGTCCGGGCTCTCGGACATGGGGCGGAAGACGTTGACTATGTCCCAGACCTCGAGCTGCCCGGGTTCGAGCGCGGCGAAGTCCTGGTGGTAGCGGGCCAGGGAGAGCGCGCCCGCCTGGTCGCCGCCGACGTCAAAGACGACGAGGTCCCAGTCCCCGTCGAAGGCGGAGGCTACGCGCGCCGGCATGACGGTCTGCGTGAGGCCGCGGCCGACGAAGCTGGGCGAGACGAGGTCTATGTGGTGCTCGCCGAGGACACGGATGTGGTCGGACATGCGGAAGTAGTCGTTTATGCGGTCGAGGTCTATGACCTGCGTCCTCTCGCCCCTCTCCGCCGCCCTGACCGCAAGGTTCAGCGCGATCTCGGTCTTGCCCGAGCAGTAGTTGCCGATGAGTATGATGATCTTCTTCATATCCCCGCCCCCTCGCCCCATTATACCCCCCGAAAAGCGGCAAGTAAAGCAGGTGGAGAGGGGAGAGGTCAGATGTGCCGGTAGACGGAGTATCCCAGGTATTTCTCGAAGGCCTCGCAGAGGACGTCCGCAACGTGGCCGCGCACGAAGGCAACGTGGTGCTCGAAGCCGTTTGAGCAGATGTACTTCATGAGGCCCTGGAGATTTTCAATGCGGCAGCAGGCGAGGCCGCCCTTTGTGGGCATGGGCTCGTCCAGAAATTCGCCCTCGCCCACATAGGCGCAGATACGGCCTGTGAAGTCGTCCGTGCTCAGCTTGGCGAAGGTCATCGGCCCCGCAGCCACCTGGCCCTTGCAGCAGCCGAAGCAGTTTTCCGCGCCCAGGGTCGTGCTGAGGACGTCGAGGTTCTCTATCTCCACCGGAGCGCCGAAGAAACTGCGCGGGAAGTTCGAGCAGTGCTGGCTCAGGCACTTGTCCCGCTCCTCGCGGATGTTGTTGTTCCAGTCCATGTAGGCGGGGGCGGAGCCGGCGGCCCTGTCCAGGGCCAACATGGTCAGCGCGCCCATGACATCGCTCTCGCAGGCGGAGGGCTTACCGGCCTCGCCCATCATGCTCATGGCCAGGCAGGCGGCGCAGCCGTAGTAGTTCTCCAGCGCGTCCCAGCACTGGACGGCGCTGGCGTCGCAGTCCAGCTCCTCCACCAGCTGCTGCACGGCCAGGCAGAGCCGGGCCTGCTTTTCGACCTTCTCCGGGCCTATGTAGGGAGGGACGGCGCCGTATGCGCGTATCTCGGCGGCCTTTTTATCGATGAGCGCCGCGTCCCTGATGGCCTCCGCGCGGTGAATGACGGTGGACATGTCCACGGTCTCCACGTCTACGCCCGCGCGCTGGAGCAGCTTTTCGGAGAAGCGCACCGTCCTGAAGGCCGAGGGACGCACCCCGAGCAGGGCTATACGCGCGGAGCGCAGGGCCTTTGTGACCCGGCACACTGCGGCAAAGCGCTCTATGTCGGCGCGAAACTCCGGCGAGTCTATCCGGCAGGTGTGGGTGCTCGTGTCCGTGAAGGGTATGCCCAGCTGATAGAGGTCGTTGCAGACGGAGAGCTTGCCGCAGAAGGCGTCCCGCCTGTTGGCCATGTCCAGCTTGTCGAAGTCGTCGTCGCAGGCCTGCACCAGCACGGGCACCTCCAGGCCGGAGAGCTGTATGGCGTCCGCCACGGCAGACTCCTCGCCAAAGTTCGGCAGGACAACGATGATGCCGCTTATGAGCTCCCTGTTCCTGGAAAACAGCCGGGCGCAGGTCAGTGCCTCCTCATGCGTTTGGACGGCGCCCATACGGCAGCTGTCCTCGTCCACGCTTATGCAGCCGTAGCCCATACTGTCCAGCAGGCCCAGCACACTGTCCCTGGCTTCCTTTATGAGGTGCGCGGGGAAGAAGCTGCGGGAGGTCACGATAAGTCCAAATGTCTCTTTCATCCTGATATGATTTCCTTTCGTCAAAGCAGAGTTTTGACTGCGCGTTTCCAGCCCTCGTAGCAGCGCTCCCGGCGCGCGGGCTCCATGGCCGGGCGAAAGCCGGGCAGGTGCCTGCGGGCGGCGAGCCCGGGCTCGTCCGTCCAGCCCAGGGCGAGCATGGCGGCGCAGCCCGCGCCCAGGGCGGAGAGCTCTTCCACCTCGGAGGGCGCCAACTCGCAGCCCAGCATGTCCGCCGTGAACTGCATGAGGAAGGAGTCGTGCTTGGCGCCTCCATCGGCGTATATGAGCGGTATGGGCCCGCAGGAGGCCGTCAGCTCCCCATAGACGTCGGCTATCTGATATGCGACCGCTTCCTCGGCGGCGCGGATCACGTGTTCCCTCCCGCTGCCTATTCCGAGGCCGAGGATGGCGGCCCTCACATCGCCGCGCCAATAGGGCGCGCCCAGGCCGGTGAAGGCCGGCACCAGGTATACCCCTCCGTTGTCCTCCAGGCCGGCGGCTATTGGGCCGACGTCCCTGCTGTTCTCGATGAGGCGCAGTTTGTCTCTCAGCCAGACGATGAGCGCCCCGGTGTGATTGATATTCCCCTCCGCCACATAGCAGAGGCGGCCGTTCAGCTTCCAGCCCACGGAGCACACGATCCCCCCGCTCACGCCGGGCCGCGCAGGCCCGGCGTTCACCATGACGGAGGTCCCTGTGCCGAGGGTGAGCTTGGCCCCGCCCCTGCTGAGGCAGCCGTTGCCCAGCAGCGCCGCCTGAGAGTCGCCCAGTACGCCGCAGATCGGTACAGGCCCCGGCAGCAGGCCGTCGAGGTCGCTGTACCCGAAGAGGCTGTTGCTCTCGCAGACCTCGGGCAGCATCCGCCGCTCCAGGCCGAAGAGCCCGAGCATCTCGGGGCTCCAGTCCAGGCTGTCCAAGTCGAGCAGCTGGGTACGGCTCGCGTTGGAGACGTCGGTTTTGAAGGCCGCGCCGCCAGTTAGGCGGTAGATGAGCCAGGCGTCCACAGTGCCGAAGCAGAGGTCTCCCTCCGCCGCGGCCCCGGCCGGCCCGTCGGCGTTTTTCAGCAGCCAGGCGAACTTTGCAGCCGAGAAATAGGGAGACAGACGCAGGCCGGTCACGGCTCGCACACGCTCCTCCGTCTCCGGCGTCGAGAGGGCCCGGGTCAGCTCCTCGGCCCTGGCGCACTGCCAGGTCACGGCGTTATACAGGGGCAGGCCCGTGCTCCGCCGCCAGCAGACCGCCGTCTCGCGTTGGTTTGCTATGGCTATGGCCCGTATCTGCCCGGGCCCGACGCCGCAGCGCTCCATGACAAGGCGCGAGACGGCGGGGACGTTCGCCCAGATCTCCATGGGATCGTGTTCCGCCCAGCCCTCGGGCGTGACTATCTGCCTGTGGGCGAGGTCGCTCCGGCCGGCGAGGGCGCCGGCGCGGTCAATAAGTATCGCCTTCGTACCCGAGGTGCTCTGGTCGAGGGCGAGGATGTATTCCTTCATCTCCTGCATAGCTCGTATGCGGCCCGGGCGATGCCGCCTGCGTTCAGCCCGTAGTAGTCCAGCACCTCCTGCTGCCCGCCGGTGACGACGGGGGCGTCGGGAAGGCCCAGCCGCGTGAGCGGCACACCCATGCCCGCCAGCTCCTGCGCCACCAGAGAGCCCAGGCCCAGAAAGCTGCTGTGTTCCTCCACTGTGACTATACCGGAGGTCTCCGCTGCCGCGCGCCTGACCGCCTCGCAGTCCAGGGGCTTTATACAGAACATGTCCAGCACCCGGCAAGATACGCCTTGCTCACGGAGCGCATCCGAGGCCGCCGCCGCGGGGGCGACCATGTCGCCGCAGGCGATGACCGTCACGTCGTCGCCCGGCCGGGTCAGCAGCGCGCGGTCTTCCGAGAGGTCGGCGCCGCCGGCAGGATAGACCTCGGGAGAGGCGCTGCGCCCCACCCGCACGTAGGCGGGCAGGCTGTCGGCGGCCAGACGACGGGTGAGCGAACGCGAGGCCTCCGCGTCCGCCGGCATATACACGCGCAGACCGGGCAGGACGCCCAGCGCCGCTATGTCGTGCACGGCGTGGTGAGTGAGGCCCAGCGGGCCGTAGCTCACCCCGCCGCTTACGCCTATGAGCTTTACGTTGCTGCCGGAGTAGCAGACGTCCACCTTGACCTGCTCCATGCTCCGCGTGGAGAGGAAGGCGGCGGGGGCCAGGACGAAGGGCCGCATCCCGCCGGAGGCGAGGCCCGCCGCCACGGACACCAGATTCTGCTCCGCTATCCCCAGCTCTATGAACTGCCCCGGCAAGCTCCCGGCAAAACCTGAGGCCGAGGCCGAACCCCTCGAATCGCTGCACAGCACGAGGATGCTCCTATCCTCAGAGGCAAGCTGCAGCAGGGTGTCGCAAATCGCCTGTTTGTTCGAAATCATTTCAGGTCCCTCATCACTGTCGCCAGCTCCTGCGCGGCGGCCCGGCGCTCGGACTCGTCGGGGATGCCGTGGTGCCACTTGGCCCTGCCCTCCATAAAGGAGATGCCGCGGCCTTTCACCGTGCGGGCTATGACCACGCTGGGCCTGCCCTTGGTGTTCCGCGCCAGAACGTATGCCGCGCCGAGCTGCTCAAAGTCGTTGCCGTCCGGGACCTCTATCGCGTTCCAGCCGAAGCTGCGGAAGCGCTCGGCCAGAGGCTCGAGGCCCATGACCTCCTCCGTCGCGCCCGAGATCTGCAGGCCGTTGCGGTCCACCGTGGCGCACAGGCTGTCCAGCCCGTAGTGCGAGGCGGCCATGGCGGCCTCCCAGACGGAGCCCTCGGCCAGCTCCCCGTCGCCCATTAGGACGTAGGTCCGGCTGGCCAGGCCCCTGAGGCGGGCGGCGAGGGCCATGCCCACGCCCAGGGACAGCCCGTGCCCCAGGGAGCCGGTGTTCATCTCTATCCCCGGCACCTGGTTGTTCGGGTGGCCCATGAGCTTCCCTCCAAAACTCAGATAGCCCCCCAGTTCCTCCGCCGGGAAGAAGCCCCTGTCCGCCAGGACGGCGTAGAGGGCCTCCACCGAGTGCCCCTTGCTCAGTATGAAGCGGTCGCGTTCGGGCGCGTCCGGCCTGGCCGCGTCGATGTTCATCTGGCGGCAATAGAGCTCCAGAAGGATCTCCATCTCGCTGAGATCCCCGCCTATATGGCCGCCCTTTTTGCTGCATACCATGTCCAGCACCTGAAGCCTGAGGCGACAGGCCTTTTCTCTAAGTTCCTCCACAGTGCCCTCCTCCTCACGCCTGGCGGCGGCTTATTTCTTGAGCGCGACCGCTCTTCTCACCGTATCGGCCAGGACCGTCTCCGTCAGGCCGAAGAGAGCCAGCACGTCGTCGTGCTTGCCCGACTTGCCGAAGCAGTCGCGCATGCCGTGCCTGAGCACGGGGACGGGATATTCCTCGCCCACGACCTCTGCAACGGCGCCGCCCAGACCGCCGAGGACGTTGTGCTCCTCGGAAGTGACTATGGCCCCGGTCTCTCGTGCGGCCTCGAGGACGAGCCGCCTGTCTATGGGTTTTATCGTGTGCATGTCTATGACGCGCACATCCAGGCCCTCGGCCTCCAGCAGGGCCGCGGCTTTGAGCGCCGTGGCGACCATGTTGCCCGTGGCGATGATGGCGGCGTCCCGGCCCGGGCGCATGACGACGCCCTTGCCTATCTCAAACTTGTAGCCCTCGAACTCCGTCACCGTCTCCACTGGGCCTCGGCCCATGCGGATGAAGCAGGGCCCGCTGTGTTTTGCGGCGGCCTCGGTCATGAGCGCGGCCTCGTTGGCGTCGCAGGGGCACATTACCACCATGTTCGGCACGGCCCGCATGAGGGCGAGGTCCTCCACGCACTGGTGGGTGGGCCCATCCTCGCCGTTGGAGAGCCCGGAATAGAACCCGACGACCTTGACGTTCAGCCCGGGGTAGACGACGGCGTTGCGTATCTGGTCGTAGGCCCGGCCTGCCGTGAACATGCCGAAGGAATTCACGAAGGGGATCTTGCCGCAGGCGGCCATGCCGGCCGCGACGCCGACCATGTTGCACTCCTGGATGCCGACGTTGTAGTGCCTGCCGGGGAAGCGCTCTATGAAGGGCGCCGTCTTGCTGCAGGCGGCCAGGTCCGCGTCGAGCACCACGAGCTCGGGCAGCTCGGCGCCGAGCTCCGCCAGTTTTTCGCCGTATGCACGGTTTGCGTCTCTCAGCTCGTTCATGTCACTTTCCCTCCAGCTCATTGAGATGCGCGACGAGTTCCGCGCGCGCTTTGACATAGTCCTCGCCCACGGGGGGATGCCCGTGCCAGGCGACGTTGTTCTCCATGAAGGAGACGCCCTTGCCTTTCACCGTGTGGGCGATGACGACTGTGGGTTTGCCCTTGAAATCTTCCGCCGCGCGGAAGGCCTCGTCTATCCTCTCGATGTTGTGGCCGTCGATGTGGATGACATTCCAGCCGAAGGAGGCCCAGCGGTCGCCCAGGGGCTCAAGGGGCATGACCTCCTCTACGGTGCCGTCTATCTGGAGGTGGTTGTAGTCCACGATGCCGACGAGGTTGTCCAGACGGTACTTGCCGGCGCACATGGCTGCCTCCCAGATCTGGCCCTCCTGTATCTCGCCGTCGCCCATGGCGCAGAAGACGCGGTAGCCCATACCGTCCTGCTTGCCGGCGAGGGCCATGCCGACTGCGTTGGAGAGCCCCTGGCCCAGGGAGCCTGCGGACATGTCCACGCCGGGGACGTGGTTCATCTCGGCGTGGCCGGAGAGGTAACTGTCGACCTGGCGAAAGGTTTTGAGGTCCTCGACGGGGAAAAAGCCCCTTAAGGCGAGCGTAGGGTAGAGCGCAGCGGTGCAGTGGCCCTTGGAGAGGACAAAGCGGTCGCGTTCCGGGGCCCTGGGGTTTGCGGGGTCGAGATTTTTCATGGTGTTGAAGTAGAGGACCGTGAGTATGTCCGCGATGGAGAAGGCCCCGCCGACATGTCCTGAGGCTGCGCTGTTGATAGCGTCCAGCCCCAATATCCGCACCCTCGCGGCTGTTATCTCGAGGTCCCGTATCTTTTGGCTGTCCATAGTTTCCTCCTTGGTGACTTAGTATTTACTCCTTATTTTTGCTGTTCTCGCCGTGCTCGGTCAGGCTGGCCTTTGCCCGGCCGGCTGCGGCGAGGCGGCTCCGGTTTTTCATGGCGTCTATGGCAATTGCGAGAAGGATGATCACACCCTTTGCCACAAGCTGCCAGTAAGAGTTTACACCCATCAGGTTCAGACCGTTGTTTATGAGGCCGATTATTATGGCGCCTATGATGGTTCCACTGATGCGGCCCATGCCGCCTGACATCGATACGCCGCCGAGCACGCAGGCTGCAATGGCGTCCAGCTCCAGCCCATCGCCGACAGAGGGCTGGGCGGAATACATGCGGGCAGAGAGGATGACGCCGGTGATGCCGGCCATGGTGCCGGAAATTGTGTAAGTTATGCGCTCTATCCGCTCGGTCTTGATGCCCGAAAGGCGTGCCGCGAGGCGATTTCCGCCTGTGGCGAATACATACGTACCAAATTTTGTCCTGTTCAGCACCAGCGTGGCAATAATTATCAGGACTATGGCGTAGTAAATCTGATATGGCACATTGAGGAAACGCCCTACGCCAAGTTGGGTGAAGGCGTCAACAGACTGGATGCGAATAGCGGTGCCGCCGGTGTATATCTGCGCCGCGCCACGGGCCACGTTCATCATGGCCATCGTGACAATGAAAGCCGGCACTTTAAGCCAGGAGATAATGCAGCCGTTGAGGATGCCGCAGAGCGTGCCTACCAGTATGCCGGCAATAACCGCCGGGGCGACGGCCCAGCCGCCGTTTATTACAAGCCCGACGGAGGTGATTCCCGAGAGAGCGACTATCGCACCGACACTCAGGTCTATGCCACCGATGATGATGACAAAAGTCATGCCCAGGCTGAGGCAGATATTGCTGAACATCTGACGACCGACGGACAGGATGTTGTTTTGTGTCAGAAAAACCGGCGAGAGCAGGGACAAAGCGGCCACCATTATCACAAGGACGGCGAGGATGCCCAGATTCGCCTTTAGGGAAGCCAGCATATTTGTGAGCACTGGCCTATATTTTTTGGTGTTCAAATATCTTCGCCTCCGGTCGCATAATGCATGATTTTGTCCTGGGAAAACTCCTCCCTGGAGAGGCGCCCGGTTATCCGGCCCTCGTGGACGACGCACACGTTGTCACACATGTTGATTATCTCCGACAACTCGGACGAGACCAGGATGATGGCCATCCCCTCGGCAGCCAGCTCGTTGATGATGGCGTATATCTCGGTCTTTGCACCCACGTCCACACCGCGGGTGGGCTCGTCGAGAATGAGTATCTTCGGCTGATTTGCCAGCCATTTGCCCAGCAGGACTTTCTGCTGGTTGCCTCCACTCAGCTCAAACACGGCCTGTGCATCAGAGCGGGTTTTTATGTGCATACGCTCGATGTATTGGCAGGCAAGGGCGTGACGCTTTTTGCAGCTGAGAAACATCCTGCCCTTCAGCCGGTCAACATTTGCCAGAGCTATATTAAAGCCCACGTCGTTTATGAGGACAAGACCTTGCTCCTTCCTGCTCTCCGGCACCATGCTCATGCCGAGAGATATGGCCTGCTGTGGACATGAGATATGAACGGCTGACCCGTCTATAAGGATCTCGCCGCTGTCATACTTGTCTGCGCCGAAGACGGCGTGCATTATCTCGCTGCGGCCGGCGCCCACCAGGCCGGCAAAGCCGAGGACCTCTCCGTAGCGCACTTCAAAATTCACGTCTGCAAAAACGCCGCGCTTTGTAAGGTTCTCCACCCGCAAGGCGACCTTTGACAGCTCGTTGTAGCTGCGGACATAGAATTGCTCTATGCTGCGGCCTACCATCTTGCGCACGACTTCTTCACTGCTCGTCTGCGAGGTTGGCACGGTGTCAATATATCTCCCGTCGCGTATGACGGTGATGTGGTCGGAGATTTCAAAAATCTCGTCCATTTTGTGTGAGATATAGATTGTTGCCACACCCTTGCCCTGCAGTCGGCGTATGATATCAAAGAGGCGCTGTGTCTCCTTCAGGGAGAGGGAAGAGGTGGGCTCGTCGAGCACGAGTATGTGGGTGTTGAACGAGACGGCCTTTATTATCTCCACCAGCTGTTGCTGGGCTATAGTCAGTCCCGAAACTATCGTCCTGGCGGAAAGGTCTATGCCCAAGGCGTCTATCATCTCCTGGGCCATGCTGAACATTTTGCCCTCGGATTTGAAGCCAAGCTTTGAAAGTTCCCGGCCCAGAAATACGTTCTCAGCGATGCTCAATGAGGGGACAAGACTTATTTCCTGATGGATGATGCTTATGCCCTTCTTCTGAGCGTCCTGGACGTTGTGTATGGAGCTCTCAGTGCCGTCTATGAATATTTTTCCGGTTTTCGGCTTGTATATGCCGCCGAGAATTTTGATGAGCGTCGATTTTCCGGCGCCATTTTCGCCTACAAGGGCGTGTATGGAACCCTGCCCGACTTGCAGCTGCATGTCTGAGAGCACATACACGCCGGAAAATTCCATACTTATGTTCTCCATCCTAAGGGCTTCTGTGCGCAATCAACAACTCCCCCTTCGATTAGATTTGCCAGGTGGTCTGGGGCTATCGCCGCGCAAACAGTGGGCAGAGCCCGCCTTTTGGCATCGAATGGTGAAGTGCGCTGCTGTGGAGGCAGCGCACTTCACCGGCTTGACCTGCTTACTGCCACTCGCCCGCGGTCTCAGCCGCAAGCTCGGCGCGGACCTCGAAGCACTCGATAAGGAACTTTTCACCGGTAGGAGCCTCACCGCCGATGAGTCCGCAGGCAAGCTCAAAGGCCTTTTCAGCAATGCCGATAGGCGACTGAGCGGCCTCGCCGGCGAAGCTGCCGTCCACGATGAGCTCTTTGCCGTCAGGAGAGGCGTCGACCGTATAGATCTTGATCTCGCCGGTCCTGCCGGAGGCCTCGACCGCAGTCAGGGCTCCCATGCCGGACAGCTCGTTGCAGGCCATGAACACTTCGACTTCAGGATGGGCCATGAGGATATCTTCGGCGGGCTCTATGGAGTCCTCGATGGTGCCTTCGCCAAAGAGTTCCTCGACGATCTCATAGTTCTCTGTGGCCTCAACGGTGTCGCGGAAGCCGTCGACACGGTCGCGGGCGGCGTTGTTTGAGGAGTGATTGAGCACGGCGATCTTAGCTCCGTCGGGGAAGTCCGCCATCATCATCTCAGCACAGATGACGCCGGCTTGATAGTTGTCGGAGGCCACGGTGTAGGCGACGAGGGCATTGTCCTCTTCGTTGACGGGGTTATCGAGAACGATGACCGGGATGTCAGCGGCGGAGGCGGCTTCAAGACCGGCTCTGGTGCCATCAACATCGGCTGGAGCCAGGAATATCACATTGACGCCCAGGTTTACGAGATCCTCCATCTGGGATATCTGCAGCTCGTTGTCCCAGTCGCAGTCGTACATTACGTAGTCGTAGCCGTTCTCCTTGCAGAGGGATTCGAGCGTGTTGCTTATCGTGACGAAGAATCCGTTGTTCATGCTGGCGTTGGCAAAGCCGATTGTGACGGAGGGCTCCTCTGCGGGCGTTGTTTCAGCCGCGGCGGTCTCGGCCGGCGGGGTCTCGGTCACGGCCTCCTGCCCGCAGGCCGCCAGAAGGCTGGCGACAAGGAGCAGAGCCAGAAGGGCGGTAAATCTCTTTTTCATGATCTTTCCTCCTAATGTTTTATTATCAACCTGTGGCATTCACCGCAGGTCGTTTTTTCAGTCGTCGTAATAGCGGAAGACGTCTCTGGTGTCATACTCCCAGAGCAGCGATTGTTCGAAAACCCCACCGACCTCGATTCGGCAGCCGCCGGTGCATACAGGCACCACGAGGGAGAGAGTCTCCCGCTCGTCGGCAAAGAGCTCGAAAACAGTCTTGTCCATGAAGACGCGCAGACTGTTTGAGCAGGGCAGCTCATATCCGCCCACGCTCAGCTTCCCATCCCGAAACTCGATGACCAGGTCGGTATCTCCGTAACACAGAGCCAGCCTGCCCGAGTTCTCCGGGAGGAGGGAGACGAAGAGCTCAAAGACGCCGCTTCCCGCGACCGCTCCGGAAGCATTTCGCGGCTCAGCTTCCCGGCGCAGGGTCTCCACTTCGGGGATGACCCGCTGCTCCAGCCTGCGACCATCCTCGCTGAGACTGAGCTCGCGGGGGAGCGCGCCTGCGCCGTTCCAGCCCACTGCGCCCTCGAAGCCCTCGATCGCCCCAAGCAGAATACAGCGGTCCTGGTCGTCATAAACCAGGTTCGTGGCATAATAGTTAGTGCTTACGTTCAAGATGCCTCTGTGCTCCCAGTGGAATTTATATGTCTCAAAGTCTATGTTGCCGATAAAGTATTCCACGGGCCCGTGAGGAGAGACTATTACGGCCCATTTATCTCCGAATCTGCCAATGTTGGGACACTCGATGCTGCGAAGCGGCTCGGGATACTCAAAAAGCTCCCCGCGGAAGACCCATTCGGTAAAGCGGGAATCAAGGGCTTCGTAAAGCAGCACGAGCGCCCTGCCTCGCTTGGATAGACTATCGGTCCCACCCAAAATGAGGAAGTTGCGTCCCTCGTGCTCGAACATGAAGGGGTCGCGCCACTCATAGTACTTCCTGCCGCCGTGGATAGAGTTGCTGAGAATGGGGTTCAGGTCATCAGCCTGCTTCCAGCGCATGAGCTCATCGTCACCGTAAGCGATGAACTGCTCGGCGGAGTCGGTCGGGTTCCGCTCGTGGCCCACGCTTGTATATATTATTGTGGGGATGCCGTCGCCGTTTATTCTGGTGCAGCCCCACCAGATGAAGAATTCGTCCTTTTTTGGATCCGGAAAAACGGAGATAGGCAGATGCTCCCAGTGTATAAGGTCGCGGCTGCGCGCATGGCCCCAGACGTCTATACCGTCCATCCAGTCAGGCTCATCAGGGCTCCATTTGTTCGAAGCGGTTTTGTAGGGCATGCCGCCCCTGTTGCTGTCGCTGTCGGGATTGGCACCGTACATGATGTGGTAATAGCCGTTGTGGTAGACGCTCCCGTTGGGGTCGTCCATCCATTGACCGGCAGAGTGAAAGTGATATTCCGGACGCTTCGGGTCACGCGTGGCGACATGAGTTCCGGCGTATTTCATCTTCCTGTATGCCTCTTCCGGTGTCTGGCTCAGATGGGGAGGGATTGCTTTCATTTCAAGGTCACCAACCTATTTCAGTCTGCTTCACATTATAAAAGCCATTTTCTAAATGTGTAAAAAAGTTTAGTTAAACATTGACTAAATTCTCTAAATTGTATATAATTAGCTCAATCATCAGGGGAGTTTGGAGGGAATATTTTGTCTATTACTGCAAAAGAACTAGCTAAAATACTGGGGATATCTGAAGCGGCGGTGTCTTTAGCTCTCAATAACAAGCCGGGGGTGAGCAAGCAGACGCGCAAGAGGGTGCTTGATGCTTGCGAGCAGTATGGTTACGATTTTTCAAACCGGTCGCTCTACCTCTCAAACAACCAGAACGGTGCGATCTGCCTTGTGCTATACAAGCGCACCGGCGCCGTTGTCAGCGATACGCCCTTCTTTTCCAGCCTCATCGAGGGCGTCGGCAACGTGTGCCGCAGGAACCACTACAAACTCAACATCGTCTACATCTATGAAAACAACGACCTCAGGGAGCAGCTGCTGTCGCTCAACGCATCCGGCAGCGTTGGTATAATCTTCCTGGCGACGGAGCTGCTCGCCTCGTCCGTGCCGGACCTGGCGCTCATCCGCCCGCCCTTCGTCCTGCTCGACGCCTTCTTCGACAGCCAGAGTTATGACTCGATCCTCATAAACAACGTCCAAGGCGCCTACCACGCCACGAATTTCCTCATCTCTCAATGTCGCTGCCAGCCGGGATACCTGCACTCATCCTTCCCGATAAGCAACTTTGAGGAGCGCGCCAACGGCTTTTACAACTCCATCCGCTATAACGGCATGTCCGCCTCCAAATCCATCGTCCACAAGCTTACCCCGTCCCAGGAGGGAGCATACTCGGACATGAAGGCTATCATCGAGTCCGGCGAGGAGCTGGCAACGGCTTATTTCGCGGACAACGACCTCATCGCCGTCGGCGCCATGCGCGCCCTTATAAGCGCCGGATACAGGATACCGGAGGATATCTCGATCGTCGGCTTCGACGACCTGCCGCTGTGCGAATACGTGACCCCGCCGCTGACGACTATACATGTACCGAAGCAATACATGGGCGAAAAGGCGGCGGAGCGTCTGTTGGAGCTCATAAACACTAAAGACCACTATCCGATAAAAATAGAGATAAACACGCAGCTAAAGGAGCGCAGTTCGGTAAGGCTGCGGGGAAAGCCGTGACAAATGAACATGCAGCGCGGCCCCGCCGAATCTGGGAGGGCGGGGCCGCGCTGATTTTTGGTAGAAGTTTGTCACGGGCTTACAACGGCTGGGGCATTGTCGAGCCTTTTAACGATAACCGGGGAGGTGGAGATTGCGGTATTATTAACACGCATATGGGAAAACGACTTTTGGAAAGAAATCAAAGCACGAAAGGCTATTCGGGCAAGGCCTGCGGTATCACCGGTGAGGCCTGCGGCAACGGCGAGGCATTTGCGCTCTACGCGGCGGAAAAGGGCATGCGTCTCGCCCTAATTGATATCGACGACAGGGTCGAGGACGTCAGGAAGGAATACGAGGCAGCCGGCTCTCCCAAGGCCCTCGCCATCGGGGCCGACGTCTCGGCTGGGCAGGCCGGAGCATGGCAGCCCCACCGCGGGAACGCGGCAGGCCCCGCAGCGCTTCGGGCTGCCCTCCGGTACGGCGCGCGGCGTATTGTTTATTGACATTTATGGAAATTAATGATATGATAACGATGTAAATTGGGGAGAAGGCCTTTTCGGCGTTTCCTTCTGTTAATTGGAGTTGAAGGCATTGATTGGCAAGGCTGCAGATAAATACACGGCATCCATGGTTTGAAGTTTGAGGAGTCTTCCCGTGGGTGCGCTGCACCCATGGGCGCTCATATATTAGGCGGCCCTTGGAGTGTGTTTCCAAGGGCATTTTTGCGCCCATTTTCAGATGGACAAGGGGGTGAAAGCCAAGGATAAGCAACAATTTAATAGTGGAGTGCAGTGCCTGGAAGCTGAACTGGAAGGAGGAGCCTGTCATGTATAAAGACGTCATACAGACGGTAGAGGACCTCACAGCATCTTACACCGACGATTTCCTCAGCGAGCTCATGCTCTTCATCGACCAGATGGAGCCGCACGATATCTTGGCGGTCATGACGCTCGTCGTGGTATTTTCCCTGCTGGCCTTCAATTACGGGTATAAGTATGGGAAGGACGGCAAGCTTAAGTTCGGACATGTCTCGGTACAGCTCACGCTGATGATCATCATATGGATTGCCGAATGCCATGTAATTGACGCGGCCGCATGACCTGCGCTGGCTACGCAGGGTCAATGCGGGACAAGCAGGGCCTGCTCAGGCAGGTCCCTGCTTGTCAATTTTTACTACTGTTGTACGACCGGCTTTGTGTATAAGGCGGGAAATACCCGAAAAGCAGCGTTTGTCTTTACTTTTATTGATATGCTGTGTTAAACTGGGAATGGACGACGTGCGGGCCCAGCCAGCCGTATCGCCGCCGTCCGGCATTCGGAAGTCCATATGGCCCCGTACGGGGTAAGGGCGGGAGGCCGACAGTTCTGTCGGCCTCTTTTTTTACCCAGGCGCGGCGGCTCAGGGGGGGGTCCTTGCCTTTGGGGATATAGCGGGCGAGCTCGGGGCGTTTTTGGAGCGGGGCGGGTATAGGGCTACGGCTCCGGCGGGGAGGCGGAGTAGTGGTTCATGTCGGTGAAATACTGGAACTCCAGGCCATCCATGGGCAGCTCCAGCTCCAGCTCCACGGGGCCGAGCGCCTCGCGCAGGGGCTGCAGCATGCCGCCGGTGCAGATGTTGTTGGCGTAGTAGGCGAGGGTGACGTGGGGCGTCAGGGCATAGCCGAGGCGGAAGTGCTCCTCCAGGGCCTCGTACATCCCGTCCAGCCGCCGCCAGCTCTCCCCGTCCGCCGGGGCGAGGCCCAGGACCACGCTGGTGTTCACCATGTTGAACAGGCAGGTGGCGCGCATCCTGAGCGGCGGCCCGCAGCGCCAGCGCTCCAGCAGCGGCTCCACGAGCGTGCGCGCCTCCTCCATGCGGCGCAGGAGCTCCCCCGTCAGCTCAGGGTGGCTCACGAGGTCGTGCAGCGTCATGTGGAAGGTCCCGGGCTCCAGCGGCTGCGCGAGCAGGCGCCCCGCCGCGGAGTATAGCCGCGCCTGCAGCCCCGAGAGCGCCCGGCGCGCCGCCTCCGGCAGCCAAAACACCGCCGTGCAGCCGTAAAAGGGCAGCAGCTCCCCCTCGGGGCCGACTTTGCGCCTCAGGCCGGGCGAGGTGGCGAAGTCCTCGCGCGGCAGGCTGTCGTATATATAGTGTTCGAGCAGGTCCAGCATGGCCTTACCTCCCTCGGGCGTTTTTCAGAGCATATCACCCCGAGGAGCGCCGGGCCTCAAGTGTTTTCCGACGGGCCCAGCAGGGCTGAGTATTTCTCCTGCACGGCGCGCAGGAGCTCGGGCGGGGTCTCCGCGACGGGGGAGAACGCGCCGCCCTTCACCATGTCGTAGGGCCGCACGGCGCGGATCAGGGCGCGGCCGGTCCAGACGCGGCCCGCGGCGCGGTCCTCGGGCCGGAGCGTCGGCTCCGCCGCGCTGCTCAGGCACTAGCGCAGGATGTCTATGTCCCGCGCCGGGTCGCTGCGCGTGGAGATGGCCCAGACCACCTCGTCCAGCTTCGTCGGGTCTATGTCCTCGTCCACGACGACGACGTATTTGTTCATGAGCGCGCCGGGCTGGCAGGCCCCGGCCAGGGCCGCGGCCTGGCTCGCGTGGCCGGGGTACTGCTGCTCTATGCTCACCGCGGTGAAGCAGCGGCTGCCGCCGGCTTCGTGTATCCAGACGCCGCGCAGGCCGGGCAGGCCCGCCGCCTCCATCGCGTTCATGAGGTTTGCCGAGCGGAGCATCGAGCCGAAGTAGGAGTAGTCATGCGGAGGGCGGCCCGGCGGCGAGCCCAGCAGGATGGGCTCGTCCCGGTGGTAGACGGCCTCGACGCGGATGCAGCTCTGGCTGCTCCTGCCCCCGGCGTAGTAGCCGGTGAACTCCCCGAAGGGGCCTTCCGGCGCCGTGTCGCCGGGGCGGATATAGCCCTCAAGCGCCACCTCGGCCCAGGCCGGGATGGGCAGGCCGGTCACGCGGCCGCGCACGACCGGTACGCGCCGCCCGGCTATAGCCCCCGCCCACTCGTACTCGCAGACGCCCGCTGGCGCGTCCGTCGCGCCCATGGCGAAGAGCAGGGGGTGCAGCCCCGGCACGAGGACTACGGGGCAGGGCTCGCCGCGCGCCCAATACTTCCGCATTATGGCCGCGCCGTGGTGCCCCGGGGCCACGTAGGTGGTGACGGTGCGCCGGTCGTGGACCATGGAGCGGTAGGTGCCGAGGTTCACCCAGCCCGTGTCGGGGTCGGCCTGGACGTTCACGCAGCCGGTGCCTATATAGCGGCCGCCGTCCCCGGGATGCCAGAGCGGGACAGGAAAGCGCGTGACGTCCACCTGCGCGCCGGTGAGGACGTTCTCAAATATGGGGCCGTCCTCCAGGTGTTGGACAGGGAAGTCCCCGGCCTGGGCTGCGGCGCGCTTCATGAGCCGCGCCGTCTCCCGGAGCAGGCCGAGGCTGCCGCCCCGCGCCTCCACGCCCAGAGCCGCGCCGAGGGTCGCGGGGTTCAGCATGGCCCCGCTCAGCAGCCGGAAGCCCTCGGGGAAGCCCTCAAAGCCGCTGAAGAGCAGCGCCGGGCCGCCGCGCCGGGCGTTCAGCTCCGTGAGCGCGCCGACCTCGCCGTCAAGCAGCGCGCCGGGGATGCGGGCCAGCTGGCCCGCGGCCTCTATTTTCGCCAGAAAGGCCCGCAGATCGAAGGGGTTTTCCATGCACAGTCTCCTTTCCGGGCCGCGCAGGGCCCGTGCGCCTATAAGTTTCCCGCCCCGGACAGCGCCGGGGCGGGCTTTTTAATGCCGCCGCTCAGTCCTCCGAGGCGGCGGAGAGGGTCAGCATCGAGTAGAGGAAGCCGCGGGCGGCCAGAAGCTCGTCAAAGCTGCCCAGCTCCCGCAGGCGGCCGCCTATGAGCACCGCCACGGCGTCAAAGCGGCGCAGGACGGCCTCGTTCAAATCGTGCGTCACGACGATCTTCGCCGCGCCCGGGATGTCCAGCACCGCGCCCATGACCTCCGCGGCCGTGGGCCGGTCCAGCGCCGCCGTGGCCTCGTCCACCAGGAGCACCGGCGTCCGCTTCAGCAGGCTGCGCGCTATCGACACGCGCTGCCGCTCCCCGCCCGAGAGGTTCGCGCCGTTCTCCCCGCAGACGAAGTCCAGGCCGCGCGCGGCTGTGAGCTCCCCGAGCCCCGCGCCGGCTATCGCCGCCTCCACGCGCTCCGGCTCGAACTTGCCGAACATCGTCACGTTCTGCTCTATGCTGCTGTTGAAGATAAAGACCTCCTGCTGGATGACGGACAGCAGCTCGTAGAGGCAGGCGGGGGCTATCTCACGCAGCCCGGCGGGGACCTCGCGGCCGCCGCTCTCGCCCGGCTCCGCCATGAGCGCGGCGAGCTTCTCCACAAGCTCCATGGAGGCGCGGCGGTTGGCGAGGATGGGCGGCACGGAGGAGATGGGCGAGACGAGGAAGTTCATGAGCTGCAGAAAGGCCACGGCCACGCCCGCGCTGATGGCAAAGCCCCCGCCCGCCAAGAGCGCCGCGGCGATGAACACGCCGAACTGCGCCAGGAAGCCCGCGCCTCCCGCCAGCATATAGACGAGGTCGTTCACCTTGCGGCGGCTGTACTTCGCGTCCTCCAGGGAGCCGGAGACCTGCTCGAACATGCCGCGCACGCTCGCCTCGGCCCTGAAGCTCTTGATGACGGAAAAGCCCGCGAAGCTCTCCTTCACGGTCTCGACATAGCTCTCGTTTTTGGCCGAGACCTCGGCCTCGCACCTGGCAAGGCGGCCCCCGCAGAGTAGCGAGGCCCCCACCGGCAGCAGCGCGAGCACGGCCGCCGCGGCGGTGAGGATGGGGCTGTACCAGAGCATCATGCCCAGCGCCCCGACAAAGCCCGCCAGCTCCATGACGAGGGTGAAGACCTTGGCGAGATAGTTCGTCTCGATGGAGGCGACGTCGTTTGTGAGGATGGAGATGAATTTGGCGCTGTTCTCCTGCGAGACGAAGCTGACGCTGCGCTCCAGGATGCCGGAGAAGGCGAAGTTCTTGTACTGCACGACGGCGCGGCGCACGAAGGCCGCGCAGGTGTAGCGCTGCACGTCGTAGGCGAGGATGAACACTGCAAAGGCGGCGGCGAAGGTGAGCAGTATCCCTCCCATGCCCGCGCCGCCGGAGACGACGATATCCACCAGCTGCTGCATCAGCCAGGCCGCGACGAGGTTCACGCCCGTGAGCAGCAGCATGCACAGGACGGAGATTATGAGCGCGGGCAGGTTCCCTCGGAAAAAGCAGCCCTCCAGCTCCCGCCTGAGCGCGCGGCTGCGGCTTTTTGCATCCATGATCTCAGCTCCCATCGTTTGTCTGCGGCAACATTATATCCGAAGCGCCGCCCCGGCGCAAGCCGCGATGAAAAATGCATCCCCCCGCCCGCCGGCAGGGGGATGCGCTTTCGGCCTGTATGCTGTTTTGCGCGCCGCCTAGTCCTTCGGACGCCTGAGCTTCGCGGCGCTGCGGAATACGGAATAGCCTATGCCCAGCTCCGCCGCGGCTATTGCGGCGCAGACCAGGTAAAACACCGCGTCGGACACGCCGGAATCGCCCGCGCCGTGCAGGACGGCCAGCTTGTACAGGATATAGAGCAGATACAGCAGGGCGAATATGCGTATGGCGATGCTGCTCCAGAGCCGGCGCTTTGCTCGCGCGGCTTGTGTCATGAGCTGCCGCATGTCGCCGCCGTGCGTTTTGACGCGCTGGTGTACGGCACCGGGCCGAGCGGTCTGGTGGGCATGACCTGCAAAAGGCGCGCGAGGATCCGGCAATAAAGACCGGGGCCACGGCAGACAGCTGGATATGAAAACCGCCAAATACCTGAACGAGACTTGGGACAGCCGGCACTAGGCGCGTCTGTGCGGACTTGGAGCGCCGCGGCGTGAAATGGGGCTTTAAAAATATTTCCCGCCGCCAATCATTTTCTGCTGCTCGTGCGTTATACTCGGTGAGAGGACGCTCTCGGCGGGAGGTGGTATTTTGACGCGGGAAGACGAGCTGTTCAGGCGGCTGCGCGGGGGTGACGGGGCGGCGCTGGAGGAGCTTATAATCGACGCCTATCCGGCCATACTCCGATACTGTCTGTGGCACACGCCGGACAGGCAGACGGCGGAGGATGCGGCGCAGGAGACCTTCCTGAAGGCGGTAAGGCACCTCGACGCCTATGCGCACCGGGGAAAGTTCAGGGCGTATCTGTACAAGATCGCGGCAAATACCTGCACCGACCTGCGGCGGCGAAACGGCCGCCACGAGCCCCTGGGGCCGGAGGAGTACATTGAGCCCGGCTTTGAACAAGTCGAGGCGGAGCTCAGCCTCATGCAGCTCGTCTCCGCGCTGCCGGAAAAGCAGCGGGAGGTGGTCGTGCTCCGCTACGTCCACGAGCTGAAGCTCCGAGAGATCGCCGAGGTCCTGGACGAGCCGCTCCGCACCGTGCAGTCGCGGCTGCACTCGGCGCTGAAGGCCCTCAAAAAATCGCTGTGAAAGGAGCCGCAAATGAGCAGAAAACTTGAACGCAGACTGAGAGCCGAGCTCGGCTCGATACCATCTCCGGCCCCGCGCGCGGAGCACCTGGCCGAGACGGCGGCCCTCAGTCTCGCCGCATGGCGCTCGCGCAGGCCGCTGCGCAGGATAGGCGCGCCCGAAATGGTCCTGGGCCAGCTCCGCTTCATAGCGGCGCCCATATGGGCCCTGCAGGCCGCGGTGGTGCTCTGCATATGCCTGCTGCTGCATCTGGCCTCCGCCGCTGAGGACTTCGAGGCCGAGGGTCCCGCCCTGCTGGGCATGGCCTCCGTCTTTGTCGCCATGAGCGTGCTGCCCTTCCACGGGCGCTCCCGCAGGTTCAACATGCGCGAGACAGAGGGCGCTACGCGGGCCTCGCACGGAAAACTGATGCTGGCGAAGCTCTGCGCGCTCGCCCTTGGGGACGCGGTGTGCCTGGCGGCGCTCTCCCGCGTTTCGGCGGGGCTGTTTGCCGGGGCGGCGGGCCTGACGCTGGCCTGCATAGTCCTGCCATTCCTGCTGTGCTGCACCGGCGTCCTGCTCATCCTGGACCGCGCGGGAGGGGAGCAGGGGATGCTCGTCGCGCTGGGCTTCGGCCTGGCGCTCGCGGCTGGGTGCCGCCTGCTGCCTGAGGAGCTCGGCGCCGTCCTTGCCGGGCGGGGCCGGGGCTTTGCCGCGGCCGCCTGCGCGCTGCTCGCGGCCGTGCTGGCCCTCGAATGCCGCAGGCTGCTGAGGCAGGCGGCCCGGTCGGATTTAGGATTTCAGGAGGTGTGACATGGAGCTGGAGATAAGAGGCCTCGGCAAGCGCTACGGCAAAAAGACCGCCGTGAGCGGCGTGGAACTCACGATAACGCCCGGTGTCTGGGGCCTCATAGGGGCAAACGGCGCCGGTAAGACTACGCTCATGAGAATGCTCGCGGGCATCCTGGCGCCCAGCGCCGGGCGCGTGCTCTACGACGGCGTGGATATTCGGGACCTGGGCGAGGCCTACAGGGACGCGCTGGGCTATCTGCCCCAGAGCTTCGGTTTCTACCCCGAGTTCACGGTCACGGACTACCTCGAATACATCGCCGCGCTCAAGGGCGTAGGCAGGCGCGAGGGCCGGGAGAGGATGGAGGCGCTGCTTGAGCTGCTCGGCCTCGCCGAGGTGAGGAAAAAGAAGATAAAAAAGCTCTCCGGCGGCATGCAGAGGCGGGTCGGCATCGCCCAGGCCATGCTGAACGACCCGGACGTGCTCATACTGGACGAGCCGACGGGCGGCCTCGACCCCGGCGAGCGGGTGCGCTTCCGGAACTATCTCGCGGAATTTGCGCAGGGGCGGATCGTTCTCATCTCCACCCACATAGTCTCGGACGTCGAGTACATCGCGGCGCAGAACGTGATAATGAAGGAGGGGCGGCTCATCTGCTCCGGCAAGACGGAGGAGCTGCTCGGGGCCGTCGCGGGCAAGGTGTTCACTGCGGCGATAGGGCAGGACGAGCTGCCGCGCTATGAGAAGGCGCTGCGCATCGTGAGCATGAGGGGCGAGCCCGGCGGCCGGGTCGTAGTGCGCTATATCTCCGAGGTCCCGGAGATACCCGGCTCGCACCCGGCCGAGCCGCGGCTGGAGGACCTGTACCTCTGGCTGTTCAGGCGCGAGCCCGCAGGCGGGGAGGGGAAACTATGCTGAGAGCCGAACTGAAGCGCATCCTCAAGACCCGTTCGACCTGGTGCCTCGCGGCCATAGCCCTGCTCATATGCCTGAGCTCCGCCCTTTCGACCGTGAGGCAGGTGGTCAAATACATAGACCACGACGGGCACACTGAGATAGTCCGGGGCATCAGCGTGTACGAGGAAAACAGGCAGCGGTATTCCGTCATCCGCGGCGAGGTGACGCCGGAGCTCTTCGCCTCCGCCGTGGCGCTGCACCACAAGCTGCTGGAGCTCTACGGCACGGATTACGATATACCGCCCGAGATAAGCGACAGGGGGCTGGGACCGTATTCGCCCGTGTACACCTGGATATTCAACGCCTTTTCAGACGAATTCGGCGCGGCCCTGACCTCGGCGGACATCTCTCCCGAGCGCGCGCTGAACTATTACCAGGAGCGGCTGGCAACTCTGGAGCGGACGCTCCGTGAGAAATACGAGCAGACGCCTCAGGTGGTCGAATACGCCCTCGACCGGCTCGGAGAGGAGGAAGGAAATTTCTGTTACAGTTACGGCATCGGCTCGACCAGCGCCTTTGCAAACTTCGGCCTCTGCGCGTTTCTCGTGACGCTTATCTGCGTCATCATAGCCGCGCCCGTCTTTTCCGCGGACTACGCGAGCGGGGCGGACGACATCCTGCGCTGCACAAGGCACGGGCGCGCTCGGCTTGCCGCGGTCAAAGCGGGCTCGGCGCTCCTCATCTGCTCCGGCGTTTTCGCGCTGTGCCTGGGTGCGTTTTTGGCGGTGATGTATCTGGCCTTCGGCTTTGACGACATCACCTCGGCGGGGCTGCTGCAGGTGGCGTTCGACCCGTGGGGCCTCGACGCGATGGGCGTGCTGGGGCTCATCGTCCTGTCTGCCGCGCTCTCCCTTCTTGCGACGTGCTGCTTTACGCTTTTTGTGTCCTCGCGCTTCAAGAGCCCGCTCGGAGCCCTGGCGCTGTCGGCGGCGGTGGCGCTCATACCCACGGTTGTGCGCATGTTCATGGCGGGCGGGAGCTTCGGCCGGGGCTTCGCGGCGGCGGAGGGGAATGCGCTCAACTGGCTCCGCATCTGTCTGCCGACCGGCGGCGTTTCGCTGACGGGGGCGATGCTGGACGAGCTGACGGGACTGAGGTTTTTGTGGATAGGGGATTTTGTGACCTGGTCGCCATATGTGCTCCTCATCGCTGCTGCGGCGCAGCTGCCCGTGTGGTTCGGGCTGACCGTGCGCGCCTACTGCAGGCGCGGCGGCTGAAAGCGCGGATTCGGGAGCTCCGCCGCCTGCACAAAACCATCGTCCACCGCAAGAACAAGCTCAGGCAGGTGATTGAAAACAGGGGGGATGAGCGGTTCACCATAAAGGAGTTCCCGCGCCGCTACTTTCTGTCGCTGGAGGATAAGCATGTGGATACGGAGCAGGATGCCTGGCGCACAGCCAGCAAAATGGAGAGGTTCCGCGCTGAAAACTCAGGCGAACCACTGCAGATTTCTGCGACCAGCAGCTACACCGCCGCAAACGATTAAAACGAGATATCTTTTGAATTCCAGGCGCCTGTGTCGCTGAACACTTGAGACACTTTGCGGATTTTGCACCAAGTACATAGCTTGAACGCCGAAGCGGAGCACCGCTTCGGCGTTTTGCCGTTTGAAACGCCGGAACTGCCGTACGGCGGATGGCGCAAAGCTCCCCTGATGCGGGCTGCGAAGCTTAGGCATCAGGGGAGCTTGATGTTATTCCTGCTTTTGCTCAGTCCTTGGGCGGCATAACGGTGGCCTTACCCTTTATAACGACCTCGCCGTTCTGGTTGGTGCAGACAGTGTCCAGGATAGCGCGGTTCTTCTCGGGGATGAGCTCGGCAACTGTGACCGTAGCGGTTATCGTGTCGCCGAAGAAGACCGGTTTGGTGAAGCGGAGCTCCTGACCCATATATATAGTGCCGGGGCCGGGCAGCTGCGTGCCGAGGACCGTGGAGATGAAGCCGGCGGAGAGCATGCCGTGGGCTATCCTCTTGCCAAACATGCCCTTCTGGGCCTCGACCTCGTTGACGTGGGCGGGGTTGAAGTCGCCGCTGACGCCGGCGTAGGTGTAGACGTCGTGCTCGGAGACTGTCTTGGTGAAGGACGCGCTGTCGCCCAGCTTCATTTCGGATATGGTGATGCCTTTCATTGATGTTGCCTCCTGTTGGGTATTGTGAACACTGATTCATAATTCGCATGATAGCACAGTGCCAATATTTCGTCAATGCCAAAAAATAAGCAAAAAATTTGTGCATATTACAGGCCGAAAACTTGCAATATCGCAGGCCGATTGTATTGACACACAAGCCGCGGAATGATATATCTATGACAATGTGAATGAATGTTCACAAATAAATGAGACGGAGAGCGAAACGATATGAACAATGTACCTGTGGGCATAGTTGGACTCGGGGTTTATCTGCCCGACACTTTTATGACGGCCAAGGAGATATCCGAGGCGACCGGCGGCACGTGGTCTGAGGACGCCGTGATAAACAAGCTGGGCATACGTCAAAAGCGCATCCCCTCCGATAAGCCCTGCGACGGCACTCAGGAGATGGGCGCGCTCGCCGCCCTCGACTGTCTGAAGAACACCGGCATAGACCCCATGGAGATAGACGCCATACTCTGCTTCGGAGAGGAGTGGAAGGAGTACCCCCTCACCACTTCTGCCTGCTATATTCAGGAGCGCATCGGCGCCCGCCGCGCCTGGGGCATCGACGTGCAGAACCGCTGCTGCACCACTGTTTCGGCCATGAAGCTGGCCAAGGACATCCTCCTGGCCGACGACGAGTGCAACACCATCCTGGTGGCCGGCGGCTATCGCAACTGCGACTTCATAGACTTCACCGACAGCGGCGTCTCCTTCATGTTCAATCTCGGTGCCGGCGGCGGTGCGCTCATACTCAGGAAGGGATATGAGAAAAACCAGCTGCTCGGAACCCACATAATGACCGACGGCTCCGTCGTACACACCTGCGGCTCCAAGGTCGGCGGCATAGTGGAGCCCGTAACGGCCGAAAATGTGTCAGAGTTCGGCATGCTCCGGCTTATGGACTCCCCGAAGATGAAGGGCATGCTCAACTCCACCTCCATGCCGAACTGGTACCACTGCATCGACGAGGCGCTCCGCAAGTCCGGCATGACCCGCAAGGACATCGGATATCTTGACATCCTCCACATCAAGCGCTCCGGCCACAAGGCAATGCTGGCCGACCTGGGCCTCACGGAGGAGCAGACGATATATCTTGAGGACTACGGCCACATCGGCCAGGTGGACCAGATACTCTCCCTCAAGCTCGCGCTCGAGCAGGGCAAGGTCAAGGACGGCACCGTTATTTCCATGATCGCCGCCGGTATCGGCTACACCTGGGCGGCCAATGTTATCAAATGGGGTTGATAATTTGTTTGCGTCATTTCTCTCCACCATTTGCGGCTCTCTGCTCAGCGTGTGCGTGACGGCTCTCGCGGCTTTTGCGGTGACGCTCATATTCCGGACATCCACGACTACAAACTTCGCCCAGGGCTCCATTGCCGCCTTTGGCTGCTACATCGTTGCAGACCTGCTTGAGGACTGCGGCCTGCCCGTCTGGATCGGGGTGTTTCCCGGAATGGCCGTAGGCATAATCATCGGACTGGTGATAGATCTGCTTATCTTCCGCAACGGCAGACACGTCAACGCCATAGGCAAGCAGATAATCACGATGGGCATAGTTTCGCTCTTCTTCGGCGGCATCCCGCTCATTTTCGGGACGCCGGAAAGGATACCGTTCGAGGCGTTCTACAATACCGTCAAGGCAGGCGTCTCACCGAACATATCAATATCCGCGTTTGGAGGCAGCGTCATTGTCACGAAGCATGCGCTCATCTGCCTTGCGATAAGCGTGGTGGTTCTCGGGGCGCTCTTCATCCTGCTGAAATACAGCAAGTGGGGGCTGGGCGTCAGGGTAACGGCCTCGAACGAGTTCACGGCGGAGCTGATGGGCGTGGACACGCGCAAGATAACGGCGGTCTCCTGGGCGCTCGCGGGAGCCCTGGGCGTGCTGGCGGCGGTGATGTACGCCGGAGGCGGCACGACCATTTCGGCCTCATTTATGACCACCATACAGGTCAACGCCTTCCTCGCCGGCATCCTGGGCGGCTTCTCCACCTTTTACGGGCCGGTCATCGGCGCTGTGCTCATTCCGGTGGCCTCCAGCTGCGTCGGCTTCCTTGCCAACTTTCCGGCCTTTTCCGGAATATCGCGCTGGCAGATGGTCGTTGTCTATGTGCTGATGCTCTTTGCCATCCTCCTGAAACCCGAGGGCCTGTTCGGCAAGAAGACTATCAAGAAGGTATGAGGTGTGACAGTGGGACTGAAGAAAGAATACATAGACACCGTCGTGCCTGAGAGCACAGGCGGAGCGGGCCGCTCCTCCGGGACAGCCTTCGTTGCCCTGCCGTCCGTGAAAATCGTCATCGCCGGCATAGTGCTTGCGGCCCTGCAGGTCGCCGCGATGAACGGGCTTTTGTCCTCCTCCTTCGTATACGCGCTGGGCAATACGCTCATCTACGCGATAGTAGCCATCGGTTTCTGCCTGCTGCTGGGCTATTCGGGCCTGGCTTCGCTGGGCACGGCGGGCTTCATCGGCCTCGGCGCGTACACGGCGTTTTATATGATCCAGGGGCTGGGCGCCCCGTATTACCTCACACTGCTGGCGACGCTGGCGATCTCCATCGCGATCGGCGTGATAGTCGGCTTCATTTCGCTGAGGATAGAGGGCATCTATCTTGCCATCATGACCCTGGCGCTGTCGGAGGTGATACGCAACGCGCTCATGGCGCTGAAGGCGACCATTAAAATTGATATAACGAACGTCTGCCTTTTCGGCGTCAACGTAAATGAGAGCGCTGTGTACCTGCTCATAACGTTCACCTTCATCGTGCTCATGCTGCTGACCTCGAGCCTCATACGCAGTCCGATAGGCCGCGCCATGATAGCGATGAAGAACAGCACCTCCGCCGCTCAGGCCATGGGCGTCAGCCTGATGAAGTACAGACTTATGGCATTTGTAATCTCCACGATAAACGCCGCTCTGGGCGGATTGCTCTACATGCTCTACGTCCGGAACATCACGACCTCCACCTCTACGCTGCTGACGCTGACCACCTCGCTGAACATACTCGGCGCCGTCATCATCGGCGGGGCAAAGTCGCTCTGGGGTACGGCCTTCGGCACCTTCGTCATTTATGGCCTGCAGTCGATGTTTTTGAGCAAGATACAGTTTTTCATCGACAATCCGGCCTTTATCACGATGGTGACGGGCCTGCTCATAATCGTTGTTGTAATGTTTTTCCCCGGCGGCTTCGCGCAGATGGTCATGTCTCTGCGGGGCTGGATAAAAAAGCAGAAGGCGGAAAGGAGGCTGCGCGCCTATGTCAGGGATCAGCTTTAATGAGCGCAGACTCCTGAACCGGGTGCGAAAGCTGGAAAACCGCATCGGGATACTCAGCGAGCTGTGCGAGCTGCGTGCGGGGCAGGAGGCGGAGAAGATATCCGAGCGGTATCAGGAGCGGGAACGCGGCGTGCTGCGGGAACTGGCCGGCGCCGAATACGAGAGAATGAGCCAGCCGGAGCTCGAGCACACGCTGACGCAGCACCGCCAGCAGGCAGAACGCGAAAAATTCCAAAAATTACAAGCTGACGCGGCAATGGCCGGCATAGTGATCAGCCGGGAAAGGCAGGAAGAGCTGCACAAAAGCCTTCAGCGGAAGCTGGACGGCATAGCAGAAGAGGTGCGCCGGGAGCTCGCGGCCGCCGGCGCAGCCCGCGCAGGAGGGGACCTGGAGGAACTGAGGACCGAAGCCGAGCGGCGCATCAAAAGCATCCGCGCGGAAGCGGAGGCGGAGGCGCAGAAGAAAAGGGCCGAGGTCAGACAGAGCTTCAGCCCGAGGCTGGACAGGCTGGGCGCCAAAAAGGCGGCGGCCGAGGAAAAGCTCCGCGGCATGGCCACGAACGAGATGGACCGGGAGCTCGAGGACGGCATTGCCCTGGAGGCCGAGGACCTCAAAATGTATTTCGGCGGCGTAAAGGCCGTGGACGGCCTGAGCTTCAAGGTGCGCGAGGGCGAGATCTTTGGCCTGATAGGCCCCAACGGCGCGGGCAAGACCACGGTGTTCAACTGCATCACGCAGTTTTACAAGCCCACGGCCGGCAAGCTGCTCTTCCGCGGACGCGGAGAAAAGGTGATAGACCTCACAAGGGAGCGGGTACACGATGTCATTTTGCACGGCATTGTCCGCACCTTTCAGAACGTGGAGGTCATACGTGAGCTCACAGTGCTTGAAAACCTGCTGATAGCGGGGCACAGGCAGTTCGGCTCGGGCCTGTTTTCCTGCGCGCTGCACCTGCCCGCCCTGAGGGCCGAGGAGGAGGTCGTGAGGGCGAGGGCCATGGGCGTCCTCGAGTTTATGGGCCTCACGGCCTACAGCGGGCATTATGCCTTCGGCCTGCCCTACGGCGTGCTCAAGAAGATAGAGATCGCGCGCACGCTGATGTGCTCTCCGCGGCTCATAATCCTTGACGAGCCCGCCGCGGGCCTCAACGACACCGAGACGGTGGAGCTTGCCGGGCTCATCCGCCGCATACGGGATGAGTATAACTGCACCATCCTGCTGGTCGAGCACGACATGGGGCTTGTCATGGACGTGTGCGACAATATTTGCGCCATAGCCTTCGGAAAGCTGCTGGCCTACGGCACTCCGGACGTCATCCAAAAGGATGAGGGTGTGCAGCAGGCATATCTGGGCGCGGATGACGAGGAGGTTCTGTGATGGCATTGCTTGAAATTCGGGATCTCTGCGTGAATTACGGTCCCATCCAGGCTGTCCGCGGTGTCAACATGGACGTGGAAGAGGGCAGCATAGTCGCGCTGCTCGGCGCAAACGGCGCCGGCAAGACCACGACGCTCAGGACGATAAGCGGCGTTATAAAGCCCGACTCCGGCAGCGTCAGATTTGGCGGCAGCGAGATAGGGGGCCGAAGGGCAAGCCGCGTAGCCCGGCTGGGGATCAACATGTCGCCCGAGGGAAGACTTATCTTCAACGAATTGAGCGTCGAGGAGAACCTGCGCGCCGGCGCCTACTGCATACGCAGCAGGGCCGAGATGGAGAGGAACATGAAGCGCGCGCTCCAGCTCTTCCCGAGGCTGGAAGAGCGGCTCCGGCAGCGTGCCGGCACCTTGTCCGGCGGCGAGCAGCAGATGCTTGCGATATCAAGGGCGCTTATGGCCAGCCCGAAACTGCTGCTGCTTGACGAACCAAGCCTGGGACTGGCTCCGCTCATAATCAGGGACATATTTCACGCGCTGCAGGAGATACGGGCCGAGGGAACGACTATACTCATCGTCGAGCAGAACGCCCTGGCCACCCTCAAGATAGCAGACCGCGCATATGTGCTCGAACTCGGACGCATCAGCATGGAGGGCCGGGCGGATGTGCTTATCCACGATGAAAGACTTATCGAGGCATACCTGGGAAACAAGAAGTCATAAACCGCGTGCGCGGAACTTGATAAAGAAGGAGAATTTAAAATGAAAAAAACACTGGCACTCATCCTTGCGATGGCGCTCTGCCTCTCCCTTGCGGCCTGCTCCGGCCTGACCAACAGCCCGGCGGACACTCCCTCGGAGGCCCCCGCCGGCAGCGACGCCCCTGCCGCCAGCGAAGCCCCGGACAGCGGAAGCTCCGACGGGGCCTACACCCCCTTCGTCGATGTGCAGGGCGTGGATGACAGCACCATCTACGTCGGCAACACCGCCGCTACCACCGGCAGCTATGCCACCGTCGGCGTGCCCTTCAACGCCGGACTCGAGGCTGCGTTCAAGGCCTACAACGACAACGGCGGCTTCCAGGGCAAGAGCATCGAGCTCATCCACTATGACGACGGCTTCGACGCCGCTCAGGGCCTCACCTACACCAAGACCCTGGTCGAGACCGACAAGGTCTTCGCCATCGTCGGCCACTTCGGCACCAACACCGTTGCCGCCACGCTCGATTACCTGAAGGAGATGGGCGTCCCCATGGTCTACGCCGCCACCGGCATCGAGGACCTGTATCAGGAGGGCGCCACCGGCAACGACAAGGTCATCTATCCCGTGCAGCCCATCTACAACTCCGAGGGCCGCGTACTGCTTGCCCGCGCAATCGCCCCCGCTGATGACGGCATCGGTCTTGGAGCCACCAAGATAGGCGTCGTGGCCACCACCGACGACGCCGGCACCGGCCTTGTCTACGGCGTGAAGAAGCAGGCCGAGACCCTGGACGTCGAGATAATCTATCAGGATGTGGACGCCGCCGCCACCGACTATTCCGCCGCGGTCAACGTCCTCAAGAACAACGGCTGCGACGTCGTTATCGCCTGCATGAACCAGGTCCCGCTCGCCACCCTGATGGCCTCCATGCGCGACGCCGACTACAATGCGGACGTAATCACCTCCTACGTGAACGCCTCTGCGGTCACCCTCGGCGCCTTCGTCGAGAACGGCTCCGTCACTGCCGAGCGCAGGGTCTACTCCACCGCCTGGCTCGACACCAGCACCGAGGCCGGCATGAACGACTACCTCACCTTCTACGGCGCCATGAACGCCTGGGAGCTTGAGAACGGCGGCTCCGGCGACGATTACGCCCTCAACTCCTATGCCATGGCCGGTTACATAGCGGGCAACATCTTCGTCCAGGCGCTGACCGCCCTCGACGAGAGCGGCCTTGAGCTCAACTGGGCCAACTTCAACGACATCATGGAGTCCACCGAGTTCCACCTGCCCATGGGCGGCACCATCAATTTCGCGAACGGCGACCGGCTGGCCGTCACCTCGCTCGCGCTCAACACCATCTCCCTCGAACCCGGTGAGAGCGGCTACTACGAGCTGCAGCTCGTAAGCCCCATCATGCCGCTCGACGACGTGCTTGCCGCCATCGGCTGACTGTGATTTAATCTGAGTACAGGCGGCCGCCGCCGGCCGCCTGCATATCAATGGAGGAATGGCTCATGGACTACACTTCCAAAATCATCTCCCTTGAAAAGGCCCTCTCGCTCGTCAAGAGCGGCGATACCATAGTCACCGGCCTCGGCGCAAGCGAAGGCGGGCTCTTCATGGAGAACATCCACACCCTGGCGGGCAGCGTCAGGGACGTCAAGATCGTAAACTGCAACCCTACCCACTCCTGCGAATTCTACAAGCCTGAGTATACGGACGCCTTTTCTGTTGACGGCTGGTTTTACGCGCCTGCCATGCGGCGCGCGCACGAACAGGGCAACATGGCGTTCATCCCCAATCACCTCCACCTCGCCGCCACCAAGTGGCTCTACCGCAACAGGCCGAATATCTACGTAGGCGCAGCCTCAATGCCCGACAAGAACGGATATATCTCTCTGTCCACCTCCAACACCTATGAGCGCCGCATGATAGAGGCTGCGGACATCGCCATACTTGAGATCAACCCCAACTACCCCTTCGTATATGGCGACCATGTCGTCCACTGCTCAGAGGTGGATTATCTCGTTGAGGCCGATTATCCCGTGCCCGTCGTCCCCGACATCCCCTCCAACGAGAAGGACATGAGCATAGGGCGCCTCATCGCCGGTTACGTTCCGGATGGGGCCTGCATACAGCTCGGCATAGGCGGCATACCCAACGCCGTCGCTGAGTTCCTCAAGGAGAAGAACGACCTCGGCGTGCACACGGAGCTCATAACCAGCGGTATGGCCGAACTCGTCAAGCTGGGCGTCATCACAAACAAGCGCAAGCAGATAAACCGCGGCCAGATGGTGGCCACCATGATACTCGGCACGCAGGAGCTCTATGACTTCGCGGACCACAACCAGGGCGTGGCGCTCTACGACGGAGCCTGGGTGAACGATCCCTACGTCATTGCGCAGAATGACAACCAGATCTCCATAAATACGAGCCTTGAGGTGGATCTTACCGGCCAGTGCGCCTCAGAGTCCATAGGCTCGCGGCAGTTTTCCGGCACCGGCGGCCAGTCCGACACGGCGGTCGGCGCGCAGATGTCCAAGGGAGGCCGCTCCATCATAGCGCTCTACTCCACCGCAATGGTGAAGGATAAGGCCACAGGAGAGAGGCACGAGGTGTCCAAAATCGTGGCCCAGCTGCAGCGCGGCGCGGCGGTCAGCCTCTCGAGAAACGATGTTGACATCGTCATCACCGAATACGGCGCGGCGGATCTGCGCGGCGCGAACATCAGGCAGAGGGTGGAGGCGCTGATCAGCATAGCCCACCCCAAGTTCAGGGACGAGCTCTGGGACCAGGCGCTCGCCTGCGGCATCATAGGTAAACGCTGATGGCGGAATTCATATTTGAAGGAAAGCAGATATATTACGAGCTGCACGGCGGGGGCCGCCCGCTGCTGCTGCTCAACGGCATCATGATGTCCTGCGGCAGCTGGGCCGAATTCGTGGAGCCGCTTTCTGCTCAGAATCAGCTCATTCTACTTGATATGCTCGACCAGGGCCGCAGTGCAAAGATGACAGAGCCCTATGACCACTCCGTACAGATACGGCTGGTGCACGCGCTGCTGGACCATTTGGGACTCGACAAGGTCTGCATAGCAGGCATCTCCTACGGCAGCGAGATAGGCCTCGAGTATGCCATAGAGCACCCGGAGCGCGTAGAGCGGCTCATGCTCTTCAACGCCACTGCCGCCACAGGAGCCTGGCTCAACGATGTCGGCAAGGCCTGGAATCTTGCCGCCGGGGACGGTGAGAGCTATTACTACACCTCCATACCCGTCATATACTCCCCCGGTTTCTTCATCGAGCACAACGACTGGATGGAGCGCCGACGCGAGCTGCTGGTCCCCATCTTCAACAACCAGGCCTTCATCCAGTCGATGATACGCCTTACGAACAGCTCGTCTAATTATGACGTCCGCGACAGGCTGGATAGAGTCACCTGCCCCGTGCTCATCGTCTCCTGCCAGCAGGACTACCTGACACCGATAGAGGAACAGCAGTTCCTTGCCCGGAACATCAGGGACAGCCACTACCTGGTAATACAAAACAGCGGCCACGCTTCCATGTATGAGCAGCCGCTGCTGTTCACCAGCCTCATACTTGGCTTTGCCAACACAGTCAAAGACAAATTCAGCATCGTCTGACCGGACAGGGTGTTTTCAGAAAACAGCGATTGAAAGCAAGGTCCGTGCGGCGTATAATCAAAATAAATTCAGCACGGATTATGCGGAGGCAATCATGACTGACTTATTGAAAATACCTCGGACAAAAAAGGGCGTGGACACGCTCAACAGTATCCTTTCCGCCGCAACTCAGCTTATCTACGAGCGCGGCTATTACGGGGCAAACATCGCGGACATAACCCAGCTTGCGGGAGTGGCTGCGGGAACCTTTTACGTTTACTTCGACAGCAAGCTCAGCCTCTACCGATACCTGCTGCTCCAATTCAGCCATAGGATAAGGAAGGAACTGTCCATAAAGACCTCGGGCTGTCCAGACAGACGCAGCGCGGAACGCGCGGGCATCCGAGCCTGGCTGGAGTTCATCGCGAAGAACCCCTACATGTACAACATTATCTGGGAATCGCTCTATGTGGACCGCAAGCTCTTCACGGAGTATTACGAGAACTTCTGTAAGTCCTATATGCGCAGCATAAACAGCGGCAAGGAAAAGGGCGAGGTGCGCGATATCGACAGCGAAGTCCTGGCCTATATGCTCATGGGCATCTCCAACTTTGTCGGTCTCAAGTACGGCATGTTTGAAAAGAGCGGCGTAGACTTTGACCGCATCACAGACGAGGTGATGAAGGTGCTCGAAGGCGGCATGTTTACAGGAGATCTGTCACAGCTGCGCGAAGTGGACACGGAACAAAAGAAAAACATGGATTTTCGCGTGGAGGTTGACTTCGATTTTCTCGGCGAGGAGGACCCCAGCGCGGCAAAGGAGTAATTATGGAGACCAAAACTATAACTACCTCCAGGCTTACCACCGCCTGCCGGGTCCATGGCACGCCCGGCGCGCGCAAGCTTCTGCTCATCCACGGCAACGCCTCTTCCTCAGCTTTTTACGAGCCGCTCATGGAGCGGCTGGAGGGCGAGTTCTTTATGGTCGCCCCTGACCTGCGCTGCTTCGGCGGCAGCGACACGCTTCCGGTGGACGCGACCCGCGGTATGCGTGATTTCTCCGACGATATCCACGAGCTGGTTGAAGCCCTGGGCTGGGACACATTTTCCATACTCGGCTGGTCCATGGGCGGTGGCGTTGCCATGCAGTACGCCATAGACCACAGCGAACGTCTGGAGGCCATCGTGCTGCAGTCCCCGCTTTCTCCATTCGGCTTCGGCGGCACCTACGGCGTGGACGGCAAGAAGCTCGAGCCTCTCGGCCTGGCCAGCGGCGCCGGCTGCGCAAATGCCCAGCTTATTGCCGCGCTTCAGACCGGCGACAGGGCCTTCATAGGCTCCGTCATCGACAGCATCTACGTCACCCCGAGCTTTAAGATAGAGCCGGCGCTGAGGGAGAAGTTCATTGACAGCGTGCTCACCACCCGCGTGGGCGACGGCTTCTATCCGGGCGATTCGTCCATGTGCGGCAGCTGGCCCTTTGTGGTTGCCGGAAGCAGCGGCATCTGCAACACCATGGCCCCCAATTGGTGCGATCTCAGCGGGCTCGCCGACATCCCCAACAAGCCGCCCATCCTTTGGATACGCGGAGAGCAGGATCTCATGGTCTCAGACACAAGCGCCTGCGATCTGGCGTTCCTCGGCAAGGCCGGACTCGTGCCCGGCTACCCCGGCGAAGAGGTCTGCCCGCCGCAGCCGATGCTCAGCCAGACACGCTTCGTCCTCGACAAGTACAGCGCCAACGGAGGCAGTTATCACGAGGCGGTCATTCCCGGCGGTCACGGCTGCATGCTAGACCATGAGGATGAATTCATCTACGAACTTCGCAGCTTTTTCTGAAACACAGTAAAAACGGGCGTGTAACGGGCCCCTGCCCTCAGCGCGCCCAATTCTAAAAGCAAAAAACTGAACAACCATTCATATTAATACGAGAAAGGATAGAAAAGCCATGTTTAATCTCTCTGAGGAGCACGTCCAGCTTCAGCAGACCTTCCGCGAATTTGCCGAAAACGAGGTAAAGCCCCTGGCCAAGGAGCTTGATGAGACCGAGCGTTTTCCCACCGAGACCGTACAGAAGATGGCGGAGATGGGCATGATGGGTCTGCCCATCCCCGAGGAGCTCGGCGGCAGCGGCGTGGACCAGCTCGGCTACGTCCTGGCCGTAGAGGAGCTTTCCAAGGTGTGCGCGACCACTGGCATCATCCTCTCTGCGCATACCTCCCTGTGCTGCTGGCCGATAATGACCTTCGGCACTGAGGAGCAGAAGGAGAAGTATCTCAAGCCCCTCGCCAGCGGACAGAAGCTCGGCGCCTTCGCCCTTACCGAGCCCAGTGCGGGCACCGATGCCTCCATGCAGAAGAGCACTGCGGTACTCGACGGCGACCACTATATTCTCAACGGCAACAAGGTGTTCATCACCAACGCCGGGGCAGCGGACGTGTTCATCGTGTTCGCCATGACCGACAAGGAGCAGGGGACGAGGGGCATCACCGCTTTCATCCTCGAGCGCGACATGCCGGGTTTCACCATGGGCAAGCCTGAGAACAAGATGGGCCTGCGTGCCTCTTCGACCTGCGAGCTGGTGTTCGATAATGTTCGTGTTCCGGTCGAGAACCGCCTCGGCGCCGAGGGCAAGGGCTTCAAGATAGCCATGGCCACGCTGGACGGCGGCCGCATAGGCGTCGGCGCGCAGGCCGTGGGCATCGCCCAGGGCGCCATCGACGAGGCCGTAAAGTTCACGAAAGAGCGCATCCAGTTCGGGCGCAGAATCTCCCAGTTCCAGAACACCCAATTCACCCTTGCGGACATGCAGACCCGCACCGACGCCGCGCGGATGCTGGTATGGCGCGCGGCCGCCGCTGAGCAGGAGGGCCAGCCCTACACGCATCTCGCCGCCATGGCCAAGCTGTTTGCTTCCGAGACCGCGTCCTATGTCGCCAACCGCGCCGTCCAGCTCTGCGGCGGCTACGGCTACACCAAGGACTATCCCGTTGAGCGCATGATGCGCGACGCCAAGGTCACAGAGATCTATGAGGGCACCAGCGAAGTGCAGCGCATGGTCATCTCCGGCTGGATGGGCGTGAAGTGAGAATGAAAATAATAGTGTTTGTAAAGCAGGTCCCGGACACGGACGACGTCAAGCTCGACCCCAAGACCGGGAACCTCTGCCGCGAGGGAGTCAAGAGCATGCTCAACCCCCTCGACGCCAACGCCGTGGAGGCGGCGCTGCGGCTGCGCGAGGCGCACGGCGGCACCGTGGCTGCGGTCACGATGGGTCCGCCGCAGGCCGAGGAGGCGCTCAAGAAGGCGCTGGCCATGGGCTGCGACGAGGCTTATCTGCTCTCCGACCGCGCCTTCGGCGGCTCGGACACGCTGGCCACCTCGTATGTCCTATCGAAGGCCGCGGAGAAGATAGGCGGTTTTGACCTTCTCATCTTCGGCCGCCACGCCGTGGACGGCGATACCGCCCAGACAGGCCCGGCTACGGCCGCCTTCCTGGATATCCCCCAGGTCACGCTGGTATCGGCGCTGGAGGTCGAGGACGGCTGGGCGCGCTGCGAAAGGGAGCTTGGCTCCGTTCGCCAGACGGTCCGAGTGAAGCTGCCAGCGGCTGTGACGGTCTGCGGCAGCATAAACAAGCCCCGCTATGCTACGCCCATAAATATCATGCGCGCGCTCAAAAAGCCCCGCACCACCTGGAACGCCGCCGACCTCGGCTGCGACACGTCAAGGACCGGCGTACCCGGCTCGCCTTCCTGCACAAAGAGAGTGTTTGAGCCCGAGAAGCTCAGCGCGGACACAACATATCTGTCCGGCAGCCCCTCCGACATGGCCAAGGCCCTGGTGGAGGCGCTCAGGGACAGGCACCTTATCTGAGGAGGCGAGAGAATGGCAAGGGAAGACTACAAGGGCATATGGGTGTTTGCCGAGCAGGAGCACGGCACGCTGCACCCGACGGTTTTCGAGCTGCTGGCCAAGGCGGCAGAGCTCAAGGCCGTCTGCGGAGAGAAGATAACGGCCGTGCTGCTGGGCAGCGGCGTTCGCGCACTGGCTCAGGAGCTTTTTGACCGCGGCGCGGACGAGGTCATTCTGGCCGAAGATGCCGCGCTTGAGGAGTACAGCGCGAGGCCATATCAGGCAGCGTTTACACAGCTGGCTCAGCGAGGCCGCCCGTCTATCGTCCTCTTCGGGGCGACGCCGCTTGGAAGAGATCTGGCCCCCAGGGTCATGGTGTCGCTGGATACGGGCCTCACGGCCGACGCCATAGACGTAGGCTTCGACGACGACGGAGTGTTCTGCCAGACCACGCCCGCCTACGGCGGCAAGATACTCGCACACATCGCCATACTCGAGCGCAGGCCGCAGATGGTGACGGTGCATCCGCAGATATGCAGGCCCCTGGAGCCCGTGCCGGGCTCGGCCGGGGTCCTGCGCGAGGAAAAGGTCGATGTTCGTCCCGACCCGGACTACCTTGTGGAAGAGACCGTGAGCGCAGAGGGCGCGGACGAGGCCATAGACGCTGCTCCGGTAGTCGTTGCAGGAGGCCGCGGGATAAAGAGTCAGGAGGACCTGGCCATGCTCGGAGAGCTGGCCGAGCTTCTTGGCGGACAGTTAGCTTCGTCCAGGCCTCTGGTAGACTGCGGCTGGCTGGAGCATGACCGGCAGATCGGCCAGAGCGGCGTTACCGTGGCGCCGAAGGTAATAATCAACGCCGCCATCTCCGGCTCTGTTCAGTACCAGCTTGGCATGCGCAACGCCGAGTGCATAGTGGCCGTCAATAAGGCGGCAGATGCGCCGATATTCGACATCGCGCACTTCGGCGTGGTTGACGACTATCGCAATTTTATCCCTGCGCTGATAGAGGAGCTCAAGGCGCAAGACCAATAAGGCAGAAGGAAGAGCACAGCCTGTTCAAGCTGTGCTCTTTTGCTTCGAAGGCAAATTGAACACTTATTTCGGAGAGCATATTTGCCGCCGTTACCGTGCAGAATATCTGGCGTTATTGCGGAGCGGCAGGCTGGTCGATACATATAGTGCAAGGGGATCCAACCGATATCTCTCCCACTGTATCGGTGCGCCGGGATTTGCCGTGAAGCAGGCATACGTCTGGCTGCTCTGCTGCGGGTGTTCAGCAGTAAAAGGGGCTGCTGTGCGTCCTGGTGAATATGTACTAAGCCGTGAACGGGTATATGAGATTTTGAGGATGAGCATTGCCCAGAACAGAGGCGTGGCCGTCCGTACGTATGACGCTGCGATGCTTTGGCGCATCACTGAGAATGCGGTAAAATGACGCGAAAGCCGCGCTTCTGTGTGCAGAGCAGGAGTTGATTCAGAAAGCGGTTTTGATAGCTCTGGTTTAAAGAAGGAAGCATTTTGCCGACCAACTTTGGTATTGCCTCATCAGTAAACAGCAGCATGGCTGTGATAAACTTCCCTTTTCCAGTCCTGCATGAGCCGCCGTTCACAGGCAAATGCCTGCAATGACCTTGCGGAGCACGTTGTTCAGGAGGCCCGCCGGTGAGTGAGTTCACCGGCGGGCAGTTTGACCGTTATCGCAGCTATCCGATCAGCCAATAGATAAGATCCGGGGATTTGATCCCATTATATATTGCGGGAGGGCATGGCGGATAATGGGCCTCGAATGCTTCCTGCGACCGTGATCTCCATGCTGTTTGTGCTTGGTTTGGAAACAGCTTGCATCAACATCATTGGCGGCATAGTCTGCGGAGTACAGCTCATCCCGCCGCTGCTGTCCATCATCCCGACTGAGCTCGCACTCAGGAGAAACTTCGATAAAGAAGGGAGAAGAAAGCAAGTCCGGTTCAGATGCGCCAATTTTTGGGCCGCGCATAGGCAAAACGAAACTGCGGATACTAATTCCTGCGAAAAGAAATAAAGGCAGGAGGAAAAGCCATGAAAGCGACCGGCATAGTCAGGCGCATAGACGACCTGGGCCGAGTAGTCATCCCCAAAGAGATCCGCCGCACCATGCGCATCCGCGAGGGCGACCCCTTATTGAAAACATTGTACCCGTGGGAGCGCTTCTGCGCCGCCATGGCCGAAGTGGCCCGAAAAGTTCAATGAACGTTGAAATTCGAGGCAAATCGTGGTACAATGAGATAAAGAATATTGGGGGTACATATTATGAGCAGTGACGCGATGCAGCTCTTTGAAGACCAGCCAATACGCTCAGCCTGGGACGCCGAGCGCGAGGAGTGGTATTTTTCTGTCGTGGATGTGGTCGGGGCTTTGACCGGCTCCGAGAATCCGCGCAGGTATTGGAGCGACCTGAAACGCAAGCTCAAATCCGAGGGTGCAGTCGAACTGTACGAAAATATCGTACAGTTGAAATTGAAGTCTACCGATGGCAAAAAACGTCTCACCGACGTTGCGGACACGGAGCAGCTGCTGCGCATAATCCAGTCCATACCCTCGCCGAAAGCCGAGCCGTTCAAGCTCTGGCTGGCGCAGGTAGGCCGCGAGCGCATCGAGGAGACGATAGACCCGGAGCAGGCCATTGACCGCGCGCTGGAGACGTATCTCAAGAAGGGCTACTCGGAGGAGTGGGTGCACCAGCGGTTGCTTGCCATACGCATCCGCAACGAGCTGACGGACGAGTGGAGCAAACGCGGCGTACAGAAGGGCCGTGAGTATGCGATACTGACGGACGAGATAAGTAAAGCGTGGTCAGGCATGACCACGCGGCAGTATAAGGACCTCAAGGGGCTCAAAAAGGAGAACCTGCGCGACAATATGAGCGACTTGGAGCTGGTGTTGAACATGCTGGCCGAAGCCAGCACGACGGGCATCTCGCAGATTGAGAAGCCCGAGGGCATGGCCGAAAACCTGAGCGTAGCCCAGCGCGGCGGCCGCGTCGCCGGCAACGCGAGAAAAGAGCTCGAGCAGGAAATGGGCCGCCCGGTCATCAGCGCCGAAAACGCCAAGACGATGAAGCTGGTGACGGACATCATCGAGGGCGTGGTGGAGCTGACGGAGAAGGGCGAGGAATGAATAACGTCCTTGGCCCGGCTTGCATCTTAGGCAAAACATGATATAATAATATCAAGAAGCTGATAAGGAGATGAGGATATGCAGATCCGGCCTTCCTCCGCCCTGCGCAACGATTACAACGCCATATCCGAGCTCGCCAGGAAAACAGGTGAACCGGTGTTTATAACGAATAAGGGCGAGGGCGACGGCGTGTTCATGAGCGTCGAGGCGTTTGAGGAGCGCGAGAAGATGTTTCGCCACCGCGACGCCATCTACGCCGCCGAGCTCAGCCGCCTGAGCGGCGAGCCTGTCTGCTCCCAGTCCGAGCTGGATGAGCGTATGGAGGCGCTTTTCAATGCCGCCGAGAGCTGAGATAGTCTACCTCCGGCCGGCGTTGGAGGACATGGCGGAAATAGTCAAGTTCCACATCAGCGAGGTCGGCCCGGCCTCGGCGCGGAAGATATATGCGGATATGCGCCACAAGCTCGGGCTGCTCGCGGATTTCCCGCTCATGGGGCAGACGCACCCGGACCCCGTGCTCGCGCAGTCCGGCTATAGGAAGCTGGTGCTGACGCGCACCTATGTCGCAGTTTACCGCATAATAGACGGCGTCGTGACCATCTACCGCGTCGTGAACGGCAAAACGGACTATCCGCGGCTGCTGAAATGACACAATTGAGGAGGTGCCCGTATAAATATCTATCTCACCGGCGACACGCACGGGCGCTTTGAGCGCATTGCGTGCTTCTGCAAGGACAACGGCACCGCCCCCGATGACCTGCTCATTATACTCGGCGACGCGGGCATCAACTACTACGGCGGCCACCGGGACAAGAAGCTGAAGCAGTACATAGCGTCGATGCCGATAACGCTGCTGTGCATCCACGGCAACCACGAGCGCCGCCCGACTGCGGGCCTGGGATACGAACGGGCGCAGCGCTTCGGCGGCGAGGTCATGGTGCAGCCGGAGTTCCCGAACCAGCTCTTCGCGCTGGACGGCGAGGTGTACAAGCTGGATGGACAAAGCTGCATCGCCATCGGCGGCGCGTACAGCATCGACAAGGAGTACCGGCTCATGCGCGGCGGCGGCTGGTGGCCGGACGAGCAGCCGAGCGCCGCCATAAAGCGCAAGGTGGAGTCGGTGCTGGCGAACCGTGGCTGGCAGGCTGACATAGTCCTCAGCCACACCACCCCGCTGAGCCTCGAGCCGAGAGAGGCTTTCCTGCCCTTCATCGACCAGCGCACGGTGGACACGAGCACAGAGGAGTGGCTTGACGCCATCGAGCGCCGCCTGGACTATAAACGCTGGTACGCCGGGCATTTCCACACGGTCAAAGAGACCGGCAAACTGCGGCTTATGTATCAAAACTACGCGAGGTTGGGTGAGTGAGTATGAGGAAGCTGACACCCTGCGAGTTCAATATCGACACCGCCTGCGTAGAGCTGCGCTACGCCGACAGCGAGGCGCTCGGCCTCTACACGCCCGGCATAGAGGACAGCTTCGACACCACCCTGCCCATGCGCACTGAGATGGATTGGCTGATATACAACGCTCCGCTTGAGTACGCGCAAATGACGCTCGACGGGACGCTGGAACAATATCTGCGAGAATCCGCCGGGACTCACGGGCTGGAGGATTGAAAGCTACTAAAAAATAAAAGGTCGCGAAATGCGACCTTTTATTTTTTTCTGACGGTGTCTTGAAACACGACACCGTCGATATGAATTTCGTGCCCCCATATCTCAGGTCCGATCAGGCGCTCAATGTGCTTGCCAGCGTATACTCTGTCTTGCTCATCCAATCACATACACCTGTCTGGATGCTTGAAGTCGTTTGAGACGGATGTCCGCCCAAATGTGAAGCGGTGTAAGAAGCAGGACGATGCGCATATTTCGACCTCCATCGAAAAGAAAAGCTCGTCGGCCTGATTAGATACCCAGACTTCCGGCTGATCAACGGTTCCGCCCAACTACTACGGAAAAACGTGCTCGTGCTTGTTATTTGCACGGCCGTTTTCCAGCACTTGGGGCCGTCAATCAAATCTGCACAGTCAGCGGGAGTGGAGAGCAGCGCTTTCGTGCTGCCAATGCCAGCAAGCCAGCTCCTTTACCTCTTTCAGTATAGTCTCGTCCGCCGGGCAGAAGTCATAGGCGTCGATCTCTTCCGGTGTTATCCATCGAAGGTCCTCGTGCTCGAGCAGCTGCGGTTCGCCTTCGGCTATGCGGGCGTTAATGAGCATGATATGGACGGTGGGGTTGGGGTAGATGTGCGTGACTGAGGTGAACACATCCCCGACGGCAACGGTTATACCCAGTTCCTCACGGCACTCGCGCACGAGGTCCCGCTCCTTCGTCTAGCCCGGCTCGACCTTGACTCCCACACCCCCCACAGCAGCCCTGTGCCTTATGTGCTGGCCGCGGGCATATCATGAACCTCCCGCCTTCCCAGATGAGGGCCGCGACTACTTCTGCCATGTCTGCGCCTAGATTCAATGTGAATATGTAAAATAAACCACTTGTCGTGCAAATCACCATAATAATGAATCTAATGCCCTGCCTCGGCGTCGATTGCCGGGCAGGGCTTGCTAAACGTTGCAGCATCAGATTTTCAAAGCCCTGGTCAGTGGCTCATGGGAGTCCTGGCCTAGCAGGAACACCTTGAGCTCCGTCTGGCCCAAGGACTGCGGCAGAGCGAGGTTCAGCGTTATGTACGAGTCCCCTGCGGCCCTGTCGATGGAGGCGCAGTCGAGCATCCTGCCCGAACTGTCATAGACTGCAGCCACGATGGTGCATGCGCCGTCAAAGGAGCACGACAGCCACTCGTCTCTTCCGTTTATATTTACGTTCACGGTGAAGATGTTCAGCGCGTCCTTTATGGCCTGGAGCGTCAGTGGCCGTCCCCATTGGTGATTCTTTTTGTCATAGAGCCAGTGATAGGTGCCCGCGTCGAAGGAATCCTCCCACCACAGGCAGGGCACGCCGGACTGCCTGGCCCGCTTAAAGAAGTACTTGGCACGTGAGGCCAGGTTGGAATCGTTCACGCCGCTGTGCGTGGCGCCCAGCTCTCCTATCATCACGGGAATCCCGGTCTTCGCAACAAACTTATCCACGGCATCAAAAAGCCTGTCTGTGGCCTTTTGGTACGTGGTTCCGGAGGGTTCCAGCTCCGTATATGAGTGCAGCTGCACGATCAGGTAGTCGTCATCCGGCAACTCCAGGCGGTCGAGGTACTGATAGTTGTCGTAGTTTGCCACAGCTATGCCGAGGAGCCTGGCGCCGTTCTTCCCGCCTGTATTTCTGACTGTCTCAACAAACAGCTCGTTGAGCTCGTTGATCTTTGAGACCTGTGTGTCAAAATGGTCGGGATAGGCTGTCAGGTCGGATTCGTACCAATACATGGCCGGCTCGTTGCAGACCTCGAAGATCAGCTTGTCTGGGTAGTCCTTGAAGTACTCGGCTATCTGTGTCCACGCGGCGGCAAACCTGCTGTTGACGTAGTCGGAGTACTGCGGATACATCCAGAGCCGTTCCCAGCGCCCGCCGCTCTCATCGACGACATAGGAATACTGCAAATAGTCGTTGTGCATATTCAGAATGCAATATATGCCCTTGCTAAGGAAATAGTCCACCATTTCCTGAACCTTCTCCAGCCAAACCGCGTCTATCTTAAAGGTTTCGTTGTCTACGAAGTACGTCCAGGTGACAGGAAGGCGTACGACGTTTATGCCCTGTTCCAGAAATATTTCCGTTAGCTCTTCCGGGTCGGTTTTGATGCGGTTGAGCTCGAAAAACTGGTCAGCTTTTGCCTCCATGCTTGAAAAAGACGCGTCAACTATTGTTACTGTCGTAACAAATCTGGCTCCGTTGAGGCTCGCTCCGGGAGCTGGAAGCTGTGCCTCGTCAAACTCCATAAAAAAGTTGCAGTTTCCATTCCCGTCGGGGCCGTTTGAAGTAGTGCCTTCGTAGGTTTTATTCATGAAGTCTAGAGGCTTGAGGTCGCCGTTGCTGTATATGATTTTACTGTTTGAAAGCTGAAGCTTAATGTGCTGCTCAGTAGTCTTGGTGATTATGCCCAGCTTGAACAGCGAGTCGAACCAGCTGGGGGTGTAGTTATCTGAATAGTTTGGCAAGTTCACGCTGACATCCAATGAAACGGGGTCATGAACCTGATAATACATCAGCCAGTCAAAGTCGTTGTTCCAGAACCATATTCCGATCCCGAATGGAGCGGTTTCGCAATAGCCGGTCGTGCTTCCACCGTAGCCGCCGGCGTCCGCAATAAAGAAGTCCGGGAAATTGACGCCCCAGGTCATGTCGGCGACGGCCTCTGCGGGTGTGAGCGGCGCCTCCCGGGCGCCGTCGGCCAGGGCCCCGGCCGCCATTGGCCCGAGCAAAACGGAGAAGATGAGCAAGAAAGCCAGAACTTTGACCAGTAAACCTCTCTTTCCCGACATGGGCTGTCCCACCTTTCAATCCTTGTCTCTGGATATGGTGCGCTTAGTATATATGGGGCTACAGCTGCTCCCATGCAGGATGAACAGCTTGGCGCAGTCCATTTTGAGGTAATCCGTGCTCAAAATATCGGCGAGCGCGTAGCCTTTTGTCGCGGTTATCTGCGTGATGCCGAACATCCTGCCATCCTCGTCATACAGGGCGACAAAGAGCTTTGCAGTTTCCGGCACGCTTATTTCGCCAAAGTTCAGGCGGTGCGTGGCGTTGGGGTCAAACTCCCATTGGGCGTAGAGCCTGACCGCCTTGCCGCCGTAGTCCGACTGAGGCAGCACCTGCTCAAGCTCATATTCCGTCCCGCTGCCGTTGGGCTCGGTATTCCAGGAGACGAGTTTGTACCCTTCCTTTTGGAAGGCGTCGCCGCCATAGAGGGTCAGGTCGCCCCATGAAACGGAATTGCTTTTCACCGTTGAGCCTATGGAGCTCTCGCCGCCGTTGCCGTCGTAGATTGCTACGATATTTTCCGATCGCAATGAATAATAGTACAGAGCGTAGAGCGTGGTTTTTTCGCTCAGCTTTACCGTGCTGTCCGGTGCGTAAACGAGGGGTTCCTGCCCGTATTCCATATACCTCTGGGTACACCAGCCGATAAACGTATAGATTTCACTGTCCTGCATTTCTGGAAGCGTGACTTCGCAGGTACTTTCGTCAAGCACAACATAGCGATATGCCATGCCGTCGAATACATCCGAGCCGTTTGCAGCAAACCTTATCCAACTGCCTGAGGGCAGTACCTGCCACTGGGCATACAGCTCGACTCTGCCCAGGCCAACCGCGCTGCTTCCGGGCACATACCAAGCGCCCGTCCCGTCCACTTTGGTGTTCCAGCCCACGAAGGCATAGCCGGTTTTTGTGAATATGTTTTCTTCGATCCCAGGGCTGAAGCTGCTTGTTATGTAACTGACCTGCTCTTCTTTCCCGTGCGCGTCTGAGCCGCCGTTGCCGTAATAGGTGATGCGGGCCTCGCCCCACTGTGCCTCAAGGATGGTCTGCCCATCGAAGTCGTAACTCCTGCCCTCGAAGTACCAGTTGCCCTGCTGGTCCTTCCAGCCGATGAACTGGGCGTCTTCTCTGCCGAAAATGTCGGCCGAGACCAGGGTTACGCCCTCGTATGAGCTGACCTCCTGATAATACACGCTGCTGCCGGTCACCGTCGTGCCGCCGTTGCCGACGTAGGTGATAAACTTGTCCGCGCCCTGTTCCCATTGGGCGTAGAGCCTCAGTATCCTCCCATTATAATCAGACAGCCTCAGAACCTGGTTGAACTCGTATTTCTGGCCGCTGCCGTCGGCTTTGGTGTTCCAGGACCGAAGGTACATGCCTTGACAAGCAAAGGTGCCGGCACCGTAAAGCGTCAGATCGCCATATGATACGCTGTCATACCTCACCGTTGAGCCTATCGAGCTCTCGCCGCCGTTGCCGTCATAGATTGCTGCGATATAGGGCCAGCGGTCAAATGCGCTTTGTGAGAGCTGCCAAGCGTAAAGCGTGGTGTTCTCATCTATCGAAATGGTGCCGCCCGGCGCATATATGAGCGGCTCCACTCCGTAACTGCCGGATGAGCTGGTGCCCCAGCCTATGGCGTAATCTCCCGGCAAGTCCCTGAGCTCCACCTCATACGGAAAACTGCTGACAGCCTCGTATTCGTAGGACTTCCCGCCGAACATGTCCGTGCCGCTGGCGCAGTATCTGAGCCACTTGTCGGAGTCGAACTGCTCCCACTGGGCGTAGAGCGTCACGACCGCGCCGCTGGGGACCCTGGTGCCGACTTGATACCAGTCCCCTGTGCCGTCGGCCTTGGTGTTCCAGCCGGTAAAGACATGGCCTTCCCTCAGAAAGGCAGAGCCGTCATTATAATACCCGTAGCTATATACGACGTATTCTTCAAAACTGGACTTGCCTTCAGCTGTGAGTCCGCCGTTGCCATAATAGGTGACGCGCGCGTTGCCCCATACAGCCGTCATGTATATCCCGGAGGACAGATTGTAGCTTTGTCCCGGGCTGTATGTGTTCCAGTATTGGTCTCGCCAATACAGAAGCAGCTGGCCTTCATACCTAGGGTTAAAAATGTCGTAACCAAGCAAAGTGACGTTGTCAAACGACTCCACCGTCTGTATGTATTCGTACGCTCCAGTCGCTGTCGTGCCGCCTGAACCGTAATAGGTGATGGTGCCGCCCTCGGCATATGCCGGGACAGCGGCTCCAATGACCAGCGCCGCCAACAGCACCAGCGCCAGATTGAGCGCGCCGAGTTTTTTAAGTATTTCTTGCATATAGGTCATCAGACTCCTCTCTGGAAATTGACAGGCCCAAAAACGCCCAGAACAGCGGCGCCGTCATGCACATTGAAAAGCCGAACAGCGCCTGGACCAGATATGCCGCCGCCGCGCAGAGCGGCAGCATGACGCCGGGCTTTCCCGCCCGCCTCAGCGCCTTTGCCGGCGTGAGCATCAAAAGCGCGAGGAACGCGGCCCCGGCTAGCAGCCCCTGCTGGGCCGCGACGTTGAGATATTCGTTGTGCGCCATGTCGATGCCGGATTCTATGGTGACGCCCAGGCTCTCTATGTACCGTGTGAAGCCCGGAAGCTCCCAGGCCTGCATACTGTCCGGCCCGGTGCCCAAGAGCAGGTGCCCTTTCATCGCTGTAAGTACCTCGCGCCAGATTTTGAACCTGCCCGAGCCGAAGGACAGATCCGGCCGCCCGTGCAGCAGCTCGTGCAGCTCGTGGAGCGTACCGCTGCCGCCGAAGTCGAAGAGAAAGACTGCCAGCAGGGCCAGCAGTACCAACGCAGCTTCCAAAACCGCGAATTTCTTCCACAGCTCACCGTGCTTCTTCCTGAGCATGAGCGGTGTCGCCGCGAGCACCGTCACGATGAATGCCAGTATGCCGGCGGCGACCCGTATTGCGAATAGGGTGAAGCCCGTCAGGAACAGCAGCGCGATATCCAGGGCGCGCGCCCTGCCTTTTTCAAAAAAGGCCGCCGCGTAAAACAGGGCCGAGGCCATGGCCAGCAGCGCAGAGACGAGGTCGGCATTTCCGATGGTGCCCAGGTATTCTCCAGAATAGGCCGTGTAGGCGTCATGGTAATTATAGCCCTCCGGATAGAGCCCAAGCGGGTTGAGCCCGGCAAGCTGCAGCAGGCAAATGGCGCAGAACACAGACATCACAGCGCCGAAGATCCTGACATGGTATGTCCTGAGCCTCCCAAACGCACTCACCGAAAGAAAGACCCCAATGTATATGAGCTGCGTCAAAAGCCCCTCTCTGCGGCTCATGCCGACCCAGATGTTGTAGTCATACGGCGACAGCAGGGCGGATATCGCCGTGAACAGCAGGTATATCCCGGCAAGAATCCACACTGTGCGCTGCCGCTTGACGATCCCGAGCAGCTCACGCGGCCTGAGCTGGCCTATCGCCATCAGCTCGGCGGCCGAGACGAGCAGCAGCGCGAGATAGCCGCCGCAGACTGCGAGGAAAAGAGTGTATTTGACTTCGGTTATGCCCTGATACGGCGCGCAGATAAGTATGAACAGGGACAGGAGGACCGCAATAAACCACTCTGTCAGCCTGCGGCACCAACTGAGCCCATATACTGACGCCTGCTTTCCCGTCCTCGATCTCACAGTAGTTACCCTTCCCAACGCCTCTTTTGTTGTCAGGTGTGATTTGTATTTGTGTACACACCGACCGGCGCCCAGGTTGAGCTGTTAAGTACGTAAAGTCTGGCTTCGCTCCAGCGCAGGTCAGACGGGGCCGCAATATACACCGCGCCGCCAACGCCGTGCGCCTCGTACACGCCGAGCATACGGCCGTCGGAGTCGTACAGGGCCGCAAAGCCGACCTCGCCGTCGGCAAGCTCAGGGATGCCGTTAAACTCAAGCAACTGAGACTCGTCCACGCCGTTTATCTTAATGCTGAACGAAGTTGTTTTGCCTCCGGCTGTCACGTTTACAGTCTGAGTCCCGCCTTGCCCGGAGCCAAAGCTGAGGCTGTAATCATCCAGCTGCAGCCTTGTCCCGCCGTAGTTCGCCGTGAGGTACAGGCCCGTAAAGTCCACTTCTCCCACCTCAAACTCGGTCTTTTCAGGCAGGGCATAGACCTCTATGCCCTGGAGGGTATAGTTGTCTATGTACCAGACCCGGTGATTGTTGGAGGTGGCGTAACTGGCCGCATCCGAATCCAGCTTGACGCAGAGCGTCGTGCTGGGACAGCCGTAGACGCAGGAATAGTCGAGCTCGTTGACCGTCTCGGGGATATAGAGGTTCACAAGGTTCTGGCAGTTGCAGAAGGCGTAGCTGCTGATGCTGCGCACCCCGTCCGGCACGTTGTAGTAGGGCCAGACGCGCGAGGCCGGGTACTGGATGAGCGTCGAGCCGTCCTTGCTGAACAGCACGCCCCACTTGTCGCTGCTGTAATTCGGGTTGTCCGCCGCGACCGTGAAGCTCCTCAGCCCGTCGCAACCGTAGAAGGCGGAATCGGAAATGTCGGCAGCGGCGGCGGGAATGTTGATCTCGAGTATGCTCTTGCAGCTGCCGAAGGCCATGTACCCAATGCTCGTCACCTTGCCGGGGATGTTCAGCACGCCGTTTTCCATAACGGCGCCGATGTCGGTGAACACGAGCTCGCTCAGGCTCTCGCAATTGCGAAAGCTGTAACTTGGTATGCTGTCACCGCAGGAGGGCAGGGCGATGCTCTCAATGCTGCCGACGAGGTTGGTGGAGCAGTCAAAGTCCCCGCCCCGTAGCGATTCGCCGCTTATGGCGACGGTCTTGAGGCTGTATTCCTCGCCCCAGACGTCTCTGAATATGTAGTCGAAGTTATTGCTATCATTTGCGCTGCCGCCTATGAAGGGCAGACGCAGCGTTTCTATGCCTGTGCAGCCTCCAAAGGCCTCGCGGCCGATGCTCGTCACGTTTGACGTTATTTCGACCGTCTTCAAGTTCTTCGCTTCGGAAAAGGCTCCGGCGCTTATGGTCTTTACCGTGCCGGGGACGCGGAATTCTTCCGCCGTCCTGCCGGCGGGATAGATGTACAGGTTGTACTTCACATAGTCGTAGAGGATGCCGTCCTCGACGCTGTATTTGTCGTTTTCTCCGCTCAGGCGGAACTCTGTCAGGTTCACGCAGCCGTAGAAGGGCTCGGCGGAAATCGAGCTGATGTTGGCGCCGAGCTCGACGCTCTTGACGTAAACGTTGTTCTGGAAAGCGGTAGAGCCAATGCCGATGACCTTGTAGCTCACGCCGCCCTTCGTCACCGTGTCGGGTATCACGACATGGCCGCCGCCGCTCCCGTTATAGCCGCCGGTGACCGTCGCCGTGTGCGCCTCGTCATTGAGCATGAACTGGATGTGCTGCGAGTTGCGGTTGTCCGCGTCAAGCGCGCTGTATTCGTCCGGGGTGTCGATGCAGGCAGACCTGTAGCCGTTCCAGGTGGGTGTGGTCCAGCCGGTTTTGCCCGCGTGGTAGTAGATTATAAAGTTGTTGCCGACCGATGAAAAAACACTTGAACCCCACGAATCCGGCGCGTTGCCGAGAAACTCCGCGCTCGTGAGGCCCGTGCAGCCATCGAACGCCCTGCTGCCAATCGAGGTCACGCCCTCGGGGATCGTCACGCTCATGAGGCCGGTGCAGCCGAAGAACGCCCCGCCGCCAATCGAGGTCACACCCTCGGGGATCGTCACGTTCGTGAGGCCCGTGCAGCCTTCGAACGCCCCGCCGCCAATCGAGGTCACACCCTCGGGGATCGTCACGCTCGTGAGGCCCGTGCAACCTTCGAACGCCCCGTACCCAATCGACGTCACACCCTCGGGGATCGTCACGCTCGTGAGGCCCGTGCAGCCGTAGAACGCCCTGTACCCAATCGACGTCACGCCCTCGGGGATCGTCACGCTCGTGAGGCCCGTGCAGCCGGAGAACGCCGAGTAGCCGATCTCGGTCACGCCCTCGGGGATCGTCACGCTCGTGAGACTTGTGCAGTTGTAGAACGCCGAGTCGCCTATCGAGGTCACGCCATCAGAAATTGTCACGCTCGTGAGGCCCGTGCAGTTGCCGAACGCCCGGTCGCCAATCGAGTTCACTTTTCCGGGGATCGTCACGCTCGTTAGGCTCGTGCAGCCGTAGAACGCCCGGCTGCCGAGCGTGGTCGTGCCCTCGGGGATCGTCACGTTCTCGAGGCTGGCGCAACCGTTGAACGCGTCGCTGAGTATCCTTGTCACGCTGTTGGGAATGACTACGCTTTTGAGGTTCGTACACCCGTAAAATCCATAGAACCCGAGCTCGGTGATGTTCCCTGCCATTGTGACACTGAGTATGCTCGTCTTATACTCTGCCCAGGGCACCTCCCACTGGTATGTAACACAGGGAATGGCCCCGTTCCCTGATATATACAGCTCGCCGTCGTCGTAAAGCGTCCATCTGATATTTTCCCATACGCCGCTGTCCGTGACCTGCCGTCCGCTGCTGGCGCTGACAGGCAAACAGAGAAGCACTGCCAGCAAAAGCACCAATGCTGCCAACCTAAAAGTTTTCATGTAAACATCTCCTAATGCACGCTTGTGAATAAATTGAAAACTTGTAAACAATAGTTTACTTAAATGCACCTGAAACGTCAAGGCGTGCGCGAAAAATTGTTTGTCGTTGGAAACACCTGAAAAAAAGCAGACTGCAATACGTCGAAAAAACGTGGGAAACTCAAAAGTACTGTACAATGGTCATAATATCCAATACATAAATTACATTTATGCCTTGCAAAAACAGGCGGACTGTGCTAAGGTTGAATTGTTTAATTATGTAATTAGAAGCAGTTCTTTAAATATGTGTGGGGGATTGATATAGGATGAGATTCAAAAAGTTAATATGCGTCCTTTCGGTTTTCGCCCTGGTACTTGTGCTGGGGCTTGCGGCGTTTGCGGACAATATGACCGTCACCGTCGCGTACGACAAGGGTGCGCAGCCCGGGGACACGATCATAGTGGAACTGGTCAGCGATAACTGCCCGGGCATGGCTGCGGCGCAGTTTACGCTCGGTTTTGACAGCAGCGTGCTTGAGTGCACTGGCTGCGAGCCCGGCGCAGCGCTTTCCGGGATGATGTCCGCCTCTAACCCGAACGCATCGACCGGCGCGATAGTCGCGGCGGCAAGCGCTAAGGAGGTGGACGGCAACGGAGTCCTGGGCGTGTTTACATTTAAGGTCCTCAAGTTGGGCGACTATGGCTTCACTCTGAGTGATGTCATCTTTGCCGACCAGGACGGGAAGAGCCTGAGCTACACGGTCAACGGTGCGGACGAGGTGAAGCCCGAAACCACGCCGAAGCCGACTGAAACCCCGAAGCCGACTGAAACCCCGAAGCCGACTGAAACCCCGAAGCCGGCGGACAAGCCTGACACCGGAGACGGTGCGTTCACTGACACCGTGGGTCATTGGGCAGAGTCGTACATAGACCAAGCCGCAGCTCTGGGCTTGGTGAACGGCGTGGACTACGGCATATACGAGCCGGACAGCCCCATGACGCGGGCGCACTTTGTCACCATCCTCTGGCGCAGTGCGGGCTCGCCGGAGCCGAAGGGCGGCACGGTTTTCACCGACCTGGGGCCGAGCAGTTCCTACTACTACAAGGCCGTCCTGTGGGCGGAGGAAAACGGCTATGTCAACGGCGTGGCCGAGGACCAGTTCGGGCCGAACAGCGGCGTGACGAGGGAGCAGCTTGTGACCATCCTCTTCCGCATGAGCGGGTCCGTGCAGGGCGGCGAGCTGATGTACACCGGCATCTATGAGCAGGCGTTTGTGGACAGCGGCAAGGTTTCCGCCTGGGCGGCGCCGGCGGTGTGGTGGTCGGTGTACAACGACATCTGGTGCGGCACGAACAGCCCGGACGCGGGCACTGAGCTGCACCCCGAGCTTGGGGCGACCCGGGCGCAGATAGCCGTGATGATGGTCAGATATATGCAGATGCAGGAGGACGTGGAGATATGAAAAAGTTATCGGCAGTCCTTGCGATAGTTTTGGCGCTCACGCTGCTGACCCCGGCGGCGCTGGCGGCCGGAGCGCAGACCACGCCGGTCGTGTACAACCTGAGCGTAGTGAGCGGTTACAGCGTCTCGTTCAAGACGGCGAGCGACGCGGCGGCGGAAACGGCCACGGGCACGGCCGGCGGCAGCACCGGTACGGTGTATAAGGACGCGGCGAAGCTGGAGCTGAGCTTTACAGGTACGCCCGGCGAGCAGTACGCGGTGTTCCTGCTGAAGGACAGCACAGTCCCGACGCAGGGCAGCATCAAGTACATAGACCAGACGGAAGGGACAAGCGTCAGATTCACGGTCTACCCCTACGACCTGAGCGAGGCGGGCAGCTACGGGCTCTATGTCTCCTCGACGAGCACCGGGTATAAGCTGGTGGCGTCGTTCGGCGTGACGAGCAGCTGGGAAGAAGCGCCGTATGTGCTGGGGGATGTGAATATGGATGGAAGTGTTACATCGGCAGATGCCTCACAGGTATTACAGCATGCGGCTCAATTGATTACATTAGATGGCAATGGGCTACTTGCAGCCAGAGTTAATTCAGGAACTGGACCCACTTCTGCTGATGCAGCGTTGATTTTACAGTATGCAGCCCAGTTGATAGATAAGTTTCCCATTGAAAACTAATTTTGCGGGGAGATAAACATGAAAAGAATCATATCAATAGTTTTATCTATTGCGTTAGTTGCTACATTATTTGTACCTGCTCTTGCGGACTGGAGTGAAAGCGACCAAGAACCTGTAGGCGTATTGTCTGTGGAAAGTTCAAATGGCTCTAATGTAAATGCACTTCTTCCAGGCGATAAGTTTTTCGTGGTGCTAACTATATCTGGGCTAAAGACTTCTTGGAATAGTCTGCAATTTCAATTAAACTATAATGAAGATATGTTTGAACTTGAAAAGCAGCAATCAGGAGGCCAGGAACGCTTTAATTATGTAACTGGCTGCCCAGACTATTATAAACTATTTAAGAGCCTTACAGTGAACGACGGCTTAATTGGAGCCTTGTCAGTGACAGGCGCAGTTACTTTCATTGATAACTTCGCCGTAGACGACTATGATAGTTATTTGAATCCTGGAGATAAAAGTGAATTTCGTGACTTGGTTGTGCTCAAAGCTCAATTTACTGTAAGAGATGACGCAAAACCAGGTAGCGCTGATTTCTATTTATCTCAGAGTAATACAATTAGTGAAGACCGGGACACTTATTATGAGATAGGATTTACGGCTACCAGCGGTTACTCAATAGTCACCACCTCCACCGACGACCTCAGAGAAACGGTCAATGTAGTGGAGTCCAACAGCGTTGTCATAACAGGCGCAGACGCCATTGCTGCACCTATAGCTGGCGATGATGAATATGGATGGCCCAAGGACAATACGATAGAAGCCCAGTACGGAGTGACGGTTTTCGGTTCAAACGGCGTCATTGAAAATCCCACAGTAACCTGGGATATTAGTGGTAATGGCGACAAGGTTACAATAGACAACAGCGGCAAGGTAACTATAAAGAGCGGCGCTGCTGCAGGGGATTACACAATTACGGCTACGGCATCTATAGCAGACAACACAGGCCTTGACAAAGATGCTGCTGGCACAAAAACAATACGAGTTACCAAGGAGGACTCTGTCCCGTCAAGAATCAAGGGTAGAGAACCCGCCGCCCCCGCCGGCCCTTATGTGATACCGGATGATGGCGCGAATGCTGTAAGCGAGCAGTTCTCCATCTATGTCTGGGACCAGTATGGCGTGGAGATGGCCGATCCTGATGTCAAATGGAAACTCAGCCCGAGCGATGTGCCGGGTGTAAGCCTCAGCAACAACGGGCTGCTGACTATCACTAACGATGCAAAGAATTCTTCGATAGACACCACGGGCACCCAATTCACCATAAACGCATATTGCGGCGAACTTGGCCCCGTGGCAACTGACGTCACCGTCAAGCGCGCTGACTCGGTTGCTACGTCCGTTGCGATTTACAAGGGCGAAGAGGTTGTCACCTCCGACAGCATCACCGTTCCTACGGGCGATATCTCCAACACGGTGACTTACACCGCCAAGGTGTTCGACCAGTACGGCACTGAGATAACCAACGCTAGCGTGACGTGGAACACAGAGGGCTCGGTTCCCAGCGGCGTTACTGTTGCCAACGACACCGTGACTGTGCAGAAGGGCGCTACTACCGGCAGCTTCACGCTCAAGGCTGCAAGTGGAAATATAAAAACTCCCCTCACCGTCAACGTCGTGACCATTGCTTTCACCGGGCAGGATACGGCGGTATCCGCTGTGGACAGCCCGATTTACGGCATGACCTGGGGAGAGATCATCAAGGTCAATGATAGCGCTATAAGCGCTAAGGTCGGTGAAACCCAGGTAGAAGGCACCTACTCTGTAGAGAATGCAGACACCATCCCCGACGCGGGCAACAGTGTTGAATACAGAGTGATCTTCACCAGCAATGACGGCAATTATGTTGGTGTGGAAGTTGCGCGCGGCACCGTTGAGATCGCTCAGAAGCCCGTCACCGTCAGCGGCATTACGGCGAATGATAAGGTGTACGACGGCACGACTGTTGCAGAACTCAATACTTACAGCGCAAGCATTGGTGGAAAAGTCGGCAACGATGACGTCACCATTGACGTTGCCAATGCTACCGGCACGTTCGATACCAAGAACGTCGGCACCGGCAAGACCGTCACCATCACCGACATAACCCTCGGCGGCAATGACGCCGGGAACTACACGCTGTCCAGCGATTCCGCGACTGCGACGGCTGACATCACCGCGAAAACCGTGACCGTCAGCGGCATCACGGCGAGCAACAAGGTGTATGACGGCAATACCAGTGCAACGATAGAGACAAGCGGAGCGGCTATTTCCGATATAGTCAGCGGCGATAACGTCACCATTGACGTTGCCAAAGCTACCGGTACGTTCGATACCAAGAACGTCGGCACCGGAAAGCCCGTCACCATCACCGGCATAGCCCTCGGCGGCGCGGACAAGGATAACTATACGCTGACCAGCGATTCCGCGAACGCGACGGCCAGCATCACCGCGAGCAGCAGCATTACCGACACCACGAACAAGACCCAGAACGTCGTAGTCGGTGTGGGCAGCTTTGCCGAGCCCACGTTCACCGGCGTGAACGTCAGTGGTGTCGCCGAGACCGTTAAAGGTACGGTCACTTATACCATTGACGGAACTTCCAATATGACATACGAGCAAGCTAAAGCTGCTCTTGCACAAAAGGATAAGGGCCGCCAGATTGAAGTTGGCTACTCCTTCACCTCCACCGACACTAACTATGTGACAACCGCGCAGACTGGCACCATAACCATCACCATGGTGGACATTGCGTTCGAAATCAGAGAGGGCGGTATCACCGTTGATAACGCTCCTGTGTACGGTGCAACCTGGGGCGATATCGTCAAGGTTGACGGCTCCAAGATAACCGCTAAGGTTGGAGAAGACATAGTGACTGGTGGTACATACACCGTCAAGGACGCAAGTGTCAGGCCGGGGGCAGGCAGCGCAAGCTGGGAGGTTCTGTTCACCGGAACCCTCGGTGACAAGACCTACACCAATGTCACCGTGCAGACCGGTACCGTCACAGTCAAGCAGAAGGAGCTCACCATCACCGGCCTCAGCGCTGCAGACAAGCCCTATGACGGCAACACCGACGCAACAGTGACCGGTATTGCCGTGCTCAACGGTGTGCTTGAGGGAGACACTGTCAACGTGACCACCGGCACCGCCGCGTTTGACAGCAAGAACGCAGGGGCGCAGACCGTGACGTTCTTCGGCTATGGCATAGAGGGTACATCGGCCTCAAACTACATGCTCTCTGCCCAGCCTGCCTCCGTGACCGCCACCATCAGCCCCAAGTCTGTGACCATCAACGGCGTGACTGCAGAGGATAAGACCTACGACGGCAACACGACGGCGATACCCAATGTATCCGGGGCCTCGATTAGTGGCATCATTGTAGGCGACGCCGTAACTATTCAGTCTGGCACCGGCACCTTTGCAAGTGCGGATGTTGGAGAAAACATAGAAGTAACCTTCTCCGGCTTCGCACTCACCGGTGAGGGCTCCGGCAACTATACGCTCTCGGCCCAGCCCGCGAGCACTACCGCTAACATTACCAAGGCCAATTACACCGGGACGCCGAACACCGTCACCGTCAACGTCCTGATAAAGCAGGATGCCGCCCAGACCGGCAGCGTCAGCATTGACCAGTTCTTCCAGACCATCCCCGCCGGCGCGGCCATCACGGGCGTCACCTCTACCAACGATAATGTAATAGACGACACTGTTATCAGCGAAGACGGCAAAGAGATCACCTATACCAGCAAGGCAAACCTCACGACCGAGGACGCAAAGGACACCTACACCGTCACCATCGAGACGAAGAACTACAACGATATCGAGGCGACGCTGACCTTCACGACCGTTGCCAAGACCCCGGTAAACATCAGCGGCGTCAGCGTCACCGGCGCGGGCAAGACCTATGACGGCAAGGCTGTATCCTACACCGGCACACCGGCGGCCAAGACTAATGACGGCACAACTGTGGCAGTCACCGGAACTTACAGCTACGTCTGGCAGAAGGCCGATGGCACCGTCCTCGCCTCTGCCCCGAAGGACGCGGGCATCTACAAGCTCGTGATCACTCTTGACGACCCGGCCTATATCGGCTCTGCCGAAGTGAGCTTCACGATAGCCAAGGCGAAGATAACCATCACCGCCGAAGACGCCGAAGCCTACACCGGCAGCGACATGCCCAAGCTCAGCTACACCGTGACCGGCCTCGCCACTGGTGAGAAACTGGCCAAGGAGCCGAGCGTCAGCTGTGCCGCCGACATGAAGAAGGCTGGCAGTTATGTGATTGCCGTCAGCGGCGCAGAAGTCCCGAACACCAACAATTACGAGGAGACTATCACTTACGTAAGCGGCACCCTTGAGGTCAAGAACAGGCCGGTCAACATCGGCCCCACCTACGACATAAAGGTGCTTGACAGCGCCCACGGCACTGTCAGGGCCAGCCTCGGCAACGCCTCCGAGGGCAGCACCATCAGGCTCACCGTTACTCCGGATGAGGGATACAGTCTCGCCAACCTGATTGTCAGGGATGAGCGCGGCAGACGCATCGACGTGGCAAAAAGCGGCGGCGTGTACAGGTTCGTAATGCCCGCCGGCGACGTGACCATTGAAGCTGTGTTTGCACAGGGCACTACGGTCCTCCCGTTCACCGATGTGAGCACTTACGACTGGTTCTACGAGTATGTGAAGTACGTCTATGATAACGGAATCATGGACGGCATCGACGTCGGCGTGTTTGGACCGGGTATAACCACTACCCGAGCCATGCTGGTGACCATGCTCTATCGAGTGGCCGGCGAGCCCTATGTCAGCGGCACCAACGATTTCGCGGATGTTGCGGCCAATACTTGGTACACCGATGCGGTGACCTGGGCCAGCAAGAACGGAATCGTCACTGGCGTCGATGTGGGCGTGTTCAATCCGAATGGTGCAATAACCCGCGAGCAGCTCGCGACCATCCTCTACCGTTACGCTGAATACGTCGGCGAGGACGTGAGCGCAAGGGCCAGCCTGAGCCGATTCACTGACACCGGCAGCATCAGCGCATACGCGAGGGACGCCATGTCCTGGGCCGTCGCCGAGGGCATTCTCGACGGCCGCACCGCGACAGAACTCGCCCCGACCGGTGAGTGCACCAGAGCCGAGGTAGCCACCATGATAGCGCGAGCCTTTGGCTAATACCTAAAGACGCGCCCAACTAGGCGCAGAAATAACGCAAAAACCACCCAAGTCGGCACAGATCTCTGATCTCAGCACTGACTTGGGTGGTGTGTTTAATGGGGAAAAGAGGGGGGTAATAACGTGAATGGATTTAAGAGAGCTTTTGTTTTAATGCTTATTGTATTCCTTATGGTTCCCGCTTTTCTTGGCTCTGTGTTCGCAGCAGGTAGCGGCGAGGTCTCGAGAGGCGAGTGGATTTCTCAACTTGTAAGCACTTTCAATATGACCGTAGACGATGCGAGCACCATGCCTGACAACTACTACAGCGATATGACCATGGAGTCGCCGTATTATAATGATGTTCTGCTCGCGGTCGAATTCGGCGTGATAGACCTTGACGCCGGCCTTCCATTCAGACCGGACGACCCGGCAACGCGCGAATTTGCCGCCCATACGCTGAACTTCTGCCTGGGATTTCAGCTTGAGGATCTGAACTACACCTTTAGCGAATATGGCAGCGTTACATATCCCGATGACATTCAGATCGCGCTGAATCGCAACTGGTTTACACTGTCCGGAAGCAGTTTTATGCCTGAGAAAGCGATCACCCGCGCTGAAATGCAGGTTATGCTTGCGGATGCGCAACAGGTGCTTGCCCTTGATGCTTCCATAGTGGGCTCTGAGAATACAGCGGAGTTTTCTTCTGAGGTAATTGAAATACCTGCAGATGCTGAATTGGCCTTCGACGAGTACAACAATATTACTATCTCGGGTTATACTGGCAGCCTGAATGTCAACGACACATTCGTCGTATACATAGAAGGGTATCCCATGGCCTTTATTGCAACTGCAGTACAGGAAAACGTAGACGGCTCGATTACTGTCTCAACCACAAGAGAAGGAATAGATATGAGCCTGTTTACCAGTTTTGATTACTCAGGTTCTCAGAGCGGAGATCTCGAAAATTTTGTTCCTTCTGGAGATGCCTCTTACTATATAACTGATATGTCCAGCAAAACCAATGCAGCCCCGCAGCTTTTGACCATTGAAACGTATGGAGTAGACTACGATAAGAATAATAAAACTCTAACAGCAACAAAGAACTTTAAGATTGACGGTGCTTCTGCCGGGTCAATAACCATAAAATTGACAAATATCAGCTTTGAGCACGATGAGAGTCTTATCAAAGGTTATGCAAAGGCGGTAGTAACTGCCGATATTGATGTGTCAGGCTCCGTTTCTTTTGACTTCAACAACTATGCCGGTATACCCAAGTCCATTTTGCTAGGCAAAGTCAGTATTGTCCCTTTGATGTGCAGCGTTGAACTAAGCCTGGAAATAGACCTCTCCGGAGGCCTATCAACGAACTGGAGCGGAGACCTGAAAGCAGGATTCGTCTACGATAAGGAACAGTTCCGGTTGCTGAAAGACTTCAACAAGAAGGAGTTTTCATTTACTGCCGAAGCGGAACTTCGTATAGGACTCGAGCTGAGTGGAGAGTTAAATCTCGTGCTGGCCAGCGGTTCTGTTTATGCCCGCGCAGGTGTCCAGATGAATTTTAAGCTGACTGCATATGACAGCGGCACGCCATCAACGTGTGTGAGCCTGAGCGGTTACTTATATGCGAGCATGGGAGCCAATGCCAGTGTAATGTTTGATATAAAGACATGGAGCAAAACCCAAGACATTTTTACTCAAAGCAACAGCCCTGTGCGAGTGAGCTATCACTATGAGGACGGCGCGCTCGTGTCAAGCTGCACAAGGGGCAGCGGAGGTGCGGACGAGCCTTTCTACTGTACGCCTGTGAGCTCGCCATATTTTAACCCGTCACCAAGCTATAGCCAGAGCTATGACGACGGCAGTGGTACGCTGGTTCAACTCTACAGCTATGAAGTTGAAGAGGATGACGCTGGAGTTGAGTACGCCGTTATAACCGGCTACAACGGCGGCGCGTCTGCGCTTGCTATACCGTCGGAGATTGATGGCTATGAGGTGCGGGAAATAGGGAACAGAGCCTTTGAAAGAAACGAACGCATTAGATCCGTTGTAATACCGGACAGTGTAACCGTTATCCATGATCGCGCATTTGAAGACTGCACCAGTCTAAGTAACGTTGTGTTGTCCAAGGATTTAGAGGATCTGGGCATGCTGGCATTCGGGAACTGTGCATCGCTGTTAGAAATAGAGATACCAAAATCGTTGGCCATTGCACACGGCGGCATGAGCGGAGGCCCGTTTGGCGGTAGTGGGCTGAAAAATGTAACCTTCGAATCAGGCATAACAACTATAGCGATATATCTGTTTCAAGGAGCCACCGAAATTGAAGAGATTGTATTGCCAAACACAGTCACGAGCATAGGGAACTATTCATTTAACATGTGCAGTGGCCTCAAAGAAGTGACGATGTCAACAGGGCTGACGGAGATTGGGCAAGGTGCTTTCGACAGTTGTGCGTCGCTTACAAGCGTTGTAATACCGGACAGTGTAACCGTTATCCATGATCGCGCATTTGAAGACTGCACCAGTCTTAAAGAAGTTATTATTTCTAATGGCATAACAAGTTTGCCAAATGACATATTTAGTAACTGCACTGCACTTGAAAAAGTGACTTTACCACAAAATGTGACAAGCATTGGCGCCAGAGATTTTAAAAACTGCACGGCGTTAAGCTCAATCTCAATTCCCCAAACTACAACGCGCATTAGCAGTGAGGCATTCACGGGAAGTGGACTAATAAACATAGAAATACCTGATACCTGTACGATTATAGATTCATCTGCTTTCAAAGATTGCATGCAACTGCAATCGATAATGCTAAATGAAGGAACAATCACAATAGGAAATTCCTGCTTTGCAAATTGTGATTCACTCACCAGCATCACTATCCCCAACAGCGTATCGGAAATCGGCTCAAGCATTTTTAGCGGTTGCGAAAACCTGACTGCAGTTAAATTTGGTGACGGGATAAGAGAAATTCCAAGCAGCGCTTTCAGCAATTGCCCAACGCTTGACAACGTTGTTATCCCATACGGCGTGATGGAAATAGGCAGCAGCGCGTTTGCAAACTGCACCGGGCTAACGTCTGTCACCATTCCACGCACGGTTACCAGCATTAACACGACGGCGTTCAGTTACAAGGACAGGCTGACCATCTACGGTGTACCAGGAACATATGCGGAGACTTTTGCAAGTACTAATGGTTACAAATTTGTCGGTCAGGAGCACAATGCAACATCTGTTGTTTTAAATGCCACGGAGCTCACTCTTAACAGAGGGAAAAGTTATCAGCTGACATACACCGTGGAACCGCCTAACTCCACAGACTTGGTGGTTTGGAGGACAACCGACTCCAACGTGGTGACTGTAACGAATGACGGCCTGGTCACCGCCAAGGCGGTCGGTACCGCTACTGTGCTTTTGAATATAGGTGAAAATGCCAGTGCTCAATGCAAGGTTACTGTTGTACAGCCTGCTACATCTGTGAGCCTGAACTACTCTTCCCGTACGCTGGACGTTTTGGACACTGTACAGCTGACTGCCAAAGTATTGCCCACCACCGCCTATGATCCAAGCGTAACATGGAGTTCTTCTGATCCGAGTGTCGCTTCCGTGGACGAAACTGGCTTTGTGACTGCGCATAATAAGGGAACCGCTACCATAACGGCAAAAACGGTTGACGGGAGCGGAAAAAGCGGAAGTTGCAAAATCACTGTTAATGGCATTGCAGCGTATTCTGCCACACAACTTGAGAGCCTCCACAACTATGTCAGCAACAGCAATGAACTGTGGGTGCTGAAGGCAGAAGGTGCAACTTATATAGAGGTCACCTTTGATAACAGGACAGAATTAGAGCAAAGCATGGATTTCCTCTATGTTTACGGGAGCGGAGAAGAAGCGGGCAACAGCAATAAATATACTGGCACTGAGCTTGCGGGCAGGACTATACGCGTGTCAGGCGACACAGTGAAAATTAAACTCGTCTCCGATCAGATCGGTAATAAATGGGGCTTCAAAGTCACTGACCTGAAAACAGACGGCATGCTTGACCCGTATGCTGAAATCAGAGCGGGCTTGACGGCGGCGGCGGCCCTGGAAACTGACAGCGCCAAACTGGAGGCCGTGCGGGCGCTGGATTCCGATCTGCTGGCCGAGGCCATGGCTCTTGAGGACGGCTCCGTAGCAGAAATTGTCAAGCAGCTGGAGTCCGGTATGAATGTTAATGCGCAGGTTGTGGCAACAGATGCCATGAAGCAGCAGTTCAGCGCCGACAAGATCGACTTGACCGGTGCAGCAATGAACGTCAGCAGCGCGTCGTATCCGGTTACACTTACCATAGACAGCCCGCAAAGCGCAGGAAGCTATGTCGGCACGCAGTATTCCAACGTTGTCGATTTTTCAATGACACTTGGGAACGCCATTGAGCCGCTTGAGGTGCCGGTCATGCTGACAATGCCGGTGCCGCAAGGTATAGACCCCAACTCGCTTGTTATCATACACGAGCTCAAAGACGGCAGCACAGAGCGGGTAGGGTACAACATCTCCTATACCGTGGAAGGCACTGCATATGTCTCGTTTGTAGTGACTGGCTTCAGCGACTTCAGAATGGCCCAAGCAGTAAACGACATACGAGATGTGGTAATCAGTGGCAATACCGCCAGCGTTGAGGTGTTTTGTTCCGCAGCCAACACCAGTGTCATTTGTGCCTCCTATGATGCCAACGGCAAGATGCTGAGCATTGATGTCCGGACGCTTTCAGCCTCCGCGAATTGGCAAGATGTGAGCCTGTCCGTTGCTGCCGGGGCGTATAGAGTTGGCATACTGCTAATCGACGGCAGCCACAAACCCTTGGCAGAGAGCCTTCAATTCATCGTTTGAAGGCGCAGAATTATTGCAGTACAGGAGGCGTTGAAGGAGATTTGGCTGTCGGACCAAGCGCGCAGGTAGTGTCAAGAGTTTTTCGCAAATTGGTTTGCAGACTCTGTGGTGAATGAAGTCAGCCAGCAAAGGAGGTGTCCTCAAGGGCCGCCTCCAGGTGCTTCATATTCATGTACTTCTTGTTGCCCCACTGGGTGCCGGCTACATGGCGTAGACGGGCGCAGACCAGCATGAGGGCAGAGTTGCCGTCCGGAAAGCTGCCTACCACACGAGTGCGGCGGCGGATCTCTCGGTTCAGCCTCTCAATGACATTGTTGGTGCGGATACGGGTCCAGTGCTCACTGGGAAAATCGCAGTAGGTCAAGGTTTCCTCAATGCCGTCCTCCACTTTCTTGGCAGATTCCTTCAGCTTCATGGAACGCAGTTGCTCCACCACCGCCTTGGCCTTTTCTCGGGCTGCTCTCTTGCTCTCCTGAGCGTGGATTGCCTTGAGCATCTTGGCCACCAGCTTCACTTTAGAGCGAGGCGTAACTGAGAACACATTGCGGTAGAAGTGTACGGTACAGCGCTGGTATTTGGCCTCAGGAAACACCTCTCCCACGGCCTCCAGCATGCCAAGACACTTGTCGCCAACCACCAGTTTAACCCCATCCAAGCCACGGCCGCGCAGCCACTGGAAGAAGCTGACCCAGCTGGCCTTGTCCTCCTTCATGCCCTCAGCAGCGCCCAGAACCTCACGATATCCATCCTCATTGACTGCAATCGCCACCAGAATAGCTACATTTTCAAACTCTCCGCCCCAGTTGCGGCGCAGGTAGATCCCATCCACAT
>ERZ826764.297-NODE-297-length-73084-cov-18.062948_pt1 | contig 73084 bp, 67 predicted proteins | sample MGYA00519870_ERZ826764 | MGnify/ENA primary metagenome ERZ826764 (study PRJEB31778, sample SAMEA3449239) | human gut metagenome | biome: human gut; feature: human-associated habitat; material: faeces | place: United Kingdom | collected 2010/2012 ... | reverse complement strand
CCCGCCTGTCTGAAAGGGAAAGAAGGAGGACATATGGAAGAACGCACGGATGCCGGTCAATGGCTTTATGAACGGGCCGAATTGGATGGAATGGAAGTCTGGGGAACCGGAGCCGCCCTGGATCACAGCAGTGTCCCGGACGGGCTTTACTGTTATAACCTTTACGGTACGGGAGAGCCTGAAGATTTTGCGCATAACTTTATCTCAAAGGAGCCTGTGGAAAAAGATTGTGTGGGCGCGGTCTTATCCGCACAGCCTCTGCCCTTTCAGGGAAAGGAATCGATGGGGTTAGGGTCTCTGCACTTTTTTGACGAGGAACCGATGTGTACCCTGCAGCAGGTTACCGGCGAGGTACGGATGGCTGAGAATCAGCAGCAACAGACCGGATTTCAAATGCAGGGCATCTAAACAAGGAGGAAAACAATATGCAATTTATCAAGAATCGAACGGTCATCGGCGTAATCTGCATTGTGCTGTCCCTCGTGATCTGCTTTGCCGTCACGCCGCTGTTCAATCAGAGCATCAGTGAAAAGACCGAGATCGTCCGGGTGGTGAAGCCGGTAAAGAGGTTGGAGATGATACCGGCGAAGATCAGCAGCGAGATGCCGTTGCCAAGGCCCTTCTCGGTAATGCGCTCGCCGATCCACATGGCCAGGGCGGTACCGCCGGCCATGCTCACGCCCACCAGCACCGTGTTAAACCAGCCGCTCTTGATGTAGCCAAGGCTGGCTACCAGGCCGATGGCCTGCACCACGGCGAGGCCCACGGTAACATAGCGGGTGATCTGGGCGATTTTCTTCTGGCCCTCGGGGCCGCTCTTTTGCAGGCGCTCCAGAGCGGGGATGGCGATGGTCAGAAGCTGCATGATAATGGAGGAGTTGATGTAGGGGGTGATACCCATGGCCATGATGGTCATGTTCTGGAAGTTGGAACCGGTCATCATGTTGACCAGATCCAGCAGCGGCAGCGTGTTGGAGCCCATGGAGGCCTGCACGCGCGCATAATCGACGCCGGGGGCGGGAATGACGCCCACCAGACGGAACACCACCAGCATCAGGAAGGTGTAGACCAGCTTTTTGCGGATGTCCTGCACCTTCCACGCGTTGCGAAGAGATTGCCAAACGCCTACTTTGTTCGGGTTCCTGGCCATCTTACTTCACCTCGGCTTTCCCGCCGAGGGCCTCGATCTTCTCCTTGGCCGAGGCGGTGAACTTCGCGGCTTCCACGGTGAGCTTCTTCGTGAGCTCGCCGTTGCCCAGAACCTTCACCCCATCCAGCGTTTTCCTGATGATCTTGGCTTCCTTAAGCATGGCGGCAGTCACGACGGTGCCGTTATCAAACACCTCCAGCTGTCCCACGTTCACCGTGGCATACTCCGTGCGGAAGATGTTGGTGAAGCCCTTCTTGGGGACGCGGCGGTACAGAGGCATCTGGCCGCCCTCGAAGCCGGGGCGCTTGCCGCCGCCGGAACGGGCCTTGGCGCCCTTGTGGCCCTTACCGGAGGTCTTGCCCAGACCGGAGCCCACGCCTCGACCGAGGCGCTTGGGCGCAGTGGTGGAACCCGCGGCGGGGCCCAGCTCATGCAGTTTCATTGGCTTTCCCTCCTCAGTCCTTGATTTCTTGAACGTCGATCATGTGCTTCACGCGGAAGATCTGCCCGCGGATGCAGGCGTTGTCCTCCTTGACCACCGTCTGGCCGACCTTGTGCAGGCCCAGCGCGGCGACGGTGTCCTTATGCACCTGAAGGCTGGAGATCGGCGACTTTTTAAGCGTGATTTGCAGTTTCATCTTCGTCGTCCTCCTCAGCCCAGAATCTCTTCGACGGTCTTGCCACGCAGCTTGGCGACCTCCTCGGCGCTGCGCAGCTGCTTGAGGCCTTCCAGCGTCGCCTTGACCATGTTGATCTTGTTGTTGGTGCCATAGCTCTTGGTGCGGATATCGCGGATGCCCGCCAGCTCCAGCACCGCGCGGGCAGCGCCGCCGGCGATCACGCCCGTGCCTTCGGGAGCGGGCAGAAGGACAACCTTGCCCGTGCCGAAACGGCCAATGCTCTCATGGGGGATCGAGGTGCCCAGAACCGGCACGTTGATCAGGTGCTTTTTGGCGTCCTCGGTGCCCTTGCGGATCGCCTCGGAAATTTCAGCGGCCTTGCCCATGCCCGCGCCCACACGGCCTTTTTCATCGCCGACCACAACCAGCGCAGAGAAGCGGAAGTTGCGGCCGCCCTTGACGACCTTGGTAACGCGGTTGACGGCAACGAGCTTCTCTTTGAATTCGCTGACCTGTTCCATGCGTTGCATGCGTTCGTCCTCCTTACTTAGAATTCAAGTCCGGCTTCGCGGGCGCCGGCGGCCAGCTCGGCCACGCGGCCCGTGTATACGTAGCCGCCGCGGTCAAAGACCACCTGCTTGATACCCGCCTCGGACGCACGCTCGGCGATCAGCTTGCCAACGATCTTGGCAGCGCCCTTCTTGTCGGTATCTTTGATCTGGGCCATGACGTCCTTCTCCTGGGTGGAGCAGGCAACCAAAGTGACGCCCTTGGTGTCGTCGATGACCTGCGCGTAGATGTTGTTCAGGCTGCGGTACACGCACAGACGCGGCATCTCCGGGGTGCCGCTGATTTTCCTGCGAACACGGGCATGGCGGATCTTGCGGTCCGCATTGCGGTCTCGCGTCTTAAACATTTGCGTTCACTCCCCTTTCGATTACTTACCGGTCTTGCCTTCCTTACGGCGGATAACCTCGTCCTCGTACTTGATGCCCTTGCCCAGATAGGGTTCGGGCTTACGGATGGCGCGGATATCGGCGGCAAGGTTGCCAACCTGCTGCTTGTTGATGCCCTTGATGACGATCTTGGTCTGCTCAGGGGTCTCAAAGGTGATATTCTCCGGCGCGTCGAGGATGACGGGATGGCTGAAGCCGATGTTGATGGTCAGCTTCTTCCCGCCGTCGGCCTGGGCGCGATAGCCGGTGCCCACCAGCACCAGCGTCTTCTGGAAGCCTTCGGTTACGCCAACCACCATGTTGTGGACCAGGCTGCGGTAGAGGCCGTGCATGGCCTTGTGGGGTTTGGCGTCGCTGGGGCGTTCAAGCGTCAGGACATTGCCTTCCTGCTTGAGGGTGATATCGCGGTTCACCGCCTGGGTCAAGGTGCCCTTCGGGCCCTTCACCGTTACGGTGTTGTCCTCGTCCACCGTTACCGTCACGCCCGCGGGGACTGTGATCGGAAGTTTTCCGATTCGAGACATTGTCTTACACCTCCATTGCGTGTCGGTTTACCAGATGTAGGCGAGCACTTCGCCGCCGATCATTTGCTTGCGGGCTTCGCGATCCGTCATCAGCCCCTTGGAGGTGGAGATGATGGCGATGCCCAGGCCGCCCAGCACCTTGGGCAGTTCTTCGGACTTGGCATAGACGCGAAGGCCGGGCTTCGAGATGCGCTTGAGGCCGGCGATCACGGGCTGCTGCTTGCCGTTGACGTATTTCAGGACGATCTTGATGCTGCCCTGGGGGCCGTCATCGATGAAATCGACCGACTTGACATAACCTTCCGCCAAGAGGATCTTGGCGATCGCCTTCTTGGTGTTGCTGGCGGGCAGAACGACGGCGTCGTGCTTGGCGATCTGCGCATTGCGGATGCGGGTCAGCATATCGGCGATGGGATCATTCACAACCATGATGGAACCTCCTTCCGTTCTTTCCCGCTTACCAACTGGCCTTGCGGACACCGGGGATTTGGCCCTTGTAGGCCAGCTCTCTGAAGCAGATACGGCAGATGCCGTACTTGCGAAGCACCGAGTGCGGGCGGCCACACAGGCGGCAGCGCGTATAGGCACGGGTGGAGAACTTGGGCGTTCTGGCCTGCTTGATTTTCATACTGGTCTTAGCCATGTTTCTTGCTCCTCCCTATCCTTACTGCGCGAAAGGCATTCCCAGCAGACGAAGCAGTTCCTTGCACTCCTCGTCGGTCTGGGCGGTCGTTACGAAGATCATTTCCATGCCGCGGATCTTTTCCACCTTGTCGTACTCGATTTCGGGGAACAGAAGCTGTTCGCGGATGCCCAGGGCGTAGTTGCCGCGGCCGTCAAAGGCCTTGTCGCTTACGCCGCGGAAGTCGCGCACGCGGGGAAGGGCGATATTGACCAGCTTATCCATGAACTCTTCCATGCGGGAGCCGCGGAGAGTCACCTTGGCGCCCACGTTCATACCCTCGCGGAGCTTGAAGTTTGCGATGGACTTGCGGGCCTTGGTAACCAGGGGCTGCTGGCCGGCGATGGCGGCCAGTTCCTTAACGGCCACTTCCAGCGCCTTGGGGTTGTCCTTGCAGTCGCCCAGGCCCATGTTGATAACGATCTTGGAGAGCTTGGGGATCTGCATGGGATTTTTGTAGCCGAACTTCTGCTGGAGGGCAGGCACGGCTTCATTGAGGTACTTTTCCTTAATGCGAGTAGCCATTTACCTTACCTCCTCAGTCAATATCCGCTTTGCAGCGCTTGCAGACGCGGACGATTTTCTTCTTCTTGGAGCCGTCCTCGCGCTCCACCTCGGTCACGCGGTGGGCGACGCGGGTGGCCTTGCCGCACTTGGGGCAGATCAGCATCACGTTGGAGGCGTCGATGGCGCGCTCCTTCTGGAAGATGCCGCCCTGCTGGCCCTGACGGCGGGGCTTCTGGTGCTTGGTGACATAGGCGACGCCCTCGACGATCACCTTGCCGGCCTTGGGATCGACGGTCAGGATCTTGCCCTGCTTGCCCTTGATGGCCTTATCGCCGTCCTTGGGACCGGAGATGACGACGACCTGGTCGTTCTTTTTGACATGAACCTTATTCATTCGTCAATCCTCCCAATTACAGCACTTCGGGAGCCAGCGAAACGATCTTCATGAAGTCCTTCTCGCGCAGCTCGCGGGCAACAGGTCCAAAGATACGGGTGCCACGGGGCATTTTCTGGTCGTTGATGATAACGGCGGCGTTGTCGTCAAAGCGGATATAGCTGCCGTCGGGACGGCGCTTCTGCTTGCGCATGCGGACGACCACGGCCTTGACCACGTCGCCCTTTTTCACGGCGCCGCCGGGGGTAGCGCTCTTGACGCTGGCCACGATCACATCGCCGATGGAGCCGTCACGGCGGAAGGAACCGCCGAGCACGCGGATGCACATGATTTCCTTGGCGCCGGAATTGTCGGCCACCTTGAGTCGCGTTTGCGGCTGGATCATACGGTTTTTCCTCCTTGTTGGAATCGGGAAAGCGGGGTGCTTTCCCGCGACTGTTGATTCGGAGCGCCCATCAGAGGCTTGGCGCGGGGCCCTTTTGCCTGTGAGGGCTGCGGTATATTACTTGGCCTTTTCTACGATTTCGACCAAGCGCCAGCGCTTGTCGTGGCTCAGCGGGCGGGTTTCCATCACGCGCACGCGATCGCCGACGCCGCACTCGTTGTTTTCGTCATGGGCCTTGAGCTTGCTGGTCTGGTTCATGATTTTGCCATACAGCGGATGGCGCACGCGGGTCTTGATCTCCACGACGATGGTCTTGTCCATCTTGTCGCTGACGACCACGCCCTCGCGGGTCTTGCGAAGTCCTCTCTGCTCAGACATTGAAGCGGTTGCCTCCTTCATTTACTTAGGCCCTTAGCGGGCGTCCTTGAGTTCCTGCTCGCGAAGGATGGTCATGCAGCGGGCGATATCGCGCTTGGTGCTGGCGATGACCGTAGTGTTCTGCAACTGACCGGTGGCAAGCTGGAAACGAAGGTTGAACAGCTCCGCCTTCAGTTCTCCGACCTTGTTCTCAAGCTCGGTCTTGTTCATGGCTCTTAGCTCCTTAGCCTTCATTGTGCTTCACCACCCGCTTCTTTGTTGTCCTCACGCGCGAGGATCTTGGTCTTGAGGGGCAGCTTGTGGGAGGCCAGACGCAGGGCCTCGCGCGCCACATCCTCAGGTACGCCGGCGATCTCGAAGAGAACGCGGCCGGGCTTGACCACCGCCACCCAGTACTCGGGAGAACCCTTGCCGGAACCCATGCGGGTCTCAGCGGGCTTTTCGGTGACGGGCTTGTCGGGGAAAATCTTGATCCACACCTGACCACCGCGCTTGGTATAACGGGTCAGGGCGATACGGGCCGCCTCGATCTGCTGGGAGGTGATCCAGCTGGGCTCGGTGGCGACCAGGCCGAAATCGCCGTAGGCCAGGAAGTTGCCGCGCATGGCCTTGCCCTTCATACGGCCACGGAACACGCGACGGCGTTTCACTCTCTTAGGCATCAACATAGCTTATTTGCCTCCTTCGGTTTTGGCGGCGACCGGCGCTTTCTTGGGCTTGGGAAGACGCTGTCCCTTGTACACCCATACTTTGACGCCCAAGCGGCCATAGGTGGTCTTGGCTTCGGCGAAGCCGTAGTCGATGTCGGCGCGAAGCGTTTGCAGGGGGATGGAGCCCTCGTGATAGTGCTCGGTGCGGGCGATATCCGCGCCGCCCAGACGGCCGCTCACGGTGGTCTTCATGCCCTTGGCGCCGGCGCGCATGGCGCGCTGCAGGCTCTGCTTCATGGCGCGGCGGAAGGAGATGCGCTTCTCCAGCTGCTGGGCGATGTTTTCGGCCACGAGCTGGGCGTTGGTGTCGGGCACCTTGATCTCCATGATGTTGATGTTGGCGGGACGGCCCAGGAAGGCTTCAATGTCCTTCTTGAGCGCCTCGATGCCCGCGCCGCCGCGGCCGATAATCATGCCGGGCTTGGCGGTGAAGATGTTGATGGTCACACGGTTGGCACTGCGCTCGATATCGATGTGGCTGATACCGGTGGCGTAGTATTTCTTCTTGAGCATTTCGCGGAGCTTGTAATCCTCAACGAGGTTGTTCGCGAAATCCTTTTTGCCGGCATACCAGCGGGTGCTCCAGTTGAAGATCACGCCAACGCGAGCGCCGTGGGGATTTACTTTCTGTCCCATTGATAAACCTCCCTTGGATTACTTCTGGTCCAGCACCACGCTGATGTGGCTGGTGCGCTTGAGAACGGGGGACGCGCTGCCGCGGGAGCGGGCAACGTAGCGCTTGAGCGTGGGGCCGGGGTTGGCGTAGATTTCCGCAACGTAGAGGGCCTTGCGGTCCATCTCGTTATTGTTGACCGCGTTGGCGATGGCGCTGGAAAGCAGCTTATGCACCACGGGAGCGGCGGCCTTGGGGGTGTACTGAAGGATGGCGAGCGCGTCGTCCACATTCTTGCCGCGGATGAGGTCAATGACGATCTTGACCTTGCGGGAAGAGATGCGCACGTACTTGGCATGAGCGGCGGGACGAGTATCGCGGGCCGCCATGTGGGCTTGCGCCTTCTTCTGGGTATTGGTTGCCATGGAAACTCACTCCTTCCGCTTACTTTTTGCCGGTGGCCTTTTCGCCGGCGTGACCGCGATACGTGCGGGTGGGGGCGAACTCGCCCAGCTTGTGGCCGACCATGTCCTCGGTGATGTAGACGGGCACATGCTTGCGGCCGTCATGGACGGCGATGGTGTGGCCCACGAAATCCGGGAAGATGGTGGAGGACCTGGACCAGGTCTTGGCGACCGCCTTCTTGCCGGTGTTATTCATTTCAACGATACGCTTCATCAGCGCTTCGTTTACAAAAGGTCCCTTCTTGACGGAACGGCTCATTGAGAGGCTTCCTCCTTCCTTGGATGCATGGGCTTACTTGCCCGCGCGCTTCACAATCATCTTGTTGGAGTACTTCTTGTGCTTGCGGGTCTTAAGTCCCAGCGCAACCTTGCCCCACGGGGTCACAGGGGCGGGCATGCCGACGGGGCTCTTGCCCTCGCCGCCGCCATGCGGGTGGTCGCAGGGGTTCATGACGACGCCGCGCACAGTGGGCCGAACGCCCATGTGGCGCTTGCGGCCAGCCTTGCCGATGCGCACGTTCTCGTGATCGGTGTTGCCCACGGTGCCGATGGTGGCCATGGCGTTCATGGGCACCTTGCGCACCTCGCCGCTGGGCAAACGGACCTGCGCGTACTGGCCTTCCTTGGCCATCAGCTGCGCGCTCATGCCGGCGGAGCGGACCATCTGGCCGCCGCGGCCGGGCTTGATCTCCAGGTTGTGAATCAAGGTACCGACGGGGATGGCGGAGATGGGCAGCGCGTTGCCGGGCTTGATGTCGGCATTGGCGCTGGAGATGACCGTGTCGCCCACGTTCAGGCCCAGAGGCGCCAGGATGTAGCGCTTTTCGCCGTCCGCATAGTTCAGCAGGGCGATGAAGGCCGAGCGGTTGGGGTCGTACTCGATGGTAGCGACCTTGGCGGGGATGTCCAGCTTATTGCGCTTGAAATCGATGATGCGGTACTTGACCTTGTTGCCGCCGCCCTGGTGGCGTACGGTGATCTTGCCCTGCTTGTTGCGGCCGGCGTTCTTCTTCTTGCACTCAAGCAGGCTCTTTTCCGGCTTGTTGGTGGTGATCTCCTCGTACGTCAGCACCGACATGAAACGGCGGGCGGGCGAGGTCGGCTTATAAACTCGAATAGCCATCGTGTCTTGTCCTCCCTGCTATTAGTCAGCCATGCCTTCAAAGAACTCGATGGGCTTGGAGTCCTTGGTGAGGGTCACATAGGCCTTTTTGATCTCCGGGGTGCGGCCGGAGGTGCGGCCCTGGCGCTTGATCTTGCCGATGGTGCGCAGGGTGTTGACCTTCTCGACCTTGATATCCTTGAAGATGGCCTCAAGCGCGAGCTTGATTTCGGTCTTGTTGGCGCTCTTGTGCACTTCGAACACATAGCGCTTGTCCGCGATGCCCTCGTAGGACGCTTCGGTCAGAACGGGGCGCAGGATGACGTCATGGGGATTTTTCATGCGTAAACCTCCTCTACGCCCTTGAGAGCATCCTTGGTGAGGATGATCTTGCCGGCTTTCAGGATATCGTACACGTTGAGGGTGTTGACGTAGGAAGTCTGGAGCTTTTCGATGTTGCCGGAGGCGCGCACGAGGGTCTCGTCACGGCCGGGCAGCACCAGCATGGTCCAGCCCTTGAGGTCGAAGTTGCCCAGCACCTTGGCCATGAGCTTGGTCTTGGGCTCGGCGAGCTTGATTTCGTCCACCACGATGATCTCGCCGGCGTTGAGCTTGGAGGTCATGGCGCTCTTGAAGGCCAGGCGGCGGATCTTCTTGGGCACGTTGATGACGTAGTCGCGGGGCTTGGGCGCAAAGACGACGCCGCCGTGACGGAACTGCGGAGCGCGGTTGCCATGGTGACGTGCATTGCCGGTGCCCTTCTGGCGGTAGATCTTACGGCCACCGCCACGGACCTCGCCGCGGGTGAGGGCGCTCTGCGTGCCCTGGCGCTGATTGGCCAGAATGGAGCGGACGACCAGATGCATAGCGGCGGTGTTGATGGGAGCGGCAAAGAGCTCCTCGCTCAGCTCCACTTCGCCAATGGCCGCGCCTTCCATGTTATACAAAGAAGTCTTAGGCATGGTGTTGATTTCCTCCTTCATAAAAGGGTACTTACATTTCCCAATGTGTGGCGCCGTTAAGCCTTGCAGGTGTTGCGCACCAGCAGAAGGCCGCCGTTGGGGCCGGGCACCGCGCCCTTGATGAGGAGCAGGTTGCGCTCGGCGTCCACCCGGACGATCTCCAGGTTCTGGACGGTCACGCGCTCCACGCCGTAATGGCCGGGCATGTGCTTGTTTTTGAACACGCGGGAGGGATCGGAGTTGGCGCTCATGGAGCCCACGCCACGGTGATACTTGGAGCCGTGGGCCATGGGGCCGGTATGCTGATTCCAGCGCTGGATGGCGCCGGTGAAGCCGTGGCCCTTGCTCACGCCGCTGACGTCGATCTTTTCGCCAGCCTCAAACTGAGAAACGGTCAGCTCGTTGCCCACTTCCAGCTCGGCCACGTTATCCAGGCGGAACTCGCGCAGGTAACGGGTGGGGGCCACGCCGGCCTTCTTGAAATGGCCCGTGAGGGGCTTGTTGACCAGCTTCTTGGCGCGGTTTTCCGCATAGGTGTCAAAGCCGACCTGCACGGCGTCGTAACCGTCGGACTCGGTGGTCTTCTTCTGCACGACCTTGCAGGGGCCGGCCTCCACCACGGTCACGGGCACGAGGCGGCCGTCATCGGTGAAAACCTGCGTCATGCCGATCTTCTTACCTACGATCGCTTTCTTCATGATGTCGTACCTCCTGCATTAGTTATTGAGCTTGATTTCGATTTCGACGCCGGCAGGAAGATCCAGCTTCATCATGGCATCGACCGTGCGGGGGTTGGGATTGTGAATATCGATGAGGCGCTTGTGGGTGCGCATCTCAAACTGCTCGCGGCTATCCTTGTACTTGTGGGGCGCGCGCAGAATGGTCACGATCTCCTTTTCCGTCGGCAGGGGAATGGGGCCCGAAACCTTCGCGCCCGTCCGCTTCGCGGTTTCCACGATCCGCTCGGAGGACTGATCGATCAGGTTGTGCTCGTAAGCCTTCAGCTTGATACGGATTTTCTGGTTGGCCATTTTCGTTCCTCCTTGATTCGTCTCAAGTACACCGCCCCGGGTGTGTCCATCGGCCGCTTGTAAGCAGGCGAGGCAACCCTCGCCTTTCTTATTCCGCTTCGGGCCCTTGCCGTGAGAGCACTCAGGCCCTGGCCGCGGATCGCGCCCCGCGCGATGTCTCAAGTCCGTCGCCCGATTTCCGGGCTGGTCCACGATAATTACCCGCCATGGCCATGGCGGCAACTTACCGCTTCATCCCTAAACAGACAGCTTCAGTAGTATAAAACAAAACGTCCCCAAATGCAAGGGCTTTGCTTAAATTTTTTGAATTTTTGGGCCGCAAAGCACGGTGGTACCGTCCTGTTTTTCGCACGAAATGAACACGTTGCCGTGTGTGTCTCTTTGTCGGCTTACCCCTTCATCATGCTCCGATGGATTCAGATGCTTTCCTTTTAGTATGTTATCCTTCTCATCTCACCGTCCGTTCACAAATCTTTCATTTCCAAAAAACAGATTTTCCGCCATCAGATATCTTGCGCCCATCTTGCGGCTGACTGGAAACTATGCTACAATGCAAAGGCGAACGTGTTTTCGTATTCTGCCGGAGGTGGCTATCCATGGAAAAATCCAAGGTTTATTTTACCAATTTTCGCGCCAAACCCGACCGGAACGTTCTTCAGAAGCTGCGCCATCTCATCGAGGCGGCCGGTATGACCAGCATGCCGCTGGAAGGCAAGTTCACCGCCATCAAAATGCACTTTGGCGAGCCGGGCAACCTGGCTTTCCTGCGTCCCAACTATGCCAAGGTTGTGGTGGATACGCTCAAGGATATGGGCGCTCGCCCCTTCCTGACGGACTGCAACACTCTGTACACCGGCATGCGCCGCAATGCGCTGGATCATTTGACCGCCGCCTTTGAAAATGGCTTCGGCCCTCTTCAAACCGGCTGCCATGTCATCATCGCCGATGGCCTTCTGGGCAACGACCATGTTTCCGTACCCATCGACGGGGAATACTGCAAGGAGGCGCTCATTGGCCGCGCGGCCATGGACGCGGATGCCATCATCAGCCTGACCCACTTCAAATGTCACGAAGGCACGGGCATTGGCGGCGCACTGAAGAATCTGGGCATGGGCCTTGGTTCCACGGCAGGCAAGCGCGCCATGCACTGTGACGGCAAGCCCGTAGTGGACCACGACATGTGCATCGGATGCGGCATGTGCGCCCGTCAATGTGCCCATGGAGCCATCAGCTTCAGCGGAGAAAAAGGCCACCGGCGTGCCACCATCGACCACGACAAGTGCGTGGGCTGCGGCCGCTGCGTAGGCGCATGCCGCGACCGGGGCGCCATCCAGGGGCCGGACAGCTCCAACGACGTGCTCAACTGCAAGATTGCCGAATATGCCTGGGCCGTCATCAAAGACCGCCCCAATTTCCACATCTCGCTGGTAATGGACGTATCGCCCTATTGCGACTGCCACCCGGAAAACGATACGCCCATCATTGCAGACGTGGGCATGTTTGCCAGCTTCGACCCCGTGGCGCTGGACGTGGCCTGCGCGGACGCTTGCAACCGCATGGAGCCGCTGCCCGGCACCTTCCTGACCGACCGTAAGAACCGCACCGGCGACATCTTCAACGATACGCACCCCTATACCAACTGGCGTTCCGGCGTGGAACATGCCGCCAAGCTGGGCGTAGGCTCGCTGGAGTACGAGCTGATCGAGGTGCGTTGATCCCAGCCCGCCCATAAAGGCAGAGAGGACGATCTATTCCTTGCAGGACAAGCTCATCGTTCGCGGCGCGCGCGAACATAATCTGAAAAACGTCACACTGGAAATCCCGCGCAACAAGCTGGTGGTGTTCACGGGCCTGAGCGGGTCCGGCAAAACCAGCCTGGCTTTTGACACCATTTACGCCGAGGGACAGCGCCGCTATGTGGAGAGCCTGTCCTCCTATGCGCGCATGTTTTTGGGGCAGATGGAAAAGCCGGATATCGACTCCATTGAGGGTCTGTCCCCCGCCATTTCCATCGACCAGAAGACCACGGCGCGAAATCCCCGTTCCACCGTGGGCACCGTAACTGAAATCTACGACTATCTGCGCCTGCTCTATGCGCGCGTGGGCGTGCCTCACTGCCCCAAATGCGGCCGCGAGATCCGCCAGCAGACCATCGACCAGATGGCCGATCAGGTGATGGCGTATCCGGAGGGGCAGCGGCTGCAGCTGCTCGCGCCTGTGGTCCGCGCGCGCAAGGGCGAGCACACCAAGATTCTGGAAGACGCGCAGAAGCGCGGCTTTGTGCGCGTGCGCATCGACGGCGAGCTCTACGAGCTGGATGATACGCCGCAGCTGGACAAAAAGAAAAAGCACGACATTGAAATCGTGGTGGACCGTCTGATCGTGCGCCCCTCGGACGAGTTCCGTCAGCGCCTGGCTGACAGCATGGAGACCGCCGCCGGGGAAAGCGGCGGTCTGGTGCTGGTGGACCTGTTTGACAAGGGGACGCTGCTGTTTTCCCAGAACTACGCGTGCCCGGAGTGCGGCGTGTCCATTGAGGAGCTCTCGCCCCGCATGTTCAGCTTCAACAGCCCCTTTGGGGCCTGTCCTGAATGCGGCGGTCTGGGCACGGTGATGCGCATCTCCCCGGAAACCGTCATCCCCAACCCGGACTTGAGCCTTAATCAGGGTGCGCTGCAGGCCATGGGCTGGAATACCATGGACAAAAACAGCATGGCCATGAGCTATTTCCGGGCGCTGGCCGATCTGTATGGCTTCAGCCTGGATACGCCGGTGCGCGATCTGCCGCCCAAGATCCTGGACATTTTGCTCTACGGTTCCAACGACAAGATCACCATCGAATACGAGAGTGCCCATGGAAAGGGGCAGTATCAGACCACCTTTGAGGGCGTGATTACCTCCCTCAATCGCCGCTACCGCGAGACCACCAGCGAGTCCATGAAGGCCGCGTATGAGGAGTACATGGTCACAGACAGCTGCCGCGCCTGCGGCGGGCGCCGTCTGCGCCCCGAAGTGCTGGCCGTGACGGTGGGCGGCATGAACATCAGCGAGCTGTGCGACCTGAGCGTATCGGCGGCGCGCGCCTTCTTCAAGGATCTGCACCTGAGCGAAAAGGACAGCATGATCGCCTCGCAGATTCTGCGCGAGATTGACTCACGCCTGGGCTTTCTGGACAGCGTGGGCCTGTCCTACCTCACGCTGTCGCGCGCGGCGGCCACCCTCTCCGGCGGCGAAGCACAGCGCATCCGCCTGGCCACGCAGATCGGCTCCAGCCTGATGGGCGTGCTCTACATCCTGGACGAGCCCTCCATCGGCCTGCATCAGCGCGATAACGCAAAGCTCCTGGCTACGCTCAAGCGCCTGCGCGATCTGGGAAATACGCTGATCGTGGTGGAGCATGACGAGGACACCATGTACGCCGCTGACTACATCGTGGACGTGGGACCCGGCGCAGGCATCCACGGCGGCGAGATCACCGCAGAGGGCACCATCGACGAGATTCTGGCCAATCCCCGCTCCCTCACGGGCCAGTATCTCAGCGGCAAATTGTCCATTCCTGTGCCGAAAAAGCGGCGCAAGCCGTCCGGCTGGCTCACAGTGCGGGGCGCGAAGGAAAACAACCTGAAAAACATCGACGTAAAGCTGCCCCTGGGCGTATTCTGCTGCGTTACAGGTGTAAGCGGGTCGGGCAAGTCCAGCCTCATCAACGAGATTGTCTACAAGCACCTGGCGAAGGTGCTCAACCGTGCCAAGACGCGTGCGGGCAAGTTTGACCGCATGGAGGGCGTGGAACAGCTGGACAAGATCATCGCCATCGATCAGAGCCCCATCGGCCGCACGCCGCGCTCCAACCCCGCCACGTACACCGGTCTGTTCGATCTGGTGCGCCGCGTCTTTGCCATGACGCCCGACGCCAAGGCCCGCGGCTACAAGGAAAACCGCTTCAGCTTCAACGTCAAGGGCGGCCGCTGCGAAGCCTGCGGCGGCGATGGTCTGCTCAAGATCGAGATGCACTTCCTTCCGGACATCTACGTGCCGTGCGACGTGTGCAAGGGTGCGCGCTACAACCGCGAAACCCTTGATGTGCGCTACAAGGGCAAGAACATCCACGAGGTGCTGGAGATGACCGTGGAGGAGGCGCTGGGCTTCTTTGAAAACCATGAGCCCATCGTCAAAAAGCTCCAGACCCTCTATGACGTGGGGCTTGATTACATCAAGCTGGGCCAGCCCAGCACCCAGCTTTCCGGCGGCGAGGCCCAGCGCATCAAGCTCGCTACCGAGCTCAGCCGCCGCGCTACGGGCCGTACCCTCTACCTGCTGGACGAGCCCACCACCGGGCTTCACATGGCCGACGTGCAAAAGCTCATCGACGTGCTCCAGCGACTGGTGGAGGCGGGCAACAGCGTGCTGGTCATTGAGCACAATCTGGATGTCATCAAGACCGCCGATTACCTGATCGATCTGGGGCCCGAAGGCGGCGACGGGGGCGGCGCCGTCGTGTGCCAGGGTACGCCGGAAAAGGTGGCCAAGGTCCCCGAAAGCTATACGGGACAATTCCTTGCGCCAATCCTGGCCCGCGCGGCAAAAAAATAATCGGACAAAAGAGCCCCGGCAGCGCTTGAATGCTGCCGGGGCTGCCCATTGTTTAGCCCACTCCGTCGGTCCATTCCAGGCTGAGCACCGCGCCTGTATACGGATCTATGCCAATCTGGCACACGCGGCTGTCGCCATCATGCTTGTCCGCGGTTCGCGCAAAGACGTAGAGAACGTATCTGTCCAGTCCGTCATACTGCCACACGTCCGGATCACGGTAATAGGCGATGAAGTCCGCCTCCGTCATTCCGGTGTCTTCCAGCGCCGCCTGGCGGCCAATGGCTGCCGCCTCCATGGCTCCGATGCCCCCCGCCTTGTATTGCTCAAAGGCAGCCGCCTGCCTCTCGCGGGTAAAGTAGCAGGAGGCGCGCCACAGCCAGCCGTTTCCTGTTCCTGCTTCCCCGAATGTGGCGTACAGACGACAGCTGGCGTGATCGTCTCCCGCTATCAGCCACAGCGCGTCGCAAGTCTCGCTGTCCATGTTCCAGTCCCGCCGGAGCGCGTCCCAGTCCGGCAGGCCGTCAGGTCCGCGCTCCGAGCGATGGGAAATGCGACCCCCGCTATGTGGAGCCGACAGGTAGACCCGTTTGATCGCCTGCTCGCCGAATTCCTGCACAAAACGATCATAGAGGGCCCGGTACATCTCCATGGCGGCACCCCAATCGGAGCTTTGTGCCTCCCCTGCGGGGGCAAAATCAATCGCCACCCACGAGAGCCGCAGCGCCTCATCCGCCAGCTCGTTCAGCGTTACGGAGTCGATTTGTTCCCTTGTCCTTCCTCCATCAAAGACCGCCCGGAAGCTCACGCTGTACTCCCCCTGCCGGGTCGTCAGGTCGATCTGCACACTGCCGTCCCGCAGGGCGACAATCGTGCAGCCTTCGCCCATGTTGGCCTCCAGCGCCTGTACACATCCGGCGGGCGTGGTTTCCCACGTCATCGACCAGGGCAGCGCTGCCTGCTCTGCAACGGCGCTGCCGCACATCATGAGCAGTGCGATCAGCCATCCCATCATTTTGCGCATGTCCACTCTCCTCCTTGCAGGATGAACCCGGATAGGATTCCCACATTCATCCAACGATCAGAGAATGGTTTTTCTTTCTTGGGATGCCGACCGAAAAAAGCCGTCTCCGCGCCTTTCAACAGGCGCATGCCGGCAGCGCGCCCTCCTGTGCCTCAATAGATTTGCTCGCTGAGCTTGATTACCATAGCGTCCCCAATGGCCTGTACGCATCCTTCGTTCGGGTAGCAGGACATCAGCACGAAATCCTCCGTATCCTCAATCATGCGTGCCTGATCCCGGATCTCGTTGGCCGTTCCAAAGGGCATGTCCACGTTCAGACAATACTTCATAAAGGTATAGTACATCTTGGTTTCATGCATGGCCGGCTGGCCTCTGCCAGACGCATAGGAGCTGTCGCCGATCACAAGCACCGGCATGCCCTGCACATATTCCTCGTTGGCCTCCGCAAGCGCCAGAAAGGTGGCGCACTGCGCGTACATGTTTTCATAATCCAGCTTGGCCTTGTGGAATTTTACATTCGCATCTATCGACCACGAATACACGCACACGACCAGGCAGGCCAGCATCGCCCAGCTTGCGGCGGCCAGCGCTCTGCCTGCCACGCGGCCTGCGCTGCGGTCCTTCAGCTTTTCCAGGGTCTCCGGCAGAGAGTCCATCAGCACAATGCCAATGAGATAGGTCCCCGCCACGCTATAGGTCATCAGGCTGTACACCTTGTCGGGCGCAAAGATACGGATCGCGCAAAGGAAGAAGGGCGCCAGCGCACACAGAGCCAGCATCGCCAGAAAGCGGAGGGGCTTCCTGCCCTGCAGCGCCCAGAACGACACGCACGCCATAAGCAGCTCCAGCGCGATGAACACGTGATTGGGCCAGCTTCCCATCTGGCACCCTTCCTCTGTGGAAAGCGGTCCTACGGCCTGCCAGAAGTCCTGATAGCACCCCGCCAGGTTCCGGGGAAGCGCCCCGAGCGTCTCCAACGAGGCCGCCTTCGTGACGGACTGATAGTCCCCTACGGCGTCCTGTCCTCCTCCCGTCATGGCCAGCAGCACGACGTAGTACAGGGAAACGGCGAGCACCAGGCACAGCGCATACCGTCCGGCGCGCAGCAGCAGCGCTTTGGCGCCGACATCCGGCCTGCAGATCATCAGCTGCATGCCGCGGACAAACATCATCCCAAGCACAAAGGTCGCGCACGCCTGATAGGTGCCTGTAGCCACGGCGATCAGCGCCACGGCGGGCAGCAGGCCCCAGCGGATCTTTTCCAGCAGCAGAAGGCCCAGTGCCGCGAGCATCGCAGCCAGCATATACGCATCTGCATTGTGCAGAAAACCCAACGTCGCGCTTACGCTTTTTCTCCTTCGCGTTTGGCTTTTCTCTATTGTAGTAAAAAATCATGGATTGTCAATTATTTCATCAGGCGTTGGTCGAAGCACTCTTGCCCATCATCGGCCTCCGCTTTCCACGCAGCAAAAACCGGCTCCCGCCCATCCGAAAAGGATGAGCGTCAGGAGCCGGTCAGACGGTTCTGCCCAAAGTCCCCCGTCGGCCTCATGCCGTGCTTTGGGCCCTCGTCATGCGCTTAAACGCGAGGTTTATTCCACATCCTGCAAGGCATCGTACCCTTCTTCGCCTGTACGCACCTTTACGACCTGTTCGACATCGTAGACAAAGATCTTGCCGTCACCGATATGGCCGGTATACAGGGCATTCTTGGCTGCGTCAATCACGGTGCGCACCGGGATCTTGCACACCACGATGTCCACTTCGATCTTGGGCAGCAGGCTGGTTTCCATCTCAACGCCGCGGTAGTATTCCGGACGTCCTTTCTGCATGCCGCATCCAAGGACCTGCGTCACCGTCATGCCCGTTACGCCGATCTCATCCATGGCGGACTTGAGGCGTTCAAACATGCTCTGCTTGGTCACGATGGTGACCTTGCTCATCTTGACCTTGTCATTGGAGCCGGTGGAGTAATCGGCCACAGGCACCGCTTCATCCTTGGCCGCCGGCTTGGCGCCGGGAAGTTCAGCCGGCGCACCCATCGGCACATCGCTGCCGATGACAGGCATAAAGCCCGCATAGGCCGATACCAGCCCGTGTTCCTCCACATCCAGTCCGACGATTTCCTCCTGCTCGCTCACGCGCAGGCCCACCGTCGCACGGATTGCAAGGAAGGACAGCGTAATGGTCACGGCCGTGAAGGCCAGAATCGCCGCCACGCCTATGATCTGGATTCCCAGGAGCGTGAAGCCGCCGCCGTAAAACAGTCCTACACCCATGATCTGGTTGGCGCCGAAGGTCACGCCGTCGCCGAAGCCACGGGCAAACGCAGGCGCCGTGGGAGTGGCAAACAGGCCTACCGCCAGGGTACCCCATACGCCGTTCATCAAATGCACCGCAACCGCGCCCACCGGGTCGTCCACATGCAGCTTATGGTCCAGCAGCCAGACGCCGAAAACCACCAGCACGCCGGCGACTCCGCCGATCACGATGGCGCCGAGAGCGTCCGTCACATCACATCCGGCGGTGATGGCCACCAGGCCGGCCAGCGAGGCATTCAGGCACATCGAAACATCGGGCTTGCCGTACTTGATCCAGGTAACGATCATGCACACGACCGTGGCCACAGAGGGAGCGACCGTGGTGGTCAGGAAAACGGAGCCCAGCTCGGGCACCGAGGTAGCGGCAGCGACGTTGAAGCCATACCAGCCCAGCCACAGGATAAACACGCCCAGCGCGCCGATGGGCAGGTTATGTCCGGGGAACGCGTTGACCTTGACGACCTTGCCCTCCTTGTTTTTCACAAACTTGCCGATGCGGGGCCCGAGCATCCACGCGCCGATGAACGCGCATAGGCCGCCGACCATATGGATGCACGCAGAACCCGCAAAGTCATGGAACCCGATCTGCGCAAGCCAGCCGCCGCCCCAGACCCAGTGAGCCTCAATGGGGTAGATCAGCGCGGAGATGACTGCGGAATAAATACAGTATGAAAGGAACCGGGTCCGCTCAGCCATCGCGCCGGAAACAATGGTAGCCGCCGTGGCGCAGAAAACAAGGTTGAAGACGAAGTTGGACCAGTCGAAGTTCTCATAGGCCGTGAAGATATCAAAGCCGGGCTTGCCGATCAGGCCCAGCAGATCCTCGCCCAGGAGAAGCCCAAAGCCGATGAGGATGAACACGATGGTGCCGATGCAAAAGTCCATCAGGTTCTTCATCAGGATGTTGCCCGCGTTCTTTGCCCTGGTGAAGCCTGTTTCGACCATTGCAAACCCTGCCTGCATCCAAAAGACCAGAGCCGCGCCAATCAGAAACCAGATGCCGTAGACATTCTCGTTGACATAATCCATGATTTCAGCCGTCATAAGCAACCCCTCCCGATTGTGATTGGAAACGGCGCGCCGGGCGCCGGTTCTCCTGAAAAAAGGGTACAAAAAACCAAGCCCGCCATGCGCTCGTCATTGAGCGCAGATATAGCGCATGGAGGCTTGGAATTGTAGAAGGGAAGTACCGGGACGTGCCGCGCCAATGCGGCACGTCTCAAATCACATCACACGCTCGTAAGCAGATCCTGGTAAGTGGGCATGGGCCAGTAGCTCTTGCCCACGATGCCTTCCAGCGCATCGCCGGCGGCACGTACCTCATCCATGGCGGTGATGACCTGGTCACGGGTGTAGCGGGCGCGTTCAAGCATGTCTGCGCCTTCGTCACCGGCCTTGAGCACAGCTTCGAGCCGGTCGGTGGCCTTGTAGAGGGCGTTGGTCTGCGCAGTCAGGTTGGAGAGCAGCGCCTTCTCCGCCTCGGCTTCCAGTTCGGGAGCGACGCTCTTCTTCATGTCTATGGTGGCGGCCACATCCTTGGCATAGGCGATGGCGGCGGGCAAAATCAGATGGCGGGAGATGTCAATCGTGCTGAGGGCCTCGATATCGATCACCTTGATATAGGTCTCCATCTTGATTTCGTAGCGGCTTTCTACCTCCTCGCGGGTAAAGACCTTCTGCCGCTCAAACAGCGCGATGTTCTTGGGAGCCACATAGTAGGGCAGCGCATCCACCGTGGTGGGCAGGTTGAGCAGCCCGCGGCGTTTGGCCTCCTCCACCCACGCCTGGTCATAGCCGTTGCCATTGAAGATGATGCGCATATGGGCGCTGAGCGTCTTGCGGATCAACGCGTCCGCGGCGGTGGTCATATCCTCGGCACCCTCAAGCTCATCGGCCATCTTCATCAGGGTATCTGCGATGGCGGTGTTCAGGATGACGTTGGGGCCGGAGATGGATTGCGCGCTGCCCAGGCTTCGGAACTCGAACTTGTTGCCCGTGAAGGCAAACGGCGAGGTGCGGTTGCGGTCCGTGGAATCCTTGGGGAAGCGGGGCAGAATGTGTACGCCCAGCTTCATCTGATCGCGCTCGTGGGCCTCATATTTGCTGGCATTGACGATGCTTTCGATGATCTCGTTGAGCTCGTCGCCCAGGAAGATGGAAATAATCGCAGGCGGTGCCTCGTTGGCGCCCAGACGGTGATCGTTGCCCGCGCTGGCCACAGCCACACGCATCAGATCCTGATAGTCATCCACTGCGGCGATGATGGCGCTGAGGAATACGAGGAACTGGGCGTTTTCACTGGGAGTGTCGCCGGGGTCCAGCAGGTTGACGCCGGTATCGGTGCTCAGGGCATAGTTGTTGTGCTTGCCGCTTCCGTTGACGCCCTCGAAGGGTTTTTCGTGCAGCAGGCACACCATACCATGGCGGTCGGCTACCTTCTTCATGATGTCCATGGTGAGCTGGTTATGGTCCGCAGCGATATTGACGGTGGTGAAAATGGGTGCCATCTCATGCTGAGCGGGAGCCACCTCATTGTGCTCGGTCTTGGCCAGGATTCCCAGCTTCCACAGCTCGGTGTTCAGATCCTTCATGAAAGCCTGAACGCGCGGCTTGATGACGCCAAAGTAATGATCCTCCAGCTCCTGTCCCTTGGGGGGCTTGGCGCCAAAGAGGGTGCGGCCCGTCACTACCAGATCGGGGCGCTTGCGGTAGACCTCCTTATCCACCAGGAAATACTCCTGCTCCGGGCCCACCGTGGGGAACACGCGCACGGCCTCCGTATTGCCAAACAGCCGCAGGATGCGCAGCGCCTGCTTGTTGAGCGCCTGCATGGAGCGCAGCAGCGGGGTCTTTTTGTCCAGCGCCTGGCCGCCATAGGAGCAAAATGCCGTGGGGATGCACAGCGTGCCTTCCTTGATGAAGGCGTAGCTGGTGGGGTCCCAGGCGGTGTAGCCGCGGGCTTCAAAGGTAGCGCGCAGGCCGCCGGAGGGGAACGAGCTGGCGTCCGGCTCGCCGCGCACCAGTTCCTTGCCGCCAAACTCCAGAAGAACCTTGCCATCCTTGAGCGGTGTGATAAACGCGTCGTGCTTCTCGGCGGTCACGCCCGTCATGGGCTGGAACCAGTGCGTATAGTGCGTCGCGCCCATTTCCAACGCCCAGTCCTTCATGGCGTTGGCCACCACGCCAGCCACCGCAGGGTCCAGGGAACGTCCCTGCTCAATGGTGCGCTTTAAGGCTTTATAGGTTTCCTTGGGCAGACGCTTCTGCATCATGCTGTCGTTAAAGGCGTATTGCCCAAAAAGCTCGCTCAGGTTTTCCATAAAGACAGCCCCTTCCCTCTCAATGTGCCATACCGGAACTCTATACAAAAACGGCGCCAATGGATAACGGGTTATCCACAGCGCCGTTGCTGTATGCTGGGATTATAAACCGGCCATGCCGTCTTGTCAACCCCCGGCCCTGTTTTTGCAATGTATTTGTCGCATCCTATGCCGCAGGCGCTTCGCTGGCCCCCGGCGCAGGCGTGTCCGTTGCGGAAGCAGGCGCCTCCGTCACGGAAGCAGGTGCTTCCGTCGCAGGGGCGGGCGTTTCCGTCGTATCCGCCTCCGCCGCAGCCCCAGGCTCAGCATCCGCGGACGCATCCGTGGCGGGGGCCGCCGTCGCATCCGCGGCAGGCGCGGACACATCGGGCGCAGGAGTCGCAGACGCCTCCGGCGTCGCGGCTGCGGCAGGCTCCGCGGTCAGGTACTCACCCATCAGCGTCGCAAAGTGCAGGGCCGCCCCCGGCAAAAGAGCCGCTACATCCGCCTCGGTCATCTGGCTCACATACACGCGATCCGGAGACAGCGGTTCCGGGTCCCACTTCTGGCGGCTGCGGCCCGTGACGGTTACCGTGTAGGTCTGATCCCAGCCGTCACCCCCCAGAGTGACCGTCGCTTCCATATCGGTGGCGGCGGACTTGAGCTCCTTGCTCACAAAGGAGGAGGACACCGTGACCTCCGTGGCGGGAATGGTCACATACGCGTCGCCCTCGCCCTCGCTTTCCAGGCGCAGCGTGGCGTCGTAGGTGTAGACGTCGCGCAGCTCATCGTCCTTGGTTTCGCTTTCCTCCTGCTTGAGGCTGAAGGACAGCGCCAGCGTCTTTTGCGCCTCGGCCGGCGCGCCGTCCTCCACGGTGAAGGCATCCGCCCCCCGCGGCTCGCTGGTCAGGCTGCCCTGAATCACGCGCACGCCGGTCATGCTGCTGTATTCCTGGTATGTCAAAGCGATGGCCCGCAGGCCGCTTTCCAGGGTGATGGTATTGTCGTCGGGCAGGTCGCCGTCGCCGCGCGTGCGGTCATAACGCAGGGTGACTTCTCCTCCCTCCGCATCGTAGAGCGGCAGGCTCAGATGCAGTTCCAGCGTATCCCCCTCCAGGCTGACCGTGCGGTCGATGGTCAGGTTGGAGGCCAGGGGCAGCGCGTCGATTGCGCTGAAGTAGTAGCTTTGCAGGTTGGGATTGAGCAGCAGCTGGGACATTTCCTCCCCTGCCACCTCCTGCAGGCGGGCAAGCGTGACCTGATCGCTCAGCAGATCCAGCACCATCTGCTTGGCCTGCGATTTGATGGCCGCAGGCGGCACGTCATAGTAGACCGACATGGTGGTGGTGCCGTCGGGCAGCTTGCCCAGCACCGCGTTTTGCCGGTAACCCTCGATCCACAGGTCCATGCGGGTCAGATAGCTCTCCAGCACATCCTCCAGCCCGTCCGCACCCTGTATGAGCCCGGCGGCCTGCGCCGCAAGGGAGGCGAGCGCCGGCATACCCGTCTGGGCCAGCAGGCTCTCGCCCAGCTTCCCCAGCACATCCCCGTTCCCGGCGGTCTCCCCACTCTGCGCGGGCGCTTCCCCGAAGCTGTACCAGTCGGGGCTGATGACGTCGGCCTGCACGGCCAGCGCGCCGTCCTTGAGCTGCGCGTGTGCCGCGCTGACGGCGCTCTCTCCGTCCAGAAGCACCACATCGGCGCGGTGCTCCGCCGTCTCCGTAGCGGTGGGGCGCACATAGATATAGCTCAGGTCCATCACGATGGGCTTGAGCGTACTCATCGCCTGCGTGCCTTCCTTGGCCGCGATCTCCACCGACACGGTGGCGCTGAAGCCGCTGCCCGCCCACAGCTGCTTGACCAGCTTGCCGGCGACGGTATAATCCTCTGCATCGACCCCGGTGGCATGAGCGGCAGGCAGACACAGGCACATCAGGCTCATCAGCAGGCAAAAAAACCGTTTCATGCACGGGCCTCCTTTTGTTTCGTCAAGGTTGCGCCAGCTCCAGGAAAGCCGCGTAGTCCTCCTCGGACAGGTTGTCCGCAAGCAGCGCGGCATCCTCCGCAGGCAGCTTGGCCAGCGCGGCGAGCAGCCGTCCGGCCAGGTTCTGATACAGCTCGCCCCGCAGCGCTTCCAGCTGGTCCGCCTGCGCGGTGTCCAGATCATAGGTCTGCATGGTGTCCGGCACTTTGTAGATCTGGTAACCGATGGGCGGCTGCCCCACCAGATAATCCGAATCCACGCCGTCCACGGGCTCCTCGTTCTGGCTCAGGCTGCTCTGGGGCATGGGATCGTAGACCGGCTCGCCGTCCTCTGCGGCGGACGCCATGTCGGCGCTTTCCTCCGGCTGGTCCGTCACCTGCACGGGCTCCTCGTCAAAGGTAAAGGTGAGCGCCTTGGTCACGTTCTTGCCGGTCATCTCCTCCAGCGCCACCGTTCCCGTGAGGATCTCCCCCTCCTGCGCGGAGGACAGCTTCACCGCGGGGGTCAGCGTGGTGGTGACGGTTTCGGTCTCCCCGTCGGCCGCCGTCTTGACCGCGGTTATGACCGTACCCTCCAGCGTGCGATCGCCGGACCCGGAAGCGCCGGTGAGATCGTGCTCCACCGTGGTGGTCACGGTGGAGGTGCCCCGCTTGATGGCGGCGGACCACTCGCCCTTTACGGAGAAGGCGCCTTCCGCCTCCCCGCGCCGGTAGGTAGCGGAGATCGTGCGGTTTTCCGCGTCACCCTTGCCCTGGGTCAGCTCAAATTTATAGGTGTCGATGCGCTCCGCCGCGTCGCCCGTAAAAGCCCACTGATACGACAGCTGCCGCGTGGTGCCGTCCCCCATGGTGACGGTGCCCTTGATATAGACGGCCAGGTCCTCGCCGTTTTCCTCGGACTGGTACAGGCCCACGATGAAGCCCTTGGAATAGGTCATTTTCTCCAGTTCAGCACGGAAGGGCGCGTCCATGCCGCAGCCCAGCACCTGCGCAATCAACGGCGCCAGCTCCGTGCTCTGCTCGGTGGTCAGCCGCGCGATGCGGCTCCAGCGCGAGGTGGCGATATCCTTGATCTTGTAGTTGGCCTTCTTCTGCTCGGCGTAGGGCAAGATGGCGTCGGTCAGGGTCTGGTAGCAGCCCTCGACCTGCTGAATGGCCAGCAGCGCGTCAAATTCCGCTTCGCCATTTTCCGTCCCCATCAACAGGTCCAGCGGAGATCCGCCGCTGACCAGCGTGCGGTTGGGCAGGAGCGAGGTGGTCAGCGAGGTGCTCTCCCCCGCCTTGTGCTGGTTGAGGTCCATCACGCTCTCGCCGTCCACGCAAAGAGCAAGCGTGCTTTCGGCCCCTGCGTCCGTCTCGGACGCGGACACGCGGATATGCTCCAGCACGCCGTTCATCATCGTCAGCGTTTCCTCGCCGTAGGGCAGGAGCGTCCCCACCTGCAGGGCAAAGCTGTAGCGCAGATCGCCGTCCGTATCCAAATAGCCTGCAAGCGTTTCATCCAGGCCCGCGATACTCGCACACGCGCCGCCAAGCGGCAGCATCAGTGCGAGCAGGAACGCGGCCAGCGCCTTCCACCCTTTTTTCATGCCTTTCACTCCTTTTCGCTGGTTCTCAGGCCCTCCAAAAGCCCGGTCAGCTCATCCAGCGTGGTGGCAAAATTCACCTGCCGCCGGATGGCCGTCGCGCCCCTCAGGCCGCTGATATAGTGTCCCACATGTTTTCGCATTTCCATCACGCCCAGGCGTTCGCCCTTGAAATCCACCATCCAGTGGGCGTGCAGCACCGCCGTGTCGATGCGCTCATTCAGGGATACCGCTTGGGGCGCGCCGCCCTCCAGGGCCCTTCTCGCCTCGCGGAACAGCCAGGGATTGCCCATCGCGCCACGGCCGATCATCACCCCGTCCGCGCCGGTTTCCTTCAGCATGCGCGCGGCGTCACCGGGAGCGAACACGTCGCCGTTGGCGATAACCGGAAGGGTCAGGCGGGCCTTCAGCTCCCCGATGGCCGCCCAGTCCGCCGTGCCGGCGTACTGCTGCTGCCGCGTGCGGCCATGAATGGCGATCCACCGAAGGCCCAGCTGCTGCGCCGCGCGTCCCAGCTCCAATGCGTTCATGCTGTCTGTATCGTATCCCAGGCGGGTTTTGACGGTGACGGGCAAGCTGGTGTTTTGCCTGACCGCCTCCATCACCCGGTACGCGCGGTCCGGGTCCAGCAGAAGCGCGCTTCCCTCGCCGGAGGACACCACCTTGCGGGCCGGGCAGCCCATGTTGATGTCCAGCGACCGGAAACGTCCCAGCGCCGTCACCTTCGCGGCGGCCTCGCCCATCACGGACGGGTCCTTGCCAAAGAGCTGGCAGGCGGTGTTGCCCTCTTCGGGGTGAACGGCCAGCAGGCGACGGTAGGCGTCGTTGCCGGGCTTGGCGCACAGGTAGCCGATGGCGCTGACCATCTCGGAGCATGCGTAGTCCGCGCCCATGCGGTAGCACAGCACCCGCATGGGCCAGTCCGTGATGCCCGCCATGGGGGCCAGACATAATACGGTTTGGTACGTCTGTCCCATCCCGTCAGCGCTCCACCACACAGGGGAACGACGCGATGCGTCCGCCCGTGCCCGCAAAGGGGATCAGGGTCAGCTCATAGGCCGGGCCCGCCGGCACTCCCTGGGGCGGCGGCAAAATGAAACCGGCCTTTTCCTTCCACATGGGCGCCTCGCACGCGGCGGCCAGCGCATAGGGCGCGCCGTCCTCCTCCACGGGCGTAATCGGATTGCCAGAGTGGATGGCATAGCGCCATGCCACATTTTCATCCGGCAGGGCCAGCGCCATCAAGCGCGCGCCCACATACAGGCTCACGCTGCCGCGGTAGCCCGTCTCCAGTCGCGGCGACAGTCCCAGCCGCAGGGTGATGATATCTCCGTTCTGATAGGTGCGGCGGAGGCTATGCCATTCCCCCTGGGCCACCGCCTGGGGCCGTGCGCCGTTGACGCTGATCTGCGCGCCGTCGGCATAGCCGGGCACGCGCAGGCGCAGCGTAGCGGGCACCGCCTGCCGGCATTCCACCCGGATGGTGATCTCCCGCTGGAACACGCCGGAAACCGCGGCGGTAAAGCGCACCGGCACGCCGCCCAGACGCGTGAGGCATCCCCCCGCCACCGGCAGCACATAGGCCAGCGTGTCGTCGTCCTGGCTCATCCACACGCTGCGGCGAATGGCATACAGCGCGCGCAGAAGTGCCGATACCTCCTCGGGTTCGGGGGACTGGGCCTGGCAGCTCTCATCCCCGGCCAGGCGGTTGGTGGGCGAAAGGGAACGCACGCCATCGGGCGTCAGCAAATCGGGAAGCACGTTTACGAGCAGCATTTCCAGACGGTCGGCCATGGCGGCATCGCCGGACTGGCACAGCGCGTCAAAATACGCCTCCGCCTGGGCGCAGGCCGCGGGCAGTTCCACCGCCCGGGCAGGGTCGCGTCCCGCCAGAAACGGATCGGCCGAGAACGCGCCGCTTGGCATGCCGTGGTAGCGGGAAAGCGCGGTCAGCCCCGCCTTGCCCGCCGCCGCGTCGCGGCCCGAACCGCTGTACTGGGCGATCAGCGCGGTCATGGCCAGCGCGTCGGCCGTGCCCTTGCCGGTGGCAAAGCGCTGCATACGCGCGTAATACGCCTCCTCATCCGGCGTATGCGCGCCGGTCTCGGGGCGGTATTCCCGCTGAAAGGGAAACATATGCATCAGGCCGCTCACGTCCGGCAGACGGGAACGCAGGCTCTCCATCAGGCTCAGCAAAAACGGCTGGCCCGTCCGGCGGTAGAGGTCCACCGCCAGCCGCAAAATGTCCGCACCACACGCAAACAGCTGTTCCTCGTTCAGCTCTCCCAGTGCGTCCAAAAAGGCGCGCATGCCGCCCAGCACCCGCAGCATGGCCTGCTTGTCACGTTCCATGGCGGCCAGCATCGACGCCGCGCGAAGCAGCGCCGCAAAGCGCTCCGGCTCATTGGGCAGCAGGCCCGCCGCCGCTTCCACATCCGGGAAAGGCGGGGTTTCCGTATAGCCCCCCAGCTTGGTGGCCAGCGCCGCGTCCAGAGGCGACATGCGGTTGAGATCCACCAGCCCAAGGGCCAAATCGGTCAGCTGCTTCTGCAGGCCGTCGGCATGCACGGCGGCATCCGACAGCGGCACAAGCGCGGGGTCCACCAGGGGTGCGCGGCGATAAGCGATTGCGGTAGGCATAGTACCTCCTTAGGGTATCAGCGGCATTTGCCGTTACTTTGCTCCATTCTACCCTATTATATAACAAAAATCCCGCAGGTCAAGCAAAGTCCGCGCCTGTCTTGCATGCGGCTCCTCCTGCGTGTATAATGGCTGTACGCTGCAAAGGAGGGAGCCAAGCCATGGACCATGCCGCCCCCGGTCGCCTGTGGGTACGCCTGATGAAACGCCATCGCGTGGAGCGGGACGCCACCGTGCCCTGCACGCGCGACGATCCGGAAGCCGCCCTACGCGAGCTGCTGCCCAAACTGGACCTGAGCCAGCCGGTCTGGCTGCCGCGCCACCGCGCCGACTGGGACGAATATGCGCTGACCCGTTTCCTGCCGGAGCATTTTATGGAAGCCGTTCCTTTCGATTACATGGAGATCAGCTATATTTTCCCGGAGGACGAAAAAACGGCCGCCCGTCCGCGCGATCCGCGCTGGGACGCCTGACGGGGCCCGTGCATGCCCATCGCCTCGCCGCCATATCCTTGGGCGGAGGTGATGGAATGAACTGCATTGACAAAGCTTTTTTCAGCCTGGCGGACGAAATCCGATCGCTGGATGAAAAAGAGCTGTACTATCGCATGCGCAAAAGCTTTGACGCTGTGCCGGAGCCGGCCAAGCGGGGGCTGATGACCTTCTTTTCCCAGTACCCCTATTGGGGAAGGCTGGATATCGACCGGGGCGACTATGAAGAAATCGCGCTCAAGCAGCAGGCTCTTTCCGGGCACATGGAGGATTTTGCATGGCTCTACCGCCGGTTGGCCGATTACCGTTCCAGAAAAACCCTGTACGCCATCTTGAGCAACTGGTACCGCTACGATTTTGTCACCACGTCCCAGGCCAAGGAATATCTCTTCAGCAGCTATTTCGACCTGGATCTGCTTGCGTGTGATGAAAACGAAGTGATCGTTGATTTGGGCGCCTATATCGGCGATACGGTGCTTGCCTATCTGGAGCAGTACGGCGAGGACTGCTACAAAAAAATATACTGCTATGAGATCACGCCCGGCACCTTTGAACAGCTTCAGAAAAACCTGGCCGGCTACCGGGATATCGACCTGCGCCAAAAGGGCATAAGCGACGTGGAGGGGTTCATGTCCCTTGCGGTCAACGCGGCCAGCACCTCGGCCAACACCCTGAGCGACGAGACGGGCGGCGAAATCCCCGTAACCACATTGGACGCCGATATTCAGGAGCCGGTCACTTTGATCAAGGCCGATATTGAAGGTCATGAGCAGCGGGCGCTGCTGGGAGCCAAAGGCCATATCCTAAAGGACCATCCCAAGCTGCTGATCTCGGTCTACCACAACAACGAGGATCTGTGGAAGATTCCCCGCATGATCCATGACTGGTGCAGCGATTACCGGTTCTATCTCCGGTTCCAGAGCTCCGTTCTCTATCCCACGGAGATTACGCTGTTCGCGCTCTAGGCCGGAGGAGGGCATGACCGGGGCCTGCCCCGGCAAGCCTTTTGCGGGGAAGAAGGCGTCGCTGACTGGCAGTCAAAACGCCAGCGCGCTGCCCATGCACTGCGCAGGCCGTTGATAAAGCTTGGCGGCGTGTCAAAAAAGCCCGGCAGCATCTGTATTTGCGCGCAACCCAAACGAGCAGAGGGTGCCATCAGCACCCTCTGCGACGATGGGAGGTTACGAACCCTCCTGTAAAAGGCCGGATTTGGGCAGTCTCTCAACGGCCTGAATCGGGCACCCCGTTGCGAACGTCCGCATCGGCACAAGAGTCAGAGGAGCGCTCTCCCATGCCGGAGACTGCATGCCTTTTGGGCATCATGCCGGCCCGTTGCCTCTCTCCCACAGCATCCCGGTCCGTTCTGCTGGGGCAAGGCTGGAAGGCGGCTCTGCGCTCATCCGGCAGGCCTGGATACGGTGGCTATGCTTCCGGCATTATTTCAATCGGTTTATCCACCTCGTTATCGTTCAGGACTGTGCCGCCCATATCACCCTGACACTGAATGCTGCTGCCAAGGCTGTTTTGAAAATGGTTGGCCAGAATGCGGCAGTATGGCAGGTCCCTGAGGTAAAGGGCGCACGAGCCGCTGCCCTCAAGCGTATTGTTGGCGATGGTCACCTCGGCGTCACCGTACGCCATGATGTCCACCCAGTTGTTTGAAAAGGCGTTATCCACCACAATGGAGGGTGACACGTCAAGGCGCAGGGCGCAGACCGTGTTGCCCGTAAACGTGCTGTTAAGAATCAGCATGTCGTTTTCCTTCTGTACATTCATGCCGTTTTCACAGTGATCAGCCCGGCACTGGGAAACCGTGTTGTGGTTACCCGCGGCAAAGAAGAACCCCTGGCCGGTGCCCGTTGCTTCGCAGTTTTGAATACGGCTGTCATCCACGTAGGAAAAGAAGATGCCCTGGTCGCAGTCAATGGCCCGACAGTCTTTCAAAAGCAGATTTTTGCAGGCCCGGAAGTCCAGAGCGTGATTGGTGTCAGCAGCGCTGGTATCCACCATTTCCGCCCCGTCCACGTACGCAAAATACGTACCAAATATGCCGCATCGGTCCGCCGTTACCCGCTGGACGGACACGTCGCTGCAATAGGCCACAATCAGTCCCATGCTGCAATCCGATACGTCCACATCGGCCACCGTTACATCGCTGCTCGCCGCCACGATAAGTTCGCCCGCATCTGTCGGCGCCATCAGTCCGTCAGCGCCGACAAAGTAGTACAGAGGCCTGCCGTTGACCAGGTTGTTTTCCATAAGGTGTGTGGTAAAGAATTCTATGTCATCTCCAACCTCATACAATCCCGTAAGCACCGGTTTTCCAAAGCTGCTTTCGGTAATGGGCGGTCCGGCAAGGCATATGCCACAGCCGGTAAAGCGGTTGCCGGTTAATGAGGCGTTCTTGGCTCCTGCCAGCCAGATACCGCAGGATGACACCCGATAGGTGTCATCATAAAGGAGAAAGCTACAGTCTTTCACGCTAAGCCAGTCCGCCATGCCCACAATGCCATACCGCAGCAGATGAAAGTCAATGTTTTCTACCGTCACGTCCGGTGCCGTAACATTGAGCAGCGGCGTAAAGGGCGGGCTTTCCAGCACGGCCCCCTCCTCCCCAATCAAGGTCAGTGGCTTATCGATAACAATGGGGTAGGTTTCGGTCGCCTGTGTATAGACTCCGGCTGCAAGATGAATGATGTCTCCGGGACGGGCCTTTGCCACTGCTTCCGTCAGGCTGGCTGTACCGTCGGGCTGCACCACGATTTCATCCGCCCGTGCCGCCGCGCAGCACAAAAGCAGCGCCAGCAGGAACAGCAGTCCCATCATTTTTTTCATAGCGCTTTTCTCTCCCGTCGTTTGGTTCAGAAAGTAAAAAGCCGGGGAAAGCATGTCGATGGGCTTTCCCCGGCTTGCCGGTTCTTCGGCTGTCACAGTACCTTAACCCTGCGGCTCCAGCCCCTCAAAGGCTGCCAGAAGCATTGGGCTTTTTACCCAATGGGCTGGTCGCAGCTTACTCAGCGAACGTCAGGCGGCCCCACAGGCTGGGATTGGTGTTGATATCCAGCGTACCCGTCCAGGCCATCTGGGGGATGTACTCGGTGCCGGGGCAGGGATAGGAAATGTCGGTAATAGCAAAGTCAAAGTTGACCGTATCGCCCGCAGCGGGGGTGTATACGGGAATTCTCGAATTGGAGAAATTGCTCCACGGGATGACCGCTTCATAGATGAAGCCGGTGGTGGTAAGCACTGTGGCCTTCTCATAGCCGGTCAGCACGTCTTCGCCGCCGTCCATGCCCTTGGTGGTGAAGCGCTCCAGCAGGTCCTTTTCCACCATGCTGCGGTCAAAGGCGGTGTCCCAGTAGTTGTTGTCCACAATCAGATACAGAAGGAAGTCGTTGGTTCCATAGGAGGTACGGGCGGGATCGGCAGCAGGATCGGTGGAGATATACACCTTGAAATTGTCCTCGCCGTCCAGCGGCAGCATTTCGATGGCGCCGTAGGGGCTATCCTCGTTCACATCCGCAGCGAGATAGAGGTTTTCCTCGTCCCACATCACGTAAACGGTGGCGCTGAGGTCGTTTTCGCCCTGCCAGAAGCTCACGTCGCGGATGACCTGCTCCTCTGTGTTGATAACGATCGGGGAGGAAGTGTTCCAGTCTTCGAGGTTGCCGTCGATCACAATGGGCTCGGTGGCCTTATAGGCGGTGGCGGTAGGCTGCTCGGCCAACGCGGGTGCGGCCAGCATAGTCAGAGCCATGACAACGACAAGGATTTGTAGCATTTTTTTCATCGTGTTCACCTCATAAATTATGATCGACAGTGCAGGGGAAGCGCGTGGGGCGGGCGAACCCGCCCCACGTTAGAGTATACCGGTTTGTCTTGATTGTAAAGTGCAATTACTCCACAACGATCGTGGTGCTCATGTCGCCCAGGGAGATGGTGTGTTCGCCGGCATCCAGCGTGATCTCCATGGTGATGACACGGAACTGGCCCCCGTCCACAGCCACGAACTTCTCAGCAAGCACGGTGTCGCCCTCCATGATCTGCGCGGTCACATGGCCGTCGCCGCCGTTGTTCTTGGCCACGAAGTTAATCTCAAACGGTACGCCGGCGGTTTGAGTCGCAGCGGCCACCTCGGTCGTTTCTTTGCCATCCACTTCAACAGTGAACACTGCTTCCGGAACGGTCAGCAGGCTAAGCTCAATATCCGCAGGATCGCTGTAGTTCATGCCAAAGTTGGTGGTATAGAGGACATCGCCCAGATTGTTCGGCATAAGGATGCTGGGATTCTCGCGAGCAAGCATGGCCATATAGAGACGGGTCGCGTTATCCACGCCCATATCCATCTGCAAGTCGCCCCAAGACAGCGCCGCATCTTCTGCGGTCAACGGAATCTCAAACACAGTGCTGCCACCGGGCTCCTTCACGCCGAAGAGCATGTCCGCGGTGATAGAGGGTGTTACATAGCGGTAGAAAGCGCCCATGGAAGAACCATGGTCCGGGGTATTGTTGTAAGTCTGCATCAGTACCGCAGCGCAAGGATCAACCTGTGCCAGGTACGGATCGCCCTGTGCACCGTTACGGCCGACCGTGCCTTCCCAGATCAGGATAATGGGTTTATCGGCCGCCTGGGCATCCTCAACAAGATAATCGAAGTTCTCGTCAAAAGCTGTAACATGGCCGATAATATAGTCAGCTTCATCCATGGTTTCAACAACCGTGCCATAGGCGCCCAGAGCAGCAACGTCAGCCTCCTGAATATTGCTGTTGTTGCTCATCACGTAAAGCTTGACGCCTTCCGTCAGCGGCAGAACGTTTTCGTTCTTGAGCAGGATCGTGGATTCCACCATCAGCTGGCTTTCCATCTCGATAATTTCGGGACGGCGGAGAGCATCGATTTCTTCATTGGTCATGGGCAGGGTCTGCTCAGCCTGATAGGTTTCGTTTCCAATCAAAGCAAGTGCCTCTTCCCAGTCAGAGTACGGATCTTCGAAGATACCCAGATCAAACTTGTTTTTCAGGATTCGGATAACATGCTCATCCAGACACTCCTGCGTCACAAGACCGTCTTCAACTGCTTTGACGATAAAATCCGGGAAAGCACGGTAGAAACCGCTGTTGGCGTAGAGTGTCGTATCCGTGCCGCCAAATGTACCCATGGCACTAATCGCATCAACGCCCACATTGAGCATCAAAGCGTAGATTTCCTCAATATCCAGTTCAGAAATATCCACGCCATCCACAGTGATGCCAGTCTGGCTCGTCAGCACATCCACATCCAGCGGCCAGTCAAGGCATGCGATTCCGTCATACCCCAGTTCGTTGCGCAGGTAGTCCATGGAAACCTTATCCATGTACACTTGCACGCCGGGAGTCAATCCGGTACCCTTGTTGAGCATGATCCACTGCGTACCTGCGTCAATGACAGCCTGCCACGGTACCATCCAGCTCTCCCACAGGTTTGCCGGAGATTGCGCGTTTGCAAAGTTGCTGCGTCCGCCACGCGCAATATAGTGTTTAGAGTGCGAGTTGAAGCCGTTGTCATCATAGGCACGGGTTTCGGTTACGGACATCTTGGAAATGTAATTGACTTCATCGCCGTACCAAGAGCCAATCTCGTTGCCATAGCCATGGAACACCTGATGATAACCCAGTGCCACGGATTCCTTGGCATACTCGGAAACCAAGTTATACAGCAATTCTTCGTCATGTGCCACACCAAAAGCATAATGGGCCATGTCGATCATGCCGCCCCACGTATTATAAGAACGGTCACCGGAGAACACGATCGGAATACCCAGCCGGCTTTCTTCTCCCAGCTTCTGAATCGCATTGAGCAGATCAAGCTGATCCTTCGGAGTGCCGGTCATAGCCGCAATATAGGTAGTCACACCCAAATCCTGAATCTGATAGGCCATGGGATTGTAGTTGACACCACTTTGCGTAACAACAGGTTCGTGGGAAGTGATAATTTCACTGTCAGCTGCGATATAGGTGACTTCACCGGTACCGGAAGAACCGGTGATACCGGAACTGGTATCAAGGTTGGAAACCACGACGCCATTCTTGCCACCGATACCACTGAAAATCAACGTTCCAGCCTTTTCAGACAGATTCATCTGGCTGAGCAGGTCCGCCACACGGTCCTCGACGGGCTGGCGGTAGTCCTCGTAGACATCCAGCGAACCGTTGCTGTTGAGGTCCTTGAAGTACAGACCGTCCACCTGAATGAACTTGTCCTGGGACGCGGCGCTCAGCTTGGCCTGATCTCCATTGGCCTCAATGTAATAGAACCCAGATACGCTTTCCTTGATTACGCTTTCCTCCGCAACCGCGGGCATTGCGCTCAGAGAAGCCAGCATCGTAACAGCCAGCAGCCAAGAAACCAATTTCTTCATTTTCACAGCACTCCTTTCTTTCTTCCCCTCATAAGGTATCGTGGTCTTTGGTCAGGTGTTTTTCTTTCACCTCCCTGAACTGTTTGCCGCTGCACATGCCGCAGCGGTGGCTTTGAATCCATGTGAGGAAGCAACCTCCTATTTTCCCTATGTGCCACACTCACTTCTAAGGATATTATAATTGGTTTCTTTGGACCTGGGCTTTGAGAATAAAGCACTACGGATGAAAAAAACCAGTACGCTTCAAAACCGACACACAAAATCCAGCACAACCGTTACTCTTTTCGGTTTTTTGTATGATCATTCGGCCTGCGGGAAGGTAATCTCCGCCTCGGCCTCAAGCGTTTCGATCCGCTCCTCCAGCCTGCTCTCCACCTGCTGGGCATAGAGATCTGCGCGCAACGCTTCACGCAGGCTCTCCGTCAGTTCCGCCGTACCGCCGTCCATGTCCTTTAGATAATACAGAATGCACACATTGTCGCCAAACACATGTGGCTGGCTCACATCACCCGGCTTTGCAAGCTCGTCTGCAAAGGCAGCCTGCACAAATGCCTCTTCCCACAGGATGGAATCCGGATGTACCTGATAACCCGTCTCTATGAAAGCCGGGTCGGCAAAAGAGGGATCTTCTCCATATTGGGAGATCAGACTTTGAAACGTCTCCCCTGCCTCAAGCCGGGCATAGATATCCGTGGTCTCTTCCTTTACAGACGCGAGCTTTTGCTCGTCGGTCTCCCCCTCGGCCGAAAGCATAATCTGCAATATGGCGCGGTATCCCGCAGGACGATACCAAATTTCCTGTCCGCTTGCAAGCGCTGTTTCAAAGGCCGGGATATCGTGAGCATACAGGCTTTCACTCTCATCCGTGCGCTGCCGGTAGGCCGTCTCAATCGCCTCATCGGAAATCTCCGGGTCGTTGCGAACAAGCCATGCCTCATATTTCTCCGATGCCAATACGTTGCGATAATAGCTTTTAAAGAAATCCTCTGTATACCCCGCCGCTTCCATTGCGTCCTGTGCCTGCTTATCTGCAGCGGTTTGGGCATTCATATCCTCCTGCGCAAGTCCGGCATAATAAGCCGTGTACTCTGCCAGCATTTCCTCTACCGTTTCCTTTGCAGCAAGTGCCACCTCGTTTTCTTCCTCCTGCGTCAGATCATACATACCCTGTGAGGTCATGTCCTGGCTTAACAGCCGGTCCTCAATAACCTGTCGTTGCGCTACCTTGGAAATGGCCGAAACGATTTCCTCATCCGATGTATCCAGACCAAGCCGACCCATGCTCTCCGTTACGCTTGCGGTTACACTGTCGATTTGCGACTGGTAAACCGCTTCCCCATTGATCCACATGGCCACACCTTCGGCTATATCCGCATTTTCGCCTATTCCCATCATGGGCATTAGCAGAATCGCAAGCAGCAACAGGCACGCGTGCACTTTTCTCATGTTTTTTCGCTCCTTTTGCGTTTTTTTCATTATACAATGGGTTTGTTGGCCTGCATTGGTGAAATTCCGTCACAAGGCAGCAACAATCCAGCACAGTTGTGTACCGGGCTTCGGACATGCAAGCTCCGAATTCAATCATGAGGCAGACTCGCCTCCTTTCAACAAAGCGTTCGCTGATGCAAAAATCCGATACAGTCCGTAAAAAAACCTGCACTGTACTGATTAATCCAAATTGATGTGCTATACTTATACTACTTTCTGATAACAGATGCTTTGATGGAAGGAGCGCTGACATGTACCGCGTGCTGATTGCGGATGACGAGATGCCTGCCCTGCGCTACACGCGCAATATCATCCAGCAGTTTTGTTCTCAGTTTCAAATTGTCGACGCAGTCATCAGCGGCGAAGCTGCGCTGAAGGTTTTGCAGGCGCAGGCAATCGATCTGCTGATTACGGACATCAGCATGCACGGCATGTCAGGTATTGAGCTGGCCCAGAGCGCAAAAAAACTCCAGCCGGATCTTCACATTGTCATCATCAGCGGCTATGGAGAATTTGAATATGCCCAGGGAGCCATCCAGGCCGGTGTGGACGAGTATGTGCTCAAGCCCGTCAGCATTACCAAAATGACATCCATATTGCAATCCATACAGGAAAAGCTGGACAGCGAATATCTGGAGCAGGCGGCCTCCCTTCTTCCCGCCATTGCCTGCCATCAGCCCTATGACGAAGCGGCCGCTACCCGGCTGTTTGCGCGCCGGGACTGGTATTTTGCCTATGTATTGTTGGGAAACCTCAACTTGCGTCTTCCCAAAAAGCTCGGTGTCACCCGCCTGCTGACGCCTCCGCAAGATCACTTTCTGATTCTCAGCGGCCGGGACGAGGAAGAGCGCATTCTCATTTCCAAAGACGATCATGTGGAAAACTTTCTGATGAACCTGAGCGTATTTGTTACGCAGGCAAGCACCCAGGCCACCTGGACCATGGTGTATATGCCCACGGCGCAGCCCATGGAATATTTGCCCAGTTTCATTGAGCAGTCCATAGAGATCATCTATCAGAAAACCGTAATCGGCAAACATCAGATCCTCAAATACAGCGGCGGTTCCGTCCGGGAGGAACGGCTGACCCTTTCCGCCGCCACGCTACGCCAGCTTGGCTACTTTGTGAGCACGGGCAAAAAGCATCTGGTAAAGGATTTCTTTATTTCTCAGGCCGTGCAATGGGAAAACGGTCAGGTTCCTCAGCGTCAGGTATGGCATATGGTCCACCAGATCATTCATCAGCTGGCCACTGTGCATCAGCCCACCAACAGCCGTCTTACGGATATCCTCTTGGAAATCGACGAGCTCATACACTGTGCCGCCTCTTATGGCGACCTCATGGCCAGCATCTACAGCCTGCTGTTTGACAGCGATACGACCTTTGACCGCAAAATGACAGCCCAGGAGCTCTACGACTGCGCCGTACAGTATATCGAGGACAACTATGCACAGCCCCTGAGCATGCAGAGCATCTGCGACGAGATGGGCATTTCGCAGACCTACCTCAGCCGCCTGTTTCGCAAGTACGGAAACACCACCTTCAACACCTATCTCACCCGCTGCCGCATGGACGCCGCGATCCGCATTCTTCAGGAAAAGCCCAATATGCTCCTTCGTGAAGTAGCCGCCTGCGTCGGTTATGAAGGGTCCTCCTATTTTTCCAAGGTATTTCATCAGTATACAGGTAAAACCCCCTCCCAGTATTTCTCTGGCGAGGAGGAATAAACCCTTTGTCTTCGGCGCGGTCTTAAGCCAGAAGGCAGGGGCCCACGGCTTCTGCCTCAGGTTGCGGACAAAGCGTTGAGCGTCGCTTTCTCATCGCCGTGTGTGAACTGTGCCTGCAACTTGTTTTTCTCCGGCTTTCTGGTTGCTTGTCGCCCACGGGGCAACCTTTGCTTCCGTTGCTTTGCCTGGCCTTGCGGCAGCGCGCTTTTTCCGGGTGTATCAAACATCCAGCAAGCGCAAAAGCACGATTTCTATGATGGAATGTGATTTGAATAATATTCAGGGGGGGACGGCGCTGCCGTCCCCCCCCTGTCAGGCCTGTTCATCAGGCATTGATGCGGTTTTGGGTTTCCGGATCAAACAGGTGCAGCTTCTCAAGATTGGCCGTCAGCACCAGTTCCTTTTGTTCCGGCTTCTTTTCGCCCGTGTATTTGAACACCACGACCTTTTCCCCTACCCGCACATAGATCAGATAGGCGTCGCCCAGCGGTTCGATGGAGTCCACATGGGCATGGATGGCGTTTGCCCCGTCATGGGCAAGCTCAAAATCGGACGGGCGGATACCCAGGTCCACCTTGCGCCCCTCATAGTCCTCCAGGCACGCCTTCAACGCATCGGGAACGCTGATGGCAAAATCGCCTGCATCCAGCGTCAGGCCGCCATCCCTGCGTACCACTTTGCAGGGAAACAGGTTGATCTGCGGCGTTCCCAGAAATCCCGCGACAAACTCGTTGGCCGGATGGTCGTACAATTCGTCGGGCGTACCCTGCTGCATGATATGCCCATCCTTGAGCAGCACGATGTGATCGGCCATGGTCATGGCCTCGGTCTGGTCATGGGTTACATAGATGGTGGTAATTCCGAGCTGGAGCTGAATTTTCTTCAGCTCGTAGCGCACCTGATCGCGCAGCTTGGCATCCAGGTTGCCCAGAGGCTCGTCCAGCAGAAACACCTGCGGATCGCGCACCAGGGCGCGTCCCAACGCCACGCGCTGGCGCTGGCCGCCGGAAAGCTCGGCAGGGCGGCGGTCCAGAAGCTGCTCGATGGAGAGCATCCGGGCCATGTAATCCACCCGCTTGTTGATTTCCTCCTTGGGGGCCTTCTTGGTTTTCAGGGCAAAGGACATGTTTTCACGGACGGTCATGTTGGGATACAGCGCGTATTCCTGAAATACCATGGCGATGTTGCGCTCCTGCGGGGGCACAAAGGTCTTGTCCCTGCTTCCTTCGCTCACGCGGGTCATCACGTCGTCCCCGAAGCGGATTTCGCCGTGCACGGGATGCAGCAGCCCGGCGATGCAGTGCATCGCCGTGGATTTTCCGCAGCCCGACGGCCCAAGAAACACGCAGAACTCGCCGTCCTTCACCTCAAGGTTCAGCTTATCCAGCACGTAGGATTTGCCCCGGTTGTAGGACACGCTCATATCCTGAATACTGATGGAAGCCATATGATCACCTTTCTCAAAACAGCAATTGGGAATTCCCTGCCGGGAGGCCGATCCTCGGAGAAGCTGCGTACAGCCTCCCCGAAGCGGCTCAGCCATTGACCGGGCGGGTCAGGCGCCGAAGCTGTCCACCTCGATGCCAAAGCCATACTCAAACAGCGGGTCCTCAATATCCTTGGGCAGATCCTCGCGCTGGCTCAGCACCTGCTCCATGGTGCGGGGAATCTGGAAGGGCGTTTTGCCGGTAATGGGCGTCTCGCCGTAGAGCGCATTGACCACGGCCTCCGCGCCGCAGGTGACGCCGGGACGGTAGGCCAGCAGCACGCTGTCGGCAAGGTCCACCATTTCGGTCATCACATAGGCGCGGTTCATCAGCACCACTTCAACCACGTTGGCGCCGGCATCCTTGAGGGCCTTCACCAGGTCCACCTGCTCCTGGGGGAATTCCAGGGTTTCCGTGCCCCAGGACGGCTCGTGGGTGCCGCTCTCCTCCCCGATGACCACGATGGCGGTTGTGCCGCTGAGGTCTTCGGGCACCTGGGTCGCATCGGCGACGTAGGTCACATTCTCCGCACCTGCTTTGTTCTGGAAGGCCTCAAGAAGGGTCGTTCCCTCGATTTCGATGGGATCCTTGGCGGTCCAGCCGCTGTTGAGCGCGCGCACATCCTGCGCCAGCGCGCCCGCCACCACGATATTCTGATCCGCCAGCGCGGCGGCATTTTCGTACTTGATCAGCGTCAGGGACCTGGCGGCAGCATCGCGGGCGATCGCGCGGTGCTCCTCGCTGCCCAGCACAGCCGCGGCAGCCTCTTCGTCCACATAGGGGTTTTCAAAGATGCCCAGCTGGAATTTCGCCACCAGAATCCGGCGGCACGCGTCGGTCAGGCGCTCCTCGTCCACGCCTTCCACCAGCTGACGGGTGGAACGCACGCCCGCGCCGCCCAGGATGTCCGCGCCGGCGTTGGCAGCCCCTACAAAGTTCAGGCCCCAGTCGGTCTGGATAATGCCCGTATAGCCCAGTTCGCCGCGCAGAAGGTCGGTCATGACCGCTGCGGACTGATCGGCGGAATTCTCCACCGCATCGCCGCCCAGGTAGGGGACGGTCGAGTACCCGTAGGGCATGACGGCCGCCACGCCCGCCTCGATAGCTGCCTTAAAGCCGGCCAAATGCAGGTCGATGGAATCCTCCTGAATGGTCAGAGGGGTGCCGTCCACGCCGTCGGTTTGTGCCCCGGAGCCCGGGAAGTGCTTGACCGTGGCGATGACGGAATCCTCCGTGAGGGTGCTGCCGCCCTGCAGCGCCTGCACGGCCGCCACAATCAGCGTCTGCACCACATCGGTGTCCTCGGAGTAGCATTCCTGATTGCGGCCCCAGCGGGGATCGGTAATCAGGTCCGCGTCGGGGCTGAGCGCCATGCGCACGCCCACGGCCATCAGTTCTGTGCGCAGCACCTCGTTGAGCTGTGCCACCAGTTCAGGATCGCCCACGGCCCCCTGGTTGATTTCATCCGGCAGGAAGGTCGCATCCTTTACAAAGGCCGCGCCCGCTTCCGTATCCATGGAGAAGATGACCGGAATGCCCAGAGGCGCGCTTTCCGACAGCTCCTGGATTTCGTTGGTGCGCTGAGCCGCCTCGGCAGCGCTGTCAAAGATATACTCATACACCAGCGCAAAGCCGACGTTGCTTTCATTGAACCAGTCGTCCTTCTTGCTTACCAGCGTGAGGTGAACCATCTGCGCGGCTTTCTGGGTGGCGTCCATCCGGCCGAGCAGGTCCTCGGCACGTTCCTCGGGAGTCAGGCGCCAGTCCTCATAGGGGTCCAGCTCGCCATTGGCGTTCAGGTCCTTAAACTGGTAACCATCCACTTCGATGATCTCCTTGACCCTGGCCACCAGCTCCGGCTGCGCCGCCGTCTCCTCCGCCAACGCGGCAGGCAGCGCAGACAGGCACAGCAGCGCGGACAGCATCAGGGAAGCCCATTTCCTAAGCGTGTGTTTCATTGTGTTTCTCCTTTCTTACGATGCGGTCACAGCGCCGCTCATCTGGCCGCTGATGAGGTACTTGCCCATGAAAATGTAGAGAATCAAAACCGGCAGCGCAAGGATCAGCGACCCTGCCATCTGCACGTTGAACTCGGCCGCCATGGTTCCGGCCAGCTCGTTGAGGGCGATGGTGGCGGGCTTGGAATCATAGCCGCCCAGCACCAGGGCAAAGAGCATCTCGTTCCAGATGGAGGTGCACTGGAACACAAACACGGTAATGGTGGCGATCTTGGTGTTGGGCACGACGATCTTGCGGTAGATCTGCCACATGCCGTTGCCGTCGATCATGGCCTGACGAATCAGCGCGTCGGGCACATCGGCGTAGTAGCCGCGCATCATCACCGTGCACATGGGCATGCCGAAAACCGAGTGCACCAGCACCAGGCCCCACACGTTGTCATACAGGTCCAGCGCGTTAATCGTCTGCAAAAGCGGAATCAAAATGGCCTGAAAGGGCAGATAGGTGGCCGCCACCAGCGCGATAAAGAACACATTGTTCAGGCGGAACTTCCACTTGCTCAGCGCATAGGCGCACACCGAGCCCAGGAATACCGATCCCGTCGCACCAAACAGCGTGACGATCAGCGATATGCCAAGCGGCTGCCCCAGCTCCTCCATGGCGCTGGCATAGCCTTCCAGCGTCCACTCGGCAGGCGGCATGATAGGCGTGGTGGTCATCACTTCACTGTTGGTTTTAAATGAGGTCATCACCGTACCCCAGAACGGCAGCATGTAGAATACCAAAAAGGCCACCATGATGAGGTAATACACCACATGCAGCACCGTCATATGCCAGCGGGGTCTGATTCTGAGTGTCTGCGCCTGCTGGCCCTCCCGGCTGCGTTCAATGTTCAGTTCGTTTTGCATAGGCTCACTTCCTTCTGTTGGTCCAGTAGGTCAGCGGCAGAATCAGCACCAGCACCAGCGCCAGCAGGAAGCAGCTGATGGCCGCGGAGTAGGCAAAGTTGTTGCTCTGAAAGGCCTCGTTGTACATCCATACGGGCAGCGTCCAAGCGGAGGAGGTGGTGTACCCTACCAGTGATACGATAAAGTCGAAGGAGCGCAGCGCATACATGGCCAGGATGGTAATGCAGCTTCCCATGGCGCCCTTGAGCTGGGGAATAATCATCTTTCCATAAATGCGGGGCATGTAGGCGCCATCCAGCTTGGCGGCATTGATGATGTTGGTGGGCACGTTTTTGATGGCTGCCAGGAAGATGACCGCCACGTACCCGGAAAACTGCCACACCATGGCGATGATGATGGACAGCATGATGCTGCTGTTGGAGGACGCCCACATCAGGTGGCCTTCCTTCATGGCCGCGGCCACATCCACCCCCAGAATGCTCAAAAAGGAGTTGAGCACCCCGCCGGTGGGACGGTACATGTAAGCCCACACCGTCCCCGTAACCACAAAGGACAGCGCAAAGGGCAGCAGAATCAGCGTGCGGAATACCGCCGTGCCGCGCAGGCCCTGGTCCATGATCAGCGCCAGCCCCAGGCCCAGCAGCAGGCACAAGGGAATCAGGCAGAACAGCAGCAGCGTATTTTTCAGCGTCGGCCAAAACTGGCTGCTGCTGAACATGCGGGCGTAGTTGTCAAAGCCGCCCCAGCCATAGCTGGCTTCCAGGTTGCCCGCCTCCCAGTCGGACACGGACACCCACAGGTTCCAGCCCAGCGATACGTAGACGAAGTAAATGAGCAGCGCGGCGGGAATCAGCAGCCACACCAGCGGGTGCCGCTTGAAAAACCCCCGCACCGGCGCGATGGTTTTGGGTGCAAAAGCGCCCAGCAGCTGGTAGATGACCACAACCGCCACAACCACCGCCAGAACGGCCCAGAACCCTTCATGGGAAAAGGTCATGTAGCCGAGGTTCTCAAGAAATTCGGACAATGACTCCACAGGCAGTGCCTCCATTCGTTTGTTTGAAGAAAACAGGAGCGGGAAAGGAGGCGCGGCGGCGGTGGCGCACAGTGGCGCGCCGCGTGTTTTCCCTCTCTGTTCCTGCTCCTGTCTCCTGCCTACCTTTTATTCGTCGTAGCTCAGGCCCCAGCCGTAGTCATACAGCGGGTTCTCCAGATCAAAGGACACATCGCCCTCCTGATTGTTGACCGACGCCATATCGCGCGGGAACTGGATGGGGGTCTTGCCGGTGGGATTGTTCATGCCATAGAGCGTCTCGGCGATGGCGATGCCGCCCTGCTGTCCCGGATAATAGGCCTCCAGAATGGCGTTGGTGTTTTCGTCGCACCAGGTCAGGATGTAGGGGCGGCCACCGGTCACCACCGTGACAATGGGCTTGCCGCTGGCCTTGGCGGTTTCCAGGATCTCCTGCTGGCTGGAGGTGATTTCCAGCGTATCATAGCCCCACGGCGGATCATGCTGGTAGCTGGGCTCGCCCACGGACACGATGATGATGTCCGCATCCTCGGCCAGCTCCGCGATCCGTTCCAGATCCTCGGCCTCATAGACGACGGTGGTATTTTCGCCGGCATATTCGGCCACCGCGTCCGCGATGGTCAGTCCCTCCTGTGCGGAGGACCAGCCGCCCACCAGCGAGTCCATATCGCCCGCGCGCGGGCCGCACACCAGAATGGTCTGCTCGGCGTTGGGGTCCAGGGGCAGAATGCCGTCATTCTTCAGCAGCGTCATGGCCTTGCGGGCGGCCTCCAGGTTCACGGCCTTGCTCTCCTCGTTGCCCACGAAGGACACGGCGTACGCCACGTCACAGTAGGGGTTTTCGAATACGCCCATTTCAAACTTGACCTTGACGATGCGCTTTGCAGCCGCGGTGAGGATTTCCTCGTCGATTTTTCCTTCGCTGGTATACTGTTCCATCTGGTCGATCAGCCGGATGCTCTCGCCGCCGATGCCGTCCACGCGGCTCTCGGTCACGCCGATCAGGATGGCTTCCTCGTCGGAAACCTCCTCGCCGGTCATGGTGCCCAGGGCCTCCTGAATGGCCCAGATCATGCCCCAGTCGGTCTGGATGATGCCCTCAAAACCCATCTGATCCCTCAGCAGGTCCTGGAGGGTAGCCTTGGAGCCGATCGCGGAGTTTTCCATGTCCAAGGCAAGGGGCACGGAGTAGTACGGCATGATGGAAGCCACGTTGACCTCCAGAGCCGAATAGTAAGGCTTGAGGTGAATTTGCAGCGTTTCTTCGCTGGAAATAATGGGAGAGGTATCCTTGCCGTCCATCTGCGGGCCGGCACCGGGGAAGTGCTTCATGCACGCCACAATGGAGCCGCTGTTGAGCCCATCCGCCCCATTCTGGAAGGCCACCACCTGCGCGGTTACCATCTGCGTAACCAGGTCGGGATCTTCGCCGAAGGTTTCCATCACACGGCCCCAGCGGGGTTCGGAGGCGATATCCGCCTCGGGGGACAGCGTCATGCGCACGCCCACGGCGATATGCTCCTCACGGGCGATTTCGGCCAGCCTGGTCACCAGTTCCTCATCGCGGGTTGCGGCCAGCGCGAGGTTATGCGGTGTGACCGTCGAGCCGGATACGTAGGACAGACCGTGGACCGAGTCCATGGACACCAGCACCGGCACGCCCAGACGGGAGCCTTCCGCATATTCCTGTATGGTGTTCATGGTGGTGGCGGCAGCCTCCACGCTGCTCAGTTCGCGGATCAGCAGCATGCCGATGCTTTCCTGGTTGCACCACTCCTGCAGATAGGGAGGGATTTCACCGTCCGCACGGGGCAGGAAGGTGGGATGCTGCATCTGCGCAATCTTCTCACGCACGGTCATCTGGCCGACCAAATCATCCGCACGGGTGTCGGCATCCTGGCGCCAGTCCTCGTAAACATCCAGTTCTCCGTTGCCATTGAGGTCGATAAACTGATATCCGTCCACCTCGATGATGGACTTGACATGGGGGGCGAGCGCAGGCTGCTCATAGCTTTCCCCCTCGGCGAAGGCTGTGCCCGCCATCATGCTTCCCGCCAGCGCCACCGCCGCCGCAAGGGACAGGCCGCGCCGGAACAATTTGTTAGTCAACAAGGTTCCAGTCTCCTTTCACATCCGCTTCCTTGAGAATATTGACGATCCTGTTTGCAAAATACTCCGCATCATGCTCGGCCGAGGTGGCAAACTCCTGAATCTGCGTCTGCAGGCTGGTGGAGGCGCTCCAGGGCAGCGCGGTGCCGTGGGTAAAGCTGGGGAACACGTTGGTGGTTTCCGCGGTGAGTTCGTTTTTGAATTTCAGGGTCAGCTCGTTATAGGTTTCGTCCGGGGTATCCGTATAGGGCGAGATGGACTCCTTGAGGGTGGAAAAAGCGGTCTGCACCTCAGGGGTGGACATGGTATACGCCCAGCGCAGGCCCGCCTCCACGTCGGCGGAGTCGTTGCTGACCACAAAGCCGTCAATGCACATGCCAAACCAGTTTTCCGTGCCGGGGAAGGTGAACACGCCGTAGTCCTCGCCATACACCTGGCCCATGCTGGTCATCAGGGGCTGCATCCACGCACCCATGATCTGCATGGCATAGGTTCCGGCCACCAGCTGACCGGAGGTCTCGTACCAGTCGCGGCTGGAGTGGTCGGGCGCCACGTATTCCATCAGGCGGGAATAGGTGGACAGCACGTTGGTCACGTCCTCAACGTTGTAGTTGCCGTTGATGAAGTCCTCATAGATCTGGGGATCCGTGCCCATCATGATGTCCTCGAACACCTGGCAGGCGGGCCAGCCCTTTCGGTCGCCCAGATCGATGGGATATTCGCCGTCGGGCATGGCCGCGGCCAGCTGATCGCAGATGGACCAGAACTCATCCCAGGTGATGTTTTCGTGATCGGGAATTTCCACGCCATACTTTTCAAATACGTGGATGTTGTAGAAGATCACGTTGCTCTTGTGAATGCCGATGGGCACGATATACTTGTTGCCGTCCGAAGCGGTGCACAGGTCCTCCAGACCGGGCAGGGCACGGGTGCCGATGGAGGCATAGTCCCATACCTGGTTAAGGTTGAGCAGAAGGCCGGAAGTCAGGTAGGGTTCGATCTCCTGGCCGGGGTGCGCCTGGAAGGTTTCCGGGCTCTTGCCGGCCTGCTGAAGCACCTTGACCTTCATGACCATCGCGCCGCCCGCACCGCCGGGGATGGCGTTGGACTTGGCCCGAATATTGGGGTACGTATTGGAAAATCCGTCAACCACGCTTTCAATGGCATCCTTTTCGCCGCCGGCGGTCCACCAGTGGTACACATTGACCGTCCCTTCGGCGTCCTTTGCCTCGATAATGGCGGGGATGTCCATCTGGTCAGCGTCCATTTTTTCGTTCCTGGCCGCCAGGGCACCGGCAGGCAGCAGACCCGCCGCCAACACGGCTGCAAGAACCATTGCGCCCAATTTTCTCAAGGTCATCTTCTTGGAATCCTCCTTCCCTTACTCTTCAACAAAGGTCAGCGTGCCCCACAGGCTGGGGTTGGTGTCAACATCGTAGCTGGCAGGCGTGCGGTCGCGGCCTTCGAGATTGGCGGAGGACTGCATGCGCAGGCTGTGAATGCCGGGGCAGGGCAGGTCCACGTCCAGCACGGAGAAGTCAAAACCAATCGTCATGCCCGCCGCGGGAACCAGCTGCGGGATCTGGTCGTTGGACAGGTTATGCAGGGGGATTTTGCTTTCCAGAATCAATCCGCCGTATTCCTTGTCCCGCACGGTAGCGGCTTCGTAGTCATCAAAAACCAGCTCGTCGCCGTATTCGCCCTGGGTCTCATAGCCCTTGTTATCGGCCACCATGCTGCGGTCTACATAGTTGAAAAAGTCGTATTCATCGGTGGACTGCACAATGCGCCAGTCGGTGGCCTCATAGGCGGTGCGGTCAGGATCGGCATCCGGGTTGGTGCTCAAAAACAGGATGATGGCATCCAGCTCGTCCAGCGGGAAGCCTTCGCGGTAGACAAAGGGGGTGTCGTCCTTTACGCGTGCGGCGATGTAGAGGTTTTCCTCATCCCACATCGCGTAGATTTCCATGGAGCAGTCCTCGGCGCCATCCCAGTGCTCAATCTGGTCAACAATCTGGCTTTCGCTGTCAATCGTCAGGCACCGGGTCAAATCCCATTCGCTCAGATCACCGTCAATGACGACATCCTTGGCCTTGGGTGCTTCCAAATTCCTGTCGGAATATGCCAGCGCGGAGCCGGACACGGCCAAAACCAGTGCCAGAACCAGGCTGAACCATTTCAGTGACTTTGCGATCTTCATTGAGTGATGCCTCCTCGTTATTATGGTCAAACATTTTCGGCGATTTTCTCCGCCTTTTCTCAACATCATTATAAGCTTCCTGTGCCGCTTCGGCGCAACAAGATATAAAACCCGCCATGCAAAAATCCACCTTTGCCGACCGCAATAGCAAAATCCAGCACAACCGCAGGTAAAATACCGCACAGTGCGGGGTTGCACATACCCATCTCCTTTATACCGGACAGATGCATGTGCTATAATCGGTGTATCCTGCAACAGGCGGTGGATTCATGAAACTGAACGTGAAGATGATGCTTTTGTTTTCCGCCATGATGCTCGCTGCGGTGGCCGTTCTCTCTTCCTATTCCACGCAGCTCAACATCGACAGCTTTACGGATTTGTCCAACCAGCAGTTTCACAACATCAGCCATACCGTATCCGAGGCGCTGGATCAGCAGATCAGCCTGATGGATCTGGTTTTGGAAGAACTGCTGGATAACGCCTCCTTCATGGCGGCAATCAACCAGTTTGTACGCGACGACAGCGACGATCAAAAGGTGGGTACGGCCGCGCGCAACACCGTTTTGCAGCTTTTATACCGGTCTCCTCTGGTGGAAAACTTTTATCGCGTCAGCTTTTATACCCGCTCTGGCGACTTTGTCACCAGCCGTTTTGAAAAGGACGACTACCTCGTCAGCGGCACCGAGCGGGCGGGAGAGGTGATATCCGCCCTCCCCTGGCTGGACGAGGTGGACCGCTCCCCCACCCAGCGCCATATCCTGGCCTCGCACTCCGACTTTTTTGCGGTGCGCCGTGATATGCAGGTGTACGGCATCGTGCGCGCGGTGGTATATCACGGCAATGCGCTTGGCTATCTGGAAGTCAGCAACGAATTTTCCGAGCTGGAATCCATCATGGCCATTGCCAGCCAGGAAAACGCATCCATCCAAGTGGGCTTTGACGATGGTACCTTGCTTTACTCCAGCACCGGCACGCCCCTCCCCTATCCCGCGGATATGCCGGAGGACCAAATCGTTGACTGGAGCGATCCGGCATTGGGCATCAGCCAGTCGGTGGTGCATACGCGGGTGGAGTGGCTCAACCTCAGCCTGTATGTGGCCAAGGACAACGCCATCATCGAAGCCAGCCTGTCGCGCATTTATCAGACCATCATCCGCACGTCCATTTTCATTCTGATTCCCACGCTGGCCCTGATTGCGCTGGTTTCCATGCGGCTTACCCAGTCCATCCGCCAGCTCACGCGCAAGGTGCAGCAATCTCCTGTGGACAGTTCCCCCGGCGATGAAGCCAGCATACGCCGGGCGCTGTCCACTACCGTCACCTCCACCGGCGACCCCGAAATTCATGAGCTGGAGCTCACCTTCAACAACCTGATGCTCAAGCAGCGCGAAAGCACCCTGAACGAAATCGCCATGCGTGAAGGCACCCTGCAGGCCCAGCTCAGCGCCCTGCAAATGCAGATCAATCCCCACTTTGTCTATAATACGCTCAACATCATCAGCGCCAAATCCATAGAAAGCGGCAACTACGACGTCATCGAAATCTGCGACCAGTTTGCCCAGATGCTGCGCTATTCCACCGATGCCCGCTCCCGCACCGCCACCATGGCCGAGGAACTGGAAAACGCGCGCTACTATCTCATGCTTTCCAAGGCGCGCTATGAGGACAACCTTGAATTTACCATAGACGTTCCGGAAAACCTCACGAGCCTGACCGTGCCCAAGCTGACCCTTCAGCCGTTGGTGGAAAATGCGCTGAGCCATGGGTTCAACGGTGCCAACGCGCTCAGAAAGCTATGGATTACCGGACATATTGAAAAGGCTCACTTCATTTTGGAAATCCGCGACAATGGCAACGGCTTCTCCGAGGACAGCCTCAGCCGTCTCCGCCGGCAGATCGAACAGGTGGAAAACAACCAGCTTTCCATCCAAAGCGGCGACGGCCACATCGGGCTGATCAACACCTGTCTCAGGCTGCACTATTACAGCAAAGGGACCATGCACATGTCCATACGCAACGAAAACGGCGCCGTGGTCACGCTCACCTTTCTCTACGATGGCGGGATGCCTGCCGGCCAGGGCAAAGCGCTTTGACATGCTTTCCCTGAGTCCCCGGACGGTGGAACGGAAAACTGCCTCCTCAGTGCGTCGAAAATGCCCGGCTTTGTCGGCAGCCAGAAGCTTTCACGGAAAAGCCTCAGCGGTTGCCAACCCTGGGCCGGGAGGTTCATCCCATTTCTCCGGTTTTCTAAATGAAAAATAATTCAACGACATAAGCGTTGAATTCCAGAGTGTCAAATCACCCTTTTGAGAGGTTCGTAGGGCCTCCAGTCTCCATGAGCTGTATTCCACATGTGTGGCGGGTTTGGAAGCCTTGCAGTGCAAGGTTCAGGGCGTAGGCAGCGGAACACCGGCGGTCTTTGGGCAAAAGCGGAGAAGCCCATTGAAAAGTTCCTATAATAACAGGACACCATCGCGCGGCAAAAGAGCGGCGTGCCGGACAGACTCTTCGAAAATCAGCAGGGAATGGAGCGGGGCATCCTGGTACAGCTGCCTCTGCGGGAACGCCTTCTCCGGATACACTCAGCTACCACGGCATACGGCCCGCGCTATTCCAAAGGTACGCATACAAGGAGGCCTGAGGCCTGTTTCGGGAAGGGACGGTTTACCTGTGAACCGACCGCTCTCTGTCCACAGCGTCAAAAGCTAACCGGGCACATCGCCAACCGGAAAGAGGGCCGGAAATGATGCATCCGTCCGAGAATCCGCAAGAGCTGCTCTTCCGGGAAGAACAGGCTTTTCACCGAAATCAAAAGACAGCAGACGATGCACCCGGTATGGCAGGAAGCCCTGAAACAGATGGATGCGTTTACAGGGGAAATGCAACTGCACCCGACCTGCGGAGGCCATCGAACGGTCTTTTGCACAAGTCAAAGCGTTGCATGGCTCGCGCTATGGCCGCGCTCCCGGACTCTGCACCGGGATTCGGGGAGCGCTGCAGACTACTGTTCTGCAGCGCTTTCCTTTCGAATAGCCGCCGGAGCGCATACAGGCTTCCCCCAAAAAACACGGGCGCGGCGCCGCCCCCCATAGGGGGCAGGCGCCGCGCCCGTGCCGTGTGGCAACGCGCAAGTCAGGACACGTAGGGATCGTAGACGATTTCGCCGGTGGCGGCGTCACGGGAGTAATGCTTCACAAAATCCCAGAACACCTTGCCGTACTCGGGGTACAGGGCATGCGTCAGTCCCTCGGTGAGGTTGAGGGCAACCAGGGGCACACCGTCCTTTTCCAGATACCAGGTGCGGTTGATGTACTCGTTGTTCAGCGTGCGGGTTACCAGCCGGTCGGCCCGGAAACCGCTGAATGGATTGGCCTCAAAGTCGAAGGTTTGGATGGCAGGCATCTCGTTGATGCTGAGCATCTGGTTGACAAGGCCCTGCAGAGCATCCAGAATCCTGTCGTTTACGCTGTCGTAGGTAAAAGGCAGGTCCGCGCCGGAGGCGGTGAGCATCACGGGCAAGTCGATGTTGGCAAACTGGGCCAGCTCCTCTTCGGACGGCACCCAGACCTCGCCGAAGAAGGTTACGGGGGACATGGGCACTGCTGCCGCAAACAGATCCGGCGAGGAGAGAATGGCCTTCATGGTGGAGCCACCGCCCATGGAGTAGCCGGTGGCATACACGCGAGTGGGATCCAGAGCGGGATAGGTTTCCAGCATGTAGTTGACCAGGGCAGCCAGAGCCTCGGTTTCGATGCGGATGTCCAGCGCGCCCAGAGCGTTGTGCTCGGGGGCCACGATGGCGATGTGCTCATGCTCGGCCAGGCTCAGCAGGCCGATCTCGTCTACGTACTGACGGGGATCGTCGTTGGTGCCATGGATGCCCAGGATCAGCGGTACGGAGCCGGGAGCCGCCGTATTGTCGAGTACATCCTGGGGCAGGTATTCAAACCAGGTCTGGATGTACTCGCCCGTCTCGGTAGCATAGGCGCTGAAGCGGTCTTCGTCCCTGCGGATCATGGTAAGGCCGCCAGCGGTCACGCCGGAGGAGATGTCGGTGCGCTCACAGAGGGAATAGGGCGCCTTGTCGTTGCCCAGGCCCTGATAGGGAGTTCCCGCACTGTACAGGCCCGCCTTGCCCACAGGCAGGCGCATGGCTTTGACAAACAGGCCGTGGTAGGCATCGTTTACATACCATGCATCACCCATGCTGCCGTCCGCTGTCACCACACGCTGCAAAGGCAGCTCCTGGTTGTAACGGGACACGGTGTCGGCAGTCTCCTCGGTCACGTTTACACCGTTGATGGCGCAATACTTCCTGACAACGTCCTCACCGGCATTGACCAGGTACACGGGCACCGGCGCCGCTGCCTGACTTCTGGACTCCATGGTGCCATTGATCAGGAGCATGCCCGCCAGACGGGTAACAAAGTCGTAGGTGGTAGCGACATAATTGTTCAGGAAGGAAGCGCCGCCGTCAATGCCGATGGCATAGATGTAGCCGAAACCACCAAAGTATTCGGGTTCTGCATAAGTTACGGCGTTGCCGTCCGCATCGGTACCGCCAGCCTGCAGCGAACAGATGGCGGTTTGCAGCTTGTAGTAATTGCCCTGATCAGCCTGACCGAAAGCCACGCCGTCGGCAGGGGTAACCAGCAGAATGCTGCCGATGGCCGCGTCGATGATATCGGTCAGCCCAAGCCCCTTAAGATAGGCAAGGGCTGCGTCGCTGGTGTCAAAGTGTGTATCGGCATATACCAGCAGGTTGGTATTCATGCGGCCGGCCGCCCGGCCGCCATAGAGGTTGGCACTGCGGTAGACATAGACCGTATCCTCGGGAATGCCATCCAGCACGGGGAAGCTGACAAAGGTTTTGGACTCGTTGAGCTCCAGGTGCTGCACCGCGGCCGGGGCGGAAACCCGGGCCTCTTCCAGCAGCTCGAAGGTAGCTTCGTTTCCCTGCGAACCAGAGTAGTTGAGCGCCAATGCGCTGCCGGCAGAGCACGCCAGTGCCGTTGCCAGAATGAGTGATAGCGTTTTTTTGAGCATGAGGTCCTCTCCTTATATATAGATTACTACCAGAGCAAGTTTGTGAGGAAATGGTACAACCCCTGACGCCAGGGGTGCCACATGTGGTTGCCGGGGTACATCCTCTTCGTAAAGGGAATGTCCAGCTCCGAGAAGAGCTGCATGGTGGGGTAAGTGGTTTCAATGGCTACGGGATCGTGCAGGCCGGAGCAGATGAAGATGGTTTGCTCGCGGATAGCGTCCTTGTCGTAGTCACAGTTTTGGCCAAAGTTGTTGGCGTCCGCCGCAAAGATGCCGTAGTATTGGAACTCATTGGGATAGACGGCCGGCATGTTGCAGGTGCAGAAGCCGCCGGCGGAATCGCCCAGGATGGCGCGGTCGTTGATGTCGGCGGACACGTTGTAGCGGGCTTCCACAACGGGCTTGACGATAGTTACCCAGCGGTCCATGCCCACGCTCCACCATCGGATGCCGCTTCCGGCCTTAAAGGCCCTCGAAACCACCACGCACGGCTCGGTTTCACCGGCAGCGATGGCATTGTTCAGGATCTCGTTGGCAGCACCCAGGTTGGTCCGGCCCGTCTGGTATCCGCCGCCGTGCTGCAAAGGTGGCATCGGTGAAGTCCTTCAGCTGCGCGCCCTCGATTCCGTCCACGTCGTAGCAGTATCCAAACCAGCCATTGGGCAGAGGCAAGTTGCAGGTCCACACACCATTCTTGTCCCTTTCCATATTCTCGACGTACCAGCCGGTATCGCGGCCGCTGATGGACAGGGGGAGCATGTTGCTTTCCCATTCGTAGGGGGAATACTGACCCTGCATGAAGGGGGAGGCATGCGCTTCGTCGGAGAAGTTGCACTGGGCAAACCAGACGTACCCGCCGGGCATCTGCGTTGTCATAGCGGAAGGGAACCAGGTAGCCGGTGGGCGAGTCAGTGGAGGCCGTTATGGTGGTGATCGCTTTGGAATCCATCTGAGCGGCCTCCCAGGTGAGGGCTCCCTGCATGTACATCAGCAGCGCACCAGCATTATACCAACTCTTTTTTCATCGGGTCATCCCCCGTACATCTGTTGGAAAAAACAATTTCCATGGCGACAGGGGCGGCGAGGGGAGAGCCCTCGCCGCCTTTGATGCGAGAAAGGGTTACGGAGTATAGATCAGCTCGCCGGTTTCGGTATTGCGGCTGTAATGGCGCATGAACTCCCAGGCGATGGTGCCATATTCAGGGTGCAGGCCATGGGGCAGTAGCTCCGTATAGCTGACGGCCAGCACAGGGAAATCGGCCTCGTTGTTGAGGTACCAGGTGGTGTTTTCGTACTCGCCGTTGAGCAAAGTGGTCACGATTCTGTCGGCTTCAAAACCCACGAAGGGCCAGCTCTCAAAGTCGTAGTTCAGCTCGCCCAGACCGTTGAGAACGGCAAAGCGGTTGATACACTCTCTGTAGCCCTCGCCAATGGTATGGCTCTGCTGATCCATGGCGCTGGGCAGGTCATACTCGGAGGTGGTGAACATCATCGCCACGTTGTAGGTGTCAAATGCGGCGGCTTGCTCTTCAGTGGGGGCATAGATGCCGCTCGGGCTGCCGGCGGCCATAGGCACGGCGGCCGCAAAGAGCTGGGGTGCCCATTCGATGGTTTCCACGGTGGCTGCGCCGCCCATGGAGTAACCCGTGGCGTATACGCGGGAGGGATCCAGCGCGGGATAGGTCTCCAGCATGTATTCCACCAGCGCGGGCAGGGATTGGCCGTTGACATCAAAGGGCGACGCGCTCATCACCGAGCCGCCGGTCACGTCAGTGGCATAGCGGGGAGCAACCAACGCGATGCGTTCCTTGCCAGCCAGGGTAATCAGGCCCAGCTCGTCCACGGCCTGCACGGGGTCGTCTCCGCCACCATGATTGCACAGGATTAGCGGAATGCTGTGCGGCGCGGCCGTGCCATCGAGCACCTCTTCCGGCAGGAACTCGTACCAGGTGCGCAGATACTCGCCGTTTTCCGCCTGAATGTGGCTGAAGCGGTCCTCCTGATGCTCCACCACGTGGATGCCGTCTGCGGTCACGCCATCCAGCACGGCGTTGCGGTCCGTGAGCGTGTAGGGGGCCTGGTTCCAGCTGTAGCCGCTAAACTCGTTGGCCGCCACAAACAGCCCGGCCTTGACAACGGGCGTACGCATGGCCCGGGTGAACAGGGAGTAGTACGCATCGTTTACGTAGGTGGTCAGATCCGAGGTGCCATCTTTGGCCACGACCACCCGACGCACGGGGAAGGTCTGGTTGAAAGAGGCCATTGTAGCGGAGGTTTCCTCGGTAGCGTAGGCTTCGTTGGCCGCTTGGAACTTGTCAAACACCGTCTCCCCGGCGTTGACCAAGTACACCGGCATGGGAACGGATACCTCCAGGGCGTCATCCATGGTGGGGTTAACCAGCAACATGGCCGCAATTCGGCCTGCATAGTCCAGCGTGGGAGCCACATAGTTGCACAGGAAGCTGGCGCCGCCACCGATGCCGATGGCATAGCGGTAGGTCAGGCCGCCAAAGTAGGTGTTATCGGCATAGTAGCAGGGGCCTGCATCGGTGGTCTGGCTGTAACCGAGGTTGCGCATGGCGGATTGCAGCCTGAGGTAGTCATACTGGTCCGCCGCGCCGAATCCCGCTTCCGGGTCGATAGGCGTAACCAGCACCGCGCTGCCGTGTGCCTGGTCAATGATGTCGGTTACACCCAGGTTCCTGAGATAGGCAAGGGCGTCGTCGGCGGTCTCAAAACGCTCGTCGGTGTACACCAGCAGGTTGGTGTTCATGCGGTAGGCCGCGCTGAGGTTGGTGTAGGTGCCGGCGGAGCGGTACACATATGTGGTGCCGGGAGTGTAGGCGTCCAGTGCCGGATCGGGCATGTAGGTGCGTCCGGTGAGGGCAGCAAGCTGCTCAGGACCGTTCTGATGGGCCTGCTCGAGCGTTTCAAAGGTGGCGTCATTGTTCAGGAACTGGCTGTAGAGGGAGATTTCCTCCGCCTGTACCCCCAGACACGCGAGCATTATCATCAGGGACAGCAGCGCGCCCAAAAAGCGTTTCATGGGATAACCTCCTTAAATATTTGTTCAGTGTTTCAAAGGGCGAATGGACGTGCCCGGCACCGTCCGTGCCGGGCACGCCAGGAAAGGGCAGGTGTCAATAGGGGCAGTATGCGATTTCTAGCGTCTCGGGATCGCGGCTGAAATGCTTCATGTAATCCCAGGCGATATTGGCGTACTCCTGATACAGGCCATGGGGGATAAACTCAATGATGCTAAGGCCCACCATGGGAGCCCCCTCATCGTTGAGGAAGAACCAGCTGTAGAGCGGGTATTCGTCGTTGACCATGGTTTCGCGGTACACATCGCCCTTGAAGCCGCTCATGGGATAGGTTTCAAAGTCAAAGGTGACGGTGTCCATCTCATTGTAAGTCAGATAGTCGTTGATATTCATCTGGAAGTCTTCAGCGATGATGCCGTTTTCGGCGTCAAAGTGGGTGTAGGTGTCATAGGTGCAGGTGGTGAGCATCATGGGAATGTCCAGGGTTTTAAACTGCTCGTCCTGGCCCTCGGTGTGGGTGTAGGGCGTGCCGGACATGTTGACCGCGGCGGCGAACACGCTGGCGTCACCGTACACGGCGCGGTTGGTGCAGCTGCCGCCCATGGAATAGCCGCTCACGTACACGCGGGACGGATCCAGTGCGGGATAGGTCTCCAGCATGTAGCGCACCATCTGGGGGAGCACGTCGGACATGGTGTCAAAAGGAGAGCCGTCAAAGATGGAACTGCCGGGAATTTCCGAGGTGTGGCGCTGCGCGATGATGGCGATGCGCTCCTCACCGGCCAGTTTCAGCCAACCCAGCTCGTCCACAGCCTGCACGGGATCATCTCCGCCGCCATGGTTACAAAGCAGCAGAGGAATGCTGTGCTCGTCGGCGGTGTTGTTGAGCACTTCCTCGGGCAGGAACTCATACCAGGTGGTCACGTACTCGCCATTGGCAGCCTTGTAGTCACTGAAACGTTCCTCCTGATGCTCCACCACGTGGATGCCGTCGGGAGTAACGCCGTTGATGATGGGATTGCGGTCGGCCAGGGAATAGGGCGCCTGATTCCACTTGTAGTCGCTGTAGAGGGTAGAGGCCGTATACAGGTTCGCCTTGACCACGGGAATGCGCATGGCCGTGATAAACAGGTCATAGTAAGCGCGGTGTACCATGTCGGCGAGATCGGCGTTTTCATCCTCGGTCACGATCACCTGCTGCAGGGGATGCTCCTGGTTGTAGTAGATCAAATCGCTGCCGTTGCGGCCATTGCTGTCGGTTTCGTTCGCGGCGGCGTACTTGGGGGCCACTGCCTCATCAGCGTTGACCAGCCACACGGGCACGCTGGCGGCCACTTCGCGGATCTTTTCCATCTCGCCGCCCACCAGCAGCAATCCGGCGATACGGCTGATGTAATCAAGGTTGCTGGCCACATAGTCGTTGATGAAGGTAGCACCGCCCTCGATGCCGATGAGGTAGCGGTAGGTCAGGCCGCCAAAGTAGCCGGCATCGGCATAGTAGCGGGTGCCGTTGTCGTCGCTGACGCTGTAGCCGATGTTGCACATGGCCGATTGCAGCTGGAAGTAGGCGTACTGGTCCGCCTGGCCAAAGCCGGCCTCGGGATCAATCGGGGTTACCAGTACCACGCTGCCGGTGGCCTCGTCGGCCATGTCGGTCAGGCCCAGATCCTTGAGGTAGTTCAGGGCGTCGTCCTTGCCGGCAAACTGCTCGTCGGTGTAGACCAGCAGGTTGGTGTTCATACGGTTAGCCGCGCTCACGCAGTTATAGATGCCGGGTGAGCGGTATACGTACGTCGTACCCTGCGGATAGTCATCCAGGGCAGGATCGGCGATATACGCGCGGTCGGTGTATTCGGCGGACAGGTACCCGGGCGCATTGGCATGCGCCTCTTCGAGGGTTTCAAAGGTGGCTTCGTTGCTTTGATGTTGCTGGTAGTAGGCTGCGGACGCGCTGCCTAAGCAGCCTGCCGCAAGGACGAATGCCAAGACTAGACTTACCCATTTTTTCATTTCTTTTCCCTCTTTCCTTTGTGCAGTTTTCCTCGAAATAGGGGTCTGGTTCCGCAAGGACACGCCCATACCATCATTCATCATCCCCTGCATCCCTATACCCAGGCGCTCATCTCCAACTGCGCGTCCATCGATCTGGATGAAAAGCGCGAGCCCATCCGCATCGAGGGCGAGCCGCCGTCTCCTGTGGACCCCAAGCCCTGTTGCCCGTTTGCCGGGCGCTGCTTCTGCGAGCAGGAAATCTGCCGGCGCGAGAAGCCGCAGCTCAGGCAGATGGCGGACGGCCGCGTGGTGGCCTGTCATCTGGTGAAGGAAAAATAGTACGGGAACGGCAGGCGCCATTTCCAGCCGGCTAACAAAACGTCAAGCGGCTGAAGCAGCACTGACTGCAATGGCCCGCCACAAAAAAACTCCGCATTAAGGATAGACTCTCTCTGCTACTTTCGCAGAGAGGGGCTATCCTTTTTTACAATATCCACAAACACATACAATTGCATATACATTTTTACCTTTTCCCGCAAATCTTTTATCATCAGGCTTCCCCCCACGCCGAATCACTTGGCTATTTGCTTGCAAGTTTTTAGGTTCACAGATCTTTTAGGCGCAGTTCCATCTCCGTTCGGCGATATGGGCCTATTATGCTTCGGCAGCGACAGAGCCGCTTGCGGAAGTTGCCGAAAGAGAAAAAGGACCGGAAATCAAGCGTTTCCCGTCCATCGAGGGGCACCTGGCACAGCGGGCCTAAGGGCCCGAAAAAAACCCGATCTTTCTCCGATTTGGGAGAGATATTTGCGTTTTGGAGAGATAACCGGCGAGAAAATGGTATACAGGCAAAGCCGAAGACAGGCTGCTTGCGGGCAACCCGTCGCTTTTTTCTGTTTTTGAAACTTTGCCTGACTCAGAACAAATCCAGCATATTATCCAAATAGATTTCTTCCCTGACTTTCAGCTGGCATTCGGGCTTTGTCAGGTAATAGAGCAAAAACTCCAGCATCAGCGCACTGCCCAGTCCGCGGCCTTCGATCTTGAAATGGGAGAAACCCATGGGCAGATAGGTATTCACGATGTCGCCGATGCCAATGAAGCCGGGATTCTCCATGGCCTTGGAAAAGCGATAGCCTTCCCTGGCATCCGGCGCGGCGCAGCGGTGCTCGGGACCGTCTTCGCCCAGCACCTTTCGGCTGACTGCTTCATAGCATTGCTTCCTGTCCCGGCAGCCAAACCAGCAGCACTCGTTGCACAGAAATTCCACTTTTGTTTTCTGCCGTCCGGACAGCGCGCCGAGCTGCGTAAAGGCCTTGTTCAGGCGGAAATCCGGCACCACATAGCGAAAGGCTTCACGGCTTAGCTCCCGCTCGAGGTCCTGAAAATCCGTCAGCACCTTGGTGGTGGAAGAAACGAAGTACAGCCCCGGATAGGTTTGCCGGAGGTAGCTGAGCAACAGCTCCGAATGGACAATCACGCCGTTTCGGGGCTGGTCGTTTTCCTCAAACAGCCGGCAGAGCGCGTTGCACTTACGGTCGGAGAGATGCTCCTTGCGCAACTGGGAATTGCTGAAGGTCAGCCGGGCCGAGATTTCGTATTCCCGCGTCAACGCAAAGGCTGCCTGGGGATCGCTGCTTTCCGCCCCGACACGGCCGCCACCCCAGATACAGTCCGACGGAGCGCCATAGAGGGAGCCGATTTCGCACCAGTCGTAAAAGTATTCCCTGTGCTTGCGGTACAGTGGCAGGAAGGCACAATACAGGTCGTAAAACGCAAACAGGCCGGGGAGATGGTAATAGGCGATGCCCTGCTTTGGGGGCATCCGGTCGGTGTGTTCGGTCATGGCGATCACCCTGCCTGGAAAAGGAGTTTGCCGAAGCAGCTTTTTATCAAGATGGTTTCAGTCCTTTACCGTGTATCTGCATCAGGAGCCAAGAAAGCAGCCTTTCATTGAAGGGTCATTGAGACAAAAGGCGTGTCCGGCTTCGGCCTTGCTGGCATCATAACGCCGGTGGATGAGGATGTCAAGGAGGATAAAGCCGTATGTCGTGTTGTTCAAACTGGAACAAAGAAAAACAGCACCAGCCCGCTGATCGCTCAGGCGGCCGGTGCTGCTTTGTTTCTTCTTTTTTAAATGTATCGTCCGCTCAGTTGTCCCCTCTGTGATAGCGGATCTTCATGTGCTCGGAGGCGTTCTTGAGAATCTCGGCAAGGGCCTTGTCCGATTCTTCCCTGACCATGTCGGCAATCTTTTGGTTGGCTTCCTTCAGGATCTGGGCAGATTCGCCCTGCCGGATCTTCTCGTCGTACTCGTAGAGGAACTGCTGTCCGCGGTTCATCACGGCGTTCACATACCGCTCATCCAGCAGCAGGGCATTTCCGAAATGCGCGTCCGTCAGCGCGGCAATGAGGCGACTGTGCCAGTACATAGCTTCCGTGGAAACCGTTTCCGTGGTGCCGCTGAGATACCTGGGAAACTCCGTGACATTCGCGTAGACGGGGAAGCAGGCCGTAAACCCGCTGCCGCCCATGGACAGCCACTCCACGCCCTGAATGGCCGCCGGCAGCTCGCCGCGGATCTGCATAATCCCGCAAACGTCACTGTTGGGCACGCCAATGGTGCGATACTTCCCCTTGAACGCGGCGTTCCTGTCATAGGGATTGTAGGGCGTTCCCTGATAATAGGAACCCAGCAGGTACCGCACATCCTCCACCGTCACCTTCCGCTCCGGCACAAAAGACCAGGGGATGTCGTTGCTCTCCGGGGTGAAGTCCGCATTGTCCCCATCCCACTTGTAGGTGCGGGGCAGGAAATACCGGGCCATGAACCAGGCGCGGGGCGTGTTGTAGATGTGGTCGGCATCCGAATGGGAACCGAAGGCCAGCCGAGGGTTGAAGTCCGCGCCCGTATCCAGCGCCAGATGGTATGTTTCCACAAACTCGCGCAAATCCTTGGAGCAGAGGTTTTCCTTCTGTTCCCCATAAGCGTCCTCAAAGTCAAAGTGGTCCAGGCCGAACTGGTTGGGCATGATGACCACGCGGTCATCCGGGACCTGTCTGGCGATCCAGTGATGGCCGCCGATGGTTTCCAGCCACCAGACTTCGTTGGCATCCGCAAAGGCCATGCCATTGGCTTCATAAGTGCCGTACTGCTCAAGCAGCGCGCCGGTGCGCAGCACACCTTCCCGCGCAGAATGGATATAGGGAAGCACCAGCGTCACCAGGTCCTCTTCGCCGATTCCGCCGGGAACCTCCTTGGTGTTGCGGCCCTTCTTTTCCTGATACCGGACATAGGGGTCCGCGCCGACGACCCGGGCATTGCTGGTGATCGTCTCGGTGGCCGTCATCGCCACGTTGGCCTCATTGATGCCGCAGGCGGGCCATACGCCGTTGGACTTTGACACGTTGGGGCAGTCGGTATAACGCATCGCATTTCCCGGGAGCTCAACCGTCAGGTGAGAGATGACGGTTTTGTATGTTGTGGCCTTCTCCCTGGCCGGGTGAGCCAATACCCGCTTGGCTTCAAATCTGCCATCGTCATTGCGGGCAATGATCGTCGAGCCGTCATGGCTGGCTTTCTTGCCGACCAGAATCGTTGTACAGGGCATAGGGGTCTCCTTTCTCTTTCGCACACGAGGGGTCTTTTTTGGGGTGGCGTGCAGTTCTTTTTCCCACTCCGCCACAACTCAGGATAGTCAATTATTCTCTATTCTATTATAGAGATTGATCCCCATAAGTTCTGTCGCACCGCAATTTTCGTTGTGATATACGTCGCCTGTGATGATATCTCCGTAGTGCTGTTAGTATCATTCAACTGCCCGCCCTTCCAGCGGGATGTTCCCGGCATCAAAGGAGCAGTTCGCATTCCTTCCGCTCAGAACAAACCTTCTTCAGCATCATACTTGCCGCAGAGAGCATGATAGGATTGACCTTGCGAGCACCCTGCGGACATACAGCGATGCATCGCATGCAGGAGATGCACGCCTTTTCATCCACCTTTTTGGGATTTTCTTTGTCGATGGCCTGTACGGGACATTCCGCAGCACACACGCCGCACCGTGTACACTCCTTGGTGGGCTTGGGCACTATACCGGCTCCTTTGGATTTCTTGTAAGGACGATTACCGGGAATCACAGGTTCTGAAGTATCTGCCTTGGAAAGCTTATGTTGAATCTGCTTTGCAAAGTCAGAAAGCTGAGCTGCATCCTGGGCATCAGGCCGATTAGCGGCAAACTGACGGGCGATGGAGTGTTCCGCAACGGCGGCAACTGCCGCAATCACCTGAAAACCGGCCTGCTTTGCAGTATCCGCCAGTTCTACCAGCGTATCCTCATAGGCACGGTTTCCATAGACGCATACCAGAACAGCACGAGCACCGTTGCCATGCACCATACTCATCCGCTGTGCAGCCACAGTGGGAACGCGGCCGCCGTAAGACGGCACGGAAATGACCGCGACATCCGCCTTTGTCAGAGAAACAGCATGAAAATCCTGCTTGCTGTCAGTCAAATCAACGGTGGATACATCCCCCTCCAGCGCGCTGGTTAAATAGTCAGCCACCTTTTTTGTTCCGCCCGTGGGACTGAACACGATGTCATAAAGTTTCATCAGAAGAATATCCTCCTTTTACTCGGCAATACGCCAGGAAATCATGTAGTGTATGTTTTCAGGAAGCTTTGCATCTTCCTGAGACATCTGTTCAAAGACTCCAGGCAGCCCCAGTTCCAAAGCTGTCTGATGGAAATGGGACAGAGCAATCCCAAGATCCACCTGTTTGATGATTTCTTCTCCTTTAGAAAGTTCGGGTTTGTAGTCCGCATAAAAATGGTAGGCATTTGGGGTTTTACGTACCCGCCAAGGCTGCGCGTTTTTGGCGGATGGTGCCAACCGCACCATTTCCAATGGTTGAGCAAAGGACCCGGTCTCGGACCTGGTGATTGGCGTATGGAAATCCTCCTGATAGAACAGTTCCTCCCACGACTTACGGGCGGAGGATTTCATGACGGAACGCATCACCGTTTCGGTCACACTGCGTTTGGCGGCAGGGTACCCTACTGGTGAAATTGCCAGAAACCGTTCGTCCTTTGGAATCTTCATGGCAGAGGCAAAGCTCTCCCGATTGAAGGTCGCCGCCAACCACACCGTACCCAGTCCCATATGAGTGGCCAACAGAATCAGATTTTCAAATTCATATCCTGCCGCCAAGGGTGCCAGCTTTGTATCCGGGATGGAGACCCCCAGAAAAGTGCTTGCCCCCTTGATGATGCCGTAAGTTCCCAGTCTTTCACCGTCTGCATTCAGCTTTTGATCGATGATGTACGTATGAACAGGGGTACCAAAGGGATTATCCAGCTGCTTCATACGTGTAAGCAGTGCTTCTCGATCCTGGGACAGCAAGGGCTTGCGTTCATAAGTGCGGACACTGTGCCGCTTTTGAATGGTTTCTACAACAGGAATGGACAATTTCACTGCATGTTCGCCTCTCTCACAGCTGAATCATGACTTTACCGTTGAGCTGACCCTTAGCCACAAGCTGCAATGCCTCATTGGCCTGATCCAGAGAAAAGACACGAGAATCAACGGCAGGCTTGACCTGCTGCTTCTCCACAATCTCGGTGATTTTTTGCAGTTGTGCTCCATTGGAGCGTACAAACAGGAACCGATATTCCTTTCCCTGTTTATAGGCTGCTTTATCGTACTTGCTGCCCGCCAAGGTAAACAGCTGCTTTTTCAGCCCACCAAAATGGTGTCGCAGGGCAAAAGCTTTATTGGGTCCGGTTCGCAGGCTCACCAACCGCCCACCTTGTTTCATCACAGCTAATTCATGTTCAAACTCAGCAGGACCCAGGGTATCGATCACATGATCTATATCGGACAATACTTCCCAATAGTTTTCTGTTTTGTAGTCGAGATACCGGTCAACTCCCATGGCGAGAAAGCGCTCTTTCGCCCGTGCGTTACCGGCCACAATCACTCGTAGTCCCAGCGCTTTGGCGATAGGAACCGCCATCTGACCGAAGCTGCCCGAGCCACCGGGGATCAGAAGCGTTTGTCCGGGCTTTGCTTCCAGCTCTTCCACGATAGCCTGATAAGCTGTCAAGCCGGTCAGCGGAATGGCAGCAGCAGTATTGAAATCATACCCCTCCGGCATTTTGGCAATTGCATCCTGCTCTACCGCCACATATTCTGCGAAAGCACCGATTTTTGCAATCGGAAGACGAGTGGAGACTCGGTCTCCTCTTTGGAATCCCTCAACCTTGCTGCCTATCTGCTCCACAATACCGGAGCACTCATTGCCCAATGTCAGGGGCATCGGATAATCCTGAATCAGTTTTACGCTTCCGGTCAGGATCAGGAGTTCCACGGGGTTGACTGCCGCAGCCTTTACCTGAACCAGCACTTCAGAATCTGAAATCTGGGGCTTTGGTATATCACTGAGGATTGTACTGATTTCTTTTGAGTATTTTTTGATTTGAACCGCTTTCATATAAGGCCTCTCTGCATGAATTTTGTTTTTATCGAATCTCTCTTGCTTTTTTTCGCAAGAATCGATAAAATGTCAGATGTAATAAATCAAATTACATCTTCTTTAGTTTAGCACTTGTTAGATGTAAAGTCAATAATTACATCAAATTCTAACGTGTTTGGCTTTGAAAGGATATAGAGTATCTATGCAAATCAGTATAAAATGTTCCGTTGCGGTTCACTGCTTGATTTTCATCCATGAAGCGAAAGGGATTGCCAAGGTGACCAGTAATCTTTTGGCCCAAAGTACGGGAAGCAATCCTGTCGTGATCCGCAACATTCTCAGCGCGTTGAAAAAGGCAGGGCTTATTACGGTAGCCCGTGGAACCGGTGGTGCGGAGCTGTGCGCCGACCCGTCCCAGATCACCTTGTACCAAATTTATTCCGCACTCGAGCCGAATGGTTTAACTTCTGTCATGGGGATTCATCCCTGTGAGGGACGCTCTTGTCCGGTTGCGCAAAATATTCGTAAAGTGCTAGAGCCGCCGTATCATAAGATTGAAAATGCAGTTAAGAATGCGATGGAAGAAATTACGCTGCAATCCATAATTGATGATTTTCATGCCATAGTTCAGCAAAACTCTACCACTCAAAGGAGCTTGCAATAAAAAAACAGGCATGGCAAACACCATAGCTGTTCTTTTTGGGAGAGTTACATAAAAGAAGAAGGCTCGGAAATTGGGCTCTTCGTTTTGGGTCACCCTTAGTTAGGAAATAGTCCACAGACCTCTAAATCTGTAAGCTTTGTCCTATTCCATGGCAAGACCATAATTCATGTTCCATCTCTCCGGATGGGCGGTCGCGGCGTCGAAATCTGTGTGCAAAGCTGATGATCGGAACTAGTCCGTTCCACATAAAAAAGAAAGCACCACAACCTTGATACCCATTGTATCAAAATTGCGATGCCTCTTTGGCGGAGAAGGTGGGATTCGAACCCACGGACCGGTTATTAGCCGGTTTACCCGATTTCGAGTCGGGGCCGTTATGACCGCTTCGATACTTCTCCAAAATCTATCTCAACATCGTCTCTCGGAAAAAGGAGAGAACTGATGGAGAGAACTGCTCATGATCCCATTCCGGGGGAAACTTGCAAACCTAGCAAAATCAAGGCTTTGCGTCGATTCGATTCCACCTTTCGGATTAGATTTCGAGTGAATAGATGTACTCGAAAGATAAGAGAAAATAACGGAAGATAGTGGAGGATAAGAGACGTTAAAACCCTTGATTTTTAAGGGGTTTGACGTCTCTTATCCTCTATTTTTGTTGTCTGAAAAGGCTTCTGTAAATCATGATGTTTTGAGCTTTTTTCGGAAGAAAAGAGAGAACCAGGAGAGAACTGGTTTCGATTTCAAAGTAACATTGTGACCGTTCAATGGGATCGAATTTACCTAAGATAGTTTGAGCAGGCTGCGATTCACCTGCCGTTGACAATGAACCAGAAGGGTGAATGTCATGCAGCGAAATGAAGATATCAAGCAGAGATTACAGGGATACCCCAGCTATATCAGCAAGGAGCAACTCTGCAAAATCTGTCATATCAGCAAGCGTACCGCATTACGCCTGCTGGAAGATGGAAGCATCCCCTGCAAGAGTAACGGGAAACAAACCCGTAAATTTCAGATTGCGCTTGCTGATGTAGAGGCGTTTCTGCTTAAGAGACAAGCCAGAATAAAAATAAACCCACGAGAAGCCCGTAATGTTTATCGTCCAATGAGCGCAGAAATGAAAAGCCTGCTGCCGCATGTTGTCACGGACTGGCTTGAGCCATATCCCGACGTTTTGTCCGTTGACGAGGTGGTACAGATTACGGGTTATGGGTCTTCAAGCGTAGTGAAATGGTGCAAAAAAGAGGATTTGCAACACTACTGTATTGGCCGTAAATTCTTTGTCCCCAAAACCTGGCTGCAGGAGTTTATGCTCAGCGAGCGGTTTTGGGGGATACACGTCAAGTCACATATCCACCGACAATCGCTTGCGTCTCTGGAGAGAGCAGCCAGAAGTCTCCGGTCATCAAAAACACAAAAAAGAGAGAGGATGGACACCATGATACTCGCCATCGCCAACCAGAAAGGCGGAGTGGGTAAAACCACGACTGCGGCCAACCTGGGCATCGGGCTTGCCAGAGAGGGAAGGAACGTGTTGCTGGTGGACTGTGACCCGCAGGGGTCGCTGACGGTCAGCCTCGGTTACTCACAGCCGGACGAGCTGGACATGACCCTGACGGACCTGCTTGCCGGCGTTCTCATGGACAAGCCGACCGCCCCCGAACAGGGGGTTCTCCATCACGCGGAAGGCGTTGACCTTATTCCCGCCAATATCTCGCTGTCCGGCATGGAGACATCGCTGGTCAACGCCATGAGCCGCGAAAAGGTCCTCAAGCAGTATCTGGACACGGTAAAAAAGGAGTACGACTACATCCTGCTGGACTGCATGCCCTCGCTGGGCATGCTGACGGTCAACACACTCGCCGCGGCGGACGGCGTTATCATACCGGTGCAGGCGCAGTACCTTTCGGCCAAGGGCATGGAGCAGCTTTTGCAGACGGTCGGCAAGGTGCGCCGCCAGATCAACCCTAAGCTGAAAATCGCGGGGGTCCTCCTGACGATGGTGGACCAGCGCACCAACTATGCCCGTGAGGTCAGCGACCTGCTTCGCCGGACCTATGGCGGAAAGATCAGAATCTTTTCTACGGACATCCCACATTCCGTGCGCGCGGCGGAAACCAGCGCCGAGGGCAAGAGCATCTATCTTCATGATCCAAAGGGCAAGGTGTCACAGGCATATGCCCGGCTGACAAAGGAGGTGATACAGTTTGAAAAGCAGCGCGAAAAACATTCGCCTGAGCAGTCTCGATGACCTGTTTTCGACAGAGGAAACACGGCAGGAGGCACAGGCGGACGCGAGACGGGAAAAGGTGCGGATGATTCCGCTGGACGAGCTGCACCCCTTTGCGCATCATCCCTTCAAAGTCAAGGATGACGAAGCCATGCAGGACACCGCGGAGAGCGTGAAAGCATACGGCGTGCTGGTCCCGGCCATCGCGAGGCCGCGAGAGGAGGGCGGATATGAGCTGGTGGCGGGCCACCGGCGGCACCGGGCCAGCCTGTTGGCGGGACTTGCGGAAATGCCGGTGATCGTGCGGGAGCTGGATGACGACGAGGCGACCATCATCATGGTGGATTCCAACCTGCAAAGGGAAACGCTGCTGCCCAGCGAGCGGGCGTTTGCGTATCGGATGAAGCTGGAGGCGATGAAACATCAGGGAGAACGGCGAGATTTAACTTCGTGCCAAGTTGGCACGAAGTTGCGGGCCGATGAAAAGATGGCAGCGAGCGTTAACGAAAGCGCGAGAACAATTCAACGTTTCATCCGCTTGACTTACCTTGTCCCGCCGCTTCTGGACATGGTGGATGAACACAAGGTAGCTTTCAACCCTGCGGTGGAGCTGTCCTACCTGACCTCCGAAGAACAGACCGCGCTTCTGGACGCCATGGATAGTGAGCAGTCCACGCCGTCGCTCTCGCAGGCCCAGCGACTCAAGAAATTCAGCCAGGAGGGCCGCCTGTCCGAAGATGTCATGCGCGCTATACTCTCCGAAGAAAAGAAGCCGGAGGTCGGCAAGATCACCCTGTCCAGTGACAAGTTGCGCCGCTACTTTCCAAAGAGCTACACCCCCCAGCAGATGGAACAGACCATCTTTCGCCTGCTGGAACAGTGGCAGAGACGGCGGCAGCGGGATTTGGAGCGGTAGGAAACGCCATCATACGACAAAGAAGCCGGAGCGAACCTTGCTCCGGCTTTTCAGCTTTACGGTTTCAAGGCTGTCGGTGGAACGACAAATACCCCATCCGCCCTGCGGTAAGCGGCGTTTGACATTCCGCACAGCACGCAAAGCACAACCGGTGGTTTGCCCTTCGGATCAGCCGTCATCTCCCGATGGATATCCAACAGGTTCTTTGCGGCTGCATCTATCTGGTTCGCTCCCAGCTTGATCTCAAAGGCGCACCATCGCCCATCCGAAAGCTCCACGACCGCGTCGATTTCCCGATTTCGGTAATCCTGATAGTGATACAGCGCCGCGCCGAAAGACTCTGCATAGATGCGCAGATCCCGTTCGCACAGGGCTTCGAACAGAAAGCCCAAAGTCTCCAAATCGCCCAACAAGCTGGCCGGCGTCGCTTTGAGCAAAGAACATGCCAGAGAGGGATCGCAGAAATGGCGTTTTACCGCCTGCTTCACCCGAATGGATGACCGCATGCCAGCGGAGAAGGGGGGCTGATTTTCGATGATGAAAAGCCGCTCAAAGATGTCCAGGTATTCTTTGACGGTCTCCACGTCGATATCCTCATCGTCTACTTCCCTGATATCGTTTTTGAGCCTTTTGTTCGTAGCGGTAGTGCTCTCATTACGTGCCAAAGAGCGCAGGAGCAACCGCATCTTGATGGTATTTCGCCTGATGCTGTCCATGCGGTATACATCGTCGTCGATCACAGCGTTCAGGTATTCCTCTGGAAGAAGAGCAGCCTGTGCCGCGGGCATTCCTATGCTTGCAGGCCATCCACCACGAATAATCAGATCAATCAGCCGCTTCAGATCACCTTCGCCGGTCATTGCGGGCGTCAATTCACCATGGCACAGCCTTTCCAAAGAAACTTTGCCGCTGGAATCTCCGGATTCATACAGCGACATCGGGCGCATACGCAATCTGGCAATACGCCCTGCCCCGCTGTGCAGAATTCCCTTGTGATTGGGGGTCGCGGAGCCGGTCAGAATAAACTGTCCCTTTTGATGTGCCTGATCCACCTTGTAACGCACAGCGTCCCAGAGCGGCGGAACTTCCTGCCACTCGTCGATCAGGCGGGGCACATCGCCTTCCAGCACCAGATCGGGCGAAAGCTCCGCCAACTGCCGGTTCTGAAAACTGCCAGCGGGATCGCCGATAAAAATCGCGCTGTTGCTGTGGTGGAGGGATGTCCAGGTTTTTCCACACCATTTGGGGCCCTCCACGCAGACCGCCCCAAAGGTTTGCAGATAATCGTCAAGCCTTGCGTCGATCACACGGGGCAAATAATCATTCTTCTCCATCTGTCCCACCTCGGTTCCATTGTATCCCAATCAGAAAGGTTTTACAACTACAATCAATCAAATTTCATGTTTTCAATCCGATAAATTTTTATTTTGTAATCGGACAGTTTTTGGCGTGGGTTAAAAGCAGCGTACAAACTGGAGGATTGCTGACAAGATGCAGCACGTTGTTCGCCTGCTTTATCACCGAGATAGATGGGTATGCTATTTCGCTGGCCGGAGCCAATCACGCTCTGGCTTTTCTCATGCCCAAAAGAAACGGAGGAAGAAGCCATGGCGGTGTTCCGGGTCGAAAAAACAAAGGATTATACCATCATGTCCAACCATCATCTCAAGGACCGGCGGCTGTCTCTGAAAGCAAAGGGCCTTCTTTCGATGATGCTCTCTCTGCCCAAAGAATGGGACTATACGCTTAAGGGGCTGGCCCGCATCAGCAGGGAGGGCGTGGACGCCATCCGTGAGGCAGTGCGGGAACTGGAGCAGGCCGGGTATGTCGTGCGCAGCCGTACCCGCAACCCCAAAGGACAGCTGGCCAACGCGGAGTACGTCATCTACGAACATCCCATGCCCGCATCCAGAAGCGCGCCGAAGCCTGCGCGGGAGAAACCTGTATTGGAAAATCCAACGCAGGAGAAACCTGCACAGGAAGATCCCACACAATTAAAGAAACAAGAATCCAATACGAATCCAGAAAAAACGAAACCAATAGCATCTATCCATCCCATCCTTCCGAAAAAGCGCGAGCTGGACCGCTGCCGGGCACGGGTGGAATATCAGATCGAGTATGACGCGCTGCTGGAGGACCCGCGCGTGAGCGCCGCACAGCTTGATGTGATCGTGTCCCTGATGACAGAAACGCTCTGCTCAGGGAAGGAAACGATCAGCGTGGGCGGAGAGGAGCACCCTGCCGAAACAGTCAAGGAACAGCTCAAGAGGCTCACCAGCGAACACATTGAGTATGTGCTGCTGTGCATGCGGAGGACCACCGGCCCGATCCGCAATATCCGCAGGTATCTGCTGACGGCGCTGTACAATGCGCCCATGACGCTGGAGAGCTTCAACCAGGCGGAAGTCAACCGGCAGCTTCAGCGGCATGTTGTGAGTTGCGTGCGGTAGCTGGTTTGGACGGATGGATAGATGGATTGAGCACTGAAAGGAGGAACCCATGCAGGAAGATATCGACCATCGGGCGGTGGCGCTGGTCATCAACACCACCAAGATGACAGGCCGGGCGCTGAAAAGCGCGATCACCAAGTATCTGGCCCATTGCCGGCAGAAAGCCAAAGCCACGCCCACGGGCCGGCAGACGGTCAGAGAATTGGTCGGTCAGGGGCAGGGCGTGACGAACATCGAGATCACGGACGGCAACATCCGCTCCTTTGAGCGGGTGGCGCGAAAGTACGGCGTGGACTACGCGCTCAAAAGGGACCGAGAGAAGCCGCGCTACCTGGTGTTCTTCAAGGCGAAAGATGCGGATGCGCTGACCGCGGCGTTTGAGGAGTACACCGCCCGAAGTGCCCGCCGGGAGGAACGGCGGAACACCCGGCGCGAACGTCGGCGGGAGACAAGGACTCTGACCCGTCCCAACGCGCACAGGGGGCTGGAACGGTGAACGAGAAACTTAAAAAGACGATAATTTGCCTGCTTCCCTACCTGTTCGTCGCGCTGGCTGCCACCTGCCTGGGAAAGGCGTGGCGGATGGCCGAAGACGCGGACGCGACACAGACGCTGCTCAACCTGCCTAGAACGCTGGAGGCTGCTTTCTCTCCGCCCATTCCAAGCCTCCATCCCTTTGACCTCCTGACCGGGGCGGTCACGGCAGCCCTGTTGCGAGCCGCAGTTTACCTCAAGGGCAAAAACGCCCGCAAATACCGAAAGAACCGTGAATACGGCTCTGCCAGGTGGGGCACGCGCGAGGACATCGCGCCCTATATCGACCCGGTGTTTCAGAAAAACGTGATCCTGACGCAAACGGAGAGGCTGACCATGAACAACCGCCCCAGGGACCCGCAGACGGCACGGAACAAAAACGTGCTGGTTGTGGGCGGAAGCGGCAGCGGCAAGACCCGCTTTTTCATCAAGCCCAACCTGATGCAGTGCCACAGTTCCTATGTCGTGACTGACCCCAAGGGGAGCGTGGTGGTAGAGTGCGGACGCCTCCTGCAAAGGAAGGGCTACCGCATCAAGATTCTCAACACCATCAACTTCCGCAAGTCCCATCATTACAACCCCTTTGCTTACATTCACAGCGAGAAGGACATCCTCAAGCTCGTAAGCTGCCTCATGGCCAACACCAAAGGCGAGGGCAAAAGCGGGGACGATTTCTGGCAGAAGGCCGAGGTGCTGCTTTATACGGCCCTGATCGGCTTTATCCATTACGAGCTGCCCCCGGAGGAACGTAACTTCGCCACCCTGATTGAAATGATCAGCAGCATGGAGGTACGGGAGGACAATGAGGACTTTCAGAACAACGTGGACCTTGAATTTGAGGAACTGGGCAAGCGAAAGCCCGACCATTTCGCCGTCCGGCAATATGCCAAATACAAGCTCGCGGCGGGCAAAACCGCAAAAAGCATTTTGATTTCCTGCGGCGCGCGGCTGGCGGTATTCGACATCCAGGAGCTACGGGAGCTGACGGCATATGACGAGCTGGAGCTGGACACGCTGGGCGACCGAAAGACCGCGCTGTTTCTCATCATGAGCGACACGGACGATTCGTTCAACTTCCTGATTTCCATGTGCTATACCCAACTGTTCAATCTTCTGTGTGAGAAAGCCGATGATGTGTACGGCGGCAGGCTGCCCGTCCATGTGCAGTGCCTGATCGACGAGTGCGCCAACATCGGACAGATTCCCCGCTTGGAAAAGCTCATTGCCACCATCCGCAGCCGTGAGATCTCTGCCTGTCTGGTATTGCAGGCGCAGTCCCAGCTCAAAGCCATCTACAAGGACAACGCCGACACCATCGTGGGCAACTGCGACAGCATGCTGTTCCTGGGCGGCAAGGAGCGTACCACGCTCAAGGAGCTGGCGGAGACGCTGGGGCGTGAAACCATTGACACCTACAATACCGGCGAAAGCCGGGGCCGCGAGGTATCCCACTCGCTCAACTATCAAAAGCTGGGAAAGGAGCTCATGTCCGTGGACGAGCTTGCCACGATGAGCGGCAACAAATGCATCCTCCAGCTGCGCGGTGTGCGGCCGTTCCTGTCGGACAAGTACGATATTACCAGACATCCAAATTACCCATACACCGCTGATGCGGACCCCAAAAACGCCTTTAACATCGAGGCGTTTTTGTCTACCCGCCTGACGGTTAAGCCGGGCGACACCTTCGTGACTTTTGAAACGGATGAAAGAGAGGAGGAAGAGCCGTCATAGAGCCAGACGCGTTCTACGACATCCGCGCGCCCTGCCCGTGAGGTGGGACGCATTGAGCCGCCCATAACGGAGCGGCTTTTCTTTATGTGAAAAATGAAGGAGGAATGCCATGACATTTTTCAGTTCCACGATTGACGTGCTGCAGACGCTGGTGATCGCGCTTGGCGGCGGTCTGGGCGTGTGGGGCGGCATCAACTTGCTGGAAGGATACGGGAATGACAACCCAGGCGCAAATGCTCATGTACGGTAAGGAAGCAAGCAACCGAAAACAAGAGATAGACCGCCAG